>RCUP01002257.1_pt1 | contig 10348 bp, 10 predicted proteins | sample 2166341 | NCBI WGS metagenome assembly RCUP01 (sample SAMN09932325, study PRJNA488358) | compost metagenome | isolation source: compost soil in succinonitrile-enriched | place: Germany: Experimental Botanical Garden | reverse complement strand
GCGGCCATCAGTATGCTGGCGGCCATGGCGCAGGAGGAGCCCTTGCCGTTGGTGCCCGCCACCGTGATCACCTTGAACGGCAACTGGGTGAGACCCATGCGCCGGGCAACGGCGCCGACCCGATCCAGCCCCATGTCGATGTTGACCGGGTGGATCTGTTCCAAATAAGAAAGCCAGTCGACCAGCGACCGGCTTTGAGATTGTTGCATGTGCGAACTCATGTTCAGTCTTCGATGACCTGAGTGTTCATCAGTTTGGCCAGCAGGCCGGCCAGACGGTTGCGCATTTCGCGGCGGTCGATGATGAGATCGATGGCGCCCTTCTCCAGCAGGAACTCGGAGCGCTGGAAGCCTTCCGGCAGCTTTTCGCGCACTGTCTGCTCGATGACGCGGGGACCGGCGAAGCCGATCAGCGCCTTGGGCTCGCCCACGTTGATGTCACCCAGCATCGCCAGACTGGCGGAGACGCCACCCATGGTGGGGTCAGTCAGCACGGAGATGAAGGGCAGACCCGCCTTGGTGAGCCTGTCGAGCGCCGCACTGGTCTTGGCCATCTGCATCAGGGAGAACAGCGCCTCCTGCATCCGCGCCCCACCTGAGGTGGAGAAGCAGACCAGGCCGCGACCTTCCTTGATGCTCTCCTCGACGGCGCGCACGAAGCGGGCACCGACCACGGAGGACATGGAGCCACCGATGAAGGAGAACTCGAATGAACAGGCGACGACCGGTACCCCCTTGAGGGTCCCCTTCATCACCACCAGCGCATCTTTTTCTCCCGTCTCTTTCTGAGCGGCAGACAAACGATCCTTGTAGCGCTTGGAATCCTTGAATTTCAAGATGTCCTGCGGCTCCAGCTCGGCACCGATCTCGGTGCGGCCCTGCTCGTCGAGGAAGCTCTCGAGGCGGGCGCGGGCGCTGATCCGCATATGATGATCACACTTGGGGCACACTTCGAGATTGCGCTCCAGTTCTGCCCGGTAGAGCACCTGTTCGCAAGCGGTACACTTGGTCCACACCCCTTCCGGAATGTTGTGACGACGCGGTGTAGTGATCTTGCTCTTGGGAAGGATCTTCTCAAGCCAGCTCATGGAATTCCTTAATGCTTTTGTGCCTGACAAAACGCATCGGGCCTTGATTGTTCAATGACTTACGGCTCGATGGCAATAAATGACGGATCATTAAACCACAAATTTTCGGGCCCAGTTACTAAAAACTGGTCGTACCCGGTGCCGAGTCCGGCAGCCACAGCGGGCCGAGCGGCAACTGCGGCAGGGCAAACTCTGCCGGGTAGTCCACGTCCACCAGATAAAGCCCCCCCGCCTTGGCGGTCGGCCCCGCCAGGTTGCGATCCCTGGCCGCCAGCACCTCGGCTATCCACTCCACGGGTTTGAGTCCCTGCCCCACCAGCAGCAGGGAGCCGGTGATGTTGCGCACCATGTGGTGCAGGAAGGCGTTGGCCTTGATGTCGAGCACTATGTAGGGGCCGGAGCGGCTGACGCACAGGTGGGTCACGTTGCGCCAGGGGGTGTTGGACTGGCAGGCGATGGCGCGGAAGGTACTGAAGTCATGCTCACCCAGCAGGCTCTGGCCCGCCTGGTGCATCAGGTCGGCATCTATGGTCTCGTGATAGTGGCTGACGCCGCTGCCGAGGATGGCCGGGCGGAAGTTGTGGTTGTAGATGACATAACGGTAGCGACGGGCGGTGGCGCTGAAGCGGGCGTGGAAGCTCTCGTCCACCTCCTTGACCCAGCGCACGGCGATGTCCGGCGGCAGGTTGGAGTTGAGCCCCAGGGTCCAGGCGCCCTCGGCGCGGTTCGCCTCGGTATCGAAATGGATCACCTGACCGGTGGCGTGCACCCCGGCATCGGTACGACCGGCGCACTGGATGGAGACGGGGTGGTTGGCGATGCGGCTGAGGGCTTTTTCCAGTTCGGCCTGCACGCTGATCACTTCGCGCTGACGCTGCCAGCCGAAATACCGGCTGCCGTCGTATTCAATACCTAGGGCAATTCGCATGGATGAATCTTGTCTTGTGGGGAAAGGATGAAAGAAACGGGCCGGATTATACGCCCTTGGGCCCAAAAGTCCCAGTTCGTACCGGCGACCAAAATGAAAGAGGGCAGCCCGCGGGCTGCCCTCTGTGTTCATCACCGGCAAAGGGGGATCACCCCAGGCGCCTGAGCAGCTTCTCGGCTTCGCTGCGCTGGTGCTCGCTGCCCTGGGCCGCCGCCTCTTGCAGCAGTTCGCGGGCACTCTCCTTGTCGTCGATCTCGAGGTAGGCGCGGGCCAGATCCAGCTTGGCCCCCACGCCGCCGTCATCGGCATCCACATCGAACCCGGTGGATTCCGGCAACACCTCGGGGAAGCCATCCAGCCCCACGTCCAGGGAGAAGCCCTGGTAGGGCTCCTGCTCGGTGCTGCTGGCGTTGGCCTCGGCCAGGAGCTTGTCTATCTCCACGTAGTCGTTCGCCTGCGCCTGCTCACGAGGCTTCAGATCGCCCTGATGGGGCTCCACCTCGGTGAAGGCATCCTCGAAGTCCGCCAGGGCCAGCTCGTTGGGATCCCAGGCCGGCGCCGCCGGCTTGGTGGGCTCCAGCCCGAGCTCGGCCAGCATGTCATCGATATCATCCTTGCCATAGGCGTCGTCGCCTCGGGCAGCGGTGTCGGTGGCAGGCTCCTGGAAGCCGGTCTCGAGATCGCTGAGATCAAAGTTGGCGAGTTCCGTATCCCGCTGGCTTCGGCTCTGCTCCTGCGCCTGGCTCAGATCGGCCTCGAGATCGGCGTCCAGCTCGGCAAACAGGGCCGCTTGCAGCTCCTCCTCGCTCATGATCTCGTCGCTGGCCCGGGCTCTGGCATCGGACTCGCCGGAGAGATCGAGCTCAGGGGCCGAAGGCAGATCGAAGTCTCCGTCGAGAGCCAGATCGAGCTCGGGCACCAGATCCGGATCCCGGTTGGCCGTCGTCACCGCAGGCTCCACATCGAAGGCGGACAGGGCCACCTCGTCATCGCTGAAGATGACGTCAGTGGAGGCATTTGCCCCCTCCTGGCTGCCATTGCCAGCCGGCCCATTGAGATCCGCCATGGGGTGCATGGGTTCGTCATCGGCGATGCCGACCGTCATCAACTGGTCAAACTCGCTGCTCTCCTCCCCCATCACCATGGAGGTGGACTCGGACAGGCTCTTTTCCTGCTCTTCCAATTCGCGGCGGGCGCGGGCACGCAGCCAGAGCGTCACCAGCGCCAACACCAGCAGCACGGGCAGCAGGATGATCATGGCGAGGTTCAGCGGCGAGGCGAGCAGCTCCATCACCCAGTTCTGCTTGGGCTCGGGGGCCACCACGGGCGGTACCGGCTTGGCCTTGAGTTCCGCCACCTCTTTTTGCAGTGCGGTCTGATCCTGCAACTGGGCCTTGAGGGTCTCCACCTCTTCGGTCAGGGCTTGCAGGCGCAGCTTGAGCCTGTGGTTCATCTCGGTGACCTGACCGAGCTGGGCGTTGGCATCTTCCAGCGCCAGCGCCATCTCGGTGGAGGGTTTGCCCACCACGGTCGCGGCACTGACCGGCAAGGGGGCCGGGGCAGCGGTCGGCGCGGCGGTACTCGCCACCGGGACTGCTGCCTTGGCGATCGCTGTCACCTCGGTCGCCGCCTGGGGCGTGCTCACCTTGGGCGCGGCCGTCGGAAGGGGGGCCGCCTTGGCCACGGCCTTCACCGGCGCGCTGGCTGCCGGCTTGGCCGCCACCGGATGGGTCTGCTTCTCGGCCAGGTATTTGGGGCTCAGCCCCTTCCAGCTGGCGTTGTCGCTGTTGAAGCGGCGGCGGGCCTCGGCGTCCGTGATGCGGCCCGCCTCGGCGGCGCTTGGCAGCAGAATGCGGGATCCCACCAGGATGTGGTTGATGTTGCCGTCGGCAAAACTACGGGGATTCTTGTCATAGATCGCCACCATGGTCTGGTAGACGGTCACCCGGTTGGAGGGGCGATGCTTGCTCGCCAGGCTCCAGAGGGTATCGGTGGAACGAACAGGGCCATAGCTGCCCGCCGCCGCGCTGGGCGCCTGACGCACTATGGGCTGAGCCCTGGCAGCAGGCTGGGCCGGCGCCACGGGCTGGGCCTGAGGTTGAACGACAGGAGGCGCGGCACCGTCCGGGCCCTTGAGCTCGACAAAGAAAGGCTCTCGCCCCGCCTCATCGGCATGAGCCGTGCCCAGAAGACCCAATGCGAGTAGCGTTGCCAGCGTTATGCGGGAATGTCCCATATTCGTTCCTTCGTATGATGGCCCTATCACATTGAAAAATCTGGATAGTTACCCCAAAACAATCGGCTCAATATAAATCAGGCGCCGGTCTCAAGCCAGCGATCCGACACATTTTGCGTCCGGCGTCTATCAGGCGCGAACCCGATCCACACCAGATGTGAGTCCCAGACGCGAACCCGAGTGTAGAAAAAAACCTAGTCCACTGATATCACGCGACATTCTTAAAACCGGAGAGTGCGCCCCCGGTCACATCCCGGAACCCTGGCTCACTTCCTCGGGCGGGGTTCCCTCCCCGCCGCAGGCCGCAAAACGGCCTCAGAGGTAGTCGCGCACCAGCAGCTCGGCGATCTGCACGCTGTTGGTCGCCGCGCCCTTACGAACGTTATCGGCCACGATCCACATATTGATACCGCTCGGATGAGAAATATCCTGGCGCACCCGGCCAACCAGCACCTCGTCCTTGCCGGTGGCGTCGCGCACCGGGGTCGGGTAGTCGGCATCGTCGTCAAACAGGGTAACGCCGGGGGCATTGCGCAGCAGCTCCTTGACCTGCTCGGCGTCCAGCGGCTGGTGCAGCTCGACGTGGACCGCCTCGGCGTGACCGTAGAACACCGGCACGCGCACGCAGGTGGGGTTCACGGCGATGCTGGCATCCCCCAGGATCTTCTGGGTCTCCCACACCATCTTCATCTCTTCACGGGTGTAACCGTTGTCGGTGAAGCTGTCGATCTGCGGGATGAGGTTAAAGGCAATCTGCTGCGGATAGATAGTCGGCTCCACCGGACGACCGTTGAGCAGGTGCGCGGTCTGGCCGGCCAGCTCGCTCACCCCTTCCTTGCCAGAGCCGGAAACGGACTGGTAGGTCGCCACGTTGATGCGGGCTATGCCCACCTCGTCCTGCAGGGGCTTGAGGGCAACCAGCATCTGGATGGTGGAGCAGTTGGGGTTGGCGATGATGTTGCGATTGCGAAAATCCGCCAGGGCCTCCGGGTTCACTTCCGGGATCACCAGGGGGATATCTTCGTCATAACGGAAGCAGGAGGTGTTGTCGATGACGATGCAGCCCTGCTCGGCGGCGATGGGCGCCCACTTGGCCGAGACCTCGGCGCCGGCGGAGAAGAGCGCGATCTGCACCTGACTCCAGTCAAACTCCTCGACATCCTTGATCTCGATGTTCTTGCCGCCAAAGCGCACGGTATCGCCGGCGCTGCGACTGGAGGCCAGGGGATAGAGGGTGGCGACCGGGAAGGCGCGCTCCTCCAGGATCTCGATCATGGCCTGACCCACGGCGCCGCTCGCGCCCAGTACAGCTACGTTGAATTGTTGACTCACTGATGTTCTCTCCTGTGATATTGCCCGCCGATGAGGCCGATCGGGTCGGCAACAGGGGCGGCAGGCGTGATCTGTATGATGGTCGGCCAGCAGGGTGCGGGCCGAGACGGAGGGCCCCGATCCGATGATCGGAGCCCCCGCATGAATTCCGGTTTATTGTTGCGAGATGGCAAAGCCCAGCCGGGCCAGCCTGTCGCAGGCGAAGGGGCCCTTCAGGTGCAAGGAGGAGAGCTCGCGCCGCTCCGGGTAGTCCTTGCGCTGCCCATCGAAGCTGCCGGGCAACCCGATCCGGTTGCGAAAGCGGGCATCGTCCCGGCGCACGTCATAAATCAGATGCACCAGCTGCTTGATCAACCCCTGATCGGCGGGCTGACCCGGCGTCAGCTCGCGCACCTCGGGGGCGGGCAGCAGGGATTGCAGATCCTGGCGTGGCACGCGCCCCAGCTGCTGGCAGAGCGCCTGATAGAGCATCCAGGTGCCGCGGGCCTTGCCCTCCAGGCTGTAGCCGGCGATGTGCGGGGTCGCGAGTTCGGTATGGGGCACCAGGGCGGCAAGCGGCTCGGGCTCCCCTTCCCACACATCCATCACCAGCTTGAGCGGCGCCTGGCTCTGCTGGCGGGCGAGCAGGGCCTGGTTGTCCCACACCTCGCCTCGGGAGGCATTGATGAGGATCTGCCCGGCCGGACGGGCGGCTATCTCCCGCTGCCCCAGCAGGTGGAAGGTGGCATCCGGCCCCTTCCGGGTCAGGGGCACGTGGAAGCTGACGATATCGGCCCCAAGGGCCGTCTGATAATCGACAAAACCCGCACCACCCTCAGTGCGTGCCCGCGGCGGATCGCAGCGCAGCACCTTCATGCCGAGCGCCTCTGCCTTGCCCGCCACGCACTCCCCTGTGTTGCCCGCGCCGATGACGGCGAGGCTCATCCGATCGAGGCTGAGCTCATGGCGCTCCGCCAGCACCAGCAGGGCCGAGAGCACATAGTCGCCCACCGAATACTTGTTGCAGCCGGGGGCGCTGAAGAAGGGGATGCCCCGTTCGGCCAGGAGAGCGGAGTCAATGTGATCCGTGCCTATGGTGGCGGTGCCGACGAAGCCGAGCCGCGGGCAGCTGGCGAGCAGCCCGGCATCGACCCGGGTCACCGAGCGCACCAGCAGCACGTCGGCATCCTGCAGATCCGCCGCCCCTATCTGCCGTCCGGGCAGGGGGACGACCTCGCCAAACTCGGCAAACAGCTCGCAGGCATGGGGCATATTTTCATCAACGACGATCTTCATCCGCTCTCTTCTCATCCACAACCGGCCACAGGCGCGCCATTCTAGCCCAAGCGGGCCGAATTTTCAGAGACTTGTTCTCGGGCTGCCATAGATGAAGGAAGCACGCTTTCTTGGGGCCACAGGTTGCCAGGGCGTCGAAGGGGCTTCCCGGGCATCCACAGTTGGGGCGCGGCACTCATATGTAACAACATGTTGCCCTCGCGCCCCCCGGCTTGACCAGGGGGGCCGGGCTGGCACAATGACGCCTCTTTATCATCCGCCCCTGTCATGCGCACCTGTTACGAGCCCTCTCATGCCGACTCATGCCTCTTCGTTGCCACGCCGCCTGGTGCTTGGTTTCAACGCCATACTGCTGCTGCCGCTGCTGCTGCTCGTCTGCCTGCCCTGGCAGCCCTTCATGACGAGTGCCCTGCAATCGGACTGGCTCTGGTGGCCCTACGCCCTCACCCGCATGGTGGACCTGCCCGGCCTTGCCATCACCATCGCCGCCCTGCTGCTGCTGACCCGACACAAGCTGACGCTCGGCCACACCGCCCTGCTGGCCCTCGCGGGCGCCCTCTTTGCCACGCTGGCGAGCGACTGGATCATCAAGAGCCTGATCAAGCAGCTGACCGAGGAGCCAAGGCCCTATCTGCTCTGGCTGGAGAGCCAGGAGCTTATCCCCGCCATCCGCCAGTTCTATGCCGGCAGCCAGGATCTTCGCAGCGAACAGGTCCATGCCGCGACCCAGTTGCTGGCGCTGCCCGCCTGGCTCGGCCACCACTGGCAGACGGAGGTGAACTACGCCTTCCCCTCCGGCCACAGCATCGCCGCCATGAGTCTGGCCCAGTTCTTCGGGCTGATCTGGCTGGCCCGGGCCCCCGCCGGGGTCTGGCTGCTGCCGCTCTGGGCCATCGGCATCGGCCTGTCGCGCACCCTGATCGGCATGCACTGGCCCCTGGACGTGCTGGCGAGCGCCCTGCTTGGCAGCCTCACCGCCCTCGTGGCCGCCCGCTGGTGGTTGCGCCATTACTGACCTCCCAAATAAAAAAACGGGCACCCTGGTGCCCGTTTTTGATCGCTGGTGCTGCCCTCAGCCCTGGCTCTGCTCTCAGCTCTGGCTCTGCCAGCCCTGGGGGTACTTGTAGCCGACGAAGCGCTTGGCGGCATAGGCCTTGAACTCGGGGGAGTTGTAGGCCGCCGCTACATCCTTGGCGAACGGTTTGTCCGCATCGGCCCCTTTGACCACCACCCAGTTGATGAAGTCATAGCTGCGTTCCAGGAAAAGACCCGTGCTGAACGGGATCCCGCTCGAGGCGGCGAAGTTGCCGTTGATGACGGAGAAGTCCACGTCTTCACGGGAGCGGGGCAGTTGCGCCGCCTCCAGCAACACCAGCTTGATGTCGTGGGGGTTCTTCACCACATCGAATTCACTCGCCTTGAGGGGGTTGATCCCCTCTTTGAGGGTGAGCCAGCCCAGGTCCTGCAGCATCAGCAAGGCCCGCGCCTGGTTGGTAGGGTCGTTGGGAATGGCGACGGTGCTCCCCTCTTTCAGGGCCTTGAGATCCCCCAACTTGCCGGCATAGAGCCCCATGGGGCCGGTCGGTACCTGGGTGATGGGTGCCAGAGAGAGGCCCCGGTCTTTGGAGAAGCTGTCCAGATAGGGTTTGTGCTGGAAGCAGTTGACGTCCAGCGACCCGTCCGCCAGGGCGATGTTGGGGGTCACGTAGTCGGTGAACTCCACCAGTTTGACCTTGTAACCCTTGGCCTCGAGCTGCGGCTTGATGGAGTCGGTCACCATGTCGGCGAAGTCCCCGACCGTGGTGCCTATCACTATCTCTTTCTTCGCCTCATCGATGGCAAAGGCGGACAGCGGCAGGCTGCTGGCGAGCAGCGCGAGGGCGGAGAGGGTGAAGAAGGAACGACGCTGCATAGAAACTCCCTGTCGAGGTGATCATCAAAATGGTGGGGCTGCGGGTGTCATCATGAAGGCCGACACCACAACCATCTAGCCATCCAAACGGCTATCTAGAGACACCATAACAGAGCTTTTTCCCTTCGCCAAGCAACAAAACCGGGCAAGCTTGGCCAAAGAGAGGCAAAGCCCATCCGGCCCCTGGATGAGAAATCTTTGACAGAGCACGCAGTTATGCGGCTTGCACTCTCCCCGCTTGACGCAAAACCGGCTTATTGTGGTCATTCGATACCCATCATCATGGGATCCGATCCGGGTGCCAAGAGCCTGCTCAGCCCACAGACAGAACAAGGAGTGACAGTGTTCGATCATGTTGAAATCAAGGTGGTGCGCGTAGACGACTGCCGACGCTTCTATGCAACCGTGCTGGCGCCCCTCTTGATAGCACTCAAATGGGCAGACAAAGACGCGCAGGTTTCGGCCGTGTTGGTCACGACAAGGTGGGCTTCCTGATAGAGCGGGGCGAACAGGGTGCCCCCTGCCATCTCGCCTTCGCGGCAAGCAGCGCGGCGCAGGTGGATGAGTTTCATCAGGCTGGCGTCAGGGCCGGCTTTGTCTGCAACGGGCAGCCGGGGCTGCGCCCCCACTATGCCCCCAATTACTACGCCGCCTTCCTGCGCGATCCGGACGGCAACAACATAGAGGCCCTGGCCTACCTTGACCCCCCTGGCATGGCGAGCGCGTGAAGGGGCGTCGTGCAGCTTGTCAGCAAGAGCCCGGCATCTTTGAGCTCTGGGCCGGGAAGCTCGCCACAAACAAAGGAGAAAATCATGCTTGAAAGCCGCGACACCGGCCTGCTGGTGGTCGATATCCAGGGCAAGCTGGCCCGCCTGGTGGAGGGGAGCGACTCGCTCATCGCCAACACGGCCCGACTGGTGCAGGGAGCCAAGGCGCTGGGGCTGCCGGTTGTCTGGCTGGAGCAGAACCCGGACAAGCTCGGCGCCACAGTGCCCGAGTTGCAGCCGCTGCAGGCGGGCACCCTTGTGCTGGCCAAATACAGCTTCGGCGCCCTGGGGGAGCCGACGGTCGCCGATGCCCTGGCCGGAACCGGGGTCAGCCACTGGCTGGTGTGCGGCATTGAGGCCCATATCTGCGTCTACCAGAGCGTGCTGGGGCTCTTGGCGAGCGGCGCCCGGGTCTCTTTGGTGGTGGATGCGGTGTCATCCCGCACTGCCGCCAACCGGGAGCTCGCCATCGGCCAGCTGGCGGCCCGGGGCGCATCCCTCACCTCGGTGGAGATGTGTCTCTACGAGCTGATGGGGGATTGCCGCCATCCGGCGTTTCGCCAGATCCTGGCCCTGGTGAAGTGACCGTCATGATGGACAACATGGCCCCCCTGATGTTTGCCCTCATCGCCTTCGGGGTGGCGCTCACGGTGACGATGACAGGCATGGCGGCCACCCGCCACTATCTGGCCTGGCTCTGGCTGGGGATCATGCTCTTCTTCGGACTGTGGTGGGCGCTGCTGGGCATGCCCCCGCTCCTTGCCGAGCCGCCCCCTCTCTGATCATGACCACCCGAGAGCTCAGTCCCCCA
>RCUP01002256.1_pt1 | contig 10352 bp, 10 predicted proteins | sample 2166341 | NCBI WGS metagenome assembly RCUP01 (sample SAMN09932325, study PRJNA488358) | compost metagenome | isolation source: compost soil in succinonitrile-enriched | place: Germany: Experimental Botanical Garden | reverse complement strand
GGCTGAGCCAAAGGACTTTGAATTGCTCCGTAGATCAAAACGCTGCTGGCTCCGAAGGAACCGATCAGGAAAATATTTTCAAGTCTGTCGAGTGACAATGACTGAATGAAAGCAATTAAACCGATCCCGAAAAAAGAGCCGAAAAAAGTCCAGAAATGTTCTTTGAAATCAACCAGTGTTTCTTTGTAAAGAACATATCTTGCTCTGCGAATCGACTTGTTACCTTTCTTTTTATTCATGCTTCCTGCAAAATTACTAACTATTTCAGGTTTTCTGCCATGAAGAGCGGAATCAGGATTTTTTTACAGAACAGTTTGCGATATGTGTTACAGGAAAATTACATGAGTTAGCAATGAAACACTGTTTGCGTGCTTCATGATGCAAACGGTTTGCTTCTTCAATTCGCGTAGCATCTGTGATCACGATTTCCGGATGAAGTACAACCGAAACAAAATGACCGCCATTCTTATCCTCAACCATGGTTCCTAGAGGAGTGTCCTGATAATCCGAAACAACGATTCCCGCATCTGCACAAAGGTGAAGATACCAAAGCATGTGACAGCTTGAAAGTGAGATGATAAACATGTCTTCCGGATTGTGTTTTGAGCTGTCACCCCGGAAAGCAGAATCTGCAGAACAGGATAAGTCTGGTTTGCCACTTATGTGCACATCGAAATTCCGATCGTATGCTGTGTAACTTGTTGTTCCTTCGCCTCTGTTTCCCGTCCAGGAAATAAGCGCTTTGTATATGTGTTCCCGATTCATCTTAAAGTGTGTTTTTCAGAACCAATGTAGAGAAAAATCGCTCAACTGATTCTCCCGACTTTGTTTTTACTACTTCTGTTTGCTCATCAGCACGTTCCAGTTGGAAATTTGTTTCGGAAATAATCTTGAGAATTTCATCCGGATTGTAAAGCGTGAACCCGAAAGCAGTGAAAGGGAGCATTTCCATGAAACTGCGGTGAGCAAAGGTAAGCGCCAGAGTTCCGTTCGGTTTCAAAATTCGGGATAACTCAGCAAAAACCATTTTAGGATCTTTCCAGAAGTAAATGGTGTTTACGGTGAAAACGTTGTCAACAGAGTGATCTTCCAAAGGAATTTTCTCCCCATCGTAAAGCACGAAACGCGCCTTTCCGGATGTTACAGCGTCCTGATTCAGTTGTTTAGCTTCTTCGTGCATCAGAGATGAGATTTCCAATCCGATGTATTGAATGTCGTTTGATTGAGAAAAAAGAAAATGGAGATGTCCGGCATTTCCATGACCCAATTCCAAAACGGAATCTCCTGCAGCTAACCGGAGGTTTGAAATGGAATTTTTGGTCATTCCGATATTGGTTTCATTCATCATTTCAGCAACCTCAATTCCTTTTTCTCCTGAAGGATTACTTAGTTGGGTTGCGAGTGCTTCAAGTTGTTCTTTTTCCATAGATGTCTTTATTTACTAAATTAGTCAAAGAATTATGAATTGTTTTGCATTAGGCAGTCGTATTTCGTAATTAACAATTAATACTCACCTAACATCAAAGCAGTGGAATAAGGAGAATTTTGCAGAAAAAAAATGGAACTTTTTATCAGCATTTTTGCAGCACTATTCTCTGTTTTGAACCCTTTGGGAACCGTTCCCGTTTTTGTCGGACTGACGAAAGATGACTCAAAACACAATCGGGACAAAACATCGCTTTGGACTTCGATCAACGTATGTATCATTTTAATGATTTCATTTTTTGCCGGGAGCTATGTATTGAACTTCTTCGGAATCTCGATTAATTCCCTGCGTCTGGCGGGAGGTTTGATCATTACAACTTCGGGATTTGCGCTTCTTACAGGCTCTTTTACCAAACATAAAGGAATGAAGAAAGCAAGTGTTCAGGCTGATATGGAAACAAGATCCGAGGTTTCATTAACACCTTTAGCTATTCCGATGCTGGCCGGACCAGGATCCATTTCTTTACTAATTGCCTACAATCAGTCGTTTACCAATCAATACCAGCAAATTTCATCTGTTTGCGCGATTATTGCCGTTTGCTTGTCTATTTATTTGATTCTGAGAAGCTCACATTTTATTGTGAAAGCTTTAGGAGCGTCAGGAATCAATGCTATTTCGAAAATTATCGGTTTTATTGTCATCGCAATAGGAGTGGAGTATGTTTCAACGGCAGTGAAGGAGATTTTGAAGATCAATTAATTATCAATGCAGCAAGTATCAAGAAAGGTTTTCCTCTTGATAATTAACAATTGCAACATTGCTAATTAGTGATCCTCTTGCGGGCTAAAAGTGATTTCGAAAATTGTCTCAGGATAAGTCTTTAATTCCATGGTTCCTTCCAACTGATCAGTTAAGGATTCTATCAGATCCAAACCAAAAGAGCCTTGTCTTGACGGAGCTTTCCAGGTTCCGCTGTCTTTGTAAATCAGCTTACATTTTTTGCCCTGAAAATGCATGAATGAAATGGAAATCAGGCAGTTTTCGTAGTCGTCGAATGCATATTTCAGAGAGTTTGAAATCAATTCGTTCAGAATCAGTGCAATCGGAACAATGGATCTCAAACCAATCGATTCGATATCGCATTCAATCTTCAGATTTACCGAATAACCGGATTGATAGGAGGAAAGTAAATCTGTCGATAAATCGTGTAAATATTCCCGTAAATGAAGTGTGGATAAATGATCGCTTTGATACATTTTTTCGTGAATCATCGACATGGCAATCACCCGGTGTGTGGCATCCTTGAATTTAGCAATGGCTTCCGGATTTTCTAATTCGCGGGATTGCAGCCGAAGCAAACTTGTAATAATTTGAAGATTGTTTTTCACCCGGTGGTGAATTTCTTTCAGCATCACGGTTTTTTCTTCGTTTTGCTTGGAAATGATGTTGTATTGAACCCGCAAAACATCTTGTGCTTCACTTAGTTTTTTCTTTGCAACTTCGTTTGTGCGAATATTTTCCCATCCCAAGTAGCCGATAATTGCAAAACAAAGTGTTGAATTGACCATTGTACTCATGATCTGTTCATCGGTGATTTCTCCTAAATGCTTCATTTGATAAGCAAAAAAGAAAAGATAATAAAATGCCATGCAGGTTGCATGAAAAACGGAAAAGGCCAATCCCCATTTCGGGCCAAGAACAAGAAATACAAACAGAATATTGATCGTGATCCAGAAACTATCTACAAAATGAGGCTGATTGTGAACGAAAAATAAGGTGGTAGTGCAACAAAGTGCGCCGATAATATTGAATATAATGGTCGGAACGAGATAGCTTTTTGTTTTCCGGATATACAATGTAGTGGCTACAACTGCAAAAAAGGCTATTGATGTGATTAGCGCTACAATGATATCGAAGTAGAAAAGTAAAACAACAGTCAGTAAGCCGATCGTGAGGGATAGGAATAAGGACATGCGGTATGCTAATACATACTTTGTTTCTAACTCATAATCACCAGTTCCGATGGATGGGGGTGTTGTAATACTTTTAAGTAGCGTAGACATTCCACTATTTTATGTCGTGAATATACTGATTCTTTAAGAGCCCGAATCGAATGAAGGACTAAAAAATGGGGGAAAGAGCAAAAAAAAGTCCTGACATTTATTGTCAGGACTTAATATTTAGAATAGATACTTCCGATCGCTACATTCAGTCTTCATCAGCTACTGCTGATATTTATCGAAAGCAATGCTTTCTCTTACTTTTTTCTGTCTACTTCAACAGCTGCCAATTCATCTGCTTTGTAAGCTCCGGCATCCAATTTGTCTTTCAACTTCTTGAATGTTTCGATTGTGTAGTTTACATCTTCCAAGGTGTGAGCTGCAGTTGGGATAATACGCAACATGATCACGTCTTTAGGAACTACAGGATAAATCACGATTGAACAGAAGATATTGTAATTCTCACGTAAGTCGAATGTCAAATTCGTTGCTTCTGCCAGATTTCCTTTCATGAAAACCGGAGTTACAGGAGAGTTACTTGCACCGATATCGAAACCAGCGTTTTTAAATCCTGACTGAAGCGCATCTGCGATTTCCCACAATTTATCTTTCAATTCAGGACGTGTGCGCAACAATTCCAAACGCTTGCGTGCACCGATTGTAATGGTGATAGGCAAAGCCTTTGCAAACATTTGTGAACGCATGTTGTAACGGAAGAATTCAACAATTGATTCTTTTGCACAGATAAATCCTCCGATTGAAGACATGGATTTTGCAAACGTTCCGAACAATACGTCGATTTCGTTTTGAACTCCCTGAGCTTCACCAGCACCTTGTCCTGTTTTACCAAGTGTTCCGAATCCATGAGCATCATCAACGAATAAACGGAAGTCGTATTTACCGGATTTACGGAATTCGATGATTTCTTTCAGTTTCCCCTGGTCACCTGCCATTCCGAAAACTCCTTCAGTGATAACCAAAATTCCACCACCTGTTTGTTCTGCCAAACGTGTAGCGTTTTTCATTTGCTTATCGAAGCTTTCCATGTCGTTGTGCTGGAATACGAAACGCTTACCTGTATGTAAACGCATTCCATCCAAAATACAAGCGTGTGCTTCCGAATCGTATACGATGATGTCACTGCGATCAACCAAACAATCGATAGCAGAAACCATTCCCTGATATCCGAAGTTCAAAAGGATACAATCCTCCATTTCCATGAATTCAGCTAACTCATTTTCCAGTTTTTCGTGTTCGCTTGTTTGACCTGTCATCATACGAGCTCCCATCGGATAAGCCAAACCGTACTGTTCTGCTGCTTTTGCATCAGCTTCACGAACTTCCGGATGATTTGCCAATCCTAAGTAATTGTTTAAAGACCAAACCAAACATTCTTTTCCGCGGAAAATCATTTTGTTACCTAGTTCACCTTCTAACTTTGGAAAGGTAAAATAACCATGAACTCCTTTAGAATATTGACCAATAGGTCCACGGTTACGTTCAATTTTATCAAAAATATCTGCCATACTTGTTCATTTTCCATTAACCGATTTGATACACGATTAACAGTTCAGGGTGCAAATTTAGCAGTAATAAAGCTGATATTACCAATTTGTGATGAAAATTAATTAACCAAGAAATGAACAGGCAGAGGAAATCATCAGGTAGTGTGTGGCGCATCATGCTTTCTTTTTTTATGGAATGTCCTGAAATTGTACTAGTGTGTTTATAAATAAAGAGTTAGTCCTTTGCTGGAATACCAGCAACAGAGGTGTTTTCGATCAACCTGAACCGATCCGGATTTCAGAACAAAGTACTTCCAATCAAAAAGGGAAGACCTTTCAATCCTCCCTTTTCGTATTTTCAAATCATTTAACTATTCTGAAAATTTCACGACAAACTCCACGCGCCGGTTTTCCGAACGCCCTTCTTTTGTATCGTTACTTGCTTTTGGTTTGGTTTCTCCGAATCCGATAGGAATTAGTCTTTCTTCCTCAATACCCTTTTTAACCAGATAAGCTTTTACAGCTTCGGCCCGTTTTTGGGAAAGTGCCATGTTTTTGGCATCATCTCCCTGACTATCGGTATGTCCGTTAATCTCCAATCGGTAACTCGAATTTTCCTTCATGATTTTCACCACATTATCCAAAACTCCAAAAGATGTTTTCTTGATGATGTCTTTTCCGGTTTCGAATTGGATTCCTCTCAATGCTCTTTCGAAGACTTTGAGCGTTTCCGCTTTGATTTCCGGACAGCCATTATTTGAAGCAACACCTGCAATCTTAGGACATTTATCTTCATTATCAGGAACACCATCTTCGTCTGTATCCGGACAGCCTTTGAATTTTTCGAGACCTTTTACTTTCGGACAAGCATCATCCGCATCCGTGATTCCATCGCCGTCTGCATCCGGACAACCTTTCATGGAAGCCAATCCTTTGACATTCGGACAAGCATCATCTGTATCTGTGATTCCGTCTCCATCCGCATCCGGACAACCTTTTGCGCTGCTTACACCGGCAACTTTCGGACAGGCATCGTCTGCATCTGTGATTCCGTCGCCATCCGTATCCGGACAACCATTCATGGAAGGAATTCCTGCAGCATCCGGACATTTATCCTGATAATCCGGAATTCCATCTTTGTCTTTATCATGTGGACAACCATAAATATCTACACGGATATCTGCCGGAGTATTTGCGCATTTATCGCGTCGATCTCCAACTCCGTCGCCATCCGTATCTTTTGTTTTTCCAAGCGGGAACAATACTCCGATCGTGTGAATCATGAACTGATCATTCTTTCCGCTGGAACGATGGTCCCGGTAGTCTCTACTGGTGTAGGCGTAATTCAGGTTGTAATTGAATCCGAATTTTTCATTCACCATGATGTTGAATCCCAATCCTGCATTTCCTGTCCAGTCCGTTCCCGCAATATTCAAGTTGTCCTTGTCTTTCAGGTAGTGAGCAAATCCTGTTCCAATGAAAATGTAAGGTTGAAATACAGCATCTTCCTTGATCCATTTTCCATTGTTAAACTTGAATTTCAGATTCAGGTTGGCTTGTCCCATGTCTGCGCGGTAACCCATTCCATTGGGCAGGTGAAAGCCCAGTTTTCCGACGGTAGCATCCAAACCAAGGTTGAACCAGGGATTCAGATAGTAGTTTCCGGACAAACCGAGTTGTCCGCGATAGGCCTTGTTCATATTGAACCATTGCTGGTTGAGTTCACCATAATAATCCGATAAACCTCCATTGATGCCCAGGGCAAATTTCCTGTCTGCACTTTGTCCGAACACGGATATAAATGCCAAACACGTAGCTAAAGTGAATAATGGTTTCTTCATAACTAAAAAATTAAGTATGATTTAACGAAATGTAAGTAAAAAAAATACTGAAACCGAGTTTTTTGTTAAAAAATTCAGGTTTAATTATAAAGTATAACCGTTGAGTCACAGCTGAAAGACCAGTAATGCCTTATAAACACGGGGATAGAAGAAAAAGAGTGGGTAAGGATGACTTTATGAATAAAGAGATTTCAAGACGTGAAAACGCCCTGAAATGATTTGAACAGGTGTGATTTACTTCAGAAATCAGAAGATTTCATCTGTATCGACCAAATAGCGTTCTTTGATAATATTGCAGTGGTGAATTCCATGTCCAATGATCATCCAACCCAGATTGCGAGCAGTGTTCGGACTGTTGTTTGCCGTTCCTACTTCATCCAGCATCTTTGCACTCATTCCCAGGAAAAGAGAAATTCCTGCTTTTCGCACATCATAAAATTCGTCTTTCAAATCATTCAGTGTGCGTTGATCTGTATTGTTATGTTGTGCGTACCAGCCTTCGTCAAATCCTTCTACCGGAGTATGGTCTTTTCTCGAAAAACGAAGCGCCCGGTACTGGAAAATGCGCTCTGTTTCGATCACGTGAAGAAGAACTCCTTTCAATGTCCATTTGTCATCGGCATATTGAAAATCGGCTTTGTCTTCCGGAAGATTTTCAATAAAAGAAACTGTTTGTTCGAGGTCCCGTTCCATGGCAAGAATCAGATCGTCTTGTCCGATTGTCCTGTCGAAGTAATATTTGGCATAAGCCGGAGCAAATTCGGTATTTGGTCTTCCAATGAAATGATTTTGATTACTCATGATTACAATGTTTTATCCAATAAATACACAAAAGCTGCCATACTTGCACAACCCAGTTCCAGTTCGCGCTTGTTGACACTTTCAAAAACATCACTTGCTGCATGATGGAAATCAAAATAACGCTGAGAATCCGGCACAAACCCGAAAAGTGGAATTCCGTCGTAAGAGCGTTTTAAAGGGCTGATGTCAACTCCTCCGTAACCAGCTGCAAAATGATGCAATCCGTAAGGTTCAAGAATAGGAGCGAAGCCTTTGATCAGTTGAATGTACGATTCTTTTCCGTCGCACTCAAATCCTTGTGGTGTAAAACCTCCACGGTCACTTTCTATGGCTGCGATCTGTTTTTGATTTTCTTTCTTAGCCCATTCCGCGTAAGCAATTCCGCCTCTGTTTCCGTTTTCTTCGTTCATAAAGAAGACCACACGGATGGTGTGTTTCGGTTTGATTCCGATAGCTTTCATAATTCTCAAGGCTTCCATACAATGAACGATTCCCGCTCCGTCATCATGCGCCCCTTCGCCTGTATCCCATGAATCCAGGTGTCCACCGATAGTGATAATTTCGTTTGGTTTCTCACTTCCTGTAATTTCTCCCATGACATTGAACGAAGGTTCGTCCGGGAAATCTCTGCAATCCATTTCGATGATGAGGTTTATTTTTCTTTTGGAAAGTGCTTTAGAAAGTTCATTAGATGAAACAGTTGATAAAGCTCCTGCCGGAATTTTTTTCGTTTCAGCTTCGTAATGCATAGAACCAGTATGCGGAAAATGATCTTCAGGAAGCGCAAGAGAGCGAATCACCACTCCGACAGCCCCTAGTTTTGAAGCTTCAACAGCTCCTTCTCCGCGAATGCTATAGCAACCTCCGTATGCTTTGAATGTCACGATATCTGCAGGATTCATGGCCTGATTCAGGAATACAATTTTGCCCTGAACAGCCGTTTTTGATGCTTTTTTAAGTTCATCCAATGATTTGAATTCGATGACTTCTGCTTTGAGCATTCCATTTGTCCCGATTGAACCTCCCAATGCAAGAATATCGACCGGAACAGGTTCTCCCGAAGCACCTTGAAACCAGGCTACTTCCTTATTTCCTCTTTCCCAATGCGGAACCATGATCGGTTGGAGATATATTTTGTCGAAACCATAAGCTTCCATTTTTCGTTTTCCCCATTCTACAGCCATCTGAGCTTGTGCAGATCCGGAAAGACGCGCACCGATTCCTTTACACAGGGATCGTAAATCCTCGTATGCATTTCCTCTTAACAACGCTTCGTCAAAGAGTTGTCGGATTTTTAGCGAATCACTTTGTTGACCGTTTACAGCTCCAAGAGAAAAAAGTGCACAGATGAAAAATAACTTACGAAACAACATATCGGGATGATTTGATTTTGAACAGATGCGAAAATAGTAAATGAATTGCGAATTGAAAAGGTAGAAGTGAAAAGTCCAAATGAAACCCTGAAATCGCGATTACTTTTCAATTTTGCATTTTACATTTTCAATTTAAAGTATCTTTGCACAAATTTTTTTTATGGCATTGAAATGCGGAATAGTTGGTTTGCCGAATGTTGGTAAGTCGACATTGTTTAATTGTTTATCTAACGCTAAGGCGCAATCTGCGAATTTTCCTTTCTGTACTATCGAACCGAATGTAGGAACTATTTCAGTTCCGGACCCTCGTTTGGAGAAATTGGAATCGATGGTAAATCCTGAAAGAGTGGTTCCTACGACTATGGAAATCGTTGATATTGCGGGGTTAGTAAAAGGAGCATCGAAAGGTGAAGGTCTTGGAAATCAATTTTTGGCAAATATTCGTGAAACTGATGCTATTTTACATGTGCTTCGTTGCTTTGAAGATGGAAACATTATTCACGTAGACGGACGTGTAGATCCGGTGAGTGATAAAGAAATCATCGATATTGAACTTCAATTGAAAGATTTGGAATCAATTGAAAAACGTATTCAATCGTTGGCTCGTAACCTGAAATCGGGTGACAAGGAAGTGATTAAAGAAAATGATTTGGCATTGGCAATTAAAGCCACATTGGAACAAGGGAAATCTGTTCGTTCCATGAGTTTTGATGAAAAAGAAATAGAACTCGTACATAAATTCCAGTTGATTACATCGAAGCCGGTGATGTATGTTTGTAACGTGGAGGAATCTGCTGTAAAAACAGGAAATGCACATGTGGATGCAGTTCGTGAGTCGGTAAAAGATGAAAATGCTCAGATTCTGATTGTCGGAGCAAAAATCGAAGCAGATATTACAGAATTGGAAACGTACGATGAGCGTCAGATGTTCTTAGAAGAACTTGGTTTGGAAGAACCGGGAGTAAATCGTCTGATCCGTTCAGCTTATTCCTTATTGAACTTGCAAACGTACTTCACTGCAGGAGTGAAAGAAGTTCGTGCATGGACTGTTCCGATCGGTGCAACTGCTCCTCAGGCTGCGGGGGTTATTCATACTGATTTTGAAAAAGGATTTATCCGCGCAGAAGTTATGAAGTATGAAGATTACACCACTTTAGGTTCTGAAGCTGCTGTAAAAGATGCCGGAAAGTTTAAAGTAGAAGGAAAAGAATATATCGTGCAGGATGGAGATATCATGCATTTCAGATTTAACGTGTAGGCGATTAAATTCAGATTTTGAAAGCCTTGGTTCGGAATACGGATCAAGGCTTTTTTATGGGATGAGATTTACTTACCATGGTAAGTTGTGGATAAGTGTGCGCTTATCCCTGATGATTGTAATTGCTACTTGAATGGAGTGTATTCAG
>RCUP01002253.1_pt1 | contig 10374 bp, 10 predicted proteins | sample 2166341 | NCBI WGS metagenome assembly RCUP01 (sample SAMN09932325, study PRJNA488358) | compost metagenome | isolation source: compost soil in succinonitrile-enriched | place: Germany: Experimental Botanical Garden | reverse complement strand
CATGACTGGCCCGTCGGCCCGCCAAAACCGCGCGTGGCCTTTCCCACATAAGGGTTGGGGTCGCAAGGGAAGGGGGCCGGTTCGGTCTTCGACCTCCGTCGTAGGGGCAGGTTTCGTTGATCCTTGTTCGACACGAACGAAAGCGCATAGCCTAAAGCCCAGCCCTAGCTAGGCATCTGATCCAAGGGGTCCTCAATGCGCGGTCTCAGTGTTGGTCTTACGCTTCTGGTATTGGCCTTTGCGCTGTTCGCGGGGCTTCTGGCCTCCAAGCGTGAGCACTATTTCGATCCCGGTCTCTACCAGACCGCCTATCCCTGCTCATTCGAACCCCGCGACGGGTCGCGCCCGCTCGACCCGCTAATCGAGGACTGGTTCGCCGCCCCACTTCGAGACGCTGGCGAACGACCACTCTACCAAGCAAAGACCAACGGAAAGACAACCCTCCGCTTCACCTTCATACCTTCCTTTGTGGAACCTCTTATTGTTCGGATCGACGACCTCTACGGGCCGAGACCCCGCATGACCGCGACACGGTATGTCGGCCAAGTTCACATGAAGACGGGACCCGATCACCTCGTTCGAGACCTTTCAAAAGACGAAGCGACCTCGATCCTCGCACTCATCAACAAAAGCGCCGTTCTTAATCTGCCGCCGGATTCCTGCCTCTCGGGTATCGACGGCGTGATCTATCTGATCGAAGCCAATGGGCCCGACGGCTATCGCTTTATCAATCGCTGGGCCGTCGAAGAGGGCGCTGTCTATGATCTCGCGAACGCCATGTATCGCCTGACGGGCTGGCCCAACGGTCGGCAAGGTCCAGACCGCAGCGACATTGAATGGCCCCCTCGTATGAATTCTGCCGGAAGCTGAGCGTCCCGCCGCTCGCTCAGTCCAGCTTGAGCGCCTCGGCCAGAAGGCGGGCTTCGGCGGCGCGGCTGGAGCCGGCGCGCCAGGCGACGACGATCTCGCGGCGGGGGGCGTCGGCGGAGATGGGGCGGACGACGACGCCAGGGTTGTCGGCGAGCCCTGCGGTTACGGCCATCTGCGGCAGGAAGCTGACGCCCAGGCCGGCGGACACCATCTGGACCAGGGTGTGCAGGGAGGTGGCGGCGAAGACGTCCTCGCCGCGCGGGGCCTCGATATTGACGGCGGCCAGGGCCTGATCGCGCAGACAGTGGCCGTCCTCAAGCAGGATCAGGTCGTCGGCCTTGAGCATGCCTTCCGGGATGGGACCGGCGCCCGCCAGCGGGTGGCCGACCGGGGCGGCGGCCAGGATCTCGTCGTCGCCGATGCGGGCGTGGTCGATGCCGGGCGCCTCATAGGGCAGGGCGATGACGGCGGCGTCCAGCTGCCCCGCCTTCAGCCCGGCGATCAGGCGCGGGGTCAGGTCCTCGCGGATGAAGAGGCGCAGGGCCGGGTATTGCTCGCGCAGGCCGGGCAGGGCGCGGGGCAGAAGGAAGGGGGCGACGGTGGGGATGATGCCCAGACGGAAGCGGCCTGACAGGGGCTTGCCCGCGTTTTTCGCCGCCTCGACCAGGTCCTCGGTGCGGGCCAGGACGTCCTCGGCGCGCTTGACCGCCTCGGCGCCGACGGCGGTCAGCTGGACCGCGCCGCGCGTGCGCTCGACCACCGGCGCGCCGAGGATCTTCTCCAGTTCCTGCACCCCGGCCGACAGGGCCGGCTGGCTGACGTGGGCCGCCTCGGCCGCGCGGCTGAAGGAGGCGTGCTCGGCCAGGAGCTTGAGATAGTGGAGCTGTCGCAGGGTGGGGAGCATCCGCCCCACATAGGCGCGCCCTATGGTGTTTTCAAAGACAATCGAAGTCATTGATGAAGGAAGACGCCGCGAACCGACCGGCTCGCGGCGTCTCTCCTAGTTCAGGTCGAACCGGTCAGCATTCATCACCTGGGTCCATGCCGTGACGAAGTCCGTGACGAACTTCTTGCCCGCATCGGCCGAGGCATAGACCTCGGACAGGGCGCGCAGTTGGGCGTTGGAGCCGAACACCAGATCGGTGCGGGTCGCGGTCCAGCGTTGCTCGCCGGTCAGGCGGTCGGAGCCGACGAAGGTTTCGTCAGCGTGACCATCCACCTGCTTCCAGCCGGTCTTCATGTCCAGCAGGTTGACGAAGAAGTCGTTGGTCAACTGGCCCGGCCGGTCGGTGAAGACGCCGTGCTTGGAGCCGCCATGGTTGGCGCCCATAACCCGCAAGCCGCCGACCAGAACCGCCATCTGCGGCGCCGTCAGGCCCAGCAGTTGCGCCCGGTCGATCAACAGTTCCTCGGTCGGGACGTTGAAGCGGACCTGCAGATAGTTGCGGAAGCCGTCGGCGCGCGGCTCCAGCACCGCAAAGCCCTCCACGTCCGTCTGCTCGGCCGAGGCGTCGGTGCGGCCCGGCGTGAAGGGAACCGTCACGTCATGACCGCCAGCCTTGGCCGCCTGCTCGACCCCGACGCCGCCGCCCAGGACGATCAGATCAGCGATAGAGACGTTCAGACCAGACGCCGCCTGGATGTCCTCATAGACCTTGAGCACCTTCGCCAGCTTGGCCGGTTCGTTGACGTCCCAATCCTTTTGCGGGGCCAGGCGCAGACGTCCGCCATTGGCGCCGCCGCGATGGTCCGAGCCGCGATAGGTCACAGCCGAAGCCCAGGCGGTCGAGACCAGATCGGCCACCGACAGGCCGGACGCCGCAATGCGGTCCTTCAGCGCCTTGACGTCGGCGTCCGACAGCTTCGCCCCCGTATGGGCCGGGACGGGGTCCTGCCAGATCAGATCTTCCGCCGGCACGTCCGGGCCGAGGTAGCGGGCCTTGGGGCCCATGTCGCGGTGGCACAGCTTGAACCAGGCGCGGGCGAAGGTATCGCCGAAATAGGCCGGGTCAGCGCGGAACCGCTCCATGATCGGGCGATAGATCGGGTCGATCTTGAAGGCCATATCGGCCGTGGTCATCATCGTCGGCACGCGTTTGCCCGGCGTATGGGCGGCGGGGGCCAGGGTCTCCGGCGGATTGCCCACCGGCTGCCACTGCTTGGCGCCCGCCGGGCTGCGGACCAGTTCGTAGTCGTGGTCCAGCAGCATGTCGAAGAAGGTCATGTCCCAGGTGGTCGGCGTGGGGGTCCAGGCGCCTTCTATGCCCGAGGTGATGGTGTGGTCGCCCATGCCGCTCTCATGGCCCGAGATCCAGCCGAGGCCCTGCTGGGCGATGTCGGCGCCCTCGGGGCTGGCGCCCACCTTGGAGGCGTCGCCGGCGCCGTGGGCCTTGCCGAAGGTGTGGCCCCCGGCGGTCAGGGCGGCCGTCTCCTCGTCGTTCATGCCCATGCGGGCGAAGGTCTCGCGGATGTCGCGGGCCGAGGCCAGGGCTTCGGGCACGCCGCCGGGGCCTTCCGGGTTGACGTAGATCAGCCCCATCTGGATGGCGGCCAGGGGATCTTCCAGGGCCATGCCCTTGTCGGGCTGGATGCGGGTCTGGTTGTTCTCGTCGCCGACCCAGTTTTCCTCGGTGCCCCAGTAGACGTCCTTTTCAGGCTCCCAGACGTCGGCGCGGCCGCCGCCGAAGCCGAAGACCGGCCCGCCCATGCTTTCGATGGCGACATTGCCGGCCAGGATCATCAGGTCGGCCCACGATAACTTGGCGCCGTACTTCTGCTTGATCGGCCACAGCAGGCGGCGCGCCTTGTCCAGGTTGCCGTTGTCCGGCCAGGAGTTGAGCGGGGCGAAGCGCTGCTGGCCCGCGCCCGCGCCGCCGCGCCCGTCCCCGGTGCGATAGGTTCCGGCCGAATGCCAGGCCATGCGGATGAAGAAGGGACCATAGTGGCCATAGTCCGCCGGCCACCAGGGCTGGCTGTCGGTCATCAGGGCGGTCAGGTCGCGCTTCACCGCCGCCAGATCCAGCGACTTGAAGGCCGCAGCGTAATCGAAGTCGTCGCCCATGGGGTCGCCCGACTTGCCCTGCTGATGCAGGATGTCCATGGCCATCTGATTGGGCCACCAGTCGCGATTGGTGCGCCCCAGAAGCGAACGCAGCGCGCCCGGCTCCTTCCTGGGATCATTGAGAGGGGTGGGGCCGCCTGCTTGTCCGTCCATGACTTTCCTCCTGCCTGGCTTGTTTAGGCCTCGAGCCTACGCCCGGTTCCGCGCCGAAAGAAAATCGATAAACTTTGGGCTGATCAGCAAGAAAATTTATGGTCAGGCTTGTAGGGGCGGACAAGCCGCCGCGTCCGATCCATAATAAAAATCTATTCGCAGTTGCGAAATGATCGATTTGACTTCCAGGCCGCCAAAGCCCATCTGACCCCCATCGGCGATGCACCTCCCTGCGTCGCCGCCTGTCTTACATTGTCAGAATGGAGCTCCACTATGCTGGGCGTCGGTCAAAAACTGCCTGAATTCAAGATCACTGGCGTGAAGCCGGGCTTCAACGACCACGAAGAAAACGGCGTCTCGGCGTTCGAAACGCTGACGCAGGACAGCTTTGACGGCAAGTGGAAGGTCATCTTCTTCTACCCGAAGGACTTCACCTTCGTCTGCCCGACCGAAATCGCCGCCTTCGCCAAGCTGGGCAAGGACTTCGAAGACCGCGACACCGTGGTTCTCGGCGGTTCGACCGATAACGAATTCGTCAAGCTGGCCTGGCGCCGCGACCACGCCGACCTGAACAAGCTGCCGATCTGGCAGTTCGCTGACACCGGCGGCAAGCTGGCCCGCGACCTGGGCATCCTGGACGAAGAAAACGGCGTCGCCCTGCGCGCCACCTTCGTCGTCGATCCGCACAACGTCGTCCAGCACGTCTATGTCACCAACCTGAACGTCGGCCGTTCGCCGGAAGACACGCTGCGCGTCGTCGACGCCCTGCAGACCGACGAACTGTGCGCCTGCAACCGCCCGGTCGGCGGCGAGACCCTGGCCGCTTAAGTACTGGCCCAGGTATGGCCCGGACCGCGTTTGTAGGGTTCGGGCCGCCCCCTCTGGAAGAGGCGGCGGCGGGCGACTGTCGCCGCCTTTTTCATGCCCGGCGCCCTGCCCTGACGGGCGCGTCGGCCCTCCCCATATTGTGCCCGGCGCAAGCGGCGCCGTTGATCTGAAGGAAGTTTCCATGTCCATCGACGCCCTGCGTGAAATGATCCCGGCCTACGCCAAGGACATCTCGCTGAACCTGTCCTCGCTGGCCAATGAGACCGTGCTGAACGACCAGCAGAAGTGGGGCTGCTTCCTGGCCTCGGCCCACGCCATCGGCGTCGCCCCGGCGGTCAAGCTGATCGAAGCCCAGGCCGCCACCGTCCTGTCGCCCGAGGCGATGAACGCCGCCAAGGCCGCCGCCGCCATCATGGGCATGAACAACATCTACTATCGCTCGCTGCACCTGATGAAGAACAACGAGTACACGACCCTGCCGGCCAAGCTGCGCATGAACGTCATCGCCAACCCGGGCGTCGAGAAGCTGGACTTCGAACTGTGGTCCACCGCCGTCTCGGCCATCAACGGCTGCGGCGCCTGCATCGACGCCCACGAGGGCGAACTGCGCAAGCACGCCGTGCCCAACGTCCAGATCCAGGCCGCCCTGCGCATCGGCGCCGTGGTCCACGCCGCCAGCCGCATCCTGGCGTCGGAAGCCGCTCTGGCTGAATAGTCAGGCGAACCGATCCTCTGGATCGCAGACGGCAAAAAGGCGCGGATCGCTCCGCGCCTTTTTCAATTTCAGCTCCCGCGTCAGTCCTTGCCGACGGAGCTCTCGGCGCCCGTCATCTCGCGCATCATGTCCAGCACCAGCTTCTGCTGACGCACAGACAGCTGAGGCGCCAGACGGCCGATCTCGATGCTCTGCCGCGTGGCGGGGAAGTCGTTCACGAAGGGCTCGGCCTCGCCTTCGGCCATGCCCGGAGCCGCCGTCGTCAGCCCTTCGAAGAAGTAGGCGATATCGACCTTGAAGAAGCGGGCGATGTCCCAGAGCTTGGACGCGGACACCCTGTTCGTGCCCTTCTCGTACTTCTGGATCTGCTGGAAGGTCAGACCCAGGGCGCGCCCCAGATCACTTTGGTTGTAACCGAGGGCGATCCGTTTTTCGCAGACTCGCCGACCCACGTGCCGGTCCACCGGATGGGGACCGTCCTCAGCAGAGCCTCTGACCATTGCCTTCTCGCCTAAAATTACGCCCGAACTCGATTACTCACCTGTCCCGAAATGCGACGGATAGCCCGCGCTGTCACGACAATTCGCGCGACGCGGGTTTAGCGCCGTCTCCAGAACGTCGCCTCAGTCCAGGTCTTCGTTCTTCAAGGCTCGAATGACCGCCAAGGCTGTGCGCTGACGCTGAGGCGACAGTTCTCGCGCCGCCGCGCCTATCCTTTGCACCAGCATCCCCTGGCTTTCGGTGGGCGCTGGGGCCGAGGTCTCGCCCGCCTCGTCATGCAGGCTAAAGGGACGCTGCGGCTCGGGAAGGGGAATAAAGGCGGCGGAAGGTCTGGCCGTCACAAAGGGCTGATCCCTGAACACGGCGGCGACCTCAATGTTCAGCGCCTCGCAGAACTGCCACAGACGCGCGGCCGGCAGGCGATTGGCGCCGCTTTCATGACGACCCCACTGGTTCGTGGAAATGTCGAGCATCCGCGCCATGTCGGCCTGGGTCAGGCCGTGGTTCTCGCGAATGGCGCGCACGCGCACGCCCAGGGGCACGTCGATGTGCTGCGTGCGTTTGCGATCCTCGTCGTCCTCAGCCTTGGTCATGCTCGCCCCTTGCGGCGCCCCAACGAAAAGCCGCCCGCCAACATGAGGGCCAGCAGGACGCCGAACAGGCCGTCACCCCAGCGACCGTAGAGGGTCGGCGCCGCCGGTTCCGGCAGGCGCACGTCGATGACGCCGGCATGGCCGGGGTCCAGCCGCTTGCCGTCCACCACCCGGCCCCAGGGGTCGATCATGGCCGAGACCCCGGTCGGCGTGGCCCGCGCGATCGGCAGGCCGGTTTCAATGGCGCGATAGCTGGCCAGGTTCAGGTGCTGACGCGGGCCTGAGGTGGCGCCGAACCAAGCGTCGTTGGAGACATTGACGATCCAGGCCGGACGCGCATCGCCGCTGGCCGGGGTGAAGCCCGGATAGAGGCTTTCATAGCAGATCAGCGGCTGAACATTGGGGGCATTGGCCAGGCTGATCGGCGCGGGGGCAGGCCCGGCGCTGAAATCGGCAGGGACGTGGACCAGGCTGCGCACCCCGATCTGGCTCATCAGCCGCCCCAGGGGCAGATATTCGCCGAACGGCACCAGACGGTGCTTGTCGTAGATGGCGCCGATCCGCAGGCCCGTCGCGCCCTCATCGTGCAGGGCGAACAGGCTGTTGAAGTAGCGCGCGCCGCCCTCGGCGGTCGGATCAGCCTCGCCCCGACTGATGCCCATCAGCAAGGTCTGGCCGGTCTGCAGGGCGCCGGCGATGGCCTGGGCGTCGGGCGAGTTGAAGACGTCGTTGGCGGTGGCGGGCAGGGCGCCCTCGGGCCAGACCACGACGTCGGGCACGGCTGCGCCCTTCTGGGCCGTCAGGGCCACATAGCGATCGACGATGGCCTGATAGGCCTCAGGCGACCACTTGGATTCTTGCGGAATGTCGGCTTGGACCAGACGCACCAGGGTCGGGCCGTCGACTCGCTCGGCCGACGACAGGCGCAGGGCTCCAAAGGCGAACAGGCCGGCCAGAACCGCGACGCCCACACACGCGGCGAACAGGCGCGGACGGCGTGGCCCGCCGCTCGCCAGAAGACCCAGGGCCGAAACCGCCGCCAGCGTCACTAGCCCCAAACCATAGACCCCGCCGATCGAGGCGAACTGAGACATGGCCGAACCGGCCTGCCAGGCGGCGCCGGTCGGATTCCAGGGAAAGCCCGTCAGGACATGGCCGCGCAGCCATTCCAGCAGGGCGAACAGGGCGGCGAACAGCAGGACGCGGCGCGCGCCCGCTGGCGCGAAACGGCGATAAAGGGCCGTGGCCGCGCCGAAGAAGAGCCCCAGCCCCATGGGCAGCAGGCTGGCGGCGAAGGGCGCCATCCAGGCCTGATCCTTGTTGACCAGAAAGGCCTCGGCCACCCACCAGCAGCCGATGAAGAAGTAGGAAAAGCCCGCCAGCCAGCCGACCCAGAAGCCGCCCTTGACGTTACGCGACCGCTCGGCCAGCAGCATCAGCAGGGGATAGCCCAGCAGGCCCGGCAGGATCCCGAACGGCGGATGGGCCAGGGCCGCCCCGGCGCCCGCCAGCAGGGCCAGGGCGATGCGGCCCCAGCGGTTCGTCAGCACGCCCCCCCAAAGGGCTGACAAGCGTTCATTCATGCATCAGCCTCGTGTTCGACGGCATAGGGATCGGCGACGCCGAGCGCGGCCAGGATCTCGCGCTCCTCGCCCTCCATCTCCTCGGCCTCGGCGTCGTCTTCGTGGTCACGGCCCAAGAGGTGCAGCACGCCGTGGACGACCAGATGGCTCAGATGATCGGACAGGGTCTTGCCCTGGGTCTCGGCCTCGGCGGCGCAGTAGGCGAAGCCCAGCACCACGTCGCCCAGATGCGGAAAGGCGCTCTCGGCGGCCGGGAAGGACAGGACATTGGTCGGCCGGTCCTTGTCACGGAAGCGGGCGTTCAGATCCTGAACCCCGGCGTCGTCGGTCAGCAGCACGACCACGTCGCCTTCAACCGCGCCCAGCGCCGCCGTCGCCGCGCGCAAGACCACAGCGTCCACGTGAGGCAGCGCAGCCGTCCAGGCCGCGTCCTCGACTTCGATCTCGATCATTCAGTCTTCGTCCTCGAGGTCGGGCGCGGGACGCCCCCGCGCCGCATCAGCGTCATAGGCCCGCACGATGCGCTCGACCATGGCGTGGCGCACCACGTCCTCGGCCTTGAAGGCCTGGACCCCGACCCCTTTCACGTCCTTCAGAATGCGCAGGGCGTGGCTAAGGCCGGAATCGCGCGGGTTCAACAGATCGACCTGCGAAGGGTCGCCGGTGACGACCATACGCGCGCCCTCGCCCAGACGGGTCAGGACCATCTTCATCTGCAGACGCGAGGTGTTCTGCGCCTCATCGACGATGATGAAGGCGTGGCTGAGGGTGCGGCCGCGCATGAAGGCGATGGGGGCGGCTTCGATCTCGCCCTTTTCGCGACGACGGCGTACGTCCTCGACGCCGAGAATGTCGTTCAGCGCCTCCCAGATCGGGGCCAGATAAGGGTCGACCTTCTCGTTCAAATCGCCTGGCAGGAAGCCCAGCTTCTCGCCCGCCTCCACCGCCGGACGGGTGATGACCAGACGGTCCACCTGGCCGCGCCGCAGCAGGCTGGCGCCATAGGCCGCCGCCAGGAAAGTCTTGCCCGTGCCCGCCGGGCCGACGCCGAAGGTCAGCTCGCAGCGGCTCAGCAGGTCCAGATACTGGGCCTGGGCCGCCGTCTTGGGCGCGATGGCCCCGCGCCGTCCGACCGGCAGGCTGATGGCGTCGGGCACGACTCGGCCCTGGTCGGGACGCGGCTGCGATACGGCGGCGCCCAGGGCCATGCGTACGTCGGCTTCGGTGATCTCGGCCCCGGCGTCGGCGCGTTTGGCCAGGGTCTCGACCACGCGCTTGGCCTGAGCCCGGTCCCGCGCCGAGCCGTTGATCGACACGCCGCCGCCGGGCGCCTCGACCAGCACCTTGAAGGCGTCCTCGATCAGGGCGACGTGGCGGCTGTTGGGACCGATCACGGCTCGCAGGGCCTGATCGCTCAGGGACAGGAACTCGGACTCTCGCGCCATTAAGGCTCCATCTTTGTTGCTCTAGCGCCCCGCTCGCGGAGCGGGGCTGCTTGAGAGCGTTTTAGGGTCCCTATCGCCTCGCTCGCTGAGCGAGGCTGCTTGAAGGACACCGTATTATAGTTCGCGGTCTCGTCGTGGGACCAGCGGACCTAGATAGTGACGGCGCCCGCCAACCGCCCGTTCAAACTGTTCTGTGCGCCGCTGATGATCTCGACCGGAACGATCTGACCCAGCAGATGATCCGCGCCCTCGACGTGGACGGCCTGCAGATAGGGCGTCCGACCGATGGCTTGGCGGTCATACCGACCCTTCTTCTCGAACAGGACGTTCAATGTCTTGCCCGCCTGGGCGGCGTTGAAGGCGGTCTGCTGCTCGAACAAAAGGGCCTGCAGCCGCTGCAGCCGCTCCAGCCCGACCTTCTCCTCGATCTGGCCCGGCATGGTGGCGGCGGGCGTGCCGGGGCGCGGCGAATAGACGAAGCTGAAGGCGCCCGCATAGGTGACCTGGCGCACCAGATCGAGGGTGTCCTCGAAGTCGCGATCCGTCTCGCCGGGGAAGCCGACGATGAAGTCGCCGGCGATGGCCATGTCGGGCCGCGCCTCGCGGATGCGGGCGATCAGGTCGA
>RCUP01002252.1_pt1 | contig 10377 bp, 8 predicted proteins | sample 2166341 | NCBI WGS metagenome assembly RCUP01 (sample SAMN09932325, study PRJNA488358) | compost metagenome | isolation source: compost soil in succinonitrile-enriched | place: Germany: Experimental Botanical Garden | reverse complement strand
CCCATAATGTCTGCATAACCCACTCCGTCAATTCTTCGAAGCTCCGGAAGTACGTTGATATCCGAGAAGTTGTAAATGAACTTTTCGTCAACCGATGCATCGCTACTTTTCAGGTTAATGTACATCAACATACTGTTGATTTCCTTCTCAGTAGATACTCCGGCTTTAATGACTTCCTCAGGTAATTCATCCAAAACGGTAGCCACTCTGTTTTGTACGTTTACAGCCGCCAAATCGGGGTCGGTTCCTACTTCAAAATAGATCTGAATGATACTCGTTCCGTCATTTCCTGAAACAGAACTCATATAGGTCATTCCCGGAACACCATTGATGGCTCTTTCCAGCGGGGTTACAACTGCTTTCGAACAAACTTCCGCGTTTGCACCGGTATATCGTGTTGTTACGGAAACTGCGGGCGGCGCAATGTCCGGATACTGTGTTACGGGAAGTGACGTCATTGCCAACAATCCCAGCAACACAATGAAAATAGAGATGACCAGTGAGAGCACCGGTCTTTCAATCATTTTTTGAATCATCGTAATTTTTTTAAGGGATTATTCTGCCGAAACTTCCTGAATAATGCGTTTTAAAGGAATTGTTTTAGGCTTGATCTTCATTCCGTCACTCACCGATTGAATTCCTTCGTAGAGAATCACATCTTTCTTCGTCAATCCATTCGAAATGATGTAGAAATGAGGAATTCGCGCCTGAATTTCAACCGCGCGCGTTTTTATTTTGCCATGTTTACCAAGTACGTAAACATACACTTTGTCCTGAATTTCAAACGTAGCTTTCTGCGGAATAATCAATGCTTTATCGAATTCCTGCTGCATTCTGATTTTCCCGCTTGCTCCGTGCTTCAGAATCTTTCCTTTGTTACTGAATCGTGCGCGGATTGCCAGGTTTCCTGTTTCCTGATCGATCTGACCGTCCATTGTTTCAATCAAACCGGCACTTTGGTGCATCTTACCATTTGCCATCACCAACTCCACTTTTCTGTCCAACTCGTTTCCACGGGAAATTTTCAACATGAATTCCAGGTATTCTTTCTCCGATACGTTGAAATAGGCAAAAATCTCATCGTTTTGGGACAAGTCTGTCAAAAGCGTTCCTTCTTCCACCAACGAGCCAATCTTATGAGGTAATCTGGAAATCGTTCCGTTAAACGGAGCTCTGATTTCAGCATAGGAAAGCATTTGTTTCCCGTGTGCTTCTTCTGCCAGCATTTCTTCTACTTTGGCTTTTGCTATCTGCAACTTATTTTTTGCAAACTCGTATTCGATTTTGGAAATCACGTTTTTGTCCAGGAGCATTTTCGTGTTTTCCAATTCCAATTCCGCATTTTTTGCTTCTGCACGTGCAATTTTCAACAAGGCTCTGTCTTTAGCCAAAGCTTCGCTGTATTCCCTGTTATTGATACTGAACAACAATTGTCCTTCTTTCACATAGGAACCTTCGTCCACGTGAACTTTTTCAAGATACCCGGCAGCTTTTGCGCGGATTTCAATATTCTTTACAGCAGCAATATCCGCTACGTATTCGATAAAAGTGTTCGTATCAATGTGAATGGGAGATGTCACAGGATAAATTTCCGACACCTGTTGATTTTCTTTTTGATCTGCACACGAGGATAATGCAAGCAGAATCAGTACTCCGTATAGGAATACACCACGATAATTCATGTTATGAAATATTAAGTAATTCTAATTTTATTTATGAAACAGTTGTAAGCGAACTGTTCAACCGCGGTGGCGGAATCAGAATTTCAAGATAGATCGAGGTGAATGCCTGAGGTCCTGAAAAATCAGTTTCTTTTTCTTCTAAAAAGAAATAGGATGAAAAATCAAAACAAAGAGGCTGGATGATCGAATCACGGATAAACTCCAATTCGAATGGAGTATTGCAATCTGCTTCTGATGACTCATCAAAAAAAGTTGCATTTTTCTGGATTTTCTCGGTATGTGAGATGAATGACTTATCTAGTTGCATATTACTAAAAAGATAAGTACCCAAAAGAAGAACAATCGCCAGACGGGAAAGTATTTTTGAAACAGACATCAAACGTACCTTGTTCTTCATGGGCGCAAATTTACTCAAAAAACCGAAAGAAACCGAGAGAAATCGGTGAAACAGTAATCGTTTTTCTTAAAAAAACACAAATAGACAGGGGTTTATTTGAGAGCTTTTCATGCTGAAGATCAAGACCAAAAAACTGATAAAACAAACACAAAGGAGCAACTAACGCAACGAATTTTCAGAAGTCTCCCTACTCTTCCTGCGGTGCATATTCCACGATATCAATACCAATTCCGTTCGGATCCTGAATGGCAAAATGACGGTCCCCCCAAGGTTCATCGCGTAGTTCGATTCGAATCTCAACACCTTTTTGTTTCATTTGCTCATATAATGCATCAACATTCTCTACTTCAATCGTCAGGTACATTCCTTCTCCTGAAAACGGTTTGTGAAACAAACTTTGCTGGCTGGGATGATTGGGAAGCAGAAAGCTGATCTCAGCACTTTTATCCGGAGTATGCAGCAAGAGGTAAAACTCATTTTCGAACGTCACTCCAAAGCCTAGAATATTCGTGTAGAAAGCTTTTGTTTCTGCAAATTTGTCAGTTACTACTCCTGCATTTAATTTCATCTTGTTTTGAGTTTTATCGGTTAATCCTGTTTGCGAAAATACATTCACGGTTAAAAACAATCCTGCCAATGTTGTAATGAATTTCTTTTTCATTTGAATGATTTATATTGCAAACATCTGGCATATTAAATACGAAACATAGTAAAAAACGGACAAACTTATCTACCGAAAGCCTTATTGGGTGTGACACCGTAAAAGTTCTTAAACTCCTTAATGAAATGAGACTGATCATAGTATCCGCTGTCGAAAAACAACTTGTTCTGCCTCAAACTTCCGGATGAAGGCTTGGCTTTCAGAATATTTTGAAAACGAACTACCTGACTAAAGGTTTTTGCCGTGTCACCAATGTAGAACTCAAACAATCTGCGCAGCTGTCTGGAACTGATTCCCGTTTGCAGATCATGTTCAACGTCAATCACTCCGTTCTTTTTCAAGATCAAATAAAGCGCATCATACAATCTGTTGTCGCGGTCTACATTTCCATTCGCACTCATTTTCAAAAAGCACCGATCCAGCATTTGCCCGATTTCTTCTATTGTTTGTTCCCTATTCAAATGATTCCGAATGTAATCCGCTACAAACGGTACAACCAAATCCAGCTTTTCAAAACGATTGCTCAATTCTTTGGCATTTACATGAAACAGCTGTGGAAACATGGTCGGTAAAAAACGGATTCCGATGTAATGGAATGAATTTTCCAATGGAAATTCGGTGAACTTTTTGCAAAATCCCATCACGTAACTTTCTTCCGGATTGTTGAGTTCGAAGAAAATGTCGATACAACCATCTGCCACTACCCGGTAATTAAATTGTTCCGATAAGGTCTGATTAGTCTTCAATTCCCAATAGCAATAAATGGAATTCTGCAACTGAAAATGAGGCAAAAACTCTGTGTACAAAACATGCTCAGACGATTGTCTTACCGTTGGCTGAATCGGAGTATAGAATTTTCGGATATCCATGAATCACGACAAAATAGAACATTCGATTTTCTTCGCAAAGAAAAGTCAAAGATATTTAAAACTGCTTTTCCGGCATTGAGAATTTCCCAAAAACAAAAAAGGATACAAATTTTCATCTGCATCCTTCTAAACCTAACCACCTAACCATTTTTCACCTTGCAGTGAACATCAAACTAAACTATTACTTTATTACTTACTTCTTTACAATTCTCAATTGTCCGATCTGTTTTCCATCGTTCAAGTGCAGCATGTAAACTCCTGTTTGTAAATGGCTCATCGGAAAAGGTTCCTGAAAACCCAATTCCTCTGTTTGCAAATGCCTGCCATTGACATCAAATAATTATATAAAACCTTCAAATCCTTCAATATGTACTAAATCCGTTGCCGGATTCGGGTTAGCCAAAGGAATTATAAGTGAATGAGACAAAGCTACAAGCAACTGAATTCAATGTTGTTATGAAAAAACCGTAAAGAGTTGTGAATTTAAGAGTCGGTGAAAACCAGTTTCAGGATTGGTAATTGACCAGCAGAGATTCCTGCAATTCCTTTGGAGTAAGTCCCGTTGCATTTTTGATAAACGCACTGAAATTTGCCGTACTGTCAAAGTTCAATTCAAAGGAAATTTCCTTCAATGAAAGGTTACTCACGACCATCATCCGGCGAATCTCTATCAACAATTCTTCGTGGATCAGTTTCAAAGGGGCTTTTCCCAGACATTTTTTGCAGATTGTTGTCAGCTTATCGGTACTGTAGCTCATCATTTCCGCATAATCCGAAACTTTTCTTTTTTCTTTCGTGTGTTCACTGATCAGGGAAAGAAACTTACTCACGAAATTGCTGTCATCCATCTCAAAGGTCTGATTGCTGTGTTCGATCAGGGTGATCAGGATAATCTCCAGATAGCTGTATGCTTTGTGGATCGACAAGGTACTCAGGTTTTTCACCTGGCAAAGGTTCGAAATGATTTCCGTTAAAGCATAAATATGTTCGAATGCTTCCGGTGATAAACGGATGTTTGAATGCTGAAAATACAGGTTGTGATGTTTGATCGGAAAGATAAAATCAAAAATGCTCTTGTGAAACTGAATGAGCAAGCCTTGCGCAGAATTTCGATTCAACAAATGAATCTGTCCCGGATAAACAACGTAAATATCCTTTGCTTCCAGCTCCGTTTTGGTGAAATCAATGAACTGATGTCCCTCTCCTTCTTTTACCAGAATGATTTCAAAATAATCGTGGCGGTGCGGACTGTGAAAATCATACGTATTCGGATAGTCCAAAGGTTCTATGACCAATAATTTATTGGGATGCGGAAAGGAGACAATACTCATGGACGATAAAACTAAAAATAACGCTTTGTATATTAAACGTCGAATTGGGATTTTGGTTGGTTGAAACTTATTGACATTTATGAAGGCCTTAAAGATCAACGGTTTTGTTCAACTCCATATGCAAGATCGGATAAGGTTTCCCGAAACCATCCAATTCTGAAACACTTTTTGTCTCGAAACCGAAATATTCGTAGAATTTCACTGCCTGCTCGTTTTGTGCATTCACATCTACTTTGGTGACTGTAAGATTCCTGATTGCAAACAACAGCAGTTCCTTTCCAAGTCCCTTACCTCTTTGATCCGCAGCAACAAAAAGCATTTCCAGATTGTGTTCATTCGTGCCGATAAATCCGGTAATTTGTTGATTCTCATTTTGAACGCAATGTAAAGTCACCTGATCGAAAAAGGTAGGCACCAACTCTTTGTAAAATTCAAAATCTTCCCCGCTCAAAAAATGATGTGTTGCTTTCACAGACGATTCCCAAACAGAAACCAAATCATCATATTCCGTACTTTTCACATTGTAAATCATTTCGAAAGTGCTTTTCGACCAAAATTACCTGTTTTTTTTCCTTTTTGATTTTCTATTGGTCTTGATGATTGGCGTCTTTTTCGTTTTCATTTGCTTTCTCACATACACATGATGAATATTCTTAAAGAACCACGCTTTTGGATTGACTGTATTGTACTCGATTTCAACATTGATACTCGCAGTCGGGTCAACAAAACCTTCGAATTCCCTATGTGTCAGTCCAAGTTCGAAGAATCTGACCTGCATAACACTTCCCTGATTCATCAATGTCCGGATCATCTGCCAGTTCCCGGTATTTCTTGAAGCAGTCAACAGTTGAGAAAGGTAATTCACCGAACGATTGTCCTGTAAGTAAAATGTCTGAAGCACATTTTCATTCAGAAAACGATCTGTAATCCCGGCATTTATTCCAAAGATCAGCGGGTCATAATTGTGATTCATTTCCATCCAGGTAATGATTCTGTTCTTGTATTGATTATTATTTTGCTGAACATAGTATCTCACAAATTCATTTGCTGCACCAACAGGAACGTTTGCCAAAGCCTCATTGGAAACAGATGGTAAAATATACTTCATATTCAGTCGGATCATTCCCAATAAATGCGGATTTTGCTGCAAATACTGTGTTGCCTGTATCCACAGTTCCCCCTGAGATAACACATCTTGTTGCAATGTGAGCAAATTGTTAGTGGCTTGCAGAAGAACTGCCGGATCCGCCCAATCCGGTTTCACCGCCAGATAACCTCTCACTATTTGTCCCACGGAATGAAATCCAATCATGATTTTCTTGTAAGGACTCAAGGTATCAAGCCAATGAGTGTATTGAGTTGTAAATTGAGCCCGGTTTCTTTCGAATCTCAATGAATTCAAATCTCCCACATGATACTTTCGCTTCGACAAACTGTGTTCATCCCGAATTCTGTTTTCCACTGCATTGATATTCACAAACTCTTCCGGGTTGTTCCACAACAATTTATCAGCTTCATCCTCTACCCCCATATCACCCATTTGCTCCGTTTGAAGAGGAGCTCCTCTGAGCAAGCGTTGTGCATGACCCAATTCATGTCCGAGTGTTACAAATTCGGGCATGATAATCTGAGAATCATCCTCTCCGATATTGTATCCACCACCATCCTGTGCTATCCGCACAAGACTTCCCGTCCCTGTTCCTTTTTTACGTGCTTCACCTCCCCATTTCACCAGGTTTGATTGATCATTTTCAATCAAAAAATCATGAAACTGCTCCGGATCAAAATCGTTCCCTATCAGGTCATGAGTAGGTAAATCCATTCGTCCGTTATCTCCGGTGGAACCAGTCATTTTATGCGCATTTTTCCGCAAAGGATCCAGGAACGATCTTGGGATTGCTTCTGATTCAGGACGTTCATCTTCTCCCGTTTCATTTGCAAAATTGTCTCCAACAATTATTTTCTGCTCTCCACCACCCCGATCTGTATTCATGTCATGAAGCATGGTTCTTCCGAATTGCCCTTCCAATAACTTTGCAAATGCAGCCAACATCCTGTTGCGAAACCCTACAGCTGTTTCCCGGATTTCTATATTCCCGGAACCGGCCAGTAAGTCTGTCCAGATTTGAGTAACTTTTGCGACTTCTGTATGTGGCATGCCCTCTGTATTGACAGGTAAATGCTGAGTTTGAGAAATCTGAATAATCAAATCCTGGTGTTCCTGTTCTGCTTCGGAATACACCGCTTTTAAATATGTTGTATTTGTTACGGTATCGACATCTCCCGTTTTGAAGAGATCAAACCAGTGATGAATACTCGATAAAAGTGCTTTCATAGCTCCTAGTCTCAATTGAAAATCCAAATCTGCACCCGCATCAATCTGGTGATAGCCTTCCAAATCACCTGAAATAACACCCAACTGCTGCTGCTGTGCTTGTTCCGGAACTAATCCGTTATCAAAGGCATCTTTCGAACGCAATACACATTGAATCGGTTGTTCATTGCTCTCTGTTTCGACTATTTTCTCAAACGTTTTTTGATCTGATGCACGAAGAAGCTTTCCTCCTGTTTGAAATAACTGAGAAGTACTTTGAATGGATTCCTGCAACTTTCTTTGCACAAGTGATTCCGGACGATTGTCCACAAATTTTGATTCAGATTTTCCGGATATTTTTCTTTTGGGAACATCAACTAAGGTAGCAGGTGTCTTATTTCCTCTTTTTTGCGCGGTGCGGGTCATCATGCGTTTTTGTTTTATTTTCGATAACTTCCTTCACCATCCGCAAGATTTTCAATTGATTGTGAACAATGTAGTAGTTTAAACTAAACTACTATTTTTTCTTTTTGGGATCAAATTCCCGCTTAATTATTTCTTCATTTCCGGGAGGTCCGCATGGCCTTTACTTTTGTGATCGCAGAATCATTCAAAAACTGCTGGTATTCATCCGTCTCCAGAGCGTAAAGTGCCATTTTTCCGTTTTCATCGTTATGAACTCCGAAACCGTAAGTCTTTGTTAAAGGAGATGCCCGGAAGCAAGGCTGTCCTTTTGAGAAAAATTGCTTTCGTGCTTCTTCGTACTCGGATTCAGTCAAATCATTCCGGTCTGCAAATACCTGAAAAAGGATGTCATCGGAAGTGTATTTGTAAGGATTTTCAGAAAGCAATTCATACTGCATTTCAGCAACGGTTTTCTTGTCTCCTTTCGAAGAAGGTATGACACCGTTATTTACCTTCGTATCTTCCGCTACTTCAATAAAAGTATCCTGATAATTGGTCGTATGCGTTTTCATTTCTTAGTCGTTATGTATTTGTTTACAACCGAAATTTAAACAAAAATGCGGAAATCTCTCCCCGCATTTTCACCTATTTTAGTCTCTTTATTTGCTTAATCCGCCAGATCAAAACGATCCAGATTCATGACTTTATTCCATGCTGCAACAAAATCCTTGACGAATTTGTCCTGTGCATCAACACTTCCGTAAACTTCTGCCAATGCTCTCAATTCAGAGTTCGATCCGAAAATCAAATCTGCACGGGTTGCTGTCCATTTCAAAGCTTCTCCATCTCTACCCCGACCATCAAACAATTCTTCCTGCTCGTCTTTTGCTTTCCAAACGGTATCCATATCCAGCAAATTCACAAAGAAATCATTCGTCAGTGTTCCCGGACGATTGGTAAATACTCCGTGTTCCGATCCGTCAAAATTGGCATTCAGCGCACGCATTCCACCAATTAATACAGTCATTTCAGGTGCTGTGAGCGTCAATAATTGCGCTTTGTCGATTAATAACTCTTCTGTGGATACGCTGTACTTCGTTTTGAGGTAATTTCTAAAACCGTCAGCCATTGGTTCCAAAACAGAAAATGATTCTACATCGGTTTGTTCGTCTGATGCATCCGTGCGTCCCGGTTTAAACGGAACTGACACGTTTTTCCCTGCATTCTGTGCAGCTTTTTCAACTCCTGCGCAACCTGCAAGCACAATCAAATCTGCCAGAGAAACACGTTTCCCTCCTGTAGCATTGAATTCCTGCTGAATTTTCCCCAATGCATCCAACACTTTTGAAAGCTGTGCCGGATTATTCACTGCCCAGAATTTCTGAGGCGCCAAACGAATCCGTGCTCCATTTGCTCCACCCCGTTTGTCTGAACCCCGGAAAGTTGACGCAGAAGCCCACGCTGTACTCACCAATTCGGAAACAGAAAGCCCGGAATTTAAAATGGCTGTTTTCAGATTTGAAATATCATTTCCGTCAATCAGCGGATGATTCACCACCGGAACCGGATCCTGCCAAATGAGTTCTTCACTGGCAACTTCCGGACCTAAATAACGTGAGATCGGCCCCATATCTCTGTGAGTCAATTTGTACCACGCACGGGCAAATGCATCTGCAAACTGATCCGGATTTTCATGAAAATGTTTCGAAATCTTCGCATATGCCGGATCAAAACGCAAGGAAAGATCCGTCGTCAACATGGTTGGAGTATGTTTTTTCGACCCATCAAATGCATCGGGAATATTCTTGTCGGAAGTTTTTGCAATCCATTGGTGCCCACCAGCTGGACTTTTGCTCAATTCCCATTCGTAACCGAATAAATTTTCAAAGAAAAAATTCGTCCATTGAGTCGGTGCTTGTGTCCAGGTTACTTCTAAACCGCTGGTAATAGCGTCTCCGGCTTTTCCCGAACCGTGTTTATTGAACCAGCCCAAGCCTTGTTTTTCAATGCTTTCTGCTTCCGGTTCAGGTCCTACCAAAGCGGCATCACCAGCTCCGTGCGTTTTCCCGAAGGTATGTCCGCCGGCAATCAAAGCCACCGTTTCTTCGTCGTCCATCGCCATGCGGGCAAAGGTTTCACGAATATCTTTTGCTGCTGCAATCGGATCAGGATTTCCGTCCGGTCCTTCCGGATTTACGTAAATCAATCCCATTTGCACTGCCGCCAATGGATTTTCCAAATCCCGGTTTCCGGAGTAGCGACTGAAAGGTTTATCGCTCGTTGCGAGCCATTCTTTTTCCATTCCCCAGTAAACATCTTCTTCCGGTTCCCAGACATCTTCACGACCTCCTGCGAAACCAAATGTTTTGAATCCCATGGATTCCAGTGCAACATTTCCTGCAAGAACCATCAGATCGGCCCAGGATATTTTTTGTCCGTATTTCTGTTTGATTGGCCACAATAATCTGCGCGCCTTATCGAGATTTCCGTTATCCGGCCAACTGTTCAGAGGAGCAAAACGCTGTTGTCCGCCACCTGCACCACCGCGTCCGTCACCAATTCGGTAAGTTCCTGCACTATGCCACGCCATTCGAATAAAGAACGGTCCGTAATGTCCGAAATCTGCCGGCCACCAATCCTGAGAATCCGTCATTAAAGCTTGTAAATCCTTTTTTAAGGCCTGATAGTCAAGGCTTTTGAATGCTTTCGCATAATCAA
>RCUP01002250.1_pt1 | contig 10408 bp, 6 predicted proteins | sample 2166341 | NCBI WGS metagenome assembly RCUP01 (sample SAMN09932325, study PRJNA488358) | compost metagenome | isolation source: compost soil in succinonitrile-enriched | place: Germany: Experimental Botanical Garden | reverse complement strand
GAAGTCTACTGCCTCCTGCATACGCTTTCTTGCGTGCAAAGCCGGATTGGAAACATAAATTGTCAGAGTGATCTTCGAATCTTCAATCTGTAAATCTTCAACAAAATTGAGCGTTACGATGTCTTTTTTTAAATCGGGTTCTAAAATCGTCCCCAACACTTCCAAAATTGCTTCCTTGGTCATACTCTTGAATTATGGTACAAAAATACTGATTCGAAAGGGAAGAATGAATGCTTCATTCAATAAAAAAGTCCTCTGAAAATTCAGAGGACTTTTTTAAGTTATGGTCTAACGACCGGTTTTGTTGTTCGTATCGGTGTGGTGGTGGTTGGTTTGGTTGTCGGAGTTGTAACTGTTCCGGGTCTTGTTGTACGGATTGGCGTTTTTGGTTTATTTTCGTCATCCGTACTTCCTCCTTCCGTTCCTGTAGGACCTCCCGAGCCTTTCCCCGGATTCGATTCATCGGTTCCATCCGTATTATTTCCATGACCGTTGTTTCCTTGTCCGTTCGTTGCATTTGAATTACCGTTCGGATTCACGCTGATCAGGCAAGTTTTACTATCTGTTCCCGAAGCATTTCTCGCAGTAATGATCAATGGAATTGAAACCGTTGAAGAAGTAACGTTGATAATGAATGAGAATGTCAATACATTACTTTCCATACTGGAAGAAAACTCTACATTCCCGCCATTATACAAAATACTCACCTGACTTGCATTTGCAACATGTTCTACTGTTCCGGTAACCGTTACATTTCCTGGCGATAAAATTGCCGGGCAACGCATCGGATTAGTCAAAGTAATGATTGGTGCCGGAATAACTTCCGGTGCATTGTAAATAATCGTTTTCGTATCTGTTGCCGTTCCTCCGGCAGTAACTGCAGTCGCAACGATCACATTCGCTCCCAAAACATAACTTGCATTGAATTTCACAGCTCCCGAAGATGCTTTGAAATCAAAATTTGTTACTACACCATTCAAAGTCACAGAAACTTGGGAGGCAGAACTAACACCTGTCGTTGCAATCAGAATTGTTTGAGCAGACTGATCTGTCTCCAAAGGAGTAATCGACGGGCTTGTGATCTGAATAGTCGGAGGAGTAACAACAACCAAATCATTTCTCAATACATTGATCGTTTTAGAATCCTTTCCGCATTTATTAAGTACCTGAATGGTGATCGCATTCGCTCCCAATGTCAGATTTCTTGAAACAGTAATTACTCCTGTTTGTTGATTGTAAACAAAGGCAATGTTCTGACCGTTATGCATCACAGCAATATTCTCCTGATTTTCCACATTGGAAATCGTTCCTGACAAACTGAATGCATCTGAAGTAACGGTTGCCCCATTTGAAGCAGAACTATTTGTAATGATTACTACCGGCGGTTTGCAAACATTTCGGGTAATGGTCCATGTCAATTGTTTTGATCCGCATTCGTTTCGTACAAAAGCAACAATCGTATGCGTTCCTTCCGTTAATGCTACGTTCGCGGATAACATATGAGATCCTTCATCATACGTAAACGGAATATTCGCCCCATCAATCTTCAATTCAATTTGAGACGCCTGCGTGATCTTACTCACCGAAGCACTCAATGAAATCATTTCAGATTCAGTCACCAATTGCTCAGAAGCAGGTTTCAAACGATTGATATCCGGAGCAACACACGGTTCTACTTTCGGTGTCATAATGACAATAGAAGTAACGCTTGTAAAACCACATGAATTTGTTGCTTTGATCTCAATTGAATTTGCACCTTCGATTAAAGTCAACGGTTTATCGAATTCAGAAGTGGAAGCATTAAACGTTCCTGCCGCTTGCAAACTTCCATTCAAATACACTTCAATCTGATTTACAGTTGTCACATTTACTACAACCGCTTTCAAAGCAAACTGAGCATTTTCAACAGTTGAATTCTGCGTATCCGGGTTTTTAAAAGTAATTACCGGTTTGTTACATGGAACTTCAATTTTCTTGTAGATTACCGATGTTGAAGCTGTATGGCTTCCACCCTGATTGGTTGCAGTAACTTCAAAAATATTATTCCCTGAATTCAAATTATGATTGAACGTAATCTCATTCGTAGCCGTATTGAAAGTCCAGAAGCTTGGGTTCACAATCAAACCGTCTTCCTTCACAACAATTTGTGACTGCATGGTAACATTCGTTGCATGTGCTTTCATCACATAAGCCTCATTCGAAACTACTTGTCCGGGACTTGCAGGATTAATAAACGTTACAAACGGAGGTTTAATGATTTCATCTCTTTTGAAAACGATTTGTGTTTCATCGGATGCCGTTCCTGCAGAATTCGTTGCAGTGATTTTCACTGTATTCGATCCCAGATTCAACGGAGTGTTCATTTCCAAGACTTTTGTGGATGTAGAATAACTAAATCCACTTACTGGATTTCCATTCACCAATACCTGAATCTGTTGTTGATTATCCACGTTTAGAACCGTTGCAGTAACATTACTGTTTGCAACATTCACTGTATGTGGGTTTGCTGCAGGATAAGTAATCGTTACCACAGGAGGCAATGTCAGATTCGGAGCACGGTAGTTGATCAACGTTGTTTTTGAATCAGAACCTGCCGCATTCGTTGCTGTGATTTCAATCACATTCGAACCATTCACCAATCCGGTTGTGAATTCCATCATTTCACTTGATGCAACATACGTGAAGTTAGTTGATACCTGTCCGTTTATTTTCAAAACAATTTGACTTGCAGCCGACACAAACCGTACACGTGCTTTCACCAAATAAGTCGCATTGAATGACCTTGTCGGATTGACATTCGGGTCAATAAACGAAACAACCGGAGGCTGAACCGTAACCGGTTTTCTGTATAGAATTGTTTGTGTTTCACTAGCTGTTCCGGCAGTATTCGTTCCTGTTACCGTAATAATATTCGCTCCCTCGATCAAATTCACCGGGAAAGAAGTCAAACTGTTTGTAAATGTAAAATTGGTAATGTTTGTTCCGTTTACATTCACATTCACTCCGCTTTGATTTGCAACATGAAGAACTGAAGCCACCACATTGTAACTTGCAGAAGATGTCGAGTATGGATCTACATTCGGGTTGGTAAACTGAACAACCGGAGGCTGAACAATCGCAGCAGGTTTGTAAATAATTGTCGTTTGTTTCGAATCAGAACCATCTGTGTTTGTCCCGGTTACTGTCACAACATTCGCTCCGGTAACCAGATTCAATGTTTCAGTTACACCATTTGTTCCGGCATTGTAATTGAAATTGGGCAAATTCGCTCCATTCAAAATCACTTTAATCTGACTCTTTTGTGTTACGTTCAACACGGTTGCATTCAGATTATAAACGCTGCTTGAAGTTTCCAGCGGATTTGTTCCCGGATTCGTAATCGTTACAATCGGAGGTTTCGGAGCAATGCGGTTGAAAATAATGATCGTGGTTGCCGAAGCAGAACCTGCTGCATTCGTTCCGATCACTTCAAACACGTTTTGTCCCGGATTCAGGATCACACTACTAGCAAACTTATCCGTCTGTGCGTTGTAAGCAAAATTGTTGTTAATCGTTCCGTTTTGTTTGAACGTTACGTGTTGTGCGTCCTGTACATTCAATACATCCGCATTTAACGTAAATGTGTTTTGATTAACCGTATAAGGATTGATATTCGGATTCACAAAGTAAACAACCGGTGGCTGAATCACTTGCTGAGGCTGGTAAATAATCGTAGCCGTTTCACTATCTGAACCATATTGATTGGTTCCGGTTGTCGTTACAATATTTGAACCGGTGATGAGGTTCAATGTTGAAGTAATTCCTCTTGTCGAACCGTTGTAATTGAAGTTCACTGTAGCTCCGTTCAGAGTCATTGTGATTTTATCTTTTCCGCTTACGTTCAGAACGGTTCCTGTCAGATTGAAAGTCGGGTTCTGAACAGTTGTCGGATTGGAACTCGGGTTGGAATAAGTTACAACCGGAGGTGTCGGAGTTTCCCGCACGTAATTAATCACCGTTTGATCCATATCGGATCCGAAATCATTCGTTCCGGTTAATTCAAAGGTATTTTGCCCGGGAACAAGAGTTACTACACTTTGGAAGTCCTGAGTGGAAGGGTTGAACGAGAAGTTTGAAATGTAATTTCCATTTTGGCGGAAAATCACATTCGCGTTTGAACTCACGCGCTGAATACGTCCTTTAATAACATAACTGTTTGAATTCACCGTGGTTCCCGTAACACTCGGATTGGTAATGTCTACGATCGGAGGTGTTCTTACCGGTTCAGTCACAATAGGATCTGTTATCACCGGGTTCGTTACAACCGGCGGACGCACCGTCGTATCCTGATAAGTCGTATGGTCGTAATGTCTTCGGATATGGAATCTCAGATAGAAACTCGTATAATGATACCAATCGTTTTTATACTTTCCTTTTGCCTGCACATGACCGTCAAAATTGTCAGTCATTGTAAAAGTTGTTTTATGCTCTATTCCCAAAGAGAACCATTTTCCGGCCTGATAACCCAAACCAATCCCGACACTCGGCATAAAACGCCCCAGATTTGCAGGGGAATTCAAATCCGTTTCGAATTTTTTATCGGTTAATGCATGAACTTCGGGTTGTGTATATGTTCCGGTAGCTAATTTGACAGAATCGTACAAATAAGTATAACCGTCACTTCCGTATAAATCTCCTTTTGCGCGATACCAGGTATATCCGATTCCTCCAAAAATGTAAGGATCCCAACCTGTTCGTTCTCTCAGTTTATTCAGGTGAATTGCCAATTCCAGACTCAATTCATGCGTCCGTGTTCCGAAGTTCAAGGCCACCGGATCATTTTGCGAATTATAATCGGAATAAATCGGGTTTCCGGAAACATTTACAGAATCTGTACTGTATCCTTTCCAAAGTCCGGTCAAGTATCTTGCCCGTAAATCAAAGCTTACAGCTCTTCCGTAATTGTAATTGAATTGATGTCCAAGGATCAATCCGTAACCCAAATCCAATTTGTGCGGAATATCCGTTTTTGTCCAGGTTGCCCCGATGTTAAGTCCCCAGAACCAACGACTGTCATTGTCGTAATCGACCTTCTGAGCGAATAAGGTAGTGGTTAATAGCAGACTTACAATTAGTGTGTAAAAATATCTCATAGTCCTAAGTTTAATCTATTTTGAGGCTTAACCATCTTTGTGCCAAAAAAACACAAAATCAGTTCTCTTTAACAAAATTGACGGGGCGAAACTACGAAAAAACGTTTAAAATATCCCCGAATGTATTAGTTTTACAATCATATACACGATTTTGAAGCATGTGTTTTCGGGCTGTTAAAGTATTGTTAATATCATTTTTATGCGCAGTTGAGGGCTTCTCTCAGTTGTCAAATGATGCATGTGCAACAGCCACTCCGCTGTGTCCGAATGTCAGCACTCCCGGTTCGAATATCGGAGCCACTGCAACAGTTTGCCCAAGTTGTGAAGATGACTTCACTTTTTGCTTTTCGGGAACCAACAGTGTTTGGTATCAATTCACGACCAATGTCACCGGTGGAAACGTAAATTTCAATTTCAGCAATTTGCTTTTCAATGCTCAGGTAAACAGAGGCACAGAATTACAGGCGACGATCGTTCAGGCCATCGTGCAATGCGATGCCGCAACTTACACCATGGTCAGTAATTGTGAAGCTGGCTCCGCCACAGGATTTACTTTAGCAGCAGCCGGACTTCCAGCAAATACGACTTATTATCTCGTTGTAAACGGAGCAAAAAATGCCGGAGCTACTTTATCTGCCGAAGCAACCTTTGATCTGGTTGGTTCCGGAGCGGGTTTTGATCGTCCGCCACCTGCAATTGCTATCGGAGGACCAACCATTACCATTTGCCCTCAAACACCTGTTTCCTTTACAACTTATCTTACAAATTGCACCGATACCAGTGATTTCTATTGGTCTGTAAACGGAGTTCTCAGAGCAGTTACCCAAAGCTCTTTGTGGCTTACCAGTGAATTGCATAACGGAGATGTCGTTTCAGTGGTTTGTAGCTGTTTCGATATCTGCCCGGACACACTTACGTTCGCTTATCCTCCAGTTAACGTTGATCCTCTTACAGTTGATGCAGGACCGGATCAAACCGTTCAGGCAGGAGAAAGCGTGCAATTGATCGGCATATCAAATGGAACGGATTTCATGTGGAATCCGACTCAAACATTAAACACACCCTATTCCATATCAACTTATGCTACTCCTGAAGAAACAACTGTTTATACGCTAACCGCTATGAATGCAAACTGTTCTTTTTCGGATGAAATGACCGTATTTGTATCAAACAATCTCAATATTCCGGGAAGCTTCTCTCCGAACGGCGATGGTCATAACGACAAATGGGTCATTGAAGGAATAGACTTTTATCCCGATGCACAAGCTGTCATTTATGATCGCTGGGGGCAGAAAATTGCTGAAATTGCCGGATATAGCCTGACAAAAGCATGGGATGGGACCAATAAAGGAAAACCCGTTTCTGACGGAGTTTATTTTTATTCCCTGGATTTGCGCCAAAACAACGACACCAAACCCCTAAAAGGTAGTATTACCGTGATTCGCTAATGAAAAACAAGCTGTTTGTCATATTTCTTCTGCTTACTTTATCATTGCAAGCACAACAAGTGAGTCACATGTCGCAATGGATGCATCATCAATATGCAATCAATCCGGCGTATACGGGCATCAAAACGTGTCTGGAAGCTCAATCAACGATCAGAGGTCAATGGATCAAAGTAGACGGCGCGCCATATAGCGGTTGGGTTAGTGTGAATGCACCTTTAAAAGCAAAAAGAACGAAATTCCTAAGTGCCAGACATGGTTTGGGCGGAATGGTTTATCTGGATCAGATCGGCCCGTTTCAGGATATCCGTGTTCAACTTTCTTATGCCGGACATTTCAACTTTTCCTTAACGAATCGCTTATCACTGGGATTGGCTGTTGGAGCAAGGCAGCTTTCTTTTGATTTAAATAAAGCCAAACCTTTAACTCCCGATCCGACAATTAACGGAAGTGCATCTCAAATTCTTCCCACAGCTACTTTTGGAGCATGGTGGAACGGAAAGAACTATTTTGTCGGATTCAGTTTGTATGAATTAATTCCTCAGAAATGGAATGTCATCGGGACAAGTGCACAATCCCAAATGCATGCGATGTTAACTGCAGGATACAAATACCAAATCAATCCGAAGATCGATTTATATCCCGGAATGTATTTTGCTTATACCAAAAACACTCCAATAGAACTTCAAGTTCACGGTATTGTTGAATTTCAACGGAAATTTAATTTCGGTTTGGGATTGAGAAATACGGATGCTTTGATTGCAATGGTCGGTTTCCGATTCAAGGAAAAATGGAAATTGGGATATTCTTATGATTTCATTCTTTCCAAAATGCGACCAAACACCTTTCATTCACATGAATTGACGCTTTCGTTCTCGCCGTGTAAGCAGCGCTCAGAAAGCACTTCGGGTTGCGCCGATTTCGATTAATTCGGATCACTATTCAATTCCGACTGTTTATAAGTATCTGTACCTCCTCCTGAATCCGGCTTATTTCTTCCGAAATTTGAGAGATAAAGCATTTTTCAATGAAAATACAACTTTCAATATTTGCACTTGTCTGCATATTAGCCGCATGTGTACCTGCAAAAAAATACAACGAACTTCTTGAAAGAGAAAAAATCTGTAGCGAAGAATTAAATAAATACAAAGCTTCCAGTATAGAGAACGAAGGAAGAGCAAAAGATCTTCAAGTAACCGTAGACCAATTGCGAAAAGATGTCATTAACCTAAAAAAAGACACACTTGATCTGGGCTCAAACCTACGCTTTCTGCAGTCGCAATATGATTTGATGGTTGCCCAAAATGAAGTATACGAGCAAAAACTGGATCAAATGCGTATGAAAGGAGCGAAAGAATCCGCAACTTATCAGGCAGATATCGATTCCAAAAACCAAGAACTTCAGCGAAAAGAAGATGCTTTGAAATCTCTTGAAAGCGAATTGATAGCTAAGGAAAAACTTCTGATTGAGCGTGAAGAGCGTTTGACTGAATTAGAAGAAATGATCAAACGTAAGGACGACGCTATGAAACAGCTAAAAACCCGTGTTTCCGCTGCTCTGAAAGGGTTTGAAAACAAAGGTTTGACCGTAGTTGAGAAAAACGGTAAAATCTATGTTTCTCTAGAAGCCAAATTGTTATTTGCATCCGGGAGCACTACCGTTGAACCAGAAGGAAAAAAGGCTTTGGTAGATCTTTCAAAAGTTCTGGAAAACGAAAAAGATTTAGAAATCATCGTAGAAGGCCATACAGATACAGATAAACTAGCAAGTAGCGCGCATCCTAAAAACAATTGGGAACTGAGCGTTTTGCGTTCAACAGCTGTTGTTGAGATCATGATTGCAAACAGCAAAATGAATCCGGCTCAGTTGATGGCATCCGGAAGAAGTGAGTTCCATCCGGTAGACGCCAAAGACAAAGCGAAGAACAGACGCATTGAAGTTATTATTTCTCCAAACTTGAATGAATTATATCAAATATTAGAGGGTAAATAATAAACGTTAAACTTTCAAGAAAGGCGCTCAAATCGGGCGTCTTTTTTTGTGGAAATTTCGTAACTTCAAGAAACATACAAGAGTTTATAAAAATGGAACAAACATTGGTCATCGGAGCAACAACAAAAGAAGATCGTTACGCAAACAGAGCAATTCGCGCATTAAGAAGTCACAAGCATCCGGTCGTTGCATTCGGCCTAAAATCAGGAACAGTAGAAGACGTCGAAATAGAAACCGAATGGAATCCGGAGTGGGATATTGAAACCGTTACGTTATATGTTAATCCACAGCGCTTAGAAGAATTCAGAGATAAAATAATTGCTTTGAAGCCAAAGCGCGTGATTTTTAATCCTGGCACAGAACATCCTGAATTCATACAAGAACTCCGAATGAATCATATTCACCCGGAGATTGCTTGTACTTTAGTCATGCTTTCGATCGGAAATTATTAACCACATAATTCCGTGTGTTCTTTCAGTGCTTGAATGACTGTTTCTGCTATTAAGGTTGAAAAAGCATTTTTATGATCTTCCGGAGCACTCTCCAAAGCATTATAGTAACGTAATCGATTTTCCAATTCTCCTTTGATGTTTGCAATCGGATAGCCGTTTTGCATCAGAATAAGGTTCATAATCAATCGACATGTTCTTCCATTTCCATCAATAAACGGATGAATGCGAACTATTCGCTCATGCATTTCAGCAGCAAGAACTACAGGGTGAAGTACAGATTTGTTTTCCTTGTAAAAAACGAATACATTTTCCATCAATGGAGTTAACAAATATGGCTCCGGGGGTAAATGTGAACTTCCGGAAATACGCACACCTATCGAACGATATACTCCTGCATTTTCACGATCAATACCCTTTAGTATTAAGTAATGAATTTCCTTCAAAACACGCTCAGAAAAAGCAGTTTTGTTTTGAATAATCTCACCCAAATAGCTAATTGCTTCAGTATGATTAATGGCCTCAAGATGCTCACGAACTGATTTCCCACCAACTGTAATCCCATCGTTAATTACCAGATATGTTTCCTGTAACGTCAATGTATTTCCTTCAATTCGATTACTTTCATAGGTGTAATTCAAATTGAAATACTCATCCATTTTACGCAGTTGCGTTTGATTCAAAGGCTTCTTAGAAGACCAGATTTCCAATAATCGGGAACATTCCTTTAGCAATTCACTTAATTCGGAAGAAATAGACTTTTCATATTCCTTCTTGTTTAATTGATCATACTTAACGCGCTCCTCTGCAACACGCATTGCCTTTTCAAATAAGTGACCATCATCGTTAAACAAAGCATAAATTCGCTCACCTATCCAATTAGCCCGAACAGTATCTTCATCTAATTTCAGATGTTCTATCAAGAGTTGAAGATGTTTTTCGGAAGGTTGCCTCTCTCCTTTTTCGTATTTATTTAATAAGGCCACATCAATTCCAGATACACGCGATAATTCTTTCAATGTATAGCTAAACTGAACACGTGCTTCTTTAAAGATATTACCTAATCTCATTTTGACTTATTTTATTTTGACAAATTTAGTCAATTTTTTGAGATAAAAAAATCCCCCGAAAAGTTTCGGGGGATTTTTTACAATATTAACATCGCATCACCGTACGAATAGAACTTATATTTTTCTTTGATTGCTTCATGGTAAGCTTCCATCATCAAATCATGACCACAGAAAGCAGAAATCATCATCAACAACGTTGATAGTGGCGTATGGAAATTTGTAACCAAACTATCTGCAATACTGAAATCATACGGAGGGAAAATGAACTTGTTTGTCCAACCATCAAATGCTTTCAACATATTATCCGTAGAAACAGATG
>RCUP01002246.1_pt1 | contig 10414 bp, 9 predicted proteins | sample 2166341 | NCBI WGS metagenome assembly RCUP01 (sample SAMN09932325, study PRJNA488358) | compost metagenome | isolation source: compost soil in succinonitrile-enriched | place: Germany: Experimental Botanical Garden | reverse complement strand
CCCTGGTTGCCCAGGTAGCCGCCGACCTCCAGCAGGCCGCCCGCCGCGTACCAGCGCTCGCCCTCGTAGCCGCCCACGCCGGGCGCCACGCGCACGAGCTTGCGCCGGTCGATCCACACGTCGTTGTTGAACAGCTTGCCGCTCTCGCGGTTGCGCGGGGCGTCGCGCATCTCGTTGCCCTGCACGTTGACCTTGACGTTGTTCGATTCCATCGTCACGTTCACGCCCACCGCGCCCGACACATCGAGGCGCGCCTTGTCGGCCACGAAGCTGCGGCGCGTGGCGCTGGCCGCGATCTGCCCGCCGGTGGCCAGCGTGAGCGACTCGCCCTCGAAGCGGATGTCGCCGCCCGAGACGATCTCGATGCGCGACTGGTCGCGCCGGTCCGACAGCCGCGAGAGGTTGTCGAAGAGCGCGGGCGGCACGAGCGCGCGCGCGGCGTCCTGCGCGGCCGATTCCTTGATGAGCGCGTCGCGCTGGCTGTCGAGCGCGCTGGCCTTGCCGTCGTCCTCGATCAGCACGGCCGTGACCGCGCCCTTGCCGACGGCGACGTTGCCGCGCGTGTCGGCGGCCGAGTTCAGCAGGTGCACCGTGCCGCGCACGGCGACGGTGGAGGTGGCCAGCGCCACGCCGTCCTGGCGCACGTCGCGGCCGGCCAGCGTGATGTCGCCTTCGCGCGCCACGATGAGGCCGGTGTTGCGCACCGTGCCCGCCGTGCTGTCGGCCGCGAACTGCGGCGCGATCTCGTTGCCGCGCGTGGTCGAGAAGGCATTGGCCTCGGTGCCCATGCCTTTGCGGATCACGAAGCTGTCGCCCGCGGCGAGTTGTGCCTGGCCCTTGCGCGCGGCGATCTCGCCGGCGTTGGCCACCTCCTTGCCCAGCAGCAGCACGTAGCCGCCGCCCTGCGTGACGGAGCCGGGCTCCTTGGTGGTCAGCCGTGCGCCGGCCTGCACCTCGACCTTGCCCTGGTCTTCCTTCGCCGTGGTGAAGCTCGGCGCGGTGTCGTTCGAGTAGATGCCGCGCGCCTTGAACTGGTCGTCGCCGATGTGGGCGGCCGCGGCCACGAGGTTGCGCGTGTCGGTCTGGCTGGTGCCGCTGAACACGATGCCGTTGCGGTTGGCGATGAGCACCGTGCCGTCGGCCTTGATCTGGCCCTGGATCTGCGAAGGCCGCGCCTTCGGGTCGTTCACGCGGTTGAGCACGGCCCAGTCGGCCTGCTGCTTGAAATCGACCGTGGTGTTGCGCCCGACGTTGAAGGTTTCCCAGTTCAGGATGGCCTTGTCGCCGGTCTGCTCCACGGTGACGACGGTGCGGCCGTCGACCTGCTTCTGCGAATCGCGGTTGAGCGCGCGGGCGTTGAGCCAGCCGGCGCTCAGCGAATTCGTGTCGACCTTCAGGCCGCCGTCGGCCAGGCCGTCGGGCACCGAGGGATCGTTCAGCGCGGCGGCGCGTGCGGCGGCCTGCGCGGCCTGCTGCGCGGCGATCGCCTGCGCCGCGAGGCCCAGGTTGCCGAGCGACTGGCGCAGCTGCTCGTTGGCCTTCTGCTGCTGCGCCAGCGGGTTCGTCAGCATCGAGGCCGGCGTGCCGTTGGGCAGGTAGCCCGTCGCGGCGGCCGTGCCCTGCGTCACGTTCTTCTGCGCCATCCACGCGGCGCTGAAGGCGCGCTGCGCCTGTGCATTGCCCGCCAGGCCCGCCATGGCCAGCGCGAGGGCGGCGGCGTGCGCGACCGGCGCGCGGCGGAATGTCTTGTTGCTCATGTCATACCCCAGAGAAAAACCGTTCTGGAGAAGAGACCGGGCTCACCGGATGCGACCGACACGCGCGCTGCAAAAGTTCGGGAGAATTTGCGAACGAAGACGACGCGCCGCTTTTTTCACAGCCGCGTCACACAGCGCGGCTACCCGAGCAGCACGATGCCGGCGGGCAGCGACGTGAGCTTCGCGCCGTAGCTCACGGCGATCAGCGTCTCGACATGCGGCAGCTCGTCCAGCCGCAGCCGCGCCTGCACCTTGCGGCGGCCGAGTTCGGCGCGCGTGACGATGAGGCGCCCCGGCCGGTAGCGGTTGATCTCGTCGACCACGGCCGCCAGCGGCGTGTCGTCGAACACCAGCACGCGCTCGCGCCAGGCGGCCACCGCCGCGAGGTCGGGCGCGCGCGCCACCTCGGCCTCGCGCCGGCCGCCGTAGCGGATCTGCTGCGCCTCGCCCGCCACCAGCACGCGCTCGCCGTCGCGCAGCTCGACCGAGCCCGCGAAGCAGGTCACGCACACCTCGCCGCCGGTGGCGCGCACATTGAAGCGGCTGGCCGACGCGGCCACGAGGCGCGCGCCGCCCACCGTCATGGTGAAGGGCGCGCGGCGCGCCGCGTCGAGCTGCACCTGCGCCTCGCCGCCGAGCATGTCGAGCACGGGCGGCTCGCCCTCGGCGCCGCGCGCGAGGTTGAGGCTGGTCTGCGTGTTCATCTCGACCACCGCCGCCGCATCGGCCAGCACCACGCGGCGCTGCTCGCCGGTGCCGGTGCGGTAGTCGGCCGTCATGTCGGACAGCGCGGGCCACAGGCCGGCCGGCGGGCGCACCACCACGAAGGCGGCGGCACCGGCCGCGAGCGCGGCGCCGAGGAACTGCCGGCGGCCGAACATCGGCGGGCGCGACACGGCGATGGCCGCGCGCGGCGGTGTGTCCATCACGGGCATGCGCCGTGCCACCGCTTCGGCAGCGGGCCGGGTCAGGTCCCACAGCCGCGTCGCCTCGGCCATGGCCTGCGCGTGCTGCGGGCTGCGGGCGCACCAGCGGCGGAAATCCTGCGCGTCGCCGGTGGTGGCGCGGCCGGAGGTCAGGCGCACGAGCCAGTCGTGCGCCTGCGTTTCCAGCGCGGCGCGTTCGCGGTCGATTGGAGTGGGGGCGGCCATCATGTCTTTAGAAGGTGTGAATGGATCCGCCGTGGCCGAGCAGCCCGTCCAGGCACGTCCCATCAAGGCGCAAAGCGCAGCCATAGCCAGGGCTATGGCGAGCATTTGCAACGCGGAGGGGGCGTGTCTGGGCGGGATGAGCGGGCATGGCGGGTTCGTTCACACCTTCTCTGACTGTTTTCCGGCGCCGGGACCGAACCTTTGGATCACATCGCGTCCCAGCCGGCCGGCGCAATGCACCAGCGCGGCCTTCACTTCGCGCTCGACGATGCGCACCGACACGCCGTAGCGCCGCGCCAGGTCGGCATGCGGCGTCTCGTCCACGCGCGAGGCGATGAAGATGTCGCGGCGGCGGCGCGGCAGCTCCTCGAGCGCGCGCTCCAGCGCCTGCACCTCGCTGCGCGCCTCCGAGACGCGGGCCGGGTCGTGGCTGTCGTCCGAAAAATGCAGCAGCTCCTCGACCTCCACGAAGTCGAGCAGGCGCCCGTGGGAAATGCGCCGGTCTTCCGCCACGTTCGACGCGATGCGCAGCAGGTAGGCCATGGGGCTTTGCACCGGGCCGGGGTCGCTCATGCGCTGCACGCGCAGCCAGGTCTCGTGCAGCACGTCGTCGGCCTGCTCTTCCGAGCCCAGGCGGCGGCGCAGGCGGTTGCGGAAGTCGATGTAGCGGCTGGTCAGCAGGCTGCGCAGGAAGCCGGGGGTGTCCTGTTCCACGGCGTGCTCAGGGAGAAACCGCTGCGTCGCAGACGTCGGGGCGGTCGCCGGTGCGCGGCAGCAGCAGCACCGTGAGCGGCTGGTCGGCCTCGCCTTCGGGCGGGCGCTCGAGCACCAGCGTGTTCATCGCGGCTTCGAGCGCGGCGTCGCGCTGCGCCAGGCCGGTGGAACTGAGCAGCCGCGTGCGCCGCACATGGCCGCCGGGCCCGACCCACAGCTGCACGAGCGCGCGGTAGGTGCCGGGGCGCGCATGCGGCCAGCGGCACAGCGTGCGCTCCAGCGCCTGCTGCACCACGCGCGCGTCGCGCGGGGACATGGCGGGGGCGGCGGGCGCGGCCGGTGCCGTCGTGGCCACGGGCGACGGTGCCTCGGCCTCGACCAGCGTGAAGGTGCGCGCGTCGGTGTGGCGCGCGGCCAGCCGCGTGCCGGCCAGCAGGCGCTGCAGCGCCTCGCGCGGGGTGAACAGGCCGTGCAACGCGGCGGATTCGAGGCCGGCGGTGAGCTGCCCGTCGAAGAACACGGACTGCCCCGTCGCCTGCGCGTAGACCTGCACGGCGGTGGCCAGCGGCTGGGCCGGCAGGTCGAAGGCGATGCGCCCCGCCGCATCGGGCGAAGGCGCAGGTTCGCCGGCATGCGACACGGCCGCGAGGGACAGAATTCCGAGGATCAGGGTCAAGACACACACCCACCGTGACCGAGCAACGCGAGACATGCCGGGTCCTGTGACGAAGGAGGAATCGCAGGCGCCGGGCCGGTGCCGCGTACTGCTTTGGTGCTCGGAATGCTAGTGACGCTTTGTGACAGCTTGAATGCATCGCAGCCACGGCCACGGTCCGAAGCGCCCCTGCCGCTGGCGACAATGCCCCCATGACGTTCGACCTCTTCGACGCCCCGCCGCGCGCCGCGCGCGAGCCGATCGGCCCGGCCGCCTTCGTGCTGCCGGGCTTTGCGCTGCCGCGCGCCGAGGCGCTGCTCGACGCCATCGACGGCGTGGCGGCGCGCGCGCCGTTCCGCCACCTGGTCACGCCGGGCGGCTTCACCATGTCGGTCGCGCTCACCAACTGCGGCGCGCTCGGCTGGACCAGCGACCGGCGCGGCTACCGCTACAGCGCGGTCGACCCCGACAGCGGCGCGCCTTGGCCCGCGATGCCCGAGGCCTTTGCACTGCTCGCGCGCGATGCGGCGGCGCTGGCCGGCTTCGAGGGCTTTGCGCCCGACGCCTGCCTGGTCAACCGCTACCAGCCGGGCAGCCGGCTCTCGCTGCACCAGGACCGCGACGAGCGCGACCACGGCGCGCCGATCGTGTCGGTGTCGCTGGGCATGCCGGCGGTGTTCCAGTTCGGCGGGCTCGCGCGCGCCGACAAGACCACCCGCATTCCGCTGGTGCACGGCGACGTGGTGGTGTGGGGCGGCGTGGACCGGCTGCGCTTTCATGGCGTGCTGCCGCTCAAGGACGCCCCGCATCCGCTGCAGGCACGGCTCGGCGCGCAGCGCATCAACCTCACCTTCCGCAAGGCGGGTTGATGTACGCATGACGAGTTCGACCACCTCCTCCACCGAATCCCCCGGCCGCGCGATCCGTGCGCTCTACGCCGCGCTGTGGCACTTCGCGGCTGGCGCGCGTGCGCAGCTGCTGGCCGCCACCGCATTGCTCGCCAGCTCGCAGCTGATCCGCCTCACGCTGCCCTACCTCGCCGGCCAGGCCATCAACGCGCTGCAGCGCGGCGACCTGCCCGCGGCGGGCCGCTGGATCGCCACGCTCGCGGGGGTGTACGTCGGCGCGTGGGCGCTGCACGGGCCGGGCCGCATCCTGGAGCGCAACGTGGGCCTGAAGGTGCGCGAGACGCTGGCCGACCAGCTCTATGCGCGCATCGCCGCCGCGCCGCTCGCCTGGCACGACAGCCACCACTCGGGCGAGCTGCAGCACCGCGTGCACCAGGCCAGCCGCGCGCTCGCCGACTTCGCGCAGAACCAGTTCATCTGGCTCACCAACGCCGTGAACTTCGTCGGGCCGCTGGTGGCGCTGGCGCTGCTGTCGCGCACCAGCGGCGTGACGGCGCTCGCGGGCTATGTGCTGATCGGCGTGGTGATCGTGCGCATCGACCGCGCGCTCATGAAGCTCGCGCGCGCCGAGAACGACGCCGACCGGCGCTACGTGGCCGCGCTGCTCGACTTCCTGGGCAACGCCTCCACGGTGATCGGCCTGCGGCTGCAGGGCGCGTCGCGCCTGTTGCTGCGCCGTCGCATGGCGGCCGTGTCGCTGCCGCTGAAGCGCACCGTGGTGCTCAACGAGGGCAAGTGGTTCGCGGTCGACCTGATGGGGCTGGCGCTGACCTGGGGCCTGGTGGTGATCTATGTGTGGCAGGCGCGCGCGCCGGGCCAGGCCGTGATGCTGGGCGCGGTGTTCATGATCTACCAGTACGCGCAGCAGGCGGCGGGCGTGGTCACCTCGGTGGCGGCCAACTTCAGTTTCTTTGCGCGCATGCACACCGACTACAGCAGCGCCGAGCCGATCTGGCACGCGCCGACGAGCCCCACGCTCGAGGCCCCGCCCGAGGAGGTGCCGGCGCACGAACGCATCGACGCGCAGGCGCCGTGGACGCAGCTGCAGGTCGTGCAGCTGCAATGGCGCTACGCCCCGCGCGGCGCCGTCGCCGATGATCCGGCCGCGCCCGCGCGCAGCGGCCTGCACGACGTGGCGCTCTCGCTGCGCCGGGGCCAGCGCGTGGCGCTCGTGGGCCCCAGCGGCGGCGGCAAGAGCACGCTGCTGCGCGTGCTGGCCGGCCTGTATGCACCGCACGGCGGCACGCTCTCGCTCGACGGCGAGCGGACCGACTGGGCCCGGCTGCGCCAGCTCGCCACGCTGATCCCGCAGGAGACCGAGCTGTTCGAGGCCAGCGTGCGCGAGAACCTGGCCTTCGGTCGTCCCTGCGACGACGAGCGCCTGCGCGCCGCGCTGCACACCAGCACCTTCGACGAGGTGCTGCAGGCCACGCACGGCGACCTCGACAGTGCGATCTCGGAACGCGGCTTCAACCTGTCGGGCGGCCAGCGCCAGCGGCTGTGCCTGGCGCGCGGCGTGCTCGCGGCCGAAGGCAGTTCGCTGCTGCTGCTCGACGAGCCGACCAGCGCGCTCGACGCCGCCACCGAGGCGCGCGTGCTGGGGCGCATCGCGGCGGCGTTTCCGCAGGCCTGCGTGATCGCCTCGGTGCACCGGCTGAGCCTGCTCGAGCGCTTCGACACGGTGATCCTCATGGAAGCCGGCCATGTGCGCGACCACGGCCCGCGCGACGAGGTGATGGCGCGCCAGCCGATGCTTCGGGAGGCAGTGTCCGGCAACAAGCAGTAGGAACCCTCCTGCGCCAGAACGCGGCGTTCACACCCGCCGCGCTGGCATGCCTTCTGCAACAGTATCGGCATCCATTTGTTCACGCTTGGTCCTGCGCGGTCCCTTTTTGCGCCTCGGCTGCGTTCCAATCACATGGTTCTTCATTCCGCGAGCGTTTCCCGCCCCATGCGTTCTTCCCGCGCCACCCTTCCGCTCGCCCTGCTCGGTGCCCTGCTGGGCCTGTCCGCCTGCACCACCGGCACCACCGCCGAACAGCGCCAGGCCGCCGCCAGCAAGCCGCCGCCCACCGACTGCACGGCCTGGGTCGGCGCCGACCGCAACGCGCGGGTGGGCGGCTACCTGCTGCCGCAGGCCGGCACCGCGGTGAACGCCGGCGGCCCGCGCGTGTGCGTGCCCGTGCTCATGAGCGCCTACCCCGTGCCCACCAATTACGCGGGCGGCGACTACCACGTGGGCGCGTTCACCGACGACCAGCTCAAGGCGCGCTGGCGCACCTGCAAGGCCGAGCCGGCCTGCTTCGAGCGCGTGAACGCACAGATGCAGCGCTGGCTGCCGCCCAACAAGGCGCGCGCCACGCGCGTGACCGGCGCGGTCGATCCGGCCGGGCGCATCGATGCCGACAGCCCGACGGTCGACCTCAGGCAGATTCGCCGCCCCGCCTTCTTCGCGAAGGCGCCCTACCGCGAAGGCATTGCCGAGGCCGACGCGCGCACCCACATCGTCGAGTTCACCGTGCCGCGCGACACCTTCGAGCGGCTCGACCTGAAGCTCACCGACCCGATCAAGCTGCGCGGCTGGTACCTCGAAGGCGCGGGCGTGGACGACGGGCGCGGCCGCAAGGTGCGCGCCCTCGCCGTCATGGCGGCGGGCGGCGGCGGGCAGCTCACGGCCCTCCAGCACCCGGACGAGGTGGCCTACCGCATCGAGGGCGCCAGCGGCAAGGCCGTGCCGGTGTCTTTCCCCAACGGCACCACCGAGGCCATGGGCCAGCGCTGGTGGCGCGAGAACCTGCACGCGCTGAACCAGGCCGGCTTCGACGTGCTGGCCTACGACCGGCGCGGCGAAGGCCTGTCGGGCGGCGTGAGCGACACCAACACGCTGGAGCAAGGCGAGGACGTGTTCCGCGTGCTCGCGCAGCTCGAGCACGGCCAGGGCCTGCGGGTGCTCACGCCGGCGGGCCAATTGCTCGAAGGCAATGCCGCGCGCGGCCGGCTGCTGGCGGGCCAGAAGGCCAGCGAGATTCCGCTGGTGCTGGGCGGCTACTCGCGCGGCTCGATGTCGACCGCCTGGGCCATGACGCGCAACTACGTGGCCGCCTGCAGCTTCGACATGCCCGTGCCCAACTGCACGCCGGCGCGCGGCTGGCGCAACATCCGCGGGGCGATCCTGCTGTCGTCGTTCGCCAGCGGCGCGGGCTACCTGCCCGACGCGCCCGACCTGGCCGACCGCAACCTGTTTCTGGGCGGCATGGCGGCGGACCACCACATCCTTTTCTATCCGAACTCCGCCACGCTCGCGGGCATGGACCGCTGGCCCGCCGCCTTCTTCGGCAAGGGCCTGTGGGACCGCGCCGAATCGCTCGAAGGCACCGTGGCCGCCTACAACCGCATCCGCGGCGTGAAGGAGATCGTGCTGTCGCGCGGCCCGCACGCCATCGAGACCTGGCCCGAGTCCGAGCGCCGCTACCTGCGCGAGCGCATGGTGGCCTACGCGAAGGTGGTGATCGTCGGCGGGCGCACGGTGCCGGGCGCGCGGCCGTGGAAAGACTTCAAGTCGCTGGTCGCCACCACGCCCGATGTGTGGGAGCCTTCGTCGCGGCCGGGCACCGGGCCCGGACGACAGCCCTGAGATCGACAGGCCACCGCCACAATGGCGGCCATGGACCTGCTCAAGACCCTCGGCCTCTTCATCGCGACCGCGCTCGCGGAAATCGTCGGCTGCTACCTGCCCTACCTGTGGCTCAAGCAAGGCCAGTCGGCCTGGCTGTTGCTGCCCGCGGCGCTGAGCCTGGCGCTCTTCGCGTGGCTGCTCTCGCTGCACCCGACCGCCGCGGGCCGCGTGTATGCGGCCTACGGCGGGGTCTACATCGGCGTGGCCATCCTGTGGCTCTGGGCCGTGGACAAGGTGACGCCCTCGGCCAGCGACTGGGTCGGCGTGGCCGTGTGCTTCGTCGGCATGGGCATCATCATGTTCGGGCCGCGCAGCGCGGCTTGAGGGCACGGCCGCGATGAACCTGCGCGACTGGGCGCGCCGCATCAAGCGCGACGCCGTCACCCTCTGGTTCGCCTGCCGCGACCCGGCCACGCCGTGGCTGCCGAAGGCGCTGTGCTGGTTCACGGTGGCCTATGCGCTCAGCCCCATCGACCTGATTCCCGACTTCATTCCCGTGCTCGGCTACCTCGACGACGTGCTGCTGCTGCCCGCGCTGATCTGGCTCGCGGTGCGCCTGCTGCCGCCCGAGGTCATCGTGCGCAGCCGCGTGCGGGCCGAGGAATGGATGGCGCGCACGGGCAGCAAGCCGAAGAGCAAGGCCGGCATGGCCCTGGTCATCGGCATCTGGGTGTTGGTGGCGGCCGGATTGGCCTGGTGGCTCTGGCCGCGCTGACGACAATCCGCTGGAAGTTCATCCTCTTCACAAGGAGCCGACGTGTTCTCTCATGTCTTCTTCAGCGTCTCCGATTTCGACCGCGCGCTGGCCTTCTACGACGCGGTGATGGACGGCCTCGGCCTGGAGCGCCGCTTCTGCGAGCCGGCGAAGCCCTGGGCTGGCTGGCACAGCGCGGGACGCGCGCGGCCCTTCTTCGTGATCTGCCAACCCCACGACGGCCGGCCGCACGATGCGGGCAACGGCCAGATGGCGGCGTTCACCGCCAGCACGCGGGCGATGGTCGACGCGGTGCACCGCATCGCGCTCGCGCACGGCGGCAGCTGCGAAGGCCCGCCGGGGCTGCGCACGCACTACCACCCCGACTACTACGGCGCGTACTTCCGCGACCCGGACGGCAACAAGCTGTGCGTCGTGTGCCACGACGCGGCGGGCTGAGCTTCTAGCTCGCGCGGCTGCGCGAACTCTTGCGCGGGCTCTCGGTGCGCGCCACGCGCGCGGCCTCGGCGGCGGCGTTCACCTGCTCGATCCACAGCAGCGCATCGACGTGCGCCATGAAGCGCTGCAGGTACTGCGGCGACAGGTCGCGCATCAGCGTGAGCGCGCGCTGCACGAGGTGGTGCGTGTTGAGCGGGCCGGCGTTCTTCGGCACCTTGGCGAGCGACTGCGTCACGCGCTGGTCGGCGGCGAGCCTGGACCAGGTGCCGCGGAAGTAGCTCAGCGTCTTGAGCTCGGGTGCCGTGGACAGGCTGGGCACGGTGTCGCCGTCGGTCGCCTCCGCGTCGGGCGGGGGCGGCAGCGGCGCGAGCTGGGCGATGTGGTTCATCAGCTCGGCGAG
>RCUP01002241.1_pt1 | contig 10443 bp, 6 predicted proteins | sample 2166341 | NCBI WGS metagenome assembly RCUP01 (sample SAMN09932325, study PRJNA488358) | compost metagenome | isolation source: compost soil in succinonitrile-enriched | place: Germany: Experimental Botanical Garden | reverse complement strand
ATCAATAGCTTATTTAGATTATCTGGAAACCACCGTTCCTGAAGTCGAAGTTGATGAAGACGGTATTCCTTTTCCAACAGAATACAAAGCAACCGCTTTCCCAAATCCTGCGGTTGAAAAGACCACTTTGGAAGTTCAATTCCCTAAGAAGGGACAAGCTGAAATCAATTTGCATGACATGAGCGGTAAGCTGATTCAACACGTTTATTCAGGCGAAGTACCGCGAGGAAGATTTAGAAATCCCATCGAATTGGTTGATTTGAATCCGGGAGTTTATCTGGTAATCGTGCAATCTGCTGAATTTAAAGAAACGGTGAGAATCGTGAAGAACTAATTGGAAATCAATTGCTTTTAGTTTCTGACCTCTTTTTTTGCTAAATTAGCTTATCAACTCAGGCAAAATAATAGATCATGAAAACCGGACTTCTCTTTGTTACTTGCGCATTGCTCCTAACTGTTTCCTGCAAAAAGAAGAAAACAGAACCAGAAACGGATAATACTCCGAAAACGAATTATTCTTTAAATCATTCGGGCGGAGTGGATTCTCAAACTTTTCAGCTGGATACGAACGGCATTTCTTCAAACCTGTTTCAAACTATCGAATGGGATGATTCGTCGTTTAAACATTACCGGATCAGAACCTGGTTGAAAGGACCGAATCTGAATGCGAATATTGATCCCGGAACTGAACGATTGACACTGGATTTTTTTTTTTTTTTTCAATATCAAAATTCAGATATTGATGCAAGTTGCAGTTGTCTGCCTGATTTAACATCAACACTTCTTGCCAACAAGATCAACAACGCTTCTTCTCAATGGAATGATGGAAGTGAATCGAAAGAAGTGCAAATTTTGGCTTGGGGAGGTCAGAATCCCGGCGGAAGTTTTGAGGTGGTGAATCCGCAAATATCTGCTCAGGCTATTGGAAATTCTATCCGCATTTACGGTACAATTGCTTCACTCAAAGTCGGAACAGGTCAAGGACGTTATCTGACAGATCTTCATTTCGATTATACAATTCCGCTTCATCCGTGATGAAATGATTGCATTGTGTTATAGTATATTTTCAAGTAGGCTTGCAGGAATGGTATTGAAATATAAATCTATTTGAAAATCAAATAATTAACACGCTCGGAATCATGCTAAACTTTAGGTCGATTCGTAATATTGCGAAATTGCAAATTTGAGATCGATCCTTTGAATCCTATTATTCAAAGTCTTCATGATCGTTCGACTGAACTCTCGTCTCTGCCCTTAACTATCAATACGGCATGACTTTAAAAGTCACCTAAACTCAAGGACATGCCACAAACAAAAAACGGCCAGACTCCTTGACAGTCTGACCGCTTTGTGTGGGTATCTCCGGGTCATTAGTGTGCTGCATACAAAATATAAGCGCCTGAAACATACGCGTTGGTTTCGTAATCCCAAAAACCGTCCCAATCACCCACTGCAGGAGAACTGGCACTACCGTCGCCGTTGGTGTCTCCTCCGTGAACATCATCTTTATACGATGTAAATATGACTCCCGTTCCCAAATTGATATGGTTATCACTTCCTCTCGCAATTCCCTGACTTGAAGTCATGAACTTCAACACCACATTATTTCCGATGTTGATATTGCGCACCGCAGCACTTCCGCCTCCGGTAAAACTGGTGAGCATAACATAGGGAACTTCGGATACGTTGTAAGCCACGTTTTCACCGATTCCACCCCACATGTAGATTCCGTTGCGGGTGTTTTTCTCACTTGGATTCGCTGGATTGTGGAACGTATTATTGGGATTTACCGTGTAATCAAAACTACAGTAAATAGGTCTGTCGTTATCGTAGAAAATGTTATTCGTAAGCTTCGAAACGGAAGGATCATTCATGTAACTTCCACCGTGAAAGACAAACGCAGACGAAGAAGTAGGATTACTTTGCGTATGAGCAAATGTGCAATGATCAAATGTAAACGACGGTCCTGCAACAGAGATTACAACAGCATTGTAATAACCGCCATCATTTCGTCCGGCATAGAAAACATCACAATAGGAGAACGAATTATCATTTCCGCCATTGAGATAGATATTCAGCCAATCTCCTTTTTGAGGAGAAGTTGCCGTTCCGTCGCCGTTGGAATCGCCACAATAACTGTCATCTTTAATCGAAGTAAACGTAATGTGTTGAGAAGCAGTTCCATTTGCCGTAATCTTACCAGAATTGATTACCTGAAGTCTTCCATCCACATCCAGTTTAATAATTGCTCCCGGTTCAATCGTCAAGACAGAAGTAACCGTTACCTGACTACTCACAACATACACATTTCCAGCCGACCAGGTCGTTGGAGTTGAAATCGTTACACCAATCGAATTTGGATTTACCTGAATGACATTACAAGTTGTCGGAGTGGGATTTGGCGGAGCCGGCTCCGGTTCCGGATTATTTTTTTTACAAGACGTCAAAGCTACTACCGCAGCAACTGACCAATAAGCAAAGTGGTTCAAACATCTTTCCGCTACACCATTATTTCTCTTCATAGTTGTTTATTTTCAACAAACTTACGTCAAGGAGAATGGCTTGTCAATCAACCGTTTGGTCCATTACTAATTACGAATACCTAACGCAAAAATATTCCTGATTAGTAATTCGTAAAAATCAAGATTTTCCGTACAGTTTGTTTACCGCTTCGGTCTTGTTCTGTACCTGTAACTTTTCGTAGATATGATTTAAATGGCGCTTCACGGTACTTAAGGTAATATCCAGCCGGTCTGCAATTTCTTTGTACAAATATCCTTTGCTCAGCAATTCGAGTACTTCCCGTTCTCTGTTTGAAAGCAATTGAATAACCGGATTTTCCTTGGTCATATTGAATGATTGCAGCACTTTTCGGGCAATTTTAGGCGACATCGGACTTCCGCCTTCATACAATTCAATGATGGCTTCTACAATTTTTTCAGGAGTAGTATTTTTGAGAATGTAGCCCGTTGCTCCTGACTTCAAGGCTTCAAAAACCTGATCGTTGTCTTCGTAAATGGTAAACATCATGAATTGAATCTTCGGATCTTTGTTTTTCAGTTCGAAAACACATTCTATTCCGTTTTTTCCGGGAAGATTGATATCCGTAACGACGACATCCGGTTTCAGTTCGGGAATTTTATCAATAGCAGCTTCTGCCGTATCAAAAGACGCGATCCATTTCAGGCGTTCATCGCTTTCTATTACGGCACGCAAACCGTTCTGAATATCCACAATGTCTTCTATGATGCAAATCCCAATCATGTATGTTTGTTCAAGGGTGAAATAGTTCAAAAGTTTAAAGTTCAATAAAATTCTGGCTTAAACATCTTTGAACCTTTTGAACTTTTGAACTTTTAAACCTTTTTGAACTTTCTCTATTCGATTAAGATAATATTTATCTCAAAACTCTCTTTTACAAATTAAGTTGTTTACTCCGTTTCAAACAATGAACCAAACGGTTGATGTTACGGAAGCGGAAATTCAAAATTCAGTTTCAATCCCGGAGCTGCATTTGACAATTCCATATTCCCGTTCAATTGCTCTGTCCGCTTTTTCATGGTTTTCATTCCATTCCGGAACTTTTTATCGCTTTCCCCTTCATTCAATCCTTTTCCGAAATCCCTGATTTGAATCCGGAGTGTTTCCTTCGCTTCAATGTTGATTTCGACTTTTTCCGTTTGAGCATGTTTTACAATGTTGTGCAGAGCTTCCTTAAAGATCAGGAAAATATGCCGTCTTGCTTCTCCGGAGATAATGGCATCCGTTTTCACCTCATCCAAATCAATTTGAACCGTGATCGCATTACTTTCCAGGTATTCCATCGCGTAATGACGCAGATATGCCAGTAAATCTGTCAGTGTGTCGTTTTCAACTTTCATCGCCCAAATCAACTCACTCATGTTTTCAACCAGTTCAAGTGAAGCTGCATTAATCCGTTCCAATTCCTGTTGATTCTCTGGCTTTCTCAGGGCTTCTTTACTCAGATAGGAAATCCGGGTTAAGCCGCTTCCCAAATCATCGTGCATATCGTAAGCGATCCTGTCGCGCTCATTTTGTACTGCCCGTTGCTTTTCCAAAACGGCACGTTGTTTTTCTATTTTTCCAAGGAAATACATGCGGGTTACGAAGAATATCAATCCGGAGCTCGCAACAAAAACCACTAATTTAAACCACCAACTGCGATACCAGGGAGTTTCCACCGTGAAATCAAGCGGTTCTTTCAAGTAAACCCAGTTTTTCGTTCCCTGAATTTTTGCCCGAAGATGAAAACGATACGTTCCATAGGGCAATGACGGAAAATTAACGCTTGAATTGGTCCCGAGCGAAACCCAGGAATTGGAAGCTCCTTCCAGCCAATAACTGTATTCAATCCGGCTTTTGCCCGATGAGTTGATGGAAGAAAAGCTTAATTGAATGGTATTTTGAGTGGGTGAAAAGGAATAATTCATTCCGCTTCCCAAAGCTTGTTTCTTGTTTGAAACCCAAAACTCGTCGATGAAAATCTCCAGATGCTGTTTTTCAACTTTCAGTAATTTATCTGGATGGAATCGCAGCAAATAGTTGTCGGAAGCAATCCAAATCATCCCTGTACGCTTATCAAAATAAGAACTCTGATCAAAGCGTTCACCGGGAAAACCATTCCCTACCCCAAAAGATTGCACCTTTTTCAGATCGGCACTTAAACAAGCCAACCCTTTTTTCGTTCCGATCCACAAACGGTTGCGCTTATCAAACACCAAATTGTAAATATAGTTGGATGGAACTCCCTGTTCTTCTCCAAAAACACTCGTTTTCTTCGTAGAAACATCATAACAAACAAGTCCTCCGCCTTCAAAACCAACCCATACATTTCCTTTCCGGTCAGTTGTTAGGCATAGAATAACGCTTTGGTATGGTTTTTCAAAGATTTGTTCAAAATTGATTTCTTCAAAGCGGTCTTGTGCTTTAATCCAATGAGTGAGTACTTGTGTTTTGTTGCTGGAAAACCACACATCTCCATTTGGCGTTTCTGAATAAGTCGTAAAATAAGAGCCTGAAAAAGAAGCTTGTTCACGGGAAAAATGCTTCGTTTCTTTCGTTTTCGGATTGTAGCGAACCAAACCTCCCCACGAATTTCCGCTAAACCACCAGGCTCCGGAACTGTGGAGGAAACCAAGCACAACAAGATCCGATTGTTTGAAATACTTTTTCAAAAAGGATAACTCCATCACTTGATTTGTCCGAAGGTCAGCGACTTGTATATTTGCTCCTCTTCCTCCGTGAATGAGCTTTGATTCGTCTTTGAAAACAAACCACGAACCGGATAGTTGATCCTTATGAAAAGGGTTCAATTGATTGGTTTTCTCATTGATTTGATAGACACCGTCAAAGTATTTTACAACCAGTAATTCATCGTTGGAAATCCGGCATAGATTCATCAATGGCTCATCCGAACTCAAATCCAAATCCCAATCGTCAATCAATGTGGTATTTCTATTCAGGACGCTTAATCCTTTGAAAGTAGTAATCCACAAATTCTGAGATTGGTCGACAAACAAGTTATTGACCTGATTATCTACAATTGAAAGAGGAATCTGTGGGTCGTGCCGATAATTGGTTGCCTGGCGGGTAACCAGATTCAGATGTGAAATACCATTATTTCCTGCAACCCAAACCAGGTCTTTGTTATTTTTATCCGGAATGATTTTATTGGGCAGAATACATAATTTCTCATGTAGAAGCATTTGACTCCATGAAAATTTGATTTCCCCCTTGTAATCAACCTGAAATAATCCTTTAAAATAATTTGCCAGATAAATACACTGACGAATCTGGTCTACATACAACACACTATATCCGGTGTGGAATAAACCTTTAGCAGGTAATGGTGCTTGAAAAGTCTGAAATTTCTTTGTTTTAAAATCGAAAATAAAACGCTCTTTCGGAGAATTAATCAAACAAGTGGAAGCATTCAACATATTCAGTTGAATCCCCAATCCCTTTTCCTTCACCGGAGGTATCATGGTTTGAATGATTTCCAGGTGATTATTCAACACAAAAACGGTATCAATGGAGGATACGGCAATGCGATTTTTATCAATCCGTGTGAAATCAAAGGCATTTTTATTCTTCAGACTTTTTACCGGATGTAAGTCCTGAGAGATGGTATTCAAAACAAATGCTTCCGAATTTCCCAGCGTCACAAGCAAGCGATTGGGAGTGCTTTCAAAAAACACTTTTGAATTATCCAGCAATTGCTTTCCTCCAAGCATTTCACTTGGAGAAAACGATTTGAAATTTGTTCCATCAAAGCGATTAATCCCTCCTTGCGTGGAAATCCAATAAAAGCCGCGGCTATCTTGCGCTATTCCGCTGCAAACAGCTTCACACAAACCGTCTTTGACTCCATAATTGATAAATTGTCCGGCACTTGGTTGAGTCCAAATAACAGAACAACTAAACAGGTATAAAAGGAGGATGTAATTCTTTAACAGCAAACCGTAGTCTTGATGAGTTTGATCAAAACTACGGTTTTAGGTTCTTATTTTCAATGATTTCTGAATAAATCAATCGTTTCGTCTCATCACATCGCGATCGACTTCATCTCTCAGAATCAGTCTCAATGAGGTATCTCCGGTAATGTAACGCCATGCCCAATTGAAGAAAACGGCAATTTTGTTCCGAACACTCAAAATGAGCATTAAGTGTAAAGCCATCCAAACCATCCAGGCAAAATATCCCTGAAACTTGAAGTTCGGAAGTTCGACCACCGCCTTGTGTTTTCCTACGGTTGCCATTGTTCCCTTGTCCTTGTATTCAAAGAGGCGAAGTGCTTTTCCGGACCATTTAGCACGAAAGTTCATTGCCAGAATACGCCCTTGATTAATTGCTACGTTTGCCAATTGCGGATGCCCTTGAGGATATTTCTCCGTTTCCATGTAGGAAATATCTCCAATAGCATAAATATTGTCGTAACCTTTAATCAAAGAATGTCCGTCAACGGTGTATCGTCCTCTGACCATTTCAGCCTTGTCCAAACCTTCCAATACATTTCCCTGAACTCCTGCGGCCCAGATCACGGTTTGTGTCGGGATGATTTCTCCGGTTTTCAATTCCAGTTTGTGACCGTCATATCCGGAAACAACTGTTGAAGTTCGAACCTCCACTCCCATTTTTTCCAAATACCTGCGTGACCACATACGTGACTTTTCGCTCATTGCATTGAGTGTGTTCGGGCTTCCTTCCAATAAAATGATCTTCAGTTTCGAAAAATCATAATTCGGGTAATCCTTCGGAAGAACTTTGGTTTTCATTTCCACAAATGCTCCGGAAAGTTCTACTCCGGTAGGTCCGGCACCAACAATCACCAAATTCATCAACTCTTCCTGCTCCTGCTTGTTATCTACAAACATGATCTTTTCAAACTTCGTCAGAATGGTGTTTCGGATATGGATCGTTTGCTGCGTAGACTTCATAGCCATCGTGTGTTTTTCCAGATCCGGATTTCCGAAGAAGTTCGTTCGGCAACCGGTTGCAATAACCAATTCGTCGTAGCCGATATCTCCCATCGATGTTTCGATCAGATTGTCTTCTGTACGAATTCGCTCCACGGTTGCGTATCTGAATTCCACATTTTTCCTACGTCGGAAGATTGCGCGAAAGGGAAAGGAAATACTCGAAGGTTCCAAACGTGCACTGGCCACTTGATAAAACAGCGGTTGAAACATGTGGTGATTTTGTTTGTCCACCAGGATTATTTCACAATCAGCTTTCGCCAATTTACGGGCGAGATTCAATCCCGCAAAGCCACCACCTATGATGACTATTTTCTTACGTTTCATGCCCATGAATTTAGTCATTTTCCATGGTAAATCATTCAAGAAAATAACAGAAAATGCATAGAAATTTTAAAAATTTAAACACCTGATTTTCCTGCCATCCGGAATGGCCTGAACTATTTAAACTTGTAGAACTGCAATTCGAAATTTTTGATCTTTGCCGAGTTTCTGTCAAAGTAAAAATCCACATTCACAAAATCGAATGAGTTCCATTCAATCAAAGGATCAAAGTCTATTTCCACCTCTTCCCATCGTTTGATTTGATTCATCCTTGCTCCCAAATTGACGATTGTTCTCCCGACCAAACTATCGTTTTTAAAGCAATAAAAAATAACCGTCGGGATTGAAGAAGGTTCGTACAAATACATTTCTCCTCTGAGTTTTGCTCCCATCCGGTAAGCATTTAGATGGGGATTGATCTTGAGTGAATCATGAAAATTCGGTTTCAACGATTGATCTTCCAGGAAATCAAAAATCAGCTCTCTTTTCATATCTGCGCCTCCCAGTTGAATCGGACGAATGGGGCCCACAGGAATAATCTTTTCAGGAAGACTGTCTATACGGCTGTAAAACATAAAATTCAACCGTTTATCCGTTTTCAGGAATACATGTTTCCATTTCGGATAATTCATTTCATCAAAGTGAAGGATGCACTCCTGAAACTGAATTTCGTAGATTTGGTAAACATAACAGGACACCACAACAAAAAGGCAGATCATTGCTTTGTAAAGCCATTTGGAGTAATGAATCAAAAATGCGATCGGCACAGCTAAAACACTGTAGAAATCTACAATAGAACGATATCCCAACGAACCGCCATAACTCCAGAACCACCAGGAAGACAAGATGTAAACGGATACGACGAAAAACAGAAAGAATCCGTAAAACAAGCGTCTGTTTTTGAAAAAGAGTACAATAAATCCGGGAATGATGAGGAATAAGAAAGGAGCATAGATAAAAATCCCTTTCCGGAATCCGAACAAGGTTGACCAAAAATACGGATCTGTGATATTACTGAATCCTTCGTTGTTGTAGCCATTAAACTGAACGATCCCGAATTGCTTGTAACTCGAATACACCTGAATGCTTATCGGAATTAAAAATACAGCAAGCGCAACAATCAGTTGGGTGGTTCTATGCAAAACAAGCTGTTTCAATCTTTCCCAAAAGGCTTTTGTATCCGGAAACAAAAACGGAACAATGATAAGAAACAATCCGTTCGTTGGCCGGATGATCATGCTCAGTCCGAACAACAATGTGAAGAACAACAAGTGTTTCAATCGATTTTCGTCAATCCAGAGTAAGAGGGAATAAAACATCCAGCTTATTACCGTAAAGGAGAAAATATGTGCATAAGGAACATCTCTGTAGGAATAGAAAGACAGGTTGGTTCCGATAGCGAATCCAAGGATCGTGATGTAAATGGCGAAATACGAGATCCGGAATTTCTTAAGTACCAGGAAAAGTCCCCACAATCCCAAAACAGAATAGCAAATAATTCCGACACAGAGCCAAAACAAGTAGGGCCAACTGTAACCGTCCTGTATTTCACCGATCGAACCGGCATGAAGATGTCCGATCGCAAAAAAGGGTGTCAGACAAACAGCTGTTCCTGTAAAATACTTGTCAATCCTTCTTCCATCGGGTAAATAATCAATATTTGCTGCAAATCCCGCATTCGGATAACGCGCCCTGATCGTTTCGATAAATTCGAAATTGGATGAATGGTGAATGTACCAACGCGGTAAAAAGGCATAATAGCCGGCACCATCTGAAAGAATCGGAATGGCTTTATCTTCGTCGTAATGGCTCCAACCGTATCTGTGATCTGATTTTGTTGCGAACAAAACGGTGATTGAAAGGAAAAGTAGTCCGATCATCCATTTTTTTTGAAGAATCCGTTCCAATACCGTCATATTCATTTATACGCTTCCTGCATCAACAAATAATCCAGAATAACCAATGCCGCCATCGCTTCAACGATCGGAACGGCTCTGGGAACAACACAGGGATCGTGTCTTCCCTTTCCTTTTATTTCGGTTGCTTCGAAAGATTCATTGATCGTTTCCTGAGTTTGCATAATGGTTGCTACAGGTTTGAAAGCGACTCTGAAATCAATGGGCATTCCATTGGAAATTCCACCCTGAATTCCTCCTGAGTGATTCGTTTTTGTTTTTCCGTCTGTTGTAAAAAGATCATTGTGTTCGGAACCTTTCATGGAAATTGATCCGAATCCGGAACCGATTTCAAAACCTTTCACAGCATTGATGGAAAGCATTGCTTTTCCCAACTCAGCATGCAATTTATCGAAGACCGGTTCTCCCAAACCTACAGGAACTCCGGAAATAACGCATCTCACGGCTCCTCCAACAGTATCTCCTTCCTTGCGGATATCTTTTATCAACGCTTCCATTTGCAAAGCTAAATCTGCAGAAGGTACACGAACAATGTTCGACTCACTGATTTCTTTCAATTCGGTTTTCCATTCGCCTTCCCATTTCAGATTCCCGACCTGGTCAACAAATGCATCGATACGAATTCCTTTTGACTCTAAAATTTGTTTGGCTATCGAACCTGCAACGACTCGTGAAACCGTTTCTCTGGCTGATGAACGTCCGCCACC
>RCUP01002235.1_pt1 | contig 10455 bp, 7 predicted proteins | sample 2166341 | NCBI WGS metagenome assembly RCUP01 (sample SAMN09932325, study PRJNA488358) | compost metagenome | isolation source: compost soil in succinonitrile-enriched | place: Germany: Experimental Botanical Garden | reverse complement strand
GATTGCGCTCTGCCCCTGATCGAATGTCGGGACGGGATCAATAGCAGGGCTATCTTTTCAGCACTGTTCATCCCGTCAGTCCGTAGGACGGGAGCGGCTTGCTCTGATATCCGGTGTTGCGGGGTGTCAGATTTCGAGCGGTATCGTTTTTGGCCATCGCGAGCAGGCTCGCTCCCACCTTCAATCGTGCTCCCCTCAGGCTGCGATCTTATGATCTTGCTTTTAAAGATCGCAGCCTCGTTGCACTGGGTAGCTCCTATTGGGGATGCTTTTTCACATCAGGGTCGCAAGCACAGGTTCAAGCCCGAATGCCTGCGTTGCCAATCAGTAGCCATACTTCCTGCCATCCTTGAATTCAATATCCGAAAGAATACTCACCTCTTTATCAACGTTATAAAGATTAGTGCTCTTGACCAAATCAGAGCCGGGGAATGGGATTGGGGTAAAGGAAACAAGGCCAGCAAAAAGACCGTGGCCCCCAGCGACAGAGCCAACAGCATTTTTGAACTGAAACGCCGACATAGCATGGGCAGTAAAGGTGCAACGGCAAAGACACCGACTGCCTGCATGTGGTTTCGAGATACTTGCGGGGCAGGCCAAGGATGCAGGACGCAATCTTTGGTTTAACGTTGGCCGCGCCGTGTCGATGGGCATGCTTGCGGTACTTCTACGGTTACGTTTATTCCAAGCCAGAATCACATAGTTTTTTCATCAGGATTTGCCATGAGCGAACGACACATGATCCGCCAGGCAGTTGCAGACGATGAGGTCGCTGTGCGCGCTTGTGCCGAGCAAGCGTATGCCCAGTATGTTTGCGTGATAGGACAAAAGCCTGCACCGATGCTGGCGGATTTCAGGGCACAGATTGCTGCAGGCTACGTTTACCTATCCACTGGAGAACAAGAAGAACTGCGAGGCTTCATAGTCTTCTTTCCGGTGGATCAGCATATGTTTCTCGAAAACGTGGCCGTGTCTGAAGCCGGGCGTGGGAAAGGTATCGGCAAGTCACTCGTTCAATTTTGCGAGGCCCAAGCGTTGCGCTTGGGCCTTGGCAGCGTTCATCTCTACACGAATGTGAAGATGACCGACAATCTGTCTATTTATCCACGACTGGGTTATGTGGAAGTCGAGCGGCGTTCGGAGGATGGATTCGATCGAGTCTACTTTGAAAAAACGCTTTGATTGAGACGTTTAGCCGACCATAGGCGTTGTAGCGAATGACTGCACAGCCCAAAGCGGACGCTCGCCTCCAGCCAGTGCTCAGTTTGAACAAACCGGTCGCTCACCCAAACGTTCTACCAATCTTACGAGATAGCCATCGGGATCCTGGACGATAAACTCGCGCTGGCCGACTTCTACATTATCAGCCCGATACCAAGTGTCTTTGCATTCTCGATAGAGTGGAAATCCAGCCTGAACTAGATGAGCCGGACATCACTTGGCTGACAGCTCCTGAGTGTCCCAGCCACCACCCAATGCCTTGATCAGGGCGACGCTCGCCGCCAACTGTTGCGTCTGCAAGTCGAGCACGTTGCGCTGGGTCTGCAACGAAGCGGTCTGCGCCACCACGACATCGAGGTAACGGACCGCACCCTGTTTGTAACGGGCCATCGACAGGTTTTCCGTGAACTGCGCAGCCTCTGCCGCCGCGCGCTGATCGTCCAGCGCCGAGCCCAGGCCGTCGATGATCGACAGGTTGTTTTCCACCTGCTCGAACGCGGCCAGGACCTGGGCACGGTATTTACCCGCCGCTTCGGCGGTAGCGGCCGTGGCCGAATCGATTTGTGCCTTACGCAGACCACCGTCCAACAGCGTAACGGCCAACGACGGGCCGATGGCCCAAAACAGGTTGGGTGCGCTCAGGAGATTGGCGAATTCATTGCTCTGGTAACCCCCTTGAGCGCTTAACGTCAGTGCCGGAAACCAGGCACTGCGCGCCACGCCGATGCGCGCATTGGCTGCCTCCACACGCCGCTCGGCCGCGGCGATGTCTGGACGGCGTTGCAACAACGCCGACGGAACCCCGGGGGGCACCATTGGCACCAGCAGCGTGGCGGCCCGTTGTTCAAGACTGAAGGTCGACGCCGAGGTTCCCACCAACGCGGCGATCGCATGCTCCAGTAAAGCGCGCTGAACCTGATTCTGTTTGAGCAAGGATTTTGCCGATGACAGTTGTGCGTTGGCACGAGAGACATCCAGCCCGGACACAATGCCACCGTCATGTAGACCCTGGGTCAGTTCCAATGCCCGGGAGAACGCCGCGCTGGTTTCGCTGAGCAGCCTCGTTTGCTGATCCAGCCCGCACAGGCGGATGTAGTTGTCAGCCAGTTGCGCCTGCAGGCTCAGGCGTACCGAGGCCAGATCGGCGCGCGATGCCTGCTCTTCATCGGTGCCAGCGGCCACCGAATCGCGTACGCGTCCCCATAGATCGACTTCATAATCCACCTGCAGGCCCAGCGTACCGGCGTTGTAAACGTCCCCGGTGCTGCTGGCACGCAGCGGTCGGGTATCGGACTGGCGATTGCGTTGGGCACTGCCGATGCCTTTGACCGTTGGCAACTCAGCGGAGCTGACCTGGCTGACATAGGCTTGCGCCTGCTGATAGTGGGCGAGCGCGGCACTGAGGTTCGGGTTGTTGGCCAGCAACCGCTGTTGCAGGGCGTCCAATTGCGGGTCCTTGTAGACCTGCCACCAGCCGTCGCGGTTGATGTGATCGCTGGGGGTGGCGGTGCTCCAGATGCCACGGGTCTTGAATTGCTCCGGCGTCGGCACGGGCGGCGTTTCATAGTGCGGCGCCAACGAGCAGGCGCCGATGGCCAACAGCGCGGCGAACAGCAGGCTGTGCTTAACCATGGGGATTGCCCTCGGCGCTGGCCGATGAGATCTGCACGGCGTCCTGGTCGCTCAGGGCATCGGGTGGCGTGTCGATGATCCGGTCGGTCGCGCTGAGTCCGCTGCCGATTTCAACGCTGTCACCGAAATCCCGGGCGATGGTCACGGTCTTGAACAACACGCGATCCTGGGCATCCAGAGTCGCGACCCGCAGGCCACGATCGTCGTATTGCAAGGCGCTGGCGGGAATCCGCAGCGCATCGGCTTGCGCCGGCAGTGCAAAGCGCACGCTGGTGTAAGCCCCTGGCAGCAGACGGCCGGGCTGGTTATCGACTTGCAGTTGCACCAGCGTGGTACCGGACGCCGCACTGACCGAATCGGCGGACGCGATGACCGTGGCCAGGAACACTTCCTTCGGGTATTCCGGCACGCTGATTTGCGCGCTGCTGCCGAGTTTGATCTGCGCCGCATAGGACTGCGGCACCTGCACATAGACCCGCAGGCGACTGACCTCGGACACTGCGAACAACTCCTGTCCGCCACTGCTGTTGCCAGCGTTGATCAGCGCGCCGACATCGGTGGTGCGTGCGGTGACCACCCCGTCAAACGGCGCGACCAGGCGCTGAAAACCCTTGGTCGCGGTCAGTCGTTCAACGTTGGCCTGGGCCGCCATCACCTGTGCCTGTTTCGCCGCAAGATCGCCGTTGCGCTCGTCGACTTCCTGTTTCGAAACCGAGTCCGACGCCAGCATTGCCTGCCAGCGCTTGGCACTGGTGCCGGCCAGGTTCGCATTGGCTTTGGCGGTGGCCAGGTCGGCGCGGGCCTGCAACAGCTGCTGGTCCAGTTCCGGGGTATCGATTTCAGCGAGTAGCTGCCCGGTCTTGACCCGGGTACCGATGTCGGCTTTCCACGACTTCAGGTAACCGCCGACCCTGGCAAAGATCGCCGCCCGCGACCAGGCTTCCAGGCGTCCGGGCAATACCAGCGCAGGCGCCTGGGGCACGGCCAGTGCCTTGACCAACAGGACATTGGGCAGCGCCTGTTTTTCGGTCCAGGTCTGCAAGGCCGCGGACTCACTGGCGCGCCCGGTCATGCCGAACGCAACGATGGCGATCAGGACAATCAGCGTCAACAACAGGCCAATGCGAGCGCGGCTTTTGCCAGGATGAGATGGAGCAGTGTGGGTATGCATGTCAAAACCCTTCAATAGCAGTGGTCTGAACGCGGGCATGAGCCTGGCGCGCGTGGACAAGACTGAAAATGAGCGGCACCAGGAACAGGGTCGCGGCGGTGGCAAAGCTCAGCCCGCCGATCACGGCACGGCCCAGCGGCGCGTTCTGCTCGCCGCCTTCACCCAGGCTCATCGCCATGGGCGACATGCCGATGATCATTGAGATCGCGGTCATCAGTACCGGACGGAAACGGCTGAACCCGGCTTCCAGCGCCGCCAGCACCGGATCGCCATGTTCGGCCAGGCGTTCGCGGCAGAAACTCACCACCAGGATCGCGTTGGCGGTGGCCACCCCCATGCACATGATTGCCCCGGTCAGGGCGGGTACCGACAACGGCGTATGGGTGACGAACAGGATCCAGACGATGCCGGCCAGCGCCGCCGGCAGCGCGGTGATGATCACGAACGGGTCGCTCCAGGACTGGAAGTTGACCACGATCAACAGGTAGATCAGCACCACCGCGCCGAGCAGGCCGAACAGCATGCCGCTGAACGCACTGTTCATCGTGGTGATCTGCCCTTGCAGCGCCACCTTCGAACCCTTCGGCAGGTCATTTGCGTGGGCGGCGAGGATCTTCTGGATATCGGCGGCGACACCGCCCAGGTCACGGCCCTGGATCGAGGTCAGGATTTGCACCATCGGCTGGATGTCGGATTGCGTCACCACCGAATGGCTGCGAGTCCGCTCCACGGTAGCCAACCCGCCGAGGATCTGCCCGTTGCTGCCCGCTGCGGTAGTGGTCGATGAAAGCGGCAGGTTGCGCAGCGCCGCCAGCGTGTCGAGGCTCGACTGCGGCGTCTGCAGCACGATCGGGTACGACACGCCGTTGGCGGTGTTGAGCCAGAACGTCGGCGCCACCTGGCTGGAACCCGCCAGGTTGACCACAAGGCTATTGGTCACGTCGCGCTCGCTGATCCCCACCAGTTGCGCCCGGGTACGGTCAACGTTGATGTTGAAGGTCGGCAATTGCTGCGACTGCTGGATCCGCGCATCGACAACGCCAGGGACCCGACGAATCTCCCGCAACAGGGTGTCGGCGTAGGCGTAGTTGGCCGGCAGGTTGCCGCCGATGATTTCCAGATCGATCGGCGCCGGGGTGCCGAAATTGAGGATCTGCCCGACGATGTCCGCCGGCGGGAACGAAAACACTACCTCGGGGAACTGCCGTGGCAGTTGTTCGCGCAAATGGCGGACGTAGTCGGCGGTCGGCCCGTGGCCTTCCTTGAGGCTGATCTGCACATCGCCGTCCTGGGCGCCGATGGTGCCGGTGTTGTTGTAGGCCATATTGATGCCGCTGATGGGCTGGCCGATGTTGTCCACCAGGGCATTGAGCTCCTCGGCCGGGATGATCCGGCGAATCGCTTCTTCGACCTGCGCGATGGTGCGGTTGGTGGTCTCCAGGCGCGTGCCGACCGGGGTGCGGACGTGCATCAGGATCTGCCCGGAATCCACCGCCGGGAAGAAGTTTCGACCCAGGGACGGCACCAGCGCAAAGGACACGAAGATGAAGCCGAACACCGTGACCAGCACGATCTTGCGATGCTCCAGCGCCACCTGCAACAGGCCGTGATAGCTCTGGCGGATGCGCTCGAAACGCACCTCGAACCCACGCTGGAAAAGCACCAGCGGATTGCGACTGCGTGTGCTGCCTTCACCCGGCACATGGGGTTTGAGCAGGTAGTTGGCCATGGTCGGTACCAGGGTCCGCGACAGGATGAACGAAGCGATCATGGCGAAGATCACCGCCAGGGCCATCGGCACGAACAGGAAACGCGCCACCCCTTCGAGGAAGAACATCGGCACGAACACGATGCAGATACACAGCAGCGAGACGAACGCCGGGGTCACGATCTGCGCGGCGCCGTCCATGATCGCGTCCTCGACGGATTTGCCCTGTTCCAGGTGCCAATTGATGTTTTCGATGGTCACCGTGGCATCGTCCACCAGGATCCCGACGGCCAGCGCCAGCCCCCCCAGGGTCATGATGTTGAGGGTTTCACCCAAGGCTGAGAGCGCGGTGATCGAGGCCAGGATCGCCAAGGGGATAGACACCGCGATGATCACCGTCGAACGCCAGCTGCCGAGGAACAGCAGAATCATCAGGCTGGTCAAACCGGCCGCAATCAACCCTTCCCGGGCCACGCCACTGATCGCCGCGCGGACGAACAGCGACTGGTCGCCGATCGGTTCGATGCTGAGGTTTTCCGGGAACTGCGCCTTGACGTCGGAAAGCTTGCTCTTGATCCCGGCGATCACCCCGAGGGTCGAGGCCGAACCGGTCTTGAACACCGGAATCAGCACCGAACGGCTGCCGTTGACATTGACGATGTTGGTCTGCGGCGGGTTGCCGTCCTTGACCGTGCCGATGTCGCGAATCAACACCGTGGTGCCATTGGCGGTCTTGATCGGCAGGTCTTCCAGGTCCTTGAAGGCCACGGGCGAGTTGTTCAATTGCAGGGGGTATTCGTAGCTACCGATCTTCTGCGTGCCCACGGGAGTGATCTGGTTCTGCTGCGCCAGCGCCGTGGCGACGTCCTGCGCCGACAGCCCTCGCGCCTGCATCTGAGCGGGGTCGAGATCAATCTGCACTTGTCGAGACTTGCCGCCGTACGGAAATGGCACTGACGCGCCGGGCACCGTGGTCAATGGCAGGCGCACGCTGTTCAGGCCCAGGTCGCCCAGCTTCTGCTCGCTGAGGTTCTTGCCCGACAGGGCCAGTTGCACAATGGGCACTGTCGAGGCGCTGTAACTGAGGATCAACGGTGGCACCGTGCCCGGCGGCAGATTACGCAACATGAACTGCGACACCGAGGTCAGTTGCGCATTAGCCGTGGCGATGTTCACTCCCGGCTGGAAAAACACCTTGACGATGCCATAGCCATTGAACGACTGCGCTTCGAGATGGCGAATGTCGCTGACCGTGGTGGTCAGTACTCGCTGGAACGGCGAGGTAATGCGGCCCGCCATCTGATCCGGTGACAGCCCGGTGTATTGCCAGATGACCGCAATCACCGGAATGCGGATTTCCGGAAAAATATCCGTAGGTGTCCGCAGGGCCGCCAGAGGCCCGACGATGAGGATCAGGATGGCGAGCACGACAAAGGTATACGGCCGTCTCAAAGCAACGCGCACAAGGCCTAGCATGGGCAGATTCCGGATAAGCGTTATAAGAAATCGAGGCGCGGGGGAGAAGCCCATACCTCGACATTCAGGACAACGCGTTTGTGGGTGTTATGCAGCAAGAAGGTATAAGCCGACCAAGCCCATAGGAGCGGCTCGCGTACAAACCCTGTTCCTACGGGTATCGGTAATCTGATTTTCCTTATCGCACGCCGACGTCCGCGCTTGCCTGACGGCGCGGCGCACCGAGCCAGTGGATGGCCAATGCAATCAGCCCTAGCGCAATACCGAAGATCACGATGCCCGGCCAGCCGTAACGGGTCATCAGCCAGCCGCTGATGGTCACGCCTAGCGCGCCGCCGAGGAAGGTGGCGGTCATATAGAGGCTGTTGATGCGGCCCTGTGCTTTTGGATCGACTGCGAAGGCGCGAGTCTGGTTGGACACAAGTCCTGACTGCACGCCGATATCGAGAACAATAACGCCGATCACCAGGAAAATAATCGAGGACTGCGCCCCAGCGAGGAGCAGGAAAGCCAGGGTAACGATGCCGATGCTGGCCCCAATCACAGTCCGCGAGCCCAGCCGGTCAGTGGCGCGACCACCCAGTGAAGCTGCAAGCGCACCGGCTGCTCCGATGATGCCGAAGCCGCCTGCCCACGCACTGCCAAGGTGCCAGGGACCATCGCTCAGGAGCGCAGCAAGGTTGACCCAAAAGGCGTTAAAACATGCCCACAACAGCGCCTGGACCATCATTGATTCGCGGATCGAGCGATTGTCGCGCGCCAGTGGCCAGAGCGACGCGAGCAGTTTTCCGTAGGACAGGGTGGTGGTAGGCACCCCCCTTGGCAGGAGCATCGCCGCAGCTATAAACACTGGGATCATGAACGCTGCTTCCACGCCGTAGACCGCGCGCCATCCCCAGGCTTCCCCAACCACGCCGCTGATTGTGCGACCAAGCAGGATGCCAACCATGATGCCGCTGACCACGGTGCCGACCGAGCGCCCGCGCTCTTGCGGCCGCGACATCACCGCGGCGAAGGGCACGAGTTGCTGGGGCACGCAACTGACGACGCCAAGGCCAAAAGACGCAGCGATGAGCGCCCAGATGCCAGGCGCAAACGCCGCCGCGAGGCCGAATAAAAAAGCGACCGCAATCTGCCCAAGCACTAGCTTGCGCCGATCAAAACGGTCACCCAGCGGCAACAGAAAGGCTAGCCCGAATGCGAAGCCAAGCAGCGCTGCGCCGGCGACGAGATCGACCGTCGTCAGGCCGATCCCCAGATCCGACGAGATCAACGGCAGGATCGGTTGAGTGGCGTAGATGTTGGTGATCACCGCGCCAGCGATGATCGCCATCATGATGATCTTGCCGCGCGACGCTACCGCGGGCGCAGGTGAACTAGCAGATATATTGGGCAGGCCGCTCACGGGACTCTCCTTTCAATCTCCCCAATTTGTGCAGCGGGACGCCACGGGCGGGAGGTCAGGGTTGAACCTTACCTACTCGTATTTATCAAGAGAATCCCATAGGATTGGGAAGCATCCTTCCAGAATTTGGTAGAGTCTGATGAATCGTCTTGAATCCATGTCTATCCTCATCGCCGTCGTTGATGCGGGCAGTCTGTCAGCGGCGGCGCGCCGCCTGGGCATGCCCCTGACAACCGTCAGCCGGAAGGTCGCGGAACTGGAAGCGCATCTGCACACACGTCTGTTGCATCGGACGACGCGACAGCTTTCGTTGACCGAGGCCGGCGACTCCTACGTGGCGGCCTGCAGACGCATTCTCGAAGACATTGGCGAAGCCGAACGCGCAGCGACGGGTGAATACGCCAGCCCTAAAGGCGAACTGGTGGTCACCGCCCCGGTCGTGTTCGGGCGCTTGCACGTGGTGCCAGTTGTGGCGGAATTTCTGGCGCACTACCCGGAGATCGACATCAACCTGGTGTTGACCGATCGCGTCGTGCATCTGATGGACGAACACGCTGATGTCGCAGTGCGAATTGGCGAACTGCCGGACAGCATGCTCATGGCCACGGAAGTCGGAACAGTGCGCCGTGTTGTCTGCGCGAGTCCGGCCTACCTGGCAACCCATGGCGTGCCGACCACACCACAAGATCTCGCCGGGCATGACTGCATCACCTTTGAAGTCCTCGCGTCCATGCGCGCCTGGGTGTTTGGCGCTGGCAAGTCAGAGCTGTCCGTGCCCGTGCATTCACGGTTTACCGTCAATACCGCTGAAGCGGCTATCGCAGCGGCGATTCTTGGGGTTGGCGTGATCCGTGTGCTGTCCTATCAGGTCGCAGACTCGGTACGAGACAATGAACTAAGTATCGTGCTCGATGAATTTGAATCAGCGCCCTTGCCCATCAACCTCGTGCACAAAGGGCAAACGCCGCTGCCGTTGAAGCTGCGCGCGTTCTTTGATTTTGTGACGCCGCGGTTGCGGGTTCGTACGTCGCGGGTGGGGCAACACACAGTGATCCTCTGACAGTATGTAAAACGCCGCTGTCATGAATGGCGTCAAATCATTCGCCAGGCGGGCCGACGTTATATTCCTCGTCGGTGACCTTTTCCATCCAGACGACACTCACACCGTCCAATGCTTCCTGGACGCCAATGTGGGTCATGGCAGTAGTTGCGCTTGCTCCGTGCCAGTGTTTGTGGCCCGGTGGGCACCAGATGACATCGCCGGCACGAATTTCTACGATCGGTTCGCCTTCACACTGCGTCCAGCCACAGCCTGCGGTGACAATCAGCGTCTGGCCCAGCGGATGGGTATGCCAGGCGCTACGAGCACCGGGTTCAAAGGTGACGCTGACGATGGACGCTCGGGCGGGTTCAGGAGGGGAGTTGAGTGGGTCCATACGGACGGTGCCCGTGAAGTACGCTTCAGGGGCTTTTATCGATGGCTGCGAGCCTATGCGCTTTAGGATCATGATTCAGTCCTATTGATAAATGAACAGGTGACCGTGGGGGCTTCATGCTCCGCATACACTCGATGCATGCCCTGGAGAAAAGCTACACGGGGAAGCCAGCAGATTTGGTGAGATCGTTGCATTTGTCTACACGGTGTAGCCTGGAAGCTTAACCGCAGCGGCCGCCTCTCTCGGTGTGACCCGATCGACAGTGAGAAAAAAAGTATAGTTGGCCTGGAAGTCCGGATGGGAGCTAGGAGCTCCGCCGTCACATTCAACCTCAACGCAACTTTCTAACAAGCCTCGGGCGCACGGAAGGCCTTGCTGTAGAAGCCGGACTGGTCGAAACAGCAAA
>RCUP01002234.1_pt1 | contig 10458 bp, 5 predicted proteins | sample 2166341 | NCBI WGS metagenome assembly RCUP01 (sample SAMN09932325, study PRJNA488358) | compost metagenome | isolation source: compost soil in succinonitrile-enriched | place: Germany: Experimental Botanical Garden | reverse complement strand
TCCAGCTGATAAAACGCTTCGGCGGTGATGTTGTCGGCCAGGCCCTGGGACACGTAGAGCAGGTTGACCGGGATCAGGCCTTCCTTCACTTCCGCGCCCGGACGGCGCAAGGCTGCGACGTCGACCGGGTTGATGCTGTTGATCGAGTTGCCGATGAACGTACTCTCGCCCCAGCTCACCACTTGCTTGCCAAGCCGCACGTTGCCAACCTGATCGCCGATGGTGTAGTTGTGGTAGACGAAGCTGTCGAGGAACATCGCCCCGGAGGACTTCGCCGCGCGATCACGTCCGGCGTCATTGATATCGTAGAACGGCCGGCTCTCGTCCATCAGTTCGAAGTCGTACCAATACTTGCCGCGCACGAAGGCGCCGCTGTCGCCGTATTTCAGTTCCAGGTCATGCACACCCTTGAAGATCTTCGAGAAGGTTTCACCCCTCTTGAAGTTCAGGCGATTGTCGTCGGTGGTCCGCGAGGAGGACTCGCCACCGGTCACACCCTGTGAGTTGAAATTCGATATGAACTGCTTGTCCGGGTCGGTCGTCGACCAACTGGCGCCAATCGACAGCGACGAATCGAACGTGCCCTGAATCTCCCCGATGTTGAAATCAACAGCGTGAGCCTGATTGCCCGCGCAGGTTGCAACCATCACAGCTACGGCCAGCAAACTTGGCTGGAAGACTCCGCGCATTGTTGTTTTTGTCATGCGGTTTCTCCGGTTAAGGATAAGTGTTGGAGAGCCCATGCTAGCGGGGCTCCGGTGAGGTCCTGACACCCGAACGGGTGATTTGAACCAGGGTTTTTCATGGGTAAATCCGCTGCGTAACAACCCGGTTTGAGCAGTGCTCGCCGGGCGTTACGCTCAGTGACATTCACTGGAAAAACGTGCTGATCACTGCGCCGCGCCGCTGACTTTTCCGTAGAGCGTCACCACGCAGGCGCCGCCCAGACCAAGGTTGTGGGCCATGGCCAGACGTGCACCTTCAACCTGACGTTGTTCGGCGTTGCCGCGCAGTTGCTGGGTCAGCTCGTAGCACTGCGCCAGCCCCGTGGCACCCAGCGGATGGCCCTTGGAAAGCAAGCCGCCGGACGGGTTGATGACGATCTGTCCGCCGTAGGTGTTGTCGCCATCCATCACGAACTTTTCGGCGCCGCCCTCGGGGCAGAAACCCAGCGACTCGTAGCAAATCACCTCGTTCTGGGCGAAGCAGTCGTGCAGTTCGCAGACATCGATGTCTTGCGGGCCGACGCCGGCCTTCTCGTAGACCTGTCCGACGGCAGCGTGGGTCATGTGAGTGCCGACCCAATCGAGCATCGACGGCTTTTCGAAATTGAAGGATTCGGGGGTGTCGGTGGTCATCGACTGCGCGACGATTTGCACATCGCGGCGCAGGCCATGCTTTTTCGCAAAACGTTCGGAAACGAGGATTGCGGCAGCACCGCCGCAAGTCGGCGGGCACGCCATCAGACGGGTCATCACGCCTGGCAGAATCACCGGATCGTTCATCACGTCTTCGACGCTGAGCACCTTGCGAAACAGTGCCAGCGGATTGTTCGCCGCATGGCGACTGGCCTTGGCGCGCACGGCGGCGAAGGTTTCCATTTTGGTGCCGTATTTGTGCATGTACTCGCGCCCGGCGCCGCCGAAGGTGCGAATGGCCTGGGGCATGGCATCCATGTCGGCGGTCAAGCCGCGAAGTATCGGCAGGAAACGTTCGCGGGTTGGCGGGCGGTCATCCCAGTGAGACTTCAACGCCCCGGCTTGCATCTGCTCGAAACCGACCGCCAGCACGCAATCGGCGGAACCGGATTCGATGGCCTTGCGCGCCAGAAACAGCGCGGTGGAACCGGTGGCGCAGTTGTTGTTGACGTTGACCACCGGAATCCCGGTCATGCCCACTTCGTAGAGCACGGTCTGGCCACAGGTTGAATCGCCGTACACATAACCGGCGTACGCCTCTTGCACCAGGTGGTAATCGATACCCGCATCGGCCAGGGCGCGACGCACCGCTTCGGCGCCCATTTGCACGTAACTCGGGCTGGCGCTGGGCTTGTTGAACGGGATCATGCCGACACCGGCAACCAGTACTTTTTCGCTCATGGAATCACCTGAAAAAACGAGAGGGAAAGGCTCACAACTGGCGCGCGATCAGTTCGCGCAGCACTTCACTGGTGCCACCGAAAATCCGCGTCACGCGCATGTCGACGAAGGCACGGGCAATCGGGTACTCGAGCATGTAGCCGTAGCCGCCATGCAGCTGGACCATGTCGTCGATGCATTTCCACAGGGTTTCGGTGGCGTACAGCTTGGCGATGGCCGACTCCTGCACGGTCAGGCGACGGCGCATGTGTTCGGCGATGTAGTGGTCGATGGTCAGGCGCACGGCGGTGGCCTTGGCCTTGATGTCGGCGAGCTTGAATTTGGTGTTCTGGAAGTCCCACACGGTCTGGTTGAAGGCCTTGCGGTCCTTCACGTACTCGACGGTCTGCTCCAGCAGACGCTCAAGTTTGGCGGCGCTGTACAGGGCGATCACCAGGCGCTCTTGCGGCAGTTCTTCCATCAAGTGCATGAAGCCTTTGTTCTCTTCGCCCAGCAGGTTGCCCACCGGCACGCGCACGTTGTCGAAGAACAGCTCGGCGGTATCGGCAGCGTGCTGGCCGACTTTTTCCAGCTTGCGGCCACGACGGAAACCTTCGCGGTCGCACTCGACCATGATCAGGCTGCAGCCCTTGGCGCCAGCGCTCGGATCGGTCTTGCACACGACCACGACCATGTCGCAGGTCAGGCCGTTGCTGATGAAGGTCTTGCTGCCGTTGATCACCCACTCGTCACCGTCGCGCACGGCGGTGGTGCGGATCGCCTTGAGGTCGGAACCGGTGCCCGGCTCGGTCATCGCAACGGCGAGGACGGTTTCGCCGGAGCAGATTTTCGGCAGCCACTGTTGCTTCTGCTCTTCGGTGCCCAGACGCACGATGTACGGCGCAACGATGTCCGAATGCACGCCCAGGCTCCAACCCGAAACTCCGGAGCGGTACAGCTCTTCGATCAACACCGCCGAGTGACCGAAGTCACCGCCACCACCGCCGTACTCGGTCGGCACGGTGAGGCACAGCAGGTTGTGGCGACCGGCCTTGAGCCAGGTTTCCCGGTCAACCTGCCCGGCCTCGTCCCACTGCGCTTGCTTGGGCAGGCATTCACGCTCGAAGAAACGGCGCGCGGTTTCACGCAGCATTTCGTGGTCTTCACGGTAGACGGTACGGTTGATGTGCATCGGAATCTCCAGTGGATTGCCAGGCAGACGAGCGCCTGGTTCGTGAGTCCACTGTATTGACGGGGGGTGGTGATGCAGCCACCCGGATCGGGTAGCGCTCCTGGTCGGAGCTAAAAGTGAAACCCCTCCCTGTAGGAGCTGCCGCAGGCTGCGATCTTTTGACTTTGCTTTTCAGAAACAAGATCAAAAGATCGCAGCCTGCGGCAGCTCCTACAGGGGGATGTGGTGTGGCTACTTGCGCAGTTCGCGCTTGAGGACTTTGCCCGCTGCCGACAGCGGCAGCTCGTCGCGGAACTCCACAGTTTTCGGGCATTTGTAGGCGGCGATGAATTCGCGGCAGTACAGACGCAATTGCTCCGCATCGACTTGCGAACCCGGCTTGCGTACCACCACTGCATGCACCGCCTCGCCCCATTGCTCATGAGGGACGCCGATCACCGCGCACATCGCCACCGCCGGGTGTCGGGCGAGAACGTTTTCGACCTCGGCGGAGTAAACATTTTCCCCGCCACTGACGATCATGTCCTTGAGCCGGTCGACGATGAACAAGTAACCCTGCTCGTCCATCCATGCGCCGTCGCCGGTGTACAGCCAGCCGTTGCGCAGCGCCTTGGCGGTTTCCTCGGGTTTGTTCCAGTAGCCCTGCATGATGTTCGGCCCGCGCACGATGATCTCGCCGACCGTGCCACGTGGGACTTCGTTGCCTTGCGGGTCGACGATCTTCACATTGACGCCAAGGCCGCCGCGCCCCACCGAACGCGACAGTCCGCTGATTCGCGCCTCCGGCGTGTGGTTGCACGGCAGATTGCTCGACACCACCGGGCACGCTTCGGTCAGTCCATAGGAATGCGACAGCTCGATGTCCGGAAACCGGGCGAGCACCTGCTCGACCATGTCGCCGGCGCTGGGTGACGCGCCATAGGTCAGGCGTTTCAGGCTGCCAAGGTCATAACGTTCGAAGTCTGGATGAGCCAGCAACGCCAGGATCATCGTCGGCACCAGCAGCGTTTCTGTCACCCGTTCGCGTTCGATGATTTGCAGCGTTTGCAGCGCATCGAAACCCGACACCAGCACATGACTTTCACCGGCGAGAAACTGAATCAGCGCACGGGCCATGCCGGCCACATGAAACAGTGGCGCGACGTGCAGCAGCAAGCCACCACGGATCGGCGGCATGTCCACCATGCGCGGCATGCACGCCGACCACAGGTTCAAATGCGACTGCATCACCCCCTTTGGAAAACCGGTGGTGCCGCCGGTGTACATGATGCAGGCGAGGTCTTCGCCACCGCGCCCGGCGTCCTCGATTGGTGCAGTCTGGGCAATCAGTTGCTCGAAACCGAGCATGCCCACCGGCACTTCGCCCTCGCCGGCGTAGATGAAGAGCGGCGCACGGCGAGCGGCCTTGCGGATGTCGTCAGCCAGTGCAGCAAAGTGCTTGTCAACGATCAGGATGCCGGTGCTGCAATCGTCCAGCGAGTAGACAATCTCCGCCACGCTCCAGCGCACATTCACCGGGTTGAGCACGCCACCGCCCCACCACACGCCCATGATGTATTCCAGATAGCGGTCGGAGTTCAGCGCGAGCATGCCGACCCGATCACCGGCCGCCATGCCGAGTTTCTGCAAGGCGCCCGCCAGGCGAGCGACCCGCTCGCCAAATTCACGGTAGCTGTGGCGACGCTCACCGAAGATCGTCGCGACATGGTCCGGGTTCTGTTGCAGCGTGCGTTGCAGGCATTGAGTCATGTACATGCTGTCAGCTCACACCCCGATCCTTGCCGGCCCAGAACGGTTCACGCAGGTCGCGCTTGAGTACTTTGCCGGCGCCCGACAATGGCAGGCTCGTGCGGAACTCCACCGATTTCGGGGTCTTGTAGCCGGCGATCTGGCGGCGGCAGTGTTCGATGATCTGCGCGTCTACCACTTGATTGTCCGGCTTGAGCACCACCACTGCGTGCACCGCTTCGCCCCATTGCGCACAGGGAATGCCGATCACCGCACAGGCCGCGACGGCCGGGTGGCTGGCGATGGCGCTTTCCACTTCGCCGGAATACACGTTCTCGCCACCGCTGACGATCATGTCCTTGAAGCGGTCGACGATGTAGATGTAACCCTCCTCGTCCATGTAGGCGCCGTCGCCGGTGTGCATCCAGCCGCCACGCAGGGCCTTGGCGGTTTCCTCGGGGTTGTTCCAGTAGCCGAGCATGATGTTCGGGCCGCGCACCACCACTTCGCCTACGGTGCCGCGCGGGACCGGGTTGTCGTGTTCGTCGACGATGCGCACGGTCACCCCCAGCCCTGGTCGCCCGGCCGAACGCAACCGGCCACTTTCGATGCCTGCGGCGTTATGGTTTTCCGGGCCGTTGGCGGTGATCGGCGGTGCGGCTTCGGTCATGCCGTAGCCTTGGGTGAACTCGACATTCGGCAAGGCTTTCAGGGCCATTTCCAGCAAAGGTACCGCAATCGGCGAGGCGCCATAGGTCAGGCAGCGCAGGCAACTCAAATCATGTTTGGCGAATTCCGGGTGCATGATCAGCACTTGCAACATGGTCGGCACAATCAGGATGTCGGTGATGCGTTCACGCTCGATAGTGCGCATCACGTCCAGCGCATCGAAGGCCGGGACGAAGATGCTCGGCAGCCCGAGCAGCGAAATCAGGATCACCCGCGACAGCGCCGCCAGATGAAACATCGGCGCGATGTGCAACGTCAGGGCATCGGTCGGCACCGGCACATCGGCAGCCCGGGCCACGGCCGCCGACCACAGGTTCATGTGCGACTGCATGACGCCTTTCGGCCGACCGGTGGTGCCGCCGGTGTACATGATGCTGGCCAGGTCGTCGCCGCCGCGAAACGCATCGTCGACCGGCGCTGCGTCCCGAATCAGTTGCTCGTAGGAGAGCATGCCTTCAGGCAACGGACCGTCGCCGATATGGATCAGCAACGGTCGCACCCTGGCGGTGCTGGCGATGCCTTCGGCCATGGGCAGGAACGTGTCGTCGATCAGCAGGATGCGGGTGTCGCAGTCGTCCAGCGAATAAACGATTTCCGGCACGCTCCAGCGGATGTTCACCGGGTTGACCACGCCGCCGCCCCACCAGGTCGCGAGGAAATATTCGAGGAAGCGGTCGGAGTTCAGACCCAGCAGGCCGACCCGGTCGCCGGTCTGCATGCCCAGTTGCTGCAACGCACCGGCGAGGCGCGCCACCCGGTCGGCCAATTCGGCATAGGTACGACGGCGGTCGCGAAACACGGTCGCCAGTGCATTCGGGCGTTGTTGCAGCACATGGTGCAGGCCTTGGGTCAGATACATGGGGCTCTCCTGTAAATTATTGTTGTCAGGCAGGGACGAAATGGGCGCAGCGGGTCAGGTGCCGGTGTAGGTCGGTTTACGTTGTTCGGCCAGGGCCATGCGCCCTTCGGCGTGATCCTCGCTGTCACGCAGCAAGCCCCAATGAAGATGCGACTGGATGGCGAAATCCCGTGGCGTCAGGTGGCTGGTTTGCAGGGCCAAACGCTTGATCGATTGCACCGCCAGCGGGCCGTTGGCGGCAATGCGCTCGGCCAGGTCCAGGGCCGTCGAGAGCAATCGCTCCTGGGACAGCAGGTCGATGATCAGCCCGATGCGCAAGGCTTCCCCGGCGCTGACCGGCTCTCCCGTCAGGGCGATTTTCATGGCGTGGGCGGCGGGAATCGCGCGCAGCAGCAATTGCACGCCGCCCGCCGCCGGAATGGTCGCGTCGCGCACTTCCGGCAAGCCGAAGGTGGCCGTGTCGGCGGCGATCCGCAGGTCACATTGCAGCGCCAGTTCCAGACCGCCGCCCAGACAGGCGCCATTGACGGCGGCGATGATCGGCTTCCAGATGTCCAGGTCGCTGAGGTCGAACAGGCGTGTGTAGCCACCCTCCTCGGCTTCGGTCTCGCGGCTTTTCAACGTCCCGGCGACAAAACCGGACGCCGGCCGCAATGATTCCTTGTGGCTCGCGCCGCAACAAAAGGCACGCTCTCCGGCACCAGTCAGCACGATGACCCGCACCTGCTCGTCATCCTGGCAGGCGCCAAGGGTCTTGCGCAGGTGCATCAGGTCGCTGGCGCTCAGCGCATTGTTCGACTGTTGCGCATCGAGCGTGATCAGCGCCACGTGATCGATGATCTTGAACTGAATGGCCATGGGCTAACTCCTGCGCTCCACCGCTGCTGCGCTGTTCTGATGGAGCGCCAGGCGGCACTCCTGTTGTTATGCCGTCCAGTAGATCAATCCGTGAATCGTCGACGACCACCCGCATCGGGTGGCGGATGCCGAAGTCAGGGTCATGACATTCAGGCTGTGGGTTACACTCGATTGGATTCAGCGCATTCTCAAAACAAAAATGATTCGGACAACCCCATGGACAAACACCGCAAGTCCAATGCATCGGACACGCTCGCGAGCCAGGTCTTGAATCCGTCACAGTCGCCGATCGTCAGCACCAAACTGGTTCCGCCGCGCAGCGCCGGGCGCCTGATTTCCCGCGAGCGCCTGCAAGAGCAAATGCTCAAGGCCCGGCGCCAGCGCTGCATCGTGCTCAAGGGCCCGGCCGGTTGCGGCAAGACCTCGACGCTGATTGCCTGGCGCCAGGCGCTGTTGCCGTTGGGGTTCGATGTGGCGTGGTTGACGCTGTCGGCTGATGACAACGAATTGACCCGTTTCATCGATTATCTGCTCGCCAGTCTCGGCCAGATCGACCCCGCGCTGGTGCGCGAAGCCACCCAGCTGGAAGGTCGCGGCATCGACAGCGAAGCGGTGGAACGCACGGTCATCACCCTGGTGCGCAGCATTGCCAGTCGCGGCCGCGAACTGGTGCTGGTGCTCGATGACCTTCATCACCTGACCGACGTGGGCATTCATCAGGCCCTGCAATGGCTGATCGACTACGCGCCGGTCAACCTGCATCTGGCGTTGGTCTCGCGCAGCGCCGTGCCGCTGTCGCTCGCGCGGTTGCGCAGCCAGGAGCTGGTGCTGGAATTGAACCTGCGTGACTTGCGCTTTACCCCGGCGGAATCCGAGCAATTCCTCAAGGCGCAACTGGGCGAGATCGACGCCCGCGACGCCAAGCAGATGCACGAGCTGACCGACGGTTGGGCGGCGGGCCTGCAACTGCTCGCGGTCAGCCGCAAAAAGAACCGGCCACCGGCGACCACGGGCACCCCTTCAGTACAGATTCAGGTGCGGGACAATCAGGCGTTCGCCAAGTTTTTTGAAGTCGAGGTGTTGTCCCACCTGTCTCCGACCGATCTCGACCTGATGTTGCTCATGGCCGTGTGCAACCGCTTTTGTGCTTCGCTGTGCGCCGCCCTCAGTGGTCACCCGGAGGCGGTTTCCGAAGCCAATGCGCTGCTGGCGCGCCTGGAGCGGGACAACCTGTTCCTGATCCCGGTGGACAGCGCCGAGCGCGAAACCTGGTATCGCCTGCACCCGTTGCTGCGCGAAACCCTGCTCAAGTATTTCGATTCACGCAGCCAGGCCGAACAACACGCCGTGCACGTCCGTGCCTGGAACTGGTTCCGTGACCATCGCTACCTGGACGAAGCGGTGCACCATGCGGTGATGGGCGGCGATCCCTCGGCCGCTGCCGATCTGGTGGAGCAGAACGCCGAGGCGCTGTATGCCCATGGCGACCTGCGCATGTTGATCGAGCTGGTTCGGCTGCTGCCGGTCGAGCAGGTGCAAGCGCGGGTCAAGCTGCGGATCCTCAAGGCCCGGATGCAACTCTACGCCCGGGATTTCGACGCCTGCACCAACAGCCTCGAACAACTGTTCCGCGATGTTCCCGAGAGCGAGGTGCACGACCGTTTCATGATCTCGCTGCTGCGCGCTTCCCTGGCGCTGCAACGGGATGACACCGACGCAGCCATGTCGGTCCTGCCGCAATTGCTCAACCCGCCACCGGGCAGCAATAGCGTGGCCATCGGTTCTTGCGCGAACATCCTGTCGTGGCTGTACATGCATCGCGGCGAATATGAAAAGGCCCGCCAGGTGCAACTCGACCGCCCAGCCTTGCTGATCAATGGCGAGCCGTTGCTGGGCACCACGGCGGGCAGCCTTCAGGGGCGTTGCATGATTGGCCTGAGCCTGGCGCTGGAAGGCCAGATGACCCAGGCGGAAAGGGTTTATCGCGATGTGCTGCATGAGGCCGGCCAGTGCGGCAAGGCTGGTGCCGACGCGACTTACCTCTCCGCTGCGCTGCTGGGCGAAGTGCTGTACGAAACCAACGACGTCGACGCGGCGTTCAAATTGCTCTCGGGATGGATCGATATCCTGGAGCGGATTTCGATCCCCGACTCGGTCCTGCGCGTGCTGCAAGTGCTGTGGAACGTGCAATGGCTGGCGGGCAACCAGCAGGAAGCGCTGGCGTTCGTCGAACGGCTGGACGAGTACGCAATCAAGCTCGGCCTGGAACGGCTGCAAGCGTATTGCCTGACCTGGCAGGTGCGCTGGTTGTTGATCCTCGGTGAATCGGCGGCGGCCCACGCCAAACTGACGCGTCTGGAGGCCATCGACGCCCGCCACCCGGATGCCGGGCACACGGCGCTCAAGGAAATCCACATCCTCACCGAGAACGCCCGCGTGCGCTGGCAACTGGCTCAAGGCGACCTGAACGGTGCGGCGACGCGCATCGAGCGACTGATCGAGACCTGCGAACGCCATCGCCGCCAGCTCGGCACGGTGCGTCTGTTGGTCCTGGGTGCGGTGATCGAGTCCGAGCGAGGCAATCATGAACTGGCGCGGGACAAAATCATGGAAGCCTTGCGCCGCGGGCAGCGCTTCGGTCTGGTGCGCAGCCTGCTCGATGCCCATCAGGATGGGCTGAAGCTGATTGGCGACATCACCAGCCGTGAAACTCTTGACCCGGTGCTGGCGTTCTATGTCGAGCGGCTACAAGCGGCCAACGTGACAGCGCCTGCCGTCTCGAAGGACAAACCGGCCACACCGACAACCAGCAAACCGCTGGCGGCCGGCATCGAGCCCTTGAGCGAGCGGGAAATCGAAGTCGTGCGCCTGCTGGCCCAAGCCTTGCCCAACAAGAAAATCGCCCGGGCCTTGGGGCTGTCCCCGGAAACCGTGAAATGGCACCTGAGCCACATCTACAGCAAGCTCGGCGTCAGCAGCCGCGATGAAGCGGTGGCGCGGGTTCGGGATCTTGA
>RCUP01002233.1_pt1 | contig 10459 bp, 6 predicted proteins | sample 2166341 | NCBI WGS metagenome assembly RCUP01 (sample SAMN09932325, study PRJNA488358) | compost metagenome | isolation source: compost soil in succinonitrile-enriched | place: Germany: Experimental Botanical Garden | reverse complement strand
GTTCCGTGCATTGGGACTACGATCATCTCAGCTACTTCCTCGAATCCCCCAAGAAACACGTTCCCGGCACGGCCATGGGCTTTGCGGGTGTGAAGAAGGAGACGGAACGCGCCGATCTCATCGCTTATCTGCGCACGCTTTCGGCAAACCCGGCACCGCTTCCGGATCCGGCAGCGGCTCCCGCGCCGACAAACTGATTGTCATGATGATTTCATGATAAAAGCCCGGCATCGCTGCCGGGCTTTTGTTTTTATAACGGATGGACTGCAGCTGCGGGAATGGCGTCTGAAAAATCAGAAACCCTTGCCGCCGCGCAATTCGGAAATCACCGTTCCGACCATGATCCTGATATCAAGCCAGATCGAAAAATTGTCGACGTAATAAAGATCGGAGACGATTCGGGCGCGCGCCTTGTCGCTGCGATCCGTCGGGCCGCGTAATCCCCGCATCTGTGCGAGGCCGGTAATGCCCGGCCGCACCCGGTGCCGCATATGGTAGTGCGGCACCAGTTCCTCATAAAGACGGCCGGCCGCCAGCATGCCGATGGCATGGCAGCGGGGCCCGACCAGCGACATATCGCCTTTCAGCACATTCAGAAGCTGCGGCAGTTCGTCGATATTCGTGCGGCGAAGAATCGCGCCGATCCGGGTTATTCTGGGATCGTTCTTCACCGTTTGCGCCACACCGGTGGCATCGCAAAGGTCGGTTCTCATGGAGCGGAATTTATAGACACGGATTTTCCGCCCGTTCATACCCCAGCGGACCTGCGAAAACAGGACCGGCCCTTTGCTATCGAGTTTGACCAGAGCCGCGACGGTGAGCAACACCGGCGCGAGCGCGACAAGGGCGATGGACGCCCCTGCAATATCCATCGTTCTTTTGAGCGCGAACTGGCCGCGCAAAAATGCGGAGACGGTTTTTTCCGAAGAGGAAGGTTGCGTTTCCGACGATTCGAAAGTTGTGGCTGCGGAATAGGAGGCACCGTAAAAAACGGCATGCGATGAGCCTTTAGTACCCAGCATAATATAAAGCCCTGAAAAGTTATTTTGATAGAAGAAAATTAATTTATATGAACGATTAATAATTCATTTACCGTAAAAAGTCATCCGAAATGTAACCGCTCCGGAGCAAATGGCAATCTACGGTTAATGCGACTGCACGCGGATGTTGCAGGGCGAGCATCCTCTCCGCTCGTAGCTGCCGAGACGACCAGTCTCCATGGAGCCAAATCCTGCTAAATCGGGAATTTAGCGCGACAATGACGTCATCGTCACCGGCCGTGAGATCAGCGCCTGCCGGCCACGCTATGCCGTCAGTTTCCCATCAGAATATCGAGCAGGGTCGTCTGTTTTGGTCCGGATGGCGCCTGACCGCCGATATCGGCGGGTGGTACAGGCCCGTTGCCGGCTGAATAGCCGGGCTCGATATCGCGGGAAGGGATATTTGCCGGCGGCATCGGCACATCCGGCTGATTCGGGTTCGGCGCAATGGGGGCTTGGGGATAGGCGCGCGTATCCGGCGTCCCGCCCCCGAGCGCATTGGAAATGATATCGCCGATGGAGGAGGGCGGGTTTTCCGGTGCCGGCTGCTGCATTTCCCCAAGCGGCGGCACGCCGCCTGCGCCAAGCCCGAAGAGCGGCGAGGGTGAAAGCCCCGAATGGGCGGCGGTCATGAAATCTTTCCACGCCTTTGCCGGAAGCCCGCCGCCGGTGACCTTTTTCATTGATGTGCCGTCGTCATTGCCGAACCAGACACCGGTGGTCAGGTTGCTTGTGTAGCCGACAAAAAGTGCATCGCGGAAGGACTGCGTCGTGCCGGATTTTCCAGCCGCCTGCCAGCCCTGCAGCCTTGCCGCCTTGCCGGTACCTTCGGTGATGACGCGCGACAGCATGCTGTTCATGGTCGCGGCGATCTCTTCGCTCAGAACGCGGGGCGGATTGTCGTATTTGTTTTCGTAAAGCACTTTGCCATCGGCGTCGGTGATGCGTTTGACGATATGCGGCGTCGCCTTGTAGCCGCCATTCATGAAGGGGGCGTAGGAGGCCGTCAGCTCCATCAGCGACACTTCCGAGGTGCCGAGCGCGATGGAGGCATTGTTCTGCAGCTCGGATTCGATGCCCATGCGATGCGCCACCTGGGTTACACGATCAGGACCCACTTCCATCACCAGCTGCGCGGCAATGGTGTTCAGCGAATTGGCGAGCGCGGTGGCGAGTGTCACTTCGCCTCGATATTTCTTCTCGTAATTTTCCGGGGTCCAGTTGCCGATACGAACAGGCGCGTCATTACGGATGGTATAGGGGGTAAGCCCGGATTCGAGCGCGGCGACGTAAACGAAGGGCTTGAATGCGGAGCCGGGTTGCCGTTTTGCCTTGGCGGCGCGGTTGAACTGGCTTTCGGCATAATCAGCCCCGCCTACCACGGCCCGGATTGCACCCGTGCCATCAATGGAAACAAGGGCCGCTTGCGAGGCGCCCTGTTTCTTGCCGTCGCCCTGCAGCACGTGGGTCAGCGCCTTTTCGGCATCGCGCTCGAGATTGGGATCGATCGTCGTGTCGACGACGATATCCTGCTTCACCTCGCCAACCAGGTTGCGCACCTCCTCCAGCACCATGTCGGCGGCGTAATGTTCGGCGCCGGACCAGAAACGTTTCGCCTTGGTTGGCGGCTGCGACATGGCGGTCTTGATTTCGTCGTCCGTGATGAAGCCGACATCGCGCATGGATTGCAGCACGACCTGCGCCCGCTCTTCCGCCGCCTGCGGATCGCGCGCCGGCGAAAGGCGCGAGGGCGCTTTAAGAAGCCCGGCCAGCATTGCCGCTTCGCCCAGATTGACGTCGCGCGCGGATTTGTTGAAGTAGCGCCGCGAGGCCGCCTCGACGCCATAGGCATTGGAGCCGAAATAGACGCGATTGAGATACATCGCGAGAATCTGGTCCTTGGTGAATTCATGCTCCAGCCAGAAAGACAGCAGCACTTCCTGAACCTTGCGCTCCAGCGTGCGATCCGGCGAGAGGAACAGGTTTTTTGCCAGCTGCTGTGTCAGCGTCGAGCCGCCCTGCACGGTTCGCCCCGTCAGGACATTCGTTACGATAGCGCGTCCAAGACCCAGCGGATCGACGCCGAAATGCGAATAGAACCGCCGGTCCTCGATCGCCATCACGGCCTGCGGAATATAGGGTGACATGTCCTCCAGCGCGAGCGCCTCGCCGCCGGTGGTGCCGCGATTGGCAAGCACGCTGCCATTCACCGAAACGATCTTCACATTCGGCGGGCGTTCGGGAATGGACCAGCTGCTGGCGCTCGGCATGCGCGCGCCATAATAGAGGACAAGACCGGCAACGCCGATGCCGCCCCAGATGCCGAGTACGATACACCAATAAACGAGGGAGCGGAGGAAGCCCGTCGCGCCACGGCCGGAACTGCGGGTGCGCTTTTCTTTTTTGCTGGATTTGGTGCGGCCGGATGCCGGCTTCGGTTTCCTGGCCTGCTGCTTTGTGGTTCCGCTGATGCGCTCGCTGGCGTCAAGGCGCAGGTCGTCACCGGACTCATGGAAATCCCCGAAGGAAGGTTCTACCCGTTCGCGTGATTTACCCTTGCCTGCCATCCAGCCGAAGTCGCTCCTATTCGCGAAACCGCGCGCATCCCATTCGGGTTTCAGGCTTCTATGCCTGCGCGATCCTTAATCCAGGATGAAGAGTTTAAATGCGGCAATTTAAGGCGGGGTTAAGTCCCGGCCGCATCAAATCAGCGTCATTGGCAGACGTCGACCCACTCCGCGTCCGTCAGTTCGGCCATCACATCGGGTGAAATCTTCACCGCCGCATTGGTGGCGCCGGCCGCGGGAACTACCTCACGATAGTTTTTCAGCGATATGTCGCAAAACACCGGGAGGGTCGAGGGCAGGCCGAAAGGGCACACCCCGCCGATGGGATGGCTGGTCACCGCAACCACCTCATCCGGTCCAAGCATGCGCGGCTTTGCTCCGAAATGATCGCGGAATTTCCGGTTGTCGAGGCGTTTCGTGCCGGCGGCGACGACGAGAAGAATGGTGTCGCCCGCCTTCAGGCAGATCGTTTTCGCAATCTGGTCGGGGTCGACGCCGTGTGCTTCGGCGGCCAGCGCCACCGTCGCTGAACTCGCTTCCGTTTCAATCACGGTCACTTCGGGCGACTTTTCGGTGAAGAAGGCTCTGACGGATTCGATAGACATGCGTATTTATTAGGCGTTACGCGGAGAAGCTTCAAGTCACCCTGAAGTAGCTATGCATTATGCGCAATGCTGCGCTGCGATGAAACGTCTGTTTTTTAAGCTGATATCCTGTATCTTCAAACCATCGAAGCGACGCACTCCTCCTCCCAGCGTCGCCCGATTGGACTGACAATACTCCTCCTCCCAATTGTCAGTCAGTTTCAAGAACCCGGCGCACCTCCTCCCGCGCCGGGTTTTTGCTGTTTAGGGCCCTGTTTCCAACGGATTTGGGTGGCCGGCGGCTCACAAAGATCGCCGCGTTTTTCAAAGAAACTTGACTTTTCGCCCCTGCCAACCTAGGTGTTCGGCCATCGATATTTGTTTGACGACCAGAGCTTCGGCGCCTTTTTGGGTGCACACGACGATCTTTCCTTCAAATTCGACCTAAGTCCGCACTGCTCGCAGTGCAAATACAATTGCCAACGGAAGGAAATCGTTATGGCGACTGGTACAGTAAAGTGGTTCAACGCAACCAAGGGCTACGGCTTCATTCAGCCTGACGACGGTTCGCAGGACGTATTCGTTCACATCTCCGCTGTTGAGCGCGCTGGTCTGACCGCCCTCAACGACGGCCAGAAGCTCTCCTACGAGCTGATGCAGGATCGTCGCTCGGGCAAGATGTCCGCAGGCAACCTCGTTGCTGCCTGATAAGCGCTTTGGCCCGAAAGGGTCATTCGCATGAATGGAAAGGCCGGATTTTTCCGGCCTTTTTCTTTTGCAGGAAGGGACTGGGCCGGCCACTCTTGAAAAAGCCGGACGACATACCAATATAGGGTTCAACAGTGCTCCGGATCGGAACTGCCGGGAATGGCGCTTTTAAAAGTGCCGCTGCTGTTGCGTTAACCAAAGATTAACCAAAGCAGCCGATCCTAAGCCGGAAAGCAGCGTCGATATCTTTGGCGCGCTCTGGAGCATCAGACCGTTTGAACGCTTTGACCACGGATGTACTGGCATTGACGAAAAACGGATGGAAAGGTCGGGCTTGCCCGGCCTTTTTGTTTATGTACCGAGGAGGTGCCGAATATTCGGCGCCTCCTCTTTTTCCGGATTATTTTGCCGCGAGTGCGTCGAGAATGCGGACCCAGGAGCGGATGCCCTTGTGGAACGACTGCAGGTCGTATTTTTCATTCGGCGAATGAATGCGGTCATCGGTAAGTCCGAAGCCCACAAGCAGCGAATCCATTCCCAGCATCTTCTGGAAATCGCCGACGATCGGGATCGAGCCTCCCATGCCGATGACGACGGCGGGCTTTGGCCACTCTTCCGAAAGCGCATTTTTGGCTTTGGTCAGTACGGGCGAGTCGTAGGACAGCTGGATGGCGGGTGAACCGCCATGTTCGTGGAACTCCACGGAGCAGTCGGCGGGTATTTTCGAGCGCACATAGCCCCGGAAGCTTTCGCGAATGGCCGCAGGGTCCTGCTCACCGACGAGACGGAAAGACACCTTGGCGGAGGCTTTCGCGGCGATCACGGTCTTGAAACCATCGCCGGTATAGCCGCCGATAATGCCGTTGACTTCCGCCGTCGGCCGCGCCCAGGTCTGCTCAAGCACGGAGCGACCCTTTTCGCCCGAGGGAACCGAAAGGCCTACTTCGCCGAGAAAGGCTTCGGCCGTGCGGCCCAGCGTCTCCCAGGAGGCCTTGATGTTGGCTGGCGTTTCTTCCACGCCGTCATAAAAGCCTGAAAGAGTTACCCGGCCGGTCTCGTCATGCAGGCCGGCGAGAATATCGGTGAGGATGTGGATGGGGTTTGCCGCCGCCCCACCGAACAGACCGGAATGCAGATCGCGGTCGGCTGCTGTGATGACGACTTCTTCGCCGACCAGGCCGCGAAGGGCCGCAGCAATGGCTGGCGTATCCCGGTCCCACATGCCGGTATCGCAGACCAGCGCATAATCGGCCTTCAGTTCTTCCGCATTGGCTTCGAGGAAAGGCTTCAGCGACGGCGAGCCGGATTCCTCTTCGCCTTCAAAAAGAATGGTGACACGCACCGGCAGGCCGCCATTCACTGCCTTATAGGCGCGGCAGGCTTCGACGAAGGTCATCAGCTGGCCCTTGTCGTCTGCCGTACCACGTCCCGTGATCACCTGGCGGCCGGCGCCGATATCCTTTACGGCGGGTTCGAACGGATCGTTTTCCCAGAGCTCGAGCGGATCAACCGGCTGTACGTCATAATGGCCGTAAAAAAGCACATGCGGCGCGTCCTTGGTGGCCGCATCATGATGCGCCACCACCATGGGGTGGCCGGCCGTATCGCGCACGGAGGCCGTAAAGCCGAGCGCTGAAAGCGTCCTGACCAGCCACTCCGCCGCCTTGCGGCATTCCGCCTTGTAGGCGGGGTCCGTCGAAATCGACGGAATGCGTACGAGCTCGAACAGTCGCTCAAGGCTGGAGGTGAGATTGTCGTCGGCGGTGGAAAGAATGGGGGAAACGTCTGTCATCGCTGATCCTGTCATGTCTGTCGTGACCCGGCGATAAGACGAAACATCCGGGCATCGCGCATCGCGGGAAACAAGGGGGCCGGCGCGTCGTGAATCGGCAAACGTGCGGCCGCCGGAACGATAGAGCAGTTCAGGGAAAGTGCGAAGTGGTTTCGGGCTGTAAATGCTATTTCGCTTTTTTGGCGCTTTCGATCGCCCGGCGCATATATTCCAGCAAAAGCTGTCTCTCGAAACGCCGGAAATCCTTGAGCAGTGCATCTTCGGTGGCTTCGGAAGCTGCAATGGCATTGGCTTCCAGATCCCTGCCGCGCTGTGTCAGCTCGATGATCTGGGCACGGCGGTCGCTTGGATGGGATTTGCGGATGATCAGCCCGTCGCGTTCCATGCGTGAGAGCGTATTGGCGAGCGTCGCCTGTTCGACATCGATTCTATCAAGCAATTGTCGCTGCGTCAGGCCGTCCTCATGCCAAAGTTCGATGAGAATGGGGAATTGTCCGGGCGAGAAACCCAGGGCGGCGGCTCTTTTCTGCAGCGCCATGGTGAATTCCCGCGCCATTTTCGAGGCGAGATAGATCGCCGATTCGTCCCGGGAAAAACCCATTTTTTCGCCCATAAAACATCACGGCCGGCTCAGCCCGGCAATTCAATAGCGCGATATATATCGCATGATATGTTTAGGCCAGCCCGAAACGGCGCATAAAATAAAACCGCCATGGCCGGGAGGGGTCGGCCATGGCGGTCATATTGGAGGACAAAGGCCCGGAGAGGGGGAAAGGCCTTTGTCCGGTCTGACGCGGCGGGGGACGAGCCAGCTATCAGACTACGGCGTGATCAGGCGCCGTCCCTTATGAAATGTGTCTGCAAATGCGGCTTTTCAAGGGAAGAGCGGATTACAAATCGGTAACGTTCCGGTGAATTTTGCGGGCCTGTACTGACGCCTCGTTCCCCGCGCTTTACGGTGCGTTGTGCGAAGTTTCGGTAGACGTCAAAACGGCCCCGCGCTATCCATGCTACCCATGAAAAAAGGCGATCATCTCTTCCTCGTTGACGGTTCCGGTTTCATTTTCCGGGCCTTCCATGCAATCCCGCCGCTGAACCGCAAGTCGGACGGGCTGCCGGTCAACGCCGTTTCCGGCTTCTGCAACATGTTGTGGAAGCTCTTGAGGGATGCGCGCAATACCGATGTCGGCGTGACGCCTACCCATTTCGCGGTGATTTTCGACTATTCATCGAAGACCTTCCGCAACGAGCTTTATGATCTCTACAAGGCCAACCGCACCGCGCCGCCGGAAGATCTGGTTCCGCAATTCGGCCTGATCCGCGAGGCGACGCGCGCCTTCAACCTTCCCTGCATCGAGACGGAAGGCTTCGAGGCTGATGATATCATCGCCACCTATGCCCGGCAGGCCGAAGCGATCGGCGCCGATGTCACCATCATCTCCTCCGACAAGGATCTGATGCAGCTCGTCACGGCCAATGTACACATGTACGACGCCATGAAGGACAAGCAGATCGGCATTCCTGATGTCATCGAGAAGTGGGGCGTAGGCCCTGAAAAGATGATCGACCTGCAGGCGATGACCGGCGATTCCACCGACAATGTGCCCGGCATTCCCGGCATCGGCCCGAAGACGGCGGCGCAGTTGCTGGAGGAATATGGCGATCTCGATACCCTCCTGACCCGTGCTGGCGAAATCAAGCAGCAGAAGCGGCGGGAGAATATCATCGCCAATGCGGAACTTGCCCGCCTTTCCAGACAGCTTGTGGCGCTCAGGACTGATGTGCCGCTGGAGCAGTCGCTTGAAGCGCTGGTGCTCGAACCGCAGAACGGGCCGAAACTGATCGCCTTCCTGAAGGCGATGGAGTTCACGACGCTGACACGCCGGGTGGCCGAGGCGACCGAAACCGACGCTTCTGCCATCGACCCTGCCAATGTGCCAGTGCAATGGGGTGCCGATGCCCATGGTCCCGATCTTGATGCGCCAGCCCCTGCCGTTCAGGCTGGTGAAGTGGCCACTAACACCGCTGGCGCCGCGGCTTCGCCCGCCGCTCCGGCAAGAAAAGTAACGGGGGAGGGCAGCGCGCCCGCCGATCTGGCCGCAGCGCGACAGGCGCTTTTTTCCGCCGCCAAGATCGATACGACAGCCTATCTAACGATCAGGGATCTTCCGACGCTCGACCGCTGGATTGCGGCGGCCCGGGAGACGGGCGTTGTCGCCTTCGATACGGAAACGACCTCGCTCGATCCGATGCAGGCCGAACTTGTCGGTTTTTCGCTGGCCATTGCCGATAATGGCAAGGATGCCACGGGCACCGATATCCGGGCCGCTTATGTTCCTTTGACGCACAAGACCGGCTCCGGCGGCGATCTCTTCAGCGATGGCATCAGAATGGCGGAGGGGCAGGTGCCCTTTGCCGAGGCGCTGGCGCGCCTGAAGGACCTGCTCGAAGATGAAGCTGTCCTGAAAGTCGCCCAGAACCTCAAATATGATTATCTGCTGATGAAACGCCACGGCGTCGTCATGCAGAGCTTCGACGACACGATGCTGATTTCCTATGTTCTCGAGGCCGGCAAGGCCACGCACGGCATGGATTCGCTGTCCGAACGCTGGCTTGGCCACACGCCGATCGCCTATAAGGACGTGGCGGGATCGGGCAAGTCGAGCGTCACCTTCGATTTTGTCGATATCGACAAGGCGACAGCCTACGCGGCGGAAGACGCGGATGTCACCTTAAGGCTATGGATGGCGCTGAAGCCGAGGCTTGTGTCGGAACGGCTGACCAAGGTCTATGAGCGGCTGGAGCGCCCCCTCGTGCCGGTTCTGGCGCATATGGAAGAGCGCGGCATCACCATCGACCGGCAGATTCTCTCGCGCCTTTCCGGCGAACTCGCGCAGAAGGCTGCGTCCTTCGAAGAGGAAATCTACGAGCTGGCAGGCGAGCGTTTCAATATCGGATCGCCAAAGCAGCTCGGCGATATCCTTTTTGGCAAGATGGGTCTGCCGGGTGGTTCCAAGACCAAGACCGGTCAATGGTCGACATCGGCACAGGTTCTGGAAGATCTCGCGGCGGAAGGTATCGAACTGCCGCGCAAGATCGTCGACTGGCGGCAGCTGACGAAGCTGAAATCGACCTATACGGATGCACTTCCGGGATATATCCATCCCGAGACAAAGCGGGTGCATACGTCCTATGCGCTCGCCTCCACCACCACGGGACGCCTGTCCTCCTCGGAACCGAACCTTCAGAACATTCCGGTCCGCACGGCGGAAGGGCGCAAGATCCGCACGGCTTTCATCTCCACGCCCGGTCACAAGCTTCTGTCGGCCGATTACAGCCAGATCGAACTGCGCGTGCTGGCGCATGTCGCCGACATTCCGCAGCTTCGCAACGCTTTCGAAAACGGCATCGACATTCATGCGATGACGGCATCGGAAATGTTCGGCGTGCCTGTCGAAGGCATGCCGTCGGAAGTGCGCCGCCGCGCCAAGGCCATCAACTTCGGCATCATCTACGGCATTTCCGCTTTTGGCCTTGCCAATCAGCTCAGCATCGCCCGCTCCGAAGCAGGCGACTATATCAAGAAATATTTCGAGCGTTTTCCCGGTATTCGCGACTACATGGAGGCGACCAAGGCCTTCGCCCGCGAAAACGGTTATGTCGAAACGATTTTCGGCCGCCGCGCGCATTATCCGGAAATTCGCTCTTCCAATCCTTCGGTAAAAGCATTCAACGAGCGCGCGGCCATCAACGCGCCGATCCAGGGCT
>RCUP01002232.1_pt1 | contig 10460 bp, 7 predicted proteins | sample 2166341 | NCBI WGS metagenome assembly RCUP01 (sample SAMN09932325, study PRJNA488358) | compost metagenome | isolation source: compost soil in succinonitrile-enriched | place: Germany: Experimental Botanical Garden | reverse complement strand
CTTGACCCAGTTGCGGTTGCGCTCCGCCAGCAGGGTCTGCTCCAGCCAGGCTTGCAGCTTGGGCGGCGCCATCTCCTCCTTGAGCAGGTTGATCAGGGTGGCCTGATCCCCGTCCTGCCACGCCTTCATGACCTCGGCGAACCCCTTCTCGAGGTCCGGCAACTCATCCAGGGTGCTCTCCAGCATCAGGGTCTGGTTGTCACCGACGCTCGCGAGATAGCCGAGCTGTTCCAGCAGGGTCTCCAATCCGATGATGGGTTTGCCGCCGTCGTTTGCCCGCTTGGCGAAGTGCTGATCCACCCCGAATTCACCGCGGTAACCGGTGCGCTCCAGCGCGGCCTGGGTCAGGGTGATGGCCGCGAACCAGGGACGCAGCGGCGCCAGCATGCTCTCGTTGAGGCCGTTCTGGCCGGCGGCGATCAGGGTGCGCCGGTAGAGATCGATGGGCAGGTGATCCTTGAGCGTCTTGCCATCCACCAGCCGGGTGATGGCCCCCATCTCCTGCCACTGCGCCTGGCTGATGTGGGTCATGTCGACTTCCATCACCAGGGCGTGGCTCTGCTGCCAGGCGCGCTCGACGGGATCCGGCAGGGGATAGAGGGAGGGTTTGCCCGCATGGATGGAACCCAGCAACCAGTGCTGCTCGTTGCCCTTGCTGATGCGGTAGAAGGCCGGGTCGGCAAAGGCGTGCAGCGGTAGCAGCAGGCACAGCAGGAAGGGAAGCAGCGTGCGATGGAATCTCATGAGGCACCTTATGTGAGCGGGATGAGTGCTCTATGATAAGTCCTCATTTGTCACAGCCAAGAGGTTTCCCATGCCCCACCTTCGTTTTCGGGCAGTTTCTGTCGACACCCTGCAGCAGATAAGCACGCCCCTGATGGCGGATCTCTGCGCCCTGACTGGCGGCAAGCCGGAGTTCGTCACCCTGGAGTGCATCGACAGCATCCAGGTGAGAAATGGCGAGCGAGAAGCCGGTTTCCCCTTCGTGGAGCTGGTCTGGTTCGAGCGCCCGCAGGAGCTGCAGGATGCCGCCGCCGCCCTCATCACCCGCCACCTCAAGGCGGTGCTGGGGGAGCAGACCTATGTGGTGGTGCAGGTGCTGCCCATCGTCAAGAGCGCCTACTACAGCAACGGCCAGCACTATTGAACGCATGTCACGTTGGATAGCGATGCTGTCCAGACGGTCAAGTCCCGGTACGACAGCAATGGCCAGCACTACTGAGCAGATGCACGTGTTCGGGCGGGGATCAGTCCCGCCGGGGATCAGGCCGACTTGCCGAGGATCCGGTCAAGCCAGCGGCTCGGCAACAGGCGACGCAATATGCTGAACAACCTGGTGGGCAGGGTGACCGGGTAGCGGTGCCTGGGGCGTTTGCTCTGGAGCGCGTGCAGCAGCGGCGGTATGCAGGCTTCGCTCGGCAGCGTGAAGCCGCTGGTAGAGCCCTCTTTCTCCAGCCGGGTCAGGGTCTGGCGATAGGCGCCCTGATGGCGGCTCTGGGCCGGATCGATGTGGCGTACGAAGGCGTCGCGGGCATTGGCGCGAAACCGGGTGTCGATGGGGCCGGGCTCGATCAGGCTGATGTGCACGCCACTGCCCTCGAGTTCGAGGCGCAGGGTGTCGGTGTAGCCTTCCAGCGCGAACTTGCTGGCGTTGTAGGCGCCGCGATACTTCATGGCCACCAGGCCAAGCACCGAGCTGTTCTGCACTATCCGCCCCTCGCCTGCGGCCAGCATGGCCGGCAGCACCTGACGAATGAGATGGTGCCAGCCAAACAGATTGGTGTTGAACTGCGCCTTGAGCGCCTCCGTGGGCAAGTCTTCCAGCGCGCCGGGCTGGCCGTAGGCACCGTTGTTGAACAGCCCGAACAGGCGCCCCCCGGCCAGGGCCAGCGCCTCTGCCGCCCCCCGCTCTATGCTGGCGGTGTCCGCCAGATCCAGCTGCACCGCCAGCAGACCCTGCTGCTGCAACTGGGCGACATCCTCGGCCTTGCGGGCGGAGGCGATCACGGTGAAGCCGTGGGCGCCGAGCGCGTTGGCGGCGGCGAGGCCGATGCCGCTGGAGCAGCCGGTGATAAGCACGAAGGGGTGGGGCATGAAGATCATCCTGATTGGCGGCCAGCACAGGGCCGAAGTGGGCATGGTAGCCCGAGTGCCACCAAAAACAAAACCGGGCCACGTGGCCCGGTTTTCGATCAGAACAGATGCCTGATTACATGATGGTGAACGGCATGATGATGTGGAACTTGACGTCATGCTCGGAGCTGAACATGTTCGGGTAGTACCAGCTGCCCTTGTCGTCCTGCTCGTTGTTGTAATCGGTGTAGTGCAGCTTGAACAGTGTGCCCTTCAGCTTGCCGTCCTGCACCGTGTACATGACGTCGAAGTTGACGGCCCACTCTTTGCCCGGCTCCAGGGTGCCGTCGCCATTGTTGGCATCCCAACCGTAGGCACCGGAGACACCGGCGGCCCAACCCGGAGCACCGACCAGATCATCCAGGGTACGTGTGGTACCGAAGAAGACGGCCTTCTCTTCGTTGTGGTTCCAGTCTGAGCGGGAATCCCACCAGATCTCGTTCGCACCCTGTGAGTTGCCGTAGCCACGGGTCAGACGGGGCAGGTAGTTGCCCAGATCCCCTTCGGCCTTGGTGTAGAGGCCTTCCAGGCGGAAGGCATAGGGACCGGCTGCCCAGCTGGCGGTCAGGGCCTGTTGCCATGCCAGACCGTCATAGTCTTCGTTCTCGGTGTCGGAACCGTAGAACTGGTAGCTGGTGTTCAGGCCACCCAGCACGTCAAACTTGTGAGCCAGCTTGAAGTGGTAGCTGTCCATGTAGCCTTCGGACTGACCGAAGCCACCTGTGATGGCGGTGCCGTTCTCGAAGGTGTAACGGGCTGCCAGACCGTGGATGTAGTCGATCTTGTTCGCATCGGTGAAGGGATCGCTGGCATAGGGGCTGCTCTTGGAGAAGCCGGCGGTGTTCTTGAACCAGGGCGCCTTGTACTCGTCGGCGATGGCGTAGGTCAGGTAGAGGCCACCGAAGGTGCCTTCGATCTGGCCACCGCGGTAGGTACCGGGTTGATAGGACCAGTTGACGCCGAGGATGCCGGGTACATAGAGCTGGGTGTAACCACCCTTGGCGGTGACAGCGTCACCGAACTTGAATTTCAGGGCGGCGGTGGAGAGGCTGAAGCCATTCTCGGGAACACCGTCACCACCTGAACCCCACTGGTCGCCCCAGAAGGAGAACTCGTTCTCTTCGTTGACCCCGTTGCTCTCGTCAACGGCCAGGTCATAGGCGCCAAAGCCGCCGACATCCAGCCCGACCATGCCCCAGGCATAACCGGAGTTGTAGTTCAGGGCTGCCTGGGTGGTGGCATGGCTCAGGTTGGAGTGGTATTTGCCGTCCTGACCCGGACCGGCCTGGACGCGATCACGCTCGCGCTGGAAGTAGAACAGGCCACCTGTCAGCTTGCCTTCGTCGATGAAGGCTTCATAGGACTTGCCGTAGTCCGGGCTCATCATGTCTTGAGCCGCAGATGCCATGCCGGGGGCGAGCAGCGCCGCAACCACGGCGGCACTCAAAGAGGCGCGCTTGAAGATCACTTTTTCCATTTGTTATTGCTCCTGATTTTATGGACTTAGCTTTTTTTCCGGCAGTCGGGCAGGCGCCCGCCGCTCGGTATTGGCATTGCAATCAACACCCCGTAGGGCAAAAGAAATTGTTCTGTGTTGTGCCCATATGCCCGGATGCCTTGGCGCATCAACGAAGGGCAATCTGCATCTTTACAGTCATTATTTTTTAGGTCTCGATCCTTGGCGATCTGACACCACCAAGAGTACGTTCGCGGTGCGAAATATCAACATGAAGTTCCCGCCAAGTTTCAAAAATATGACCGAGTGCAAATAATCATGATTCTTGGTGTGGGCACCCCCAGCCCGCTCGTGTCGGTAATGAGAGCGTTTTCAGGTGGTTTTTCCCGTTAACCGGAAGGGATCTGGGCGCGGATGCAGAACTTTCTTTGTTAACCTGGCGGCAACATATAATTTTGTGTCACAAAAAAAGATATTCACCCTTGTCGGGGTTGTGTCTCCTGCTCGGCGCGTCGAGCAGGCTCCCCCGAGGGGTCATGGGCGCGAGGGACGGAGGGGGTTAACCGGGTGCGGGCATATCAGGGAACAGGCCGGGCGCCTCAAGGGGGCCCGGCCCGATAGGGGGGAGGGCGACTCAGGCCTGACTCAGGATCCGGGGGATCTGCTGGGCCTGGTGGTGGATGTGCTCCGATACCTGCACCGAGAGGCGGCTGCCCTGGCGGGCGTGCTGGCTGATGCGGCCGATGAGGGCGGCGAAGCTGGCCAGCCTGTGCTCCTGGCTCCTGGCGTTGTCGGCCCCCTGCAGGGCGATGACGGCGGTGCTGCGCGCCATCTCCCGCACCGTCTGGGTGGTCTGGCGCAACTGTTCGGCCTGCTGGCGCTGAGCGGCGGCCTCTGCGGTGATGCGGGCCAGCACGGTGGCGAGCTGATCTCCTGCCTGGGTGAGGCTCGCCAGGATCTCGGTGATCTGGCCGAGGGAGCGCTGGGTGTCGGCGGAGAGGTGGCGCACCTCGTCGGCGACCACCGCGAAGCCGCGTCCCTGCTCACCGGCACGGGCCGCTTCTATGGCGGCGTTGAGCGCCAGCAGGTTGGTCTGCTGGGAGATGTGGCCGATGACGTCGACGATGGCGGTCACATCTTCCACCGAGCGGGTCAGCTGGGCCAGGGCGCCGCTGCTCTCGTCGATGGCAAGCCCCGTCTGGGCGGTGGCCGCCAGCATGCCCCCCACCAGCAGCTCGCTCTGGCTCATGGAGTGCTCGTTGTGCTGGGCGTGCTCCGCTATCTCGGCGGCGACCTGGTGTACCTCGCCGGCAAGTTGATTGAGCTCCTGCATCATGGTGTCGCTCTCATCCACCGCCTGCTCGGTGGTGCGGGTGCTGTGGTGGATCTCCTGCACCTGCTCCACCATCTCCTGCAGGCTGGAAGAGACGCTCGAGAGCTGCCCCGCCTTCTGCTGTTGATCCTGTTGCAGGCGCTGGATCAGGCGGTTGTAGCTCGCGACTATGTCGGCCAGCTCGTTGCGCTCGCGCCCCGTTGCCAGCAACTGCGCCTGACCCGTGGCATCGAGCTGCAGGAAGGCCGCCCGCAGTCGCAGCAGGGGCCTGACCAGCCAGCGGCGCTGCACCAGGGCAAACAGCAGGGCGACCACCACCAGGCAGAGCGCCAGGGAGCCGAGCACGGTGGCGAGCTCCCGGTTCATCGTCTGGCGGGCGGCGGTTAGCTGCTCCCCCAGTTGCTCACCGGCCTGCAGCAGCTGTGTGATGTCCTGCTGCACCATCTGACGGGCAGCCTGCTGCTGTTGCAGCGCCTTGCGGCTGTTCTCCAGCTCCTGGGGATAGCGTTTTAGCAGGGAGGTCAGCTCGGCTTTGGGCAGCTCCCCGAGCTCCTTGCGCACCGGCTCTCCCAGGGTGAACTCATCGGCGGCGGTCTCCTCGAAGAGGTTCAGACTCGGCAGGGCCGTCAGCGCGTCCGCCTGCTTTTGCAGGGCGGCGAGTTCGAACTGCAATCCTTCGAGGCGCTTGGCGCTCGCCTGCTCCATGTAGTTCTGGCGCTGGTGGGCGAGGGCGGGCAGGGTCGCCAGTATGTCGGCGGCCCCCTGGCGGTAGGCCTCGGCGCTGGCCGGATCCAGGTCAGCACCCTGCTGGCCGTAACGCAGCAGCGCCCGGGCCTGGGTGCTCAGCTCGTTCTCGGCGTTTTGCAGCAGCCACTGGCTGTTGCCGGAGAGCTTGCCCGCCGCCAGGTAGTCGCCCTCGATGCGTGCCCCCATCTGTTCGAGCAGGGCACGCAGCGGACTGGTTTGCGACCCGTCTTGCTGCGCCAGCAGCGAGAGCGCCTGCTGGCGCACTCCCTGGGCTTCGGCCAGGCGCAGGGGATCGCCGCTGCCGAGGTAGTCGCGAAGCGCCTCCTGCAGGGGGCCGCTCAGTTGTTGTTGCAGGCGTTCCTGCTGGCGCTGGGCCTGTTCGGCCCGATTGAACTGCTGCCAGCCGTGAAACAGGGCGGTGGCCTGAACGCCGGCCACCAGCAGCAGTACGAGGGAGGAGAGGGAGGCATAATGAGCAATTTTCACATCAGAGTCCTGCTTGAACCACGCAATGGGCGTGAGCTTAAGCAGGCCTGATGGCGTTTTTATGACAGTGGCTCTGCCACTGGCCGAGTCTTGGGTGTTTTCACCAGCAAACCGAGCAGGGCCCCGCCCATGATGAGAGCCCCCGCCAGCAGGTGGCGCGGGGTGAGCTGCTCACCGTTGAGCCAGACCAGCAGCAGGGTGCTCAGCAAGGGGGTGAGGTAGGCGAGCGCCCCGATGCGGCGCGGATCCCCGTCCCGCAGCGCCAGATACCAGGTGACGAAGGCCGCCCCCATGGGGCCGAGGGCAAGCCCGGCGATGAGCAGCCAGTCTGCCTGCGGGATCTGGTCGAAGGGCAGCGGCCCCTCCAGCCCCCAGGCAAGCAGCAGCGCCAGCAGCCCTGCGGGCAGGCAGGCGGCCGCCGTGACCACGGCGGGGGCGGGGGGCAGGCGGCGGGAGAGCACGGAATAGGCGCCCCAGACGATGGCGGCGCCGAGCGCCAGCAGGTAGCCGGGCAGGTGGGCCTGCTGCAGTTGCAGGCTGCCATCCACCATCACCAGCACCGAGCCGACGAGGCCGAGGGCCCCTGCCAGCAGATGGTGCAGGCTCAGGGGATGACCCGGCAGCAGCAATGGGGTGAACAGGATGATGCACAGGGGCCAGAGGTAGTTGATGAGGTTCGCCTCCAGCACGGGGGCGTGGCGAAAGCTCATGAACAGCAGCAGGTGATAGAGCAGCAGGGCCGTGATGGTCACCAGCCAGGTGAGGGGGCTGGCGCGCCACTGGCGCCAGAACGGCAGGGCGCCCGCGCCGCAGAAGAAGAGCACCAGTCCCACCAGCACCAGCGGTGACACGCTGGTGATTCGGGAGGTGAGGGCAGCGAGCGAGGCCCACAGCAAGATGGTGAGCAGCGCAAAACCGGTGGATTTGTCCCACCAGGAAGAAGCAGACATCCAACACTCCTTTGCAAGATGAATAAAAAAGAGGGCCAGTCTAGCAGACTGGCCCTCGTCACACAGCGTTGCCATGACGCTGCGGGTTATGACTCCCGGCTCGGCACTGCACTGGCCGCCGGCGCCAGGGACTGGCCCCTGACGTACCAGACGATGAGCGCCAGCACCAGCAGCGGCAGCACGGGGTCGAACCAGGTGCCGCCGGAGCCGAATACCAGGTTCAGCAGGGCGACGCCGGTGCCGCCGATGGCCCAGGCGATGGTGGTCGGGATGGACCAGACGATCATCTGCTGCTTGACGTCCGAGATCCCCATCATGCGGTTGACCACCCAGAACAGGCTGTCGTTGAAGTAGCCGAAGAAGAGCGACCCCATGGTAGCCGCCTGAGCCGCCAGCAGCATGTTGACCCCGGGGATCTGCGCCAGTATGGGGGCGGAGATGGAGGCCGCCGTCACCATGGCCACAGTGCCTGAGCCCTGGATGAGGCGCACCAGGGTCGCGACGATGAAGGGGATCAGGATGGGGGAGATGGGCAACTGGGCTATCTGCTCGGCGAGCTGCTGGCCCGCACCGCTGTCGCGCAGCACGGCACCCAGGGCGCCGCCGGCACCGGTCACCAGCAGTATGATGCCGGCCGATTGCAGCCCCTCTTCGAGACGGGCGGCGGTGGCTTGTCTGTCCATGTGGGGGACTAGCGTATAGACCGCCAGCAGCACGCTGATGGCGAGCGCTATGATGGGGGTGCCGATGAAGTTGATGCCCTGCACCAGGGGATTCGCCATCAGGCCGTCCATCCCCTCCAGGGTGGCGAGGGTGGTGAAGATGGCCTTGACGAAGATAAGTACTATGGGCACCAGGATCGGCAGCAGCGACAGGGTCAGGCTCGGCAGGGTCTTGCCTTCCTTCTCCTTGAGGTACTGCTCATAGGTAGCTTGCAGCTCGTCCGGGGTCTGGGCAGCGTTCGCGCCGAACTCGGGGTACTTCTTGTCGAGCCACTGGGCGTAGAAGACGATGCCGAGCACGCAGGGGATGGCCAAGGCCATGCCCATCAGCAGCATGGCGCCTATGTCCACGCCAAACAGACCGGCAACACCGAGCGGCCCCGGGGTCGGCGGCACCGTATGGTGGGTGACCACCAGGCCCCCCGCCAGGGCGACCCCCAGGGTCAGCAGGGAGCGCTTGCCGCTTTTCGCCAGCGCCTTGGCCACCGGATAGAGGATGACGAAGGCGGAATCCACGAAGATGGGGATGCTGACGATGTAGCCCGTGATGGCCAGTGCCCACTCCTCGCGGCGCTTGCCGAGCCACTTGATGAAGCTGTAGGCGATCTGTTCGGCGGCGCCGGAGACCTCAAGCAGACGCCCCATCATGACCCCGAGGCCGATGACGATGCCGATGCTGCCGAGGGTGGAGCCAAAGCCCTGGGTGATGACGGTGAGGGTCTTGTCGATGCTCATGCCGCCGGTGATCCCGGCGATGCAGGCCGCCGCCAGCATGGCGATCAGGGCGTGCACCCGGGTGCGGACCACCAGGAACACCAGTACAAAGACGGCGATGACCAGGCCGATGATGGGGGTAGGGATGTCGCTCATGATGCCTCCTGCATGTCATGGGTGATGAAACTGTCGATGATGTCGGCAAACGTCCTGTCTGCCGCGAAGCCGAGGGCGCTGGCCCGCTGGTTGTCGATGCGTCCCGGCCAGCTCGCGACTATGCGCTCTATGGCCGGATCGGCGGCAAACTGCACCCGATCCCGGGCCGCCTGACCACCGGCCCGGGCGAGGGCCTCCAGCATCTCGCCGACGGTGACGCTGATGCCGGGCAGGTTGATGCTGCGGGCGTCACCGGTGGCGGGGAGCCTGGCCGCCAGCAGGAAGTTCGCGACTACGGTGGCGGGGCTCGAGAGCCAGAGACGCAGTTCCGGGCTCACCGGGCAGAGGGCGTTCTCACCCTGCAGCGGCTCGCGGATGATGCTGCTGACGAACGACGAGGCGGCACGGTTTGGCTTGCCCGGCCGCACGCAGATGGTGGGCAGGCGCAGCACCAGGCCATCCACATAGCCCTTGCGGCTGTAGTCGTTGACCAAGAGCTCCCCCATGGCCTTCTGGGCGCCATAGGAGGAGGTCGGGGTCAGCGCGGTGCCATCGTTCACCAGCTCCGGCAGCGGGCCGCCATAGACGGCGAGCGAACTGGTGAAGACGAAGCGGATGCCGGGGCGGGTGTGGCGGCAGGCCTCCAGCAGGGTGCGGGTGGTGTCCAGATTGACCTTCCAACCCAGATCGAAGTCCTGCTCTGCGTGGCTGCTGACGATGGCTGCCAGGTGGTAGACAACTGTGGTCCGTTCGCTGATCAGGGACTCGGCGACACCGGTTTCGGTGAGGTCGGCCTTCAGGCAGCGCACCCTGGGATCCGGCAGGGGGGATTGCGGCTGCTGGATGTCCACCAGCAGCAGCTCGGTGAAGGGGTGGGGGCCTTGCAGCAGGGCCCGGGCCAGTTTCTGGCCCAGGAAGCCACCGCCGCCGGTGATGATGATTTGCATCTCGTTATCCTCAGACTCGTTCATGTGTAGGTTGTGTTTCTTATTGTTGTGTCAGCCAGCCCAGCCCTTCCCGGGTGCCGGCTCTGGGGTTGTATTCGCAGCCTATCCAGTCGTGGTAGCCCGCCTGCGCCAGCACCTTGAACAGGTGGGGGTAGGCGATCTCCCCCTCGTCCGGCTCGTGGCGATCCGGTACCGAGGCTATCTGGACGTGGCCGATGGCCGGTCCCAGCTTGCCGATGAGACGGGTGAGATCCCCGTCCATGATCTGGGCGTGGTAGAGGTCGAGCTGCACCCCCACGTTGGGTCTGTCTATCTCCTGTACCAGGGCCAGGGCATCGAGCTGGTGAGCCAGGAAGTAGCCGGGCACGTCCCGATCGTTGAGAGGCTCAAGCAGCACCTTGATGCCGTCTGCGGCCAGGAAGTCGGCGGCGAAGCGGATGTTCTCGATCAGGGTCTGGCGGTGGGCCGCCAGGCTGTGTGCCGGGTCGACTATGCCGCTCATGGCGTGCACCTTGGTGCAGCCGAGCGCCAGGGCGTAGTCACGCACGCTTGGCAGGTGGGCGCGAAACTCCGCCTCCCGCCCCGGGATGGCGGCCATGCCGCGCTCCCCCGCTCCCCAGTTGCCCGGCGGCATGTTGAACAGGGCCTGGGAGAGGCCGTGCTCGCGCAGCAGGCGGCCCAGCTCGGCAGCCGGCCACTCGTAGGGGAACAGGAACTCCACCGCCTCGAAGCCTGCCTCACGGGCGGCGGCGAAGCGCTCCAGGAACGGCAGCTCGGTAAACAGCATGGTGAGATTGGCGGCAAACTTGCTCATGG
>RCUP01002228.1_pt1 | contig 10475 bp, 10 predicted proteins | sample 2166341 | NCBI WGS metagenome assembly RCUP01 (sample SAMN09932325, study PRJNA488358) | compost metagenome | isolation source: compost soil in succinonitrile-enriched | place: Germany: Experimental Botanical Garden | reverse complement strand
CCGCACGGGTCTTCGGCATAGGCCATCACGCCGTGCAGGTCGCGGCACAGGCGGATGGCGTCGGCCAGCAGCCAGCCGCCGTTGGGGTCGAGCGTGACGCGCGCCTGCGGAAAGCGCGCGTGCAGCGCGCGGATCGCCTCGACCTCTTCCTCGCCGCGCAGCACGCCGCCCTTGAGCTTGAAGTCGGTGAAACCGTAGCGCGCGTGCGTGGCCTCGGCCAGGCGCACGATGGCCTCGGGCGTCATGGCTTCTTCGTGGCGCAGGCGGAACCAGTCGTTGTCGGCGCCAGGGTCGGACTCGTACGGCAGGTCGGTCTTCGTGCGGTCGCCCACGTAGAAGAGGTAGCCGAGCATCTGCACCGCATCGCGCTGCTGGCCTTCGCCGAGCAGCGCGGCCACGGGCACGCCCAGGTGCTGGCCCAGCAGGTCGAGCAGCGCGGCTTCGGCGGCGGTCACGGCGTGGATGGTCACGCGCAGGTCGAAGGTCTGCAGGCCGCGCCCGCCGCTGTCGCGCGCGGCAAAGGCGCTGCGCATGCGGTTGAGCACGGCGTTGTGGTTGCCGATGGGCTGGCCCACGATGAGGTCGCGCGCGTCTTCGAGCGTCTGGCGGATCTTCTCGCCGCCCGGCACCTCGCCCACGCCGGTGTGGCCGGCGCTGTCGGTGAGGATCAGCAGGTTGCGCGTGAAGAACGGGCCGTGCGCGCCGCTGAGGTTCATCAGCATGCTGTCGTGGCCGGCCACGGGCACGACGCGCATGGCGGTGACGACGGGCGCGCCCGACACGACGGAGGAGGCAGCGGATTCAGGAGAGGTCATCTTCGGGCTCGGTGGCTCAGTCTGCGGTGATGTGGCGGGTGTCGATCAATGTCTTCCATCGCGCCCACTCGCGCAACTGGAAGGCGGTGAAGTCCTCGGGCGTGCTGGCGACGATTTCCAGGCCCTGGTCGAGCATGCGCTTCTTCGTCTCGGGGTCCTGCATGGCGGCGATGACCGCGTCGCTCAGCTTCTTCTTCGTGGCGGGCGGCAGGCCCTTGGGCGCGGCCATGCCCTGCCACGAATAGACCTCCGCGCCCTTCACGCCGGCCTCGGCGAGCGTGGGCACGTCGGGCAGCACGGGCGAGCGCTTGTCGCCGGTGACGGCCAGCGCGCGCAGCTTGCCGGCGCGGATGTGCGGCAGCACGGCGTTCACGTTCTGGAACGAGAAGTCGACCTGGTTGCCCAGCAGGTCGTTCACCGCCGGCGCGCCGCCCTTGTAGGGCACGTGCACGCCTTCGGTCTTCGATTGCTGCCAGAAGAGTTCGGCCGACAGGTGGTCGGACGAGCCGTTGCCCGAGCTCGCGAACGAGACCTTGCCGGGCGTCTTGCGCAACAGCGCGAGCACGTCGGCCACGCTGCGCTCGGGCCGCGCGACATTCGCCACGAGCACGTTGGGCGCCTGCACGGGCACGCTGATGTAGTCGAAGTCTTTGGTGGCGTCGTAGGGCACGCTCTTCTGCAGGTGCGGCGTGACGACGAAGGCGCCCAGCGACGACACCAGCAGCGTGTAGCCGTCGGGCAGTGCGCGCCGCACGAAGCCGGTGCCGATGGTGCCGGTGGCGCCGGGCCGGTTGTCGACCACGAAGCTGCCGCCGAGCTTGCCCTGCAGCTGCTGGGCCAGCGCGCGCGCCACCATGTCGGTGGAGCCGCCGGCCGGGAACGGCACGATGATCGTCACGGGTTTCTGCTGCGGCCATGCATCGGCCTGCGCCGAGGCGTGCAGCGGCGACAGCAGCGCGGTGGCGGCGAGCGCGAAGCCCGTCGCCAGGAATTGCATTCTCTTCATGCGCGGTGGTCCGATCAGGAAGGAAGGCGCACAGCCTGGCGCGCGAGCAGCTTCCACTCGCCGCCCTGCTTCTGCCAGACGCCAAGGATCTTCAGCGCGACCTTGCCGGGCTTGCCCGAGTCGTTGGTGTCGGCCGTGAGCGTGTGGCGCACGATGGCGGTGTTTCCGTCGACGACCTTGATGGTCTGGTCGGTGATCGCGATGGTCACGAAGTCCGACTTGCGGTCGAGCAGGTCGGCGATGAAGCTGGCCTGCGTGTCGACCTTGCCGCCCGAATGGCCGTAGCTCAGGTCGTCGGCCACCAGTGCGCGCAGCGCGGCGGGCGTCGGGTCGACCATGGCGACGCGCAGCCGCTCGGCGGCCGCCGCAACTGCGGGTTCGGCCGCTGCGCCGCTGCTGCTGCCACCGCTGGCGGCACAACCCGCGAACACGGCGGTCGCTGCGGCGGCGAGCAGGAATTTTCTGATGAGCATGTCGTTGTCTCCTGTTTATTTTGTGGTGCGGTCGACTGCGATCAGTGCCGGCTTACTGCGGGCCGAGCGTGTCGATGAGCGCCTTCAGTGCGTCCATCTCGTCGGGCTTCAGGTCGGTCAGCGGCGCGCGCACGGGGCCGGCGTCGTGGCCGACGAGCTTGGCGCCCGCCTTCACGATGCTCACGGCGTAGCCGGGCACGCGGTTGCGCAGCTCCAGGTAAGGCATGAAGAAGTTCTTCAGCAGGCGGTGCTGCGTGGCCATGTCGTCGTTGGCGACCGCGTGATAGAAGTCCATCGCCGTCTTCGGAATGAAGTTGAAGACCGCCGACGAGTACACGGGCGTGCCCATCGCCTTGTAGGCCGCGGCATACACCTCGGCCGTGGGCAGGCCGCCCAGGTAGGCGAAGCGGTCGCCCATCTTCTGGAAGATCGCGACCATCGCTTCGATGTCGCCCACGCCGTCCTTGAAGCCGACGAGGTTCGGGTTGCGCTCGGCCAGGCGGGCCAGCGTGTCGGGCTTGAGGCGGCTCGAAGCGCGGTTGTAGACGATCACGCCGAACTTCACGCTCTTGCACACGGCCTCGACGTGCGCGGCCAGGCCTTCCTGGCCGGCTTCGGTGAGGTAGTGCGGCAGCAGCAGGATGCCGTGCGCGCCGGCCTTCTCTGCCGCTTGCGCGCACTGGATGGCGAAGCGCGTCGGGCCGCCGGCGCCGGCAATGATCGGCACCACGCCGCGGCAGGTGTCGACCGCGGTCTGGATGATTTCGGGGTACTCGTCACCCGTCAGCGAGAAGAACTCGCCCGTGCCGCCCGCGGCGAACAGCGCGCTCGCGCCGTAGGGCGCCAGCCATTCGAGGCGCTCGACGTAGCCCTTCTTGTTGAAGTCGCCGTTGCTGTCGAAGTCGGTCAGCGGGAACGAGAGCAGGCCGGAGCCCATGATGGTCTTGAGTTCTTGCGGGTTCATCGGAAGTCGTCCAGTGAAAAAGAGAAATGAGGAAAAGAAAAAAGAAGAAGAAGAAGAAGGGGCCGCTCAGTCGAGCTTGAGATTGGCCTGCTGGATGACCTGCGCCCAGCGCGCGCGCTCCTTGGCGAAGAACTGGTCCTGCTCGGGCGCGGTCATGGTCACGACCTCGGCGCCCTGCCCCGCAAGGCGCGCCCGGATGTCGGGCGTGCGGATGATGCGGACCAGTTCCTTGTTGAGCCGGGCGATCACCGCGTCAGGGGTGCCGCGCGCCGCGACCACGCCCTGCCATGTGCCCGACTCGTAGCCGGGAACGCCCTGCTCCGCGATGGTCGGCACGCTGCCGATCAGCGGCATGCGCGTCGACTTCGACACGGCGATGAGCTTGAGCTTGCCGCTTTGCACATGCGGGTAGGTGGCCAGCATGCCGTTCATGAGCACCTGCGTCTGGCCCGCGACGGTGTCGAGCACGGCCTGCACGCCGCCCTTGTAGGGCACGTACTCCCACTTGGCGCCGCTCTTGCGCTGCAGCTCGACGCCGGCCAGGTGCGCGGTGCTGCCGCTGGCGGTGACGGCGAAGTTGAGGTCGCTCTTCTTCGACAGCTCGACCAGTTCCTTCAGCGTGTTGGCCTGCACCGACGGGTGCACCACCAGCAGGTGCGGCGAGTACGCCAGCATGGCCACGCTGCGCAGGTCCTTCGACGGGTCGAACGGCAGCTTGGGGTACAGCGACGGGCTGATGGCCAGCGCGCCGAGGTCGCACAGCATGAGCGTGTGGCCGTCGGCCGGCGCCTTGGCCAGCATGTCGGCGCCGAGGTTGCCGTTGGCGCCCGCGCGGTTCTCGATGACCACGGGCTGGCCCAGCGCCTCGGACAGCGGCTGGCCGATGGCGCGCGCAATGATGTCCGACGAGCCGCCCGGCGGGTACGGCACGATGAGACGGATGGGCTTGGAAGGCCAGGTGCCGCCCGCCCCTTGCGCGAACGCGTGCAAGGGCAGGCTGGCGGCCAGTGTGGTGGCGAGGGCGGCGCCGAGCGCGCCGCGTCGGTTGACGGTCATGGGGGCTGTCTCCTGAAGTTCGATGCAGGCATGCGGGGCCGCGATGGCTCCACATGTTATCAGTCATCGTACAACTAGAAAATCAGCTTGTCCAGACTTGAGCCCCGAAAACCCGGGGAGAACTCAGCGCGAAGGGGTGTTGTCGGACGAGGCGGCGCCGTGGCCGGCCGCCTCCGCCCTGGCTTTTTGCTGTTGCGCGGCTTCCTGCGCCATGCGCAGCCGCTCGCGGCTGTTGGTCAGGTGGATGCGCATCGCGGCGCGTGCCGACTCGGGGTCGCGGCGCGCGATGGCCGCGTAGATTTCCTCGTGCTCGCGGTTCACGCGGCTCAGGTAGCTGCCGTCCTGCACGCGGATCGCGCTGATGCGCGTGCGCGGGATGATCGTCGTGCCCAGGTGCCGCATGATGTCGGCGAAGTAGGGGTTGCCGGTCGACTGCGCGATCTCCAGGTGGAAGGCGAAGTCGGGCGCCACGGTGTCGCCGCCCACCTTGACGTTCTGCTCGAACGCGTCGAGCGCCTGGCGCATCGCGACCAGCTGCTCGTCGGTGCGCCGGCTCGCGGCCAGCCCGGCGGATTCGGTCTCCAGGCTGATGCGCAGCTCGAGCACGGCGAGCACGTCGACCGAGGTCGCGATCTCGCCGGGATCGAGGCGGAACACCCCGCCCATGCCACCCGGACGCGGCTGCAGCACGAAGGTGCCCACGCCGTGCAGCGTCTCGACCAGCCCGCCCGCCTGCAGCTTGGACAGCGCCTCGCGCACCACGGTGCGGCTCACGCCGTAGGCCTGCATGATGGCCGACTCGGTCGGCAGCTTGTCGCCGGGGCGCAGCGACTGGCTGCGGATCTTCTCGCCCAGGTCTTCCACCAGCCCGTTCGCCAGGCCGCGCGCGCGCTGGCGCGGCCGCCCCACGAAAGCGGCGTTGCCCGCCGGGTTGTCAGCGGTCGTTGTCTGAACTTCGGGATTACCCGCAGTCGTTGAGGCCATGACGACGATCATAATCCCCTCACAGTTGTACGACAACAGATAACTTATCACCTAAAAACGGTGACGACGTTGTCCACCTCCTCCGCTTCCCCTCACACATCCCGAAGACATGTCGACGCCTGAAGCCCCCTCCCCCCAGCTCGGCCGCCTGCTGCTGACCGGCGCCGCCGGCGGCCTGGGCCGCGTGCTGCGCGAACGGCTCGCGCCTTTTGCGAACGTGATCCGCCTTTCCGACATCGCCGACATCGCGCCGGCCACGGGCGCGCATGAAGAAGTCGTGCCCTGCGACCTGTCCGACAAGGCCGCGGTCGACGCGCTGGTGGCCGGCTGCGACGCCATCGCCCATTTCGGCGGCGTGTCGGTGGAGCGCCCGTTCGAAGAAGTGCTCGAAGCCAACATCAAGGGCGTGTTCAACCTGTACGAAGCCGCGCGCCGCCACGGCGTGAAGCGCGTGGTGTTCGCCAGCTCGAACCACGTGATCGGCTTCTACAAGCAGGACGAGCACATCGACGCGCACGCCGCGCGCCGGCCCGACGGCTACTACGGCCTGTCGAAGTCCTTCGGCGAAGACATGGCGCAGTTCTACTTCGACCGCTGGGGCATCGAGACGGTGAGCATCCGCATCGGCTCCTCGTTCCCCGAGCCGCTCAACCGCCGCATGATGAGCACCTGGCTCAGCTACCGCGACCTCACGGCGCTGATCCAGAAGTCGCTCTTCACGCCCGACGTGAAGCACACGGTGGTCTACGGCATGTCGGCCAACCGCGACCTGTGGTGGGACAACGCCGCCGCCGCGCACCTGGGCTTCGTGCCGCAAGACAGCTCCGAGGTGTTCCGCGACAAGGTCGAGGCGCAGCCGCCGGTGGCGCCCACCGATCCGAACGCCATCTACCAGGGCGGCGCCTTCACCGCGCAAGGCCCGTTCGGCGACTGACCGCACCGCACCGCATGCAAGCCGAACTCGTTCTCGACGCGCGCAACGGCACGGGCGAAAGCCCGGTGTGGCTGGCCGCGCAGCAGGCGCTGTACTGGGTCGACATTCCCGCGCGCACGCTCAACCGCTGGCACGCCGGCGAAGGCCATGCGCAGTGGCACGCCGACGAAATGATCGCCTGCATCGCACCGCGCGCCGACCGGCCCGGCGAATGGATCGCCGGCATGGAAAGCGGCCTGTTCTCGCTGCGCGAGCGCACCGACGGCACGCTCGCGGCCACGCCGCTCGCCCCGGTGGCGCACGCCGCGCCGGGCATGCGCTTCAACGACGGCCGCTGCGACCGGCAAGGCCGCTTCTGGGCCGGCACGATGCTGCTGGACATGGCCGCGGGCGCGCGCGTCGGCCGCCTGTACCGCCACGGCCCCGGCGACGACGGCGCGGCCTTGCAACTGGACGACCTGATCGTGCCCAACGGCCTGGCCTTCAGCCCCGACGGCCGCACGATGTACCTGTCGGACTCGCACCCGAGCGTGCAGGCCGTCTGGGCCTTCGACTACGACACCGACACCGGCACGCCGAGCAACCGGCGCCTGTTCGTCGACATGAATCCCCTGCCCGGCCGCCCCGACGGCGCGGCGATGGACGTCGACGGCTGCTACTGGATCTGCGGCAACGACGCCGGCCTGGTGCACCGCTTCACGCCCGACGGCCGGCTCGACCGCTCGCTCGCCGTGCCGGTGAAGAAGCCCGCCATGTGCGCCTTCGGCGGCCCGACGCTCGACACGCTGTTCGTCACCTCGATCCGCCCCGGCGGCATCGACCTGTCGGACCAGCCGCTGGCCGGCGGCGTGTTCGCGCTGCGCCCCGGCGTGGCGGGCGTGCCCGAGCCGGCCTTCGGCGGCTGACCCTTTTCTTTTTTATTGACGACAACCACCAAGAGGACGAGACAAATGAAGCTCTACAAGACACTCATCGCACTTGCTGCCGGCGCGGCGGCCGCGTTGACCACGCTGGCTGCCGGCGCCACCGAGTTCCGCTCGGCCGACATCCACCCCGACGACTACCCCACCGTGACCGCCGTGAAGTTCATGAGCGAACGGCTCAAGGCGCTGTCCGGGGGCAAGCACAGCATCAAGGTCTTCAACAACAGCGCGCTCGGCAACGAGAAGGACACGATCGAGCAGACCAAGATCGGCGCGCTGCAGATGGTGCGCGTGAACATCGCGCCCATGAACAACATCTGCCCCGAAACGCAGGTGCCGACCATGCCCTTCCTGTTCCGTTCGGTGGAGCACCTGCACAAGGTGCTCGACGGCCCGGTCGGCGAAGAAATCCTGAAGTCGTGCGAGAAGCAGGGCTTCGTGGGCCTGGCCTACTACGACAGCGGCGCGCGCTCGATGTTCACGGCCAAGAAGCCGGTGCGCAACTTCGCCGACATGAAGGGCCTGAAGGTGCGCGTGCAGCAGTCCGACCTGTGGGTGTCGATGCTCGAGGCCATGGGCGCCAACGCCACGCCGATGCCGATGGGCGAGGTCTACACGGGCCTGAAGACCGGCCTCATCGACGCCGCCGAAAACAACTACCCCACCTACGAAAGCGCGCGCGCCTTCGAGGTCGCCAAGTACTACAGCAAGACCGAGCACTCGATGGCGCCCGAGATGCTGCTGTTCTCCAAGCGCGCGTGGGACAAGCTCTCCGCCGAGGAGCAGGGCTGGCTGCGCCAGGCCGCCAAGGAATCGGTGCCCTACATGCGCAAGCAGTGGCAGGAGCGTGAAGTGAAGTCGCTGGCCACGGTGAAGGCCGGCGGCGCCGAGATCATCGACGTCGACAAGGCCCCGTTCCAGGCCGCGATGAAGCCGGTGTACGACAAGTTCATCACGGACGCGAAGCTCAAGGACCTCGTGAAGCGCGTCCAGGACACGAAGTAAACAGGGCTCGCCCCCAGGCTTCGCGCACTTCGTGACCCTGCGCCCCTGCCGGGGGCCACGAAGAGGCGGAGCCTCTCCATTTTTCGCGCTGGAAATATGTACACCAAACTTTGCCGCACGCTCGCCCGTGCCTGCATGTGGTTGGGCATCCTCGGTCTCGTCGCGGTGATCTGCGCCGTGAGCTGGCAGGTGTTCGGCCGCTACGTGCTCAACAACACCCCCACCTGGGCCGAGAGCCTCGCGCTGCTGCTGGTGCTCTACGTGACCATGCTGGGCGTGGCCGTGGGCGTGCGCGACGCGGGCCACATCGGACTTGAATCGTTCCTCGTGCTCGCGCCCGACTGGCTGCGCCTGAAGATGGAATACCTCATCCACGCGCTGATCCTGCTGTTCGGCCTGGCCATGGCCTGGAACTGCGCCTCGCTCGCCGAATCGGTGTGGGACTACCGCCTGCCCACGCTGTGGATTTCCGAAGGCTGGAAGTACGTGCCCGCCGCCGTGTCGGGCGTCCTCATCGTGATGTTCTCGATCGAACACATCATCGCGCTCGCTCAAGGCCGCGAAGTCGAACCCGCCTGGGGCTGAACCTCATCATGACGACCCCTCTTCTCATTCTCTGCCTCTCGTTCACGCTGTTCCTGCTGCTCGGCGTGCCGGTGGCGTTCTCGATCGGCCTGTCGGCCCTGGCCACGCTGCTGTACGAAGGCCTGCCGCTCGCGGTGGGCTTCCAGCAGATGACCTCGGGCATGGGCATCTTCTCGTTCCTGGCCATTCCCTTCTTCATCTTCGCCGGCGAGCTGATGCTCTACGGCGGCATCGCGGACCGCATCGTCAACTTCGCGCGCAACCTCGTGGGCCACGTGCGCGGCGGCCTGGGCATGTCGAACGTGGTGGCCTGCACCCTGTTCGGCGGCGTCTCGGGCTCGCCCGTGGCGGACGTCTCGGCCATGGGCGCCGTGATGATCCCGATGATGAAGAAGGAGGGTTATCACGCCGACTACGCGGTCAACGTGACGACCCACGCGGCCCTGGTCGGCGCGCTGATGCCCACCAGCCACAACCTCATCATTTACTCGCTCGCAGCGGGCGGCAAGGTGTCGATCGCGGCGCTGATCCTGGCGGCGCTGCTGCCGGCGGCCGTGCTCACGCTGAGCAACCTCGCGGCCGCCTACCTCGTGGCCGTGAAGCGCGGCTACCCGGCCGGCAGCTTCCCGGGCTGGGCCATCGTGGCGCGCTCGTTCGCGGCGGCGCTGCCGGGCCTGTTCATCGTGGTGCTGATCCTCGGCGGCATCCTGTCGGGCATCTTCACGGCGACCGAATCGGCGGCGGTGGCGGTGCTCTATGCGCTGGCGCTCACGATCTTCGTGTACCGCACGCTGAAGTGGGAGCACTTCATCAAGGCCGCCTCGAAGGCCGTGCGCACCACGGGCGTGATCCTGCTGCTCATCGGCATCTCGAGCACCTTCGGCTACCTCATCAGCCTGTACGGCGTGGCCGAGCTCACGGGCCAGATGCTGTCGCAGGTGACGACCACGCCGTGGATGATCTTCCTGCTCATCAACATCATCCTGTTCGTGCTGGGCACCTTCCTGGACATGGCCGCGACCATCCTGCTGTGCACGCCGATCTTCCTGCCCATTGCACAGCAGTACGGCATGACCTCGGTGCAGTTCGGCGTGGTGATGCTCATCAACTGCGCGCTCGGCCTGAACACGCCGCCCGTGGGCACCACGCAGTTCGTCGGTTGCGCCATCGGCGGGGTCTCGGTGGGCACGGTGATGCGCACGATCTGGCCCTTCTACGGCGCGTTGATCTTCGCGCTCGGGGTGGTCACCTTCGTGCCGGCGTTTTCCACCTGGCTGCCCAGCCTGTTCATGGTGGTGAAGTAAAGAAAAGAGAAAGGGCCTCCCGATGGCCGATGCGAACACCCGACCGCCGCTGTACATCCGCATCCACGCGGCCGACAACGTCGCCATCGTCGCGAACGACGGCGGCCTGAAGGCCGGCACGGCCTTCGACGACGGCCTGGTGCTGGTCGACACCGTGCCCCAGGGCCACAAGGTGGCGCTCGTCGACCTGGCCGAAGGCGACGCCATCCGCCGCTACAACGTGGTGATCGGCTACGCGCTCAAGGCGCTGCCGCGCGGCAGCTGGGTGCACGAGCGCGTGATGCGCATGCCGGTCGCGCCCGAGCTCGACGGCCTGCCCATCGCGACCGTCAAGCCCCCTGCCCTGCCGCCGCTCGAGGGCTACACCTTCGAGGGCTACCGCAACGCCGACGGCTCGGTGGGCACGCGCAACATCCTGGCCATCAC
>RCUP01002226.1_pt1 | contig 10479 bp, 6 predicted proteins | sample 2166341 | NCBI WGS metagenome assembly RCUP01 (sample SAMN09932325, study PRJNA488358) | compost metagenome | isolation source: compost soil in succinonitrile-enriched | place: Germany: Experimental Botanical Garden | reverse complement strand
GAACCGTTCTGGTGTTCAAGGACGACTGGCTGCGCGTCGTCGTGCCACACGCCGCCGAGGCGCGGGTTTCCGACCCCCGCCTGATCGGGGCGGCGTTGGATCAGGCCTTTTCGGCGTCCGATCGGCCGCGTTCGGTCATTCTGGCGGACGATCGGCTGGGCATCCATCGCCTGAACTTTGAGGACAAGACGCGCGGGGCCTACGCGACCCAGACCGGTCAGGTGGTGGCGCGCTGGGACAGTCTGTGGGCGCGGCCAGAGTTGTGGCTGTTCGACCTGCACCACTATCTGCTGATCGGCGATGTCGGAAAGACCATCGCCGGGATCGCGGGCCTGGCCGGGCTGGGCTTTGTCGTCACCGGGGTGATCCTGTGGTGGCCGACGCGGCGGACCTTTGTCTTCGCCGTCCTTCCGAAGACCTGGAAGCGGGCCGGGATCGTCAAGCATCACCGCGACCTGGGGGTGTGGAGCGCGCCGGTGCTGGCGGTGGTGCTGACGACCGGGGCCATCCTGGCCCTGCCGCTCTACGAGGGTCTGGCCATGGCCCTGTCGCCGGGCAAGGACCTGAAGGCGATCATGGCCGCGCCCAAGCATGAGGGCGGCGTCCTGTCGCCCGATCTGGACTGGCCGGCCATGATGATTGAAGCGCAAGGCCGCTTCCCCGATGCGGCGCCGCGCATCATGTCCCTGCCGACCAAGTCCGGCGGCCTCATCAGCCTGCGGATGCAGCGGGCGGCGGAGTGGCTGCCCAACGGCCGCACCCAGGTCTGGTTCGACCCGGCCGACGGTCGCATCGTCGGCACGCGCGACGCTCTGACCCTGCCGCTGGGGCTGCGGGTGGCCAATGCTCAGTATCCTATCCATGCGGCCCAGGTCGGGGGACTGGCTTATCGGCTGGTGGTCGCCGCCTCGGGCGTGGCCCTGACCCTGCTGGGCTCGCTCGCGGTCTTCACCTTCTGGGGCAATCCCAGCGGTTTGCCGAAGCGGCGACAGGGTAAACCTGCGACCTGAGCGGGGTGGTTCTCCCTGAGCGTCTGCTCCTTGCCAAGAAATCAGTGATTGCTTCTGGCGCATTCAGGACCTGATCGAGTGGATGTGCTGTCAGGCGAAACCCTCCCTGTGATGCCGGAGGATCACCCAACCGGTGATCGTGAGGAGGAGGGCGGCGCTCCAGGACAGATCGGCGGCGCCCCCGAGCCGGACGATCGCACCACCAAGGAGGCCGCCGCCGGCGATGGCGAGGTTCCAGGTCGTGACGATCATTGACTGGGCCAGATCCGTATCTTTTCCGGCCACGCGCGCCGACGCGGTCTGGAAGAGTGAAGCTGCGCCGCCGAACGCCAGCCCCCAGACGACGATCGCCGCCAGGACCAGTCCAAAGGTCTCTCCGAATGCCGCCAGCACAAAGGCCGAAACGAGGAACATGCCAGTGCTGGCCAAGGCCAGAGCCTTGAGACGCCTGTCGATCCAGACACCAACGATCCATATGCCCACGAGTGCGGCTAGGCCGAATAACAGTAAGACGGCGTCCACACGCGCGATTAGGTCCGCCCTGCGCAGCATCGGGGCGATGTAGGTGTAGAGAATATTGTGCGCGAGCACGAAGCCGAAGGTCGCGGCGAGCACGGGTTTCAGTCCGGGGATTTGCAGCATCCTCAGCAGCGGAGTTCTCCGGGCCGAGGCCTCGCCATCGAAGTCGGGGACCCGCCAAGCGATCCAGGCGATCAGCAAAATGCTCAGGCCGCTCATCATCAGGAAGACGGCTCGCCAGCCGATCAGGCCGCTGACCATCGTGCCGGCGGGTATGCCGATCGACAGGGCCAGCGGCGTGCCGACCATGGCCAGGGCGATGGCGCGGCCCTTGAGGTGTTCGGGCGCCATGCGGCTGGCGTAGCCGGCGAGAAGCGCCCAGACGAGACCGGCAAAGACGCCGGCGACAAAGCGCGCGCCTAATGTCAGCACATAGCTGTGGGACAGGGCGGTGACGGCGTTTGCGAATAGGAAGCCGCCGACCGCAGTCAATAGCAGGGGGCGCCGCCGCCAACTGCGCGTGGCGGCCGTCAGTGGAATGGCCGCCGCCAGTGAGCCCGCAGCGTAGGCGGTGATTAACTGCCCTGCCATGCTTTCAGAGATGCCCAAGTCAGCGCTAATGCCCGGTAGAAGACCGGCGGGTAGGGCCTCGGTGAGGATGGTCAGGAACCCGGCCGCAGCGAGTGCTAAAAGGCCGACGACAGGCAGGCTGTCTGATGAGGTGCTCGACCTACTCACGTCGGCGTTCCCCCGCCGATGAGCGGCAGCACGAGGTCTGTCACGCGGTAGGTGTGGAACTCGCTGGTCGAGACGGAATCCAGTCGCTTGAACTTCTCGACGAACACCGGGTCCGAGAAGAATTCGCCGACATTGCCCTCGTCGACGATGGCCTCGATGTTCACCACGGTCAGGCCGTCGGTGCTCTTGGCCAGGTTGCTCCACAGGAAGCCTGATTTGCGTTCGGCGACATAGCGCACGACGTCCTGGATGATGGCGAAGGCTTCGTCCTGACGTCCCGGATGAACATGGATGACGTTGACGATGAAGACGGTGGGGGCAGCGCCTCCGGTGAAATAGGCAGGCGATGACATGGGCGAAATCTTATGGCGGCGCGGCGCATGACGGCCGCGCGATCCAGATAGATCGCGGCCCTTTCGCGAAACACAGGCTGTAAATCCCTTCAGTCCGGACCTATTTGTCCGCAATGGAAGCCTTGACCATGGATAGCCTCGGCGCGCTCAACGTCTTCGTGCACGCCGCCGAGGCGGGCAGTTTTGTCGGAGCGTCTCAGCGTCTCGGCGTGTCGCCGTCCGCGGTCGGCAAGGCGGTCGCGAGGTTGGAGGGCCGGCTCGGCGCCCGCCTTTTTCATCGCAGTACGCGCAGCCTCGCGCTGACGGCGGAGGGCGGTCTGCTGCTGGAACGGTGCCGCCGGATTTTCGTCGAGGTCGATGCGGCGACACAGGAGATGTCTCTGGCTCAGGAGGCGCCGCGCGGTCGGCTGCGGATCAGCCTGCCGCTGGCGGGTATGCTGCTGATGCCAACCTTGTCTGCTTTCATGCGCGACTATCCTGAAATCACGCTCGATCTGGATTTCACGGATAGGGTCGTGGACGTGATCGAGGAAGGATTCGACGCAGTCGTGCGCACCGGCGAGGTCTCTGATTCCCGGTTGGTAACGCGGATGCTGGGTGCGTTCGAGCATCGTGTCGTCGGCTCGCCTGCCTATTTCGAGCGCATGGGACATCCCCGATCGCCAGAGGATCTCGCCGGGCACGTCTGCTTCCAGCATCGCTTTCCCTCAACTGGAAAGTTTGAGCCCTGGCCTCTCTATCGAGGCCAGACCTTTGTGGGGGACGATCTTCCCGCTGCACTCACCGCCAGCACGCTTGAGCCGCTGATCTACCTGGCTGAGCGGGGGCAGGGGCTCGCCTGCGTGCCGATCTTCACGGTGAGGGAGCAGTTGGCGTCGGGCGCGCTGGTGTCGACTTTGACGCCCTTCATGAAGAGCACCGGAAAGTTCCGCGTCGTCTGGCCGTCGAGCCGACATCCGATGCCAAAGGTAAGGGCCTTCGTCGACTTTATGGCCGCAGAACTGAAGTTGAACGCATAGCGTGTTTGAGGGGAGGATGTGTCGTGTCGTCGACCCGGTCCAAATGACTGTTCTTGTCGCAAAGTGGTCTCTGCCGAAGGACGGGCCAACCTCTGAGCAGACCCGAAAGGTCGGACGGAGCGGTCACGACTAGACCTCAAACGGCAGGATTCCGTTTCGATCCGCGCCTCTGACGGGGCGGGAGATGCGTTTGCGAACATCAGGCGGCGGCGCAGGGCGGATCGGGCGTCGGCGCCGCAGAGCGAGCCAGGCTTCGACCTCGGCCAGATCCCAGACGACGCAGCGCGGCGTCAGGAGGAAGCGTCTTGGGAATTCGCCCCGCTGTTCCATTTCCCAGATGGTGCTGTCCGCCAGGGGCACCATCTGAAGCAGCTGCGCCTTTCTGATCGACCGCGTCAGCGGAGGGTCGGACCGGTTCATCGTCGCACTCCTTGAAAGCCTTCGGGAATCGAAGGCGAAAGCTCATGGAGAGGCCAGCCGTGAGGTTTGCGTCCGCCAGGCTGCGGGTCGAGGCGTGCGCGTCGTGCTGTTAAGCACAGGGCGTCGAACGGCCCTGAGAGGGTTTCACGATCAGGGATGCCAGCCTTTGATCCAGGCTTTGCCTCAGCCGCCGTCGGGCTTAGGAGTGCGGGCATGAAGATCAATGTCTCTCTCGCCCTGAGCGCCGCCGTTTTCCTGTCCGCCTGCGCCGGCATGCCTTCGCCGCCCCCGGCGGGCGCGCTCAAGGTCGCGACCTGGAACATCGAGCACCTGGCGGAGAAGGATGGTGAGGGATGCCGGCCCCGCACAGAGGCGGACTACGTGCTTCTGCGCCGTCACGCCGAGGCCCTGAACGCCGATGTGATCGCCTTCCAGGAGGTTCAGAGCGAGGCCGCAGCCCGCCGGGTCTTCGATCCGGCCAAGTACGACATCGCCTTTTCTTCGCGTCCGTCGAGCGGGACGGGCGGCGGATGCCGCGGCAAGCCGGGTCTCAACATCCAGAACCAGTCGGTGGGCTTCGCCGTCCGCAAGGGCGTGGCCTGGCGCCGGAACGAGGACCTCTCGGCCATTGCGCTCGGCAATCCCAATCTGCGCTGGGGCGTGGACATCACGGTCGGGCGCGATCGCCCGCTGCGTCTCCTGGCCGTTCACCTGAAGTCCGGCTGCAACTCCGGGCGTGCGGCGTCTGACCCCGATTGCCCTGTCCTGTTCGACCAGGCGCCGGTCCTGGAAGGCTGGACGGAAGCCCGCGCCAGGGACGGGCAAGCCTTCGTGGTTATGGGCGACTGGAACCGACGCCTGGCCAGTCGGGATGACGCCTTCCTCGCCGATCTGAACGACGGTGATCCAGCAGGTTCGACTCTGACCCTGACCTCCGGCGATCGACCCGCGGGTTGCAAGGCTCGATACCGCGAGTACATCGACTTCATCGCCACCGGCGTGGCCGCAACTGCTCGCGTGGAGCCAGGGTCGTTCGAAGAGTATCGCTACGGGGGCGTCCCGGAGAACGAGCATCCCTCGGACCATTGTCCGATCTCGGTGCGGATTGGGCGTTAGTCGTCGCAAACCGGGCCTGTAGAGGTCGGCTTCTTGAAAACGGCGAGGCGTCCTGGCTGATGGTTGGGACACACTCTGGCGCGGCCGCCCGGTCTCTATCGACTTTCCACAAAGGCGCGGAGGTCTCCGATCTCGAGGCGCAGGACGGATTTGCGCAGCAAGGCGACCGGATCCTCGAACAGCTTCGCGGTCGGTGTCTCGCTGCCTGCGCCGTAGATGCGCCAGAGCTGATAGCGTGGGCCCTCGCGCAGCGCCTTCTCGAACTCCCGCTTGGACCAGTCGAAGCGACCGTCGGACCCGCTCGTCGATTTGACCTCGAGCCAGATCGGCGAGCCGTCTTCAGCGATGGACTGGATATCGTGGTCGGCGCCCGGATCCAGCGTCGATGTCCAGATCACCTTCTGCTCGGGATTTTCGATCCCCAGCCGCGTCAGGCGCTGAATCTCGTAGTTGTAGACGATGGCTTCGCCTTGCCGGCCGTAGGCGGCGTCCCGGATCTGCTCTTCGTTCGTCCGGGGGCGCCACCCGGAAGGCCGCCACGACGCGGAGGGGTTCGAAGACGACGCGGTTGGAGCCGGGGCGGAGCCTGTTCCCTTTGTCACGATGAGGCTGACGGCGGCGGGGTCCGGGAGCTTTGGCGGTGCAGGCGGCGAAGGCGGAGGAACCGGAGCCTTTGGAGCCGCCGGAGGCGGCGTGATGTCGAGCGGGGGAGACGGCGGTGCCTGTGTCCGCAGACTGTCGAACAGATCGCGGACCAGCTCCTGTCCCAGTTCGGTCAGGTCTTCGGCGTCGGCGGGTTCCGCCGTGGATCGGATTTCGGTCCGTATCCCGAGCCGATGAAGATAGGCGCTGCGCTCCTCATCGGACTCGGCGCTGACGAGAGGTAGGATGGAGGACACCAGGCTGCGGATGTCCGGCAACAATCTCGCCCCGGCGATCTCGGCCAGCTGTCCCGCCAACACTTGGTCGAACGCCCAACGATGGGAGGGCGGCGTCATCACCAGCAGGTCATCATGAAGCGCGGCCTCTGCCGGGACGCGAACCCTCTCGCCCACCAGATAGGTCAGGTCCACCGAGCCGACGAAACGGAAGCCCTTGAGAGCCTTGAGCCGGCGTCGGATGTCCATGGCCCGCGCCGGCTGGAACGCCGGAACCTGTCGTCGATGGGCGACCGCCAATTCAGCCAGGGCGTAGGGGAGGTCGGCATTGTGCAGAAGCTTGAGATGGCGGTCGGCGCGGAACCATGACGGGGCCGAAACGGTGGAGCCGACCTGAATCTTCGGCTGGCCGCAGACCTGGCTGAGGGCGCGTATGCCCAAAATCCGGAAGAAGGATCGGCTGCTTTCGGCGTCGTCACCGAAACGGATCTCTGCGCCCGCCGTCTGCAGGGCGCTGGCCAGGGCGGGATAGTCGTTCTCCAGCAGGGCATCACTGCGCAACTGCGCGAGGGTGGCGACGCCGCCGTCGGCGGCCAGCAGACATCTGACATCGTCGTCCAGATCGTCCGGCAGGCCGACCTGGCGGGCATATCCGTCTCGCAGATGGTTGCGGTCCTGAGCGGTCAGTCGACCATTTGGCGTCGCTCGCGAACGGGCGTCGATCCAGGTCAGGAAGGTCGCCCAATGGCGGGGTTTCACCGAAGAGGTGGCGCCGAGGGCGAAGTAGGCCTCCTGCAACGGTCCGGGCGCCGTCAGGGTCGGGACCCCGCTTCGGATGTACAGGGGCGCGCGCGGGTTCGCGATGACGTCCTCCGGCGCGGCGTACCGGCCCGCGACATAGAGGATCGGCTCCTCCTGCAAACCGGCCGCCGAGAGGCGCTCTGTCTTCAAGGCCTCGACGAGCGCTGCATAGAGCTGTTCGGCTCTCGGCGGCGCCTTGCCCGCGTCGCGATGCTCTCCAATGATCTTCAGTAGGATGTTCGAACTCGGCGTTTCCCGGCAGCGGAGCCGACGATACAGGGCGTCGTTTTCGCCTTCGACGAGGTCGCCGCTTTCTTCCAGACACAGTCGATTGATGGGGGTCGGCAGGTGCAGGTCGCGGGGCGCCGAGAGTTCGCCGCGTCGATTGCGCAGTATGGACTCCTGCGAGAGATGCGACGCCACGCGGGGCGTGAGCATCTCGAGGTTCCTGGAGAGCATCGCCTCGAAGGCGGGAGCCTTCTCGGGGTGATCCTGCAAGGCCGCGCCCATGGCGATGAGGTCTTCGCCCTGCACCGCCCGGCGGATGCGGAAACGCTCGAGCATCAGCCTAGTGCGCAACGCCGGCGCCGGAGACCTGAGCACCGGATTGAACAGATCACGGTCCCGCGTCGGCAGCCAGGCCATCTCCGCAGCGGTCGCCCAAGCCCCTTCGGCGTCCTGGAAAACCGGGCTTTGACGGATGAAGGCGAGCAGCGCCGCGGAGAGCTTCGTCTCCTTGTCTGTGAGATGTGCGTAAAGCGCCGTCCGTTCGGCTTCGGTCGCGATCCCCTCTCGCGCCCGCTCGGCCGTGTCTCTGATCCAGGTGCTCAGATTGAACGGGATGCATTGGCGCGAAATCACGGGGTAGTCGCGCAAGGCCGGGTGCAGCCGGTCAGGGAGAGGAACGGGGCACGCGTCCCACATCTCTTCGGCCACCGCGACCAGACGGCGCGCCTTCGCCAGACTGCCGTCTGCGGCCAGGGTGCTCAGCGTTTCAGCAAGATCCTTGCGATTGGGGTTCGACAGCCGGACGCGCAATCTGTCCAGCGCGCTCGCTGTGGACGACTGGACGTCGACATCCTTGAGACGGGCGTCGAAGGTGGTGAAATGATAGTCCGCCTCGCCCTGAAGAGGTTTGGTTTCGAGCGCTGACCGATTTTCACCGGCGCACCGCAGTCGAACGAGGCTGTTGAGCGTGAAGGTCTTCGAGCCGCTTGCGCGGGCCAGGGCGGCGACCGAAGGCGAGAGGCCGAGCGTCGGGTGCAGATGCTGATTGGCGTTCAGATGACCGAACAGTTCGTCGCGTTCCGCGATGACGAGGCTCTCGGCCTTGCCCATGCGGCCGTCGGCGGAGGGCCAGCACGGCGCGGTTCGAAGGCGGGCGGCGACGAGGGCCTGGAAGCTGTCCGGATCCGGGGCGGCCGTCGGCGCCAAGGCTTCAAAGGCGGCGGCCCCGAACCGACTGAACCACTCCGCCCCGACTAGGTCCACGGTCAGGTCCGCAGCCTGCGCATTGAGCCAATCGTTCCACTTCGACTTGGGGCTGAGGCGGCTGCGGTCGGCGTTGAGGCTGAAGGGCGCGCTGACTGAAAGTGCGCAGCCCGTCGCATGCTGGCTAGCTTCCAGCGGATAATAGAACCGCCCGGATCGCTCCGGATCGACCTTACGACGAAGGATAGGAAGGGAGACCGCCACCTTCACCCGTCCCCCGTGACGGTAGTAGGCGGGGCAGTCGATGTCGCGATAGTCGGGCGGAAGATCGACATAGCGGGCGAACTCGATCTCTTCGTGACGTCGCCGGACGCCGTCGCCGCGGGTGAGCTCTCCGGATCGGCGGCAGGCCTTCACGCGTGCGACACTGCAGGGCAAGGTGGTGACCGTCTGGCGCCAATGCAGGGTCTCGCCCAGGCGCTCCGATATGAGCGTCAGTCGGCGAAGCCCGCCCTGTTTGCCTTCGAGAGCCAGCTTCACGAGGGTCGGAAACAGCGCGCGTTCGATCTCGTCGAAGGCGTCGCGCTCGCGCTCGACTGTGAAGGCGGGAATACGTCTCAGGTCGGCCGCTCGAAGCGGCGCCTGGATGACGACGCCTTTGCGCCCGATCGAGGCGAGGTCCTCCTGGCGGCCGACCTTGAGGTCCCGAATGTCCAGGATGGCCATCTGTCCATTGGACCGGAGGTGGATCCGGTCAGAGAAATAGAAGACCGACCGCAGTCCGAAATTCTTCGATCCAATGCCGTTCTGCTTGGCCTCGACCGAGTCCCCGGACTCGTCGCCGATGACCTCTCCGGTGCCCATGATGACGCCGAGCCGGCTCCATCCCTTCGCGCTCACCGGCTTGCCCGAGCCGGTCACCGTTAGCGTGTCCCGGCCGAAATGGATCGTCATTGCGGCGCCGCCGCCATCGAATTCGTTCTGGACGAGCTCCCGCAGAACATCAGCGGGGCCGTGGTCGAGAACGAACTGATCGACTTGGCTCGATCCGATCCGGGCGCTGAGCTTGGCGGTGATCTCGGGAAGAGCGAACGGGGCGTCCGCAGTGAGGCCCGCAACTCCACGCCCTGCCGGAAGTCTGTTTGCTGTCGTCGCCATCGTGTCTCGGTTGTTCGGTCCGGGTGGAGCACATCTTGGCCGCGATATAAGCGGTGGCGCAAGCTCGGTGCCGGCGTTCCAGATAACGTCGTGTTTGAAGTGGGCGCCTTCTGGCCGTTCACGCGATAGCGCTAAGGGCTCCGCCCTCGCGCGGGCCAGGATGCGCGGCTGCGCCGCCGGACCGGCCGGTCTCCCCGACCTTCCGCGCCGACACGGATTCATAGCCTTCAGGGTTCGAGGCTTGTGCAGGTCGGGCGATCCCCCTCCGGCCGTTCCGTCCTGGCCCTTGCTACCCCGGTCTCGCCGACGGGCAGGGTTTCAGGCGCGCCTTCCGCGTGCCTGCAACCCTTGCCCAGAGGAGGCAGACATGACTGCTCATTCCATCCAGACGCTCGCCATGGCGGCGGCTGACGCCGCCGCCCCGGACCTGCGCGATACGGCGGTTCCGGAACCGGGTCACGGCGCGGAGATCGTGGTCCCGCTGAACCGGCTGAAGGCCTCGCCCCGGAACGCCCGGAAGGTGAAGCACTCTCAGGAGGCCATCGAGGCGCTGGCGGCGTCCATAAGGGCCAAGGGGGTGTTGCAGCCGCCTGTGGTCGAGATCGAACGCGGCCAGGACGGCGTTGCGACGGGCGCCTACCTCGTCACCATCGGCGAGGGTCGGCGGACGGCGCTGCGGCTGCTCGCCAAGCGCAAGGCGATCAAGCGGACCCATCCGGTGAAGGTGACGGTCGACACCCTGAACGACGCCCATGAAATCAGCCTCGACGAGAACATCACCCGCGAGGCCATGCACCCCGCCGACCAGTTCGAGGCCTTCCGGAAGCTGGCCGAGGAGAAGGGCTACGGTCCGGAAGACATCGGGGCGCGGTTCGGGGTGTCGGCCCATGTGGTGCGGCAGAGGCTGCGGCTGGGCGCGGCGGCGCCGGAACTGATGGCGGCCTATCGGGGCGGGACCCTGACGCTGGACCAGCTTATGGCCTTCTGCGTCAGCGCCGATCAGGACCGGCAGCGGCAGGTTTTCGAGCAGATGGGC
>RCUP01002224.1_pt1 | contig 10482 bp, 9 predicted proteins | sample 2166341 | NCBI WGS metagenome assembly RCUP01 (sample SAMN09932325, study PRJNA488358) | compost metagenome | isolation source: compost soil in succinonitrile-enriched | place: Germany: Experimental Botanical Garden | reverse complement strand
CCGTTTTACATACCCTTTCAGCGTCAATGACACCAACGGAGTCGATATGGATTTGCATCGACTCTCGACGCTAATTATCTCAACGGAGTCGTTATGAATTGGCTATATCTGCTGCTGGTCCTCGCCCTGATGGGTTACCTGATGCGCGCACTCACGCGTAGTCACGAGTGAGGAACTAGAACATGTGGCAAGAAATAATCTATCCGGTGGCCTTCGTGCTGCTGGTCCTGCTGCCGGCACCCCTGCTCGGCAGCTATATGTATCGGGTGTTCGAGGGCAAGAGTCGCTGGCTCGCGCCGGTCGAGCGCGCCACCCTGGCCTGCTGTGGCACGGACGGACGGGAGCAGGACTGGAAGTCCTACGCCCTCAGCCTGCTGGCCTTCAACGGCGCCGGATTTGGTCTGCTGTTCCTGATCCTGATGGCCCAGGGCCTGCTGCCCCTCAACCCGCAACAGCTGCCGGGCCTGAACTGGCAACTGGCCTTCAACACCGCGGTCAGCTTCATGACCAACACCAACTGGCAAGCCTATTCCGGTGAGGCCAGCCTCTCCTACTTCAGCCAGATGGTGGGGCTCACCACCCAGAACTTCGTCTCCGCCGCCACCGGTGCCACCGTCGCCGTCGCGCTGTTCCGCGGCCTCTCCCGCCAGCAGACCATACACCTTGGCAACTTCTGGCAGGATCTGGTGCGCTTCTGCCTCTATGTGCTGCTGCCCATGGCGTTGATCATGGCGCTGCTGCTGGTGTGGCAAGGGGTTCCCCAGAGTCTGTCGGCCTATCTGCCGTTCCACGCCCTGGAAGGTCAGGAGCAACTGTTACCGCTCGGCCCTGCCGCCTCGCAGATCGCCATCAAGCAACTCGGCTCCAACGGCGGCGGTTTCTTCGGCGTCAACTCGGCCCACCCGTTCGAGAACCCGACCGCCCTCTCCAACTGGCTGGAGATGGTCGCCCTGCTGACCATTCCCGCCGCCCTGGTCTGTACCCTGGGCCGTTACGTGAAGGATACCGGCCACGGCCGCGCCATCCTCACCGCCATGACGCTGCTGTTCGTGCTGGGGCTCGGTCTGTCCGTCTATCAGGAACTGCAACCGGATCCGGCGCTCGCCCAGCTCACCACCCAGGCAGGCAACTGGGAAGGCAAGGAGAGCCGTTTCGGCCCTGTACTCTCCAGCATCTGGGAAGTGGCGACCACATCGGCCTCTAACGGCTCTGTCAACGCCATGCACGACAGCTTCACCCCGCTGGGTGGCATGGTCGGCATGATCAACATGCTGCTCGGTGAGGTCATCTTCGGCGGCGTGGGTGCCGGTATCTACGGCATGATGCTGTTCGTGCTGTTGACCGTGTTCCTGTGCGGCCTGATGGTTGGACGCACCCCGACCTATCTCGGCAAGCGTCTCGGGATCACCGAGATGAAATGGGTAGTCGCCAGCATGCTGGTGATGCCGGTCGGGGTTCTGGTGATCGGCGGGGTAACGCTGCTGATGCCGGATGCCGCCACCATCATGGGTCACGACGGTCCTCACGGTCTGTCACGCCTCATCTATGCCTACGCCTCGGCCGCCGGCAACAACGGCTCGGCCTTCGGGGGCTTCGCCGCCGCGGACAACTGGCAGTGCGTCGCCATCGGTCTGGCCATGCTGCTCGGTCGCTTCGGCTACATCATTCCGGTACTGGCCATCGCCGGTCAGCTCTCGCGCGCCTCCCAACAGGATGCCGGCGAGGGTGACTTCCCCATCCGCGGTCCGCTGTTCATCACCTTGCTGATCATCACAGTGCTGCTGATAGGCGGTCTCTCCTTCCTGCCGGTACTGGCGCTGGGCCCCGTCGCCGAGCATCTCCTGATACTGGGAGCGCTCTGATGACCCTGTTCATGTCAGTCACTTTACCGATGCCAATGACCGAACATCTGATGCTGGGAGCATTCAAATGAGCAAGTCCATCTCCATCCCTGCCCGCACCGAAAAGGTGAAGGGCAAGGGCAAGAAACAGACCTCACAAGTCGTGCAGGCCATGATCGAAGCCTTCTATCGCTTCAACCCCAAGGCGCTGTTTGGCAGCCCCATACTGTTCACCCTCTGGCTGGCCGCCGTGATGGCGACCGTGGAGTCCCTGCTGGGCCAGCCCCTGTCCGGGGTCACCCCCAGCCTGGCCTGGCAGCTGACGGCCTGGTTGTGGCTGACCCTGTGGTTTGCCAACTTCGCCGAAACTCTGGCAGAAGGCCGCGGCAAGGCGCGGGCCGACAGCCTGAAGGCGGGCATGAGCCAGCTCCAGGCACGCAGGGTGCGGGATCCGAAAGATGGCCAGGGCGAATGGGTCGCGGCCACCAGCCTGCAAAAAGGGGATCTGGTGCTGGTGCGCAGCGGCGAGATGATCCCGGCCGACGGTGAAGTCGTTGCCGGTATCGCCTCCGTCAACGAGGCCGCCATCACAGGTGAATCCGCCCCCGTCATCCGCGAGTCCGGCACCGACCGCAGCGGCGTGACCGGCAACACCACTGTGGTCTCCGACGAGATCTGGGTCCGTGTGACCAACAATCCCGGGGAGAGCACGCTCGACAGAATGATAGCGCTGGTCGAGGGAGCCAAACGCCAGAAGACGCCCAACGAGATGGCGCTCGATGCCCTGCTGGTGGGTCTGACCCTGATCTTCCTGCTGGTGGTCGCCACCCTGCCCTGGTTCCTCGACTACAACGGCACCCAGGTACCGCGGCTCTACCTGCTGGCCCTCTTCATCACCCTGATCCCGACCACCATAGGGGGCCTGCTCTCCGCCATCGGCATCGCCGGCATGGACCGGCTGGTGAAGCTGAACGTGATCGCCAAGTCAGGTCGTGCCGTGGAGGCCGCCGGTGACGTGCGCACCCTGCTGCTGGACAAGACAGGCACCATCACCTTCGGCAACCGCATGGCCGACGAGCTGATCCCCGCCCCCGGCGTCGATCCCTCCCTGTTGGCCCAGGCCGCCATGCTGGCCTCCCTCGGCGACAACACCCCCGAGGGCAAGTCCATCCTGACCCTGGCCGGCAAGAGCATGGCCAAGCCGAGCCAGCTCGAGAGCGACAAGGTGATCCCCTTCAGCGCCGAGACCCGGTTGAGCGGTCTGGATCGCAACGGTCATCAATATCGCAAGGGGGCCGTGGATGCGGTGCTCAACTACCTCTCCCTCGATCGCAAGGGAGTGCCCGAGCTTATCCTGAAGGCGGTCGACAACATAGCCCGCCAGGGCGGCACCCCGCTGCTGGTCTGCACCCACGAGCAGTTGCTGGGGGTGGTGTACCTCAAGGACATCATCAAGCCAGGCATCAAGGCCCGCTTCCAGATCCTGCGTCACATGGGGATCCGCACCGTGATGATCACCGGGGACAACCCGCTGACCGCCGCCGCCATCGCCGCCGAGGCCGGGGTGGATGACTTCATCGCCGAGGCAACCCCGGAGAAGAAGCTGGCCTATATCCGCCAGGAGCAGGCCGATGGCCGCATGGTCGCCATGTGCGGTGACGGTGCCAACGACGCACCGGCCCTGGCCCAGGCGGACGTGGGTCTGGCCATGAACGAAGGCACCCAGGCCGCCAAGGAGGCGGGCAACCTGGTGGATCTGGACTCCAACCCCACCAAGCTGCTGGACGTGGTGCTGGTGGGCAAGCAGTTGCTGGTCACCCGGGGTGCCCTGACCACCTTCTCCATCGCCAACGACGTGGCCAAGTACTTCGCCATACTGCCGGCCCTCTTCATCGCCGCCTACCCGCAGCTGGGGGCACTGAACCTGATGCAACTCGGCAGTCCAGAGAGCGCCATACTGTCGGCCATCATCTTCAACGCCCTGATCATAGTGGCGCTGGTACCGCTGGCACTGCGGGGGGTCAACGTGAAGGGCTCTGCCGCCAGCCTGCTGCGCCGCAACCTGCTGATCTATGGGCTCGGTGGCCTGATAGTGCCTTTCATCGGCATCAAGTTGATCGACCTGGTCATCACAGGCCTGGGTCTGGTGTGATGAAAACGCCGCACTATGGTATCCACGGCCAGATCGTGCCCCCATCCATGGGCATCAAGCTGATCGACCTGGTCATCACAGGCCTGGGTCTGGTGTAACCACATAACGGGTGCAAGCCTGGCCTGCACCCCATCAATCTGTTTGGAGCAAGAAAATCATGATAGCAATCAGAACCCTGCTGACCCTGACCCTGCTGCTGGGTGTCGGCTACCCCCTGGCCGTCACCGGACTGGCCCAGCTGCTGTTCCCCTGGCAGGCCAACGGCAGCCAGCTGACCGATGCCAAGCAGCAGCTGATCGGCAGCGCCCTACTGGCGCAAAAATTCGAGCGGGCGGAGTACTTCCACTCCCGTCCCTCCGCCAGCGACTTCACCACCATAGGCAGCGGCGCCAGCAACCTGGGGATGAGCTCCCCCCTGCGCAGCGAATTTGCCAAGGCACAGGGTCATTACCAGTCCCCCGCCATGCTGACCCGCTCAGGTTCGGGCCTGGATCCCCACCTGCCCCTGGATGCCGTGCTGGCCCAGGTGGATCGCGTCGCCAAGCAACGCGGGCTGGATCCCGCTTCCCTGACGGAGCAGGTCAAGTCGTCGACACAAGCTGGTATCCTTGGCCCCCAGGTGGTCAACATCCTCCAGTTGAATCTGTTGCTCGATCAGCACAAGGACGCATGATGGCGCGCCAGGCTGACCCGAGTTGGAGGGCGACCCAGATTTTCGAACCGAGCCGGCAGTTGCTCCATAAGGATGATGATGCGTGATGTGGTAAAAGCGGGTGCCTTGCTGGCAAGCATGAAGCAGGAGCACGGGAATGCGTGATGAGGTACAGGCGGGTGCCTTGCTGGCAGGCATGAAGCAGGAGTACAGGAATGCGTGATGAGGTACAGGCGGGTGCCTTGCTGGCAGGCATGAAGCAGGAGCACGGGAATGCGTGATGAGGCTCGGGCCGACGCCTTGCTGGCAAGCCTGGAAGAGGAACACAAGGGCAAGCTGAAGGTCTTCCTCGGCGCCGCCCCCGGCGTAGGCAAGACCTACGCCATGTTGCAGGCGGTACGGGAACAGGCCAGGGAAGGAGTCGACATTCTCATCGGCGTGGTCGAGACCCACGGGCGCCAGGAGACCCTGGCGCTGCTCGACAAGCTCGCCATCCAGCCACGCAAGCTGCATCACCACCGCCAGCAACGACTGGAGGAGATGGACCTGGATGGCTTGCTCGAACGCAAGCCCGCCATCGTAGTGGTGGATGAGCTGGCCCACACCAATGCCCCCGGCAGCCGCCACGAGAAACGCTGGCAGGATGTGGAGGAACTGCTCGGCGCCGGCATAGACGTCTACTCCACCCTCAACGTGCAGCACCTGGAGAGCCTCAACGATCTGGTGTGGCAACTGACCGGGGTCAGGGTCAAGGAGACCCTGCCCGATCAGGTGCTGCTGGAGGCGGACAGCATAGTCCTCATAGACCTGCCCCCCAAGGAGCTGCTCGGCCGGCTCAAGGAGGGCAAGGTCTATGTGCCCCATCAGGCCAAGGCCGCCCTGCAATCCTTCTTCTCCCTCAACAACCTGACCGCCCTGCGCGAGCTGGCGATGCAGACTGCCGCCAGCCACGTGGAGGGGGATCTGCAACTGCAGTGGCAGGCGGCGGGCAAGACCACGCTGCCGCTGCGGGGCAAGCTGATGGTCTGCCTCGGGGATCAGCACGGCTCGGCCCTGGTGCGCTACGGCCACCGCTTCGCCCAGCGCCGCCAGCTGCCCTGGCTGGTGGTGCACATCGACAGCAAGGGGCAGCGCTCCCCTGAGCTGGAGCAGGCGCTGGCGCTGGCCTCTCACCTCGGCGCCAAGGTGCTGACCCTCTCCAGCCCGGCGGTCGCCGATGCCCTGCTGGAGACGGCCGAACAGCAGCAGGTCTCGCAGCTGTTGCTCGGCAAGCCCCACAACCCGCCCTGGCGCCGCTCCCTGGTGCAGCACCTGCTGAAACAGGCACAAGGATTCGAGATCACGCTGGTGGACACGGAGAAGAACAAGCCAGGATTGAGGCTGCAACCACTCCACCCCAAGGACATTCGCCAGAGCCTGCTGGCCATCGCCATAATGGCGGTGACCTCAGCCAGCGCCTGGGGGCTCTCCCACTGGCTGCCGCCCGCCTCCCTGCCGCTGCTGTTCGTGCTGGGGGTACTCGCCACTGCCCTCACCACCAGCCTGGTGCCCGCCATCCTGGCGGCCGTGCTGGGATTTGTCGCGCACAATCTGCTGTTCACCGCCCCCTATTTCTCCCTCAGCGTCGCCAGCCACAGCGACCTGCTCACCCTGTTCGTGCTGCTCATCGTCGGCATGACGGCGGGGCGGCTCGCCTCCCGCCAGCGCCAGCAGCTGGTAGGCTTGCGCGAGACCCAGCAGCTCGGCAACGCCCTGCTGTCGCTGAGCCAGGGGCTGGCCACCGCCAGCAGCCCGGTGGAGGTGCTCAGGCAGGGTACCCAGGCCATCTCCCTGGCCCTGGGGCAGCCCGTGTTTGCCCTGGATGAGGAGTATCAGTACAGAGCCGGAGACGAGGTGCGGGCACCGGGCCAGACCGACAAGGCTGCCATCGACTGGTGCCTGGCCCAGAAGCAGAGCGCCGGGGCCCACACCGCCACCCTCAATGCGGCCGAGGCCCAGTACCACCACCTCACCGATGAACTGGTGCTGGGGATACGGCTGGCCAGCCCGCTCGCCTCCTCCGCCGAGCACCAGTTGCAGGCGTTGCTCACCGACATCCGTGCCGCCCTGGCGCGGATCGATCTCAACGAGCGGTTGGCCGACAGCCAGTTGCAGGCGGAGACGGATCGGATGCGCGCCGCCCTGCTCTCCTCGGTCTCCCACGATCTGAAGACGCCGCTGGCGACCATCATGGGGGCCGGCAGCACACTGCAGGAGTACGGTGACAGGATCAGTGCCGAGGATCGCAGCGAGCTGCTCCACTCGGTGCAGGAGGAGGCGCGCCGCCTGCACAGCTATGTGCAGAACCTGCTGGACATGACCCGCATCGGCTCCCCGGACTTCCAGCTGAAGCGGGAGTGGGTCGACCTCGCCGACCTGGTGGAGAGTGCCCGCAAGCGGCTGGACTCCTCCTGGCGCCAGCACAGGCTGCTGATCCACTTCGATCAGCAGATCCCCCAGCTCTATGTGCACGGTGCCCTGATCGAGCAGGTGCTGGTCAACATCCTCGACAACGCCTCCCGCTACTCGCCAGCCGGCACCCCCATCGAGTTCAAGGTGATGCTGGCGGACCCCGACCTCATCATCGACATCATCGACATCGGGGTTGGCATCGCGGAGTCGGATCGGGACAAGATCTTCAATCTGTTCTACACCCAGCCGGTTGGGGATTGCGGCAGTCGCGGCACCGGACTTGGACTCGCCATTTCCCGCGCCATGATAGAGGCCCACGGTGGTCGCATCTGGGCATTTGCCGGCCCCAACGGCAACGGCACCTGCATGCGCATCTCACTGCCGCTCTCCCTCAACTCACCTGAGGTATGATGCGTACATTTCGGGTTCCTGACCCTTCAACACTCGCCTCTGGAGGTTAGATGGCTCATATCCTGGTCATTGATGATGAAGCGGCCATTCGCCGCTTTCTGCGGATCAGCCTGGTCGCCGAAGGGCACCAGGTGAGCGAGGCGGTGGGTGTCAACGAAGGGCTGGCGCAGTATCGCCACCTCAATCCCGATCTGGTGATCCTGGATCTCGGCCTGCCGGACGGGGATGGCATCCAGATCTTGCAGGCCATCCGCGAGCACCAGCCCAACCCAGTGCTGGTACTGTCGGCTCGGGATTCGGAACAGGAGAAGGTACGGCTGCTGGATGCGGGGGCCAACGACTACATGAGCAAGCCGTTCGGCATCGGGGAGATGATGGCCCGCATCCGCGCCTTGCTGCGCCAGCGAGCCGGGGTCAGCAGCGGCGAATGCCGCCACTTCCCGCAATGTGGTCTGAGCCTGGATACCGGCAGTCACAAGGTGACCATGAAGGATGAAGAGATTTCCCTGTCTCGCAAGGAGTTCGCCCTGCTGCAGGCCCTGGTGTGTCACCCCGGCAAGCTGGTGCTGCAGACCCAGTTGCTCAACGACATCTGGGGGCCAAGCCACAAGGAAGATACCCACTATCTGCGCATCGTCATTGCCAGCCTGCGCAAGAAGCTGGGGGATAACCCCCAGCAACCCAGTCTGATCGAAACCGAACCCGGCATCGGCTACCGTTTTATCGGTAGCTGATGTTTCACGTGGAACGCCGTCCGCTGCACAGTACGGCCACCAGACCACAGCCAAGGATCAGCAGACCCAGATCCTGCAAGCCGGCCGCCAACGCCAACCCCAGGCTGAGCAGCAGGTAGTAGGCCAGTCCGAACAGGGCACCGGCGCTGCCTGCCACCTCCCGATAAGCCAGCAAGGCCTGACTCAATACGTTGGGGATAGCGATACCGTAGGCCACCACAACGCCCATCATGGGCAGCAGGAACCAGAGCGAACTCTGACTCGCCCACACTGCAGCACCCGCTCCCAGTGCCAGCGATGCGGCCAACTGGATGAGTGAGGCCGGTTGCCACCCTTTGCCCAGCAGGCGCTTGTTCAGCAGGCTGCCGAGCAGGGTCGCCAACGCCAGTACGGCACCGGAATAACCAAACTCGCTGGCACTCCACCCCTGCTCTGCGAACAGAAAGGGCGCCAGGCTGTAGTAACCGAACAGCATGGTATTGAACAGGGCGACCAGCAGGGCGCTGCGCCAGAGTCCACCATCCCGAGCCATCCGGCACGCCAGTGGCCACAGGGCAATACTGGTCGTGGTTTCTGGACGGGTTTCCGGCAACCGCCAGCTGGCGATCAATCCCAGCACCAGGGCCAGCACCATCAGGCCGCTGAAGACCCCCAGATAACCAAACTGCTCGGCCAGCAGACCACCACTCACCAGCCCCAGCACAGGGCTGATGGACAGGGCCGCCCCCATCACAGAGAAGACCTTGGCCAAATCACTGCCCTGGTAGCTGTCACGCAGCATGGTCTGGGTCACGACCGATCCCACGGCGGCCCCAAAGGCCGAGATGATCCTGGCCAGCAGCAGAGTTTCAAATTCGGTCGCCAGCAACGCCAGCAAGGTACCGAGTCCGTAGGTCAACAGACCGGCCAGCATGGCCGGGCGCCGCCCTATCAAATCACAGAGCCGACCCCAGCAGACGACACCCACGGCAAACGCCAGAAAATAGACCGACAGGGTCTGGGACGCCTGCCCGTCGCTCACCCGGAACTGGGTGGCGATCTGGGTCAGCGCCGGGCTGTAGATGGTCTCCACTATCTGGGGGAACATCATCAATCCCACCACCAGCCAGAGCGGTGGCAACTTGTTGTTCATGACAAATCTCCTTAAATAAGAGGTTGCCATTCTAGAGAGATTCTAAATGTCTGATTACAATATCCAGGACTATAAACATCAATAATCGGACATATGGCCTTTATTCTTCCCGATCACCCTTTCGACCCCGACCGCCTGAATGGCGGCGTGATCGGCATTGCCTCCGCGCTGGGTTGGCATGATTCCGGCCAACATGTGCATCAATGCCACCAGCTGCTGTTTGCCCAGGCCGGGTGCATGACGATAGAGCTGGGCAACCAGGTCTATCTGTTGCCACCCAGCCGAGCTGCCTGGCTGCCGGCTGGTGTGCCCCATCAGGTTTTGATGCGCGGTGTGGTGGCCTATCGCTCCCTTTACTTCACGCCACAGCCAGAGCTGCCAGCCAGCGTGCAGGTGGTGGCAGTCAATCCACTGCTGCGGGAAATCATTGAACGAATGGCGCTCTGGCCATGGAATAAGCCTGAAGCGGAACAGCGCCTGACATTGGCGCTGTTCATGGAGGAGCTGGCGCAAGCACCGCGGGAAACCTGGCAACTGCCACTACCAACGGATGCGCGACTGGGGGCTTGGCTACAGGAGATAAAGCGGGGCAACACCCTGCCCGAGCGGCTCAACCGGCTGGCCGAGCGGGTGGGTGCCAGTGACAAGACCATAGGCCGCATCTTCATGAAGGAGACCGGCATGAACTATCAGGCCTGGCGCCAGCAGTGGCGATTGTTGCGCGCCATGGAGCTGCTGGCCGAGGCCGTGCCCATCAGCCGGATTGCCACTGCGCTGGAGTTTTCCAGCGACAGCGCCTTCATCAGCTTCTTCAAGCAACACACGGGGCAAACTCCCCTGCGTTACCTCAACTCTCGGGGTGAGTCGCATCAGCCGAGCTAGCTTCTACCACCAGGGTATCGAGCGCCAGTGGCTTCAAGTTGCTGAGGGCATCCAGCACCACAGCCCGGGATGCCTGCTGCTGCTGGGCAAGCATCTCCTGCCCCAGTTTGGCGGTATCCAGCTCAGGTCTGAGGTTTTCAGTTGCCATGACATTCAGGCTCAGGGTGCTCATTATCAGGGTCGCGATCAGGGTCTTCATCTGGCTTGCTCCGGTATGGTTGAGATGA
>RCUP01002222.1_pt1 | contig 10499 bp, 12 predicted proteins | sample 2166341 | NCBI WGS metagenome assembly RCUP01 (sample SAMN09932325, study PRJNA488358) | compost metagenome | isolation source: compost soil in succinonitrile-enriched | place: Germany: Experimental Botanical Garden | reverse complement strand
ATTGAACTATTGAACTATTGAACTATTGAACTATTGAACTATTGAACTATTTATATCAATTACCACAACCCTTCTGACTATTGTCGGATATTTTTAACCGGAAGCTGAAAGCCCAATCCTCCTGTTCCCATAAACTGATCTAAGGGTCTTGCATGCCACGGATCCGTTTGATGAATATACTGGCACTCTAAGAAGAAATAGAAGAATTTGTAAACGTGATAATTTACTCCTGCCTTAATTGCAAAAGCAGCGTTGTAAATCCGTTCGCTTCGTCCATTGGTTTGAATGGCTGAAAAACCAACCTGAAGTCCCACAAAAGGATCGAATCTTTTCACCGGAAAATAACGCATAAAACCAGCTTGAACCTGCAAATGATCGTTTATGTATCCCGGCTTTGTTTGCGCTCCGATAAATTGATAAATATCTCCTCTGAAACTGTATTTATCGTCAAAGTGATAATTCATATATCCTCCGACATACAAATTCAATCCTTTCGTGTTTAATTGCTGCGACGGATAAATGCTCGCTGTGGTTTGCAATAAACCTGCGCGTTCTCCATCTGCAATGATCTGTGCCTTTGAATAAGTTGTAAGGGCTGTGAAAAACAAAAACAGCAAACTTATTTTCTTTTTGATTTCCATAGATCTGCGATTTTATAGTTTAACGTAAGTGATGTCAATAAATGCCCTTCCAACGAGCCTCCTTTATGCTGCTCAAAATGAACACTTCCATCTTCTTCTACATGTGAATGGATATCTGTTCCCAAATGAATCATATACTGACTCGAAAGTGAAATATCAAAACGTGGAGTGAGGTTAAAATGAACTCCCAATCCGCCTTGAACAGCACTACTCCAACGATCAATTTTATTGCTTCGGTTTGCCAACTCCGTTTGTAAAGTCCTGTCGAAACAATGTCCTGCCAGAATGTACGGTTGCACTTTCGGCCTTGGATTATTCAACAAGTAAAACATCACACTCCAGCCAATATGCAGGTCATTTCTTCTCGTGAATTGATTGGTAACCGGTAAATAGTCCATAAACCATTCCGTATTCACTCTATCCGATAATTGAAGTCGAAACTGACCACCCAGACCGACAGCTGGCCGTTCATGATCTCCGTTAAAAGTACTTAGGGTTGTACGCTGGCCCACAGAAAGTAAGCCTCCTCTCCCTCCTTTTATGTTCAATTCCTGCGAAAATGCGGAACAGGACAGAAGGATGAACAATGTTAGACATCGCTTTTTCATAGGTTCGTTTTTAGTAGTAATGTTTTTCTTGTAGTAACGTTACGAAAGTAGTAATTAGTATGAGAATCAACCACCTATTAAAACCAAAGGGGAGTAAAAAGCAAGAGGGGACGCGATGCATCGCGTCCCCTCTTGCTTTTATTATTTTTTATGTCTCTATCCGGTAATTAAATTCCGAATTTTTCCATAATCACATCACTCACTCCGGTAGTAGAATATCCTCCGTCGTGGAATAGATTCTGCATGGTCACCATTCTTGTTAAATCCGAGAACAATGAAATACAGTAGTTTGCACAATCTTCAGCGCTTGCATTTCCTAGTGGTGCAATTGCATCCGCGTAGTCATAAAAATCACCGAATCCTTTGATACCTGAACCAGCAGTTGTTTTTGTAGGAGATTGAGAAACCGTGTTTATACGTACTTTTTTCTCCAAACCGTAGTGATATCCGAAACTTCTTGCGATGGACTCTAACATGGCCTTAATGTCCGCCATATCCGTATAAAAAGGATACGTTCTTTGAGCTGCAGCATATGTAAGTGCTACCACACTTCCCCATTCGCTGATTGCATCCATATTTTTAGCTACAGAAAGCATTTTATGCAATGACAATGCAGAAACATCAATTCCTTTTTGAAAGAAATCGTAGTTCAAATCTTGATATGGGATATTCTTGCGAATGTTTACACTCATTCCGATTGAATGCAGTACAAAATCAATTTTACCTCCAAGAACTTCCTGCGACTCAGTAAAGAGTTTTTTCAGGTCGTCCATATTTGTTGCATCGGCAGGAATGATCTTTGAATTTGTTTTTTCTGCCAATTCATTTATTTCTCCCATTCGCATAGCGATCGGGGCATTTGTTAAAACAAAAGTAGCACCGTGTTCATGTGCTTTTTCAGCAACTTTCCAAGCAATTGAATTTTGATCCAATGCTCCGGTAATGATTCCACGTTTTCCTTCCAATAATTTTGACATAATCATTTGATTTGAGAACAAATTTAGAATTTAATTTCAAGCTTACAAGGAATATTTCCAGTGCAGCGCTGAATTATATTGAATTCCAAAAGATTAAACCTTTTCCTTTTGAATCTGTTTAATCCTGAAAAAATAATTTTAGTCCGTCATAAGCCGCAAAGACATTTTCAGGCAGCTCTTTCTCAATTTCCTCATGTGTTCCGAACATGTGCGAAATATGCGTTAAATAAGCCTTTTCAGGCTTCACTTCACGGATGAAAGCCAACGCTTCCTCCAGGTTGAAATGCGAAACATGCGGCTCTTTCCGGAGAGCATTTACAATTAGAACCTTCACTCCTTTGAGCTTTTCCACTTCTTCAGGACTTACAGTCTTGGCATCCGTAATGTAAGCAAAATCAGCAATTCTAAAACCGAATACCGGCATAAAATAGTGCATTACTTCAATAGGAACAACCGGAATGTCACCCGACAGTTTGAACGGTTTGTTTTCAATATTCAGAATGTTCAACTGCGGAATTCCCGGATACTTATCATCGGTAAAGGCATAATGATACTCTCTTCTCAAAGCAACTTCCACCGCTTCGGAACAATAAATATCCATGTCTTTTTTTTCGATAAAATTGAATGCCCGAACATCGTCCAGTCCTGCCATGTGATCCTTATGCTCATGTGTAAACAAAACTGCTTCCAGCGTTTTCACCTGAAATTTAAGCATCTGTTGTCTGAAATCCGGTCCTGCATCGATCACAAAATTTCTTCCGTCAATTTCAACCAGAATAGAACAACGCAAGCGGTTGTCTTCTTTCTTCTGAGAAGTGCAAACATGACAATCGCAAGCAATCACAGGAATGCCCTGCGATGTACCCGAACCCAAAACAGTAACCGAAAATTTCATGATTGAGGATGCCTGATTACGCGGATCAACAATAAAAACCATGCTAAGATCATCAATAAACCACCGATCGGAGTAATTGGTCCGATTACTTTTTTCAAAGATTCGAGTTCATTGATTTTAGCAACCGTAAGCCCATAAATACTTCCTGAAAAGAGGATCGTTCCCAAAAGCATGAATGAAAAAACAGTTTTGCTATGAACCTGAAAACGGACATTGATAAAAGGAATTACCAGGAATCCCAGTCCTTGAAAAAATTGATATTTTGTTGCGGTATCAAAAGAATCGAGAATTACCTCGTCTTTCGTAATTGTTTTCAGCCCATGTGCACCGAAAGCACCAAGTATAATCGCAATAATAATCAGTATTAATCCAGTAATAACCCATTTCCTCTCCATAATTTTAAAGATAGAAGAAAAAGTCTTTGTTAGTCCTTGATTTTAGAAATAATTTGAACCAATGAATACTTGAATCGCTCTGCACCGGTTTTACCTTCAGCAAGTTCAATTTTCACGATCAAATCGTAAGTGTATCCTGCTTCAAAGTTAAATCCTTCGATCGTTTGCGGCAAAACTTCCCAGCTATCCATACCAATGGTTGCTCCTTTTTGCACAGAATAACATTGCTTTGTCTCGTCTGCACTTTCAGAACAATTTACAAGCTGACCTCCTACACGCATCTTAATTGTCTCACCAGACTTTTCAACTACCATTTGTTCTGCCGGAAGAGTTGCTCCTCCGAAATTTGAACTGGTCAATGAAATTGCTAACCACACGATCTTGAACATAATCTCTGATTTATTTAGTAAAGATACGGAAAGAAACCCTCAGGGTTGTTTGTTTGTTAAGGAATTAACTGAAATTACGAATTAGGAATTCGTAATTAAATTCAGTTCATCAACTCAATGGCTGAAGACCGGGCCAAGTCCGTTACCTGTTCTCCTGAAATTAATTTCGCCAATGCTTCGATACGTTGCAAATCATTTAGCTGCTCAATGCGGGAAATAGTCTGGCTGTTTTCATGTGATTTGGAAACTTCAAAATGAAAATCTCCTTTCGCTGCAACCTGAGGCAAATGGGTGATCGCAAATACTTGCAAGTGTTTCCCCATTTCTTTTAGCAATTTCCCCATTCTCAAAGCCACTTCTCCCGAAACTCCGGTATCTATTTCATCCAGAATCAAGGTCGGAAGTGCTTTTTTCTCACTCATCACCAATTGAATTGCCAACATCACGCGTGACAATTCTCCGCCACTCGCTGCACGTTCAATTGGTTTCAATTCCAGTCCTTTATTTGCAGAAAACAAAATCTGAATCGTCATTCCACCATTTGCATCCAGCTTATCCAGCTTGTTCAATACGATTTGAAATCTGGAATGCTCCATTTTCATTTCACTCAACAAATCGAGTAAATAAACTTCCAGTTTAGGAATGACGGTCGATCGTTTTTCAAATAGATTCGTTGAAAGCAAACTTAATTCTTTTTCCTTCGATTCAATCTCAATCACTAGCTCCGCAATGCGCTCATCTGAAAAAGTAAAATCACTCACTTTATCACTTAACGAAGTTCGGTAAGCCATCAATTCCTCCTGTGTCGATAAATGATGTTTTCTCAGAATTTTATTGTATTCATCCAAAGATTCCGTTAAACGGAAAAGAGCCTCAGGATCTCCATCCAACTGATTCAATTGTCTCTCGGAATCGCGGGAAATATCACCTAATTCAACAATGACCTCATTCAAGCGGTTTGAAATCGTTCCCAATTCCGCATCCGCATCTTTCCACTTATCTACATGAGATTTAAGTCTTCTCAGTAAATCCGTCGCTCCATTTTCCTGATCAATCGCCGCCATGATGGAAGCATATGCTTCTTTTAAATCATCTACTTTCGAAAGCTTGGAAAAATCCTGCTCCAGTGTTTCATAATTCACCTTGTCCAGATCCAGCTTCTCTAGCTCATCCAATTGAAATTTGGCGTAATCGAGTTCTTGTAAATGAGTGGATTTAGCATTTTCCAACTGTTCTTTTGTAGAACGTAATCGCTGAATTTGATGATAAAGACCGGAGACTTTATTAGCAAGTTCCAATGAATCGCCGTAAGAATCCAGTAAATCAAATTGAAACCGTGTTTTTTTTATTTCCAGCGTCTCGTGCTGCGAGTGAATATAAACCAATTGCTCCGTCAATTCTTTCAATTGACTCAACTGAACCGGTGTATCGTTAATGAATGAACGGGATTTCCCCTGACTTGTGATCTCTCTGCGGATCACCGTTTCAGTATCCCAATCGATGTCTTCCTGAACAAACCATTCTTTGAAGTTCGGATTTAAGTCAAAAACGGCTTCTACAACTGTTTTCTTTTCCGGGTTTCGGATGACAGAGAAATCCGAACGTTCTCCTAAAATCAGATTTAAAGCTCCAAGCAAAATCGACTTTCCGGAACCGGTTTCTCCCGTAATGACATGTAATCCCTTATGAAACTCAAGGGAAACATGCTCAATCAACGCAAAGTTTTGAACAGAAAGGGATTTTAGCATTAGTTCAGAATTTCCTCATATTTAGTTGCGTTCGCAGGATCTATTTTTTTCAGAACTGTAACTATTTGCGTTTTTTCTTCCGGTTTAGCCAGCGAATACAAGTTTTTCAACTCATTCATTTTACAATATGCAAAATTAATGATGTTAATTGAATTCGGTCTTGCTGATGCAATCTTGGATAATTTCTCCAGAGCGATATACATTGCTTTTTTCGCATCTTCCGGTTTGTCGTATAAATGGTCCATTCCTAAACGATGGTACTCATAATAGCATTCTCTCAAAGGTTCAAACAACTGCTGAAGTGCATTTTCTATCAACCAGTATCTGTTCTTCTTCCCTTGTTCATTTGATTTCCATCCTTTGCTTGCTGAAGTTTGCGCATTCGTTACGATTTGCTGTGCTTCCTGGAAGTATTTTGTTCCTCCTTGCAATGAAAACGAATCAAAATCCAGAGCAATGATGTAGTATGCATAAAATGCCAGAATGGAAGATAAATTGTCGCGGTATTGGTTCTCTGCATACAACAAAACGCTGTTTCGCGTATAGCTGAACTCTAAATTGTCATCCTGAAAGTTAAACAAAGTGGTATTGTATGAACCGTTGTAAACAGGGCGACTTGATTGCACCTGAATAGAACCTGTGAAATTACCGTTATTGATCGTGTTGATCTGCAACTGCAACTGACAGTTAATCCGTTCTTCTACCTTGAATTTTTCGTCAGTCCACTTCGTATTATTCATCAACTCGGTTACAAGCTGCTTGATTTGGTCAAACAATTCTTTTTCAGCAGAAGTAACCTCCGTTTTAATGTTTGTAACAATAGTAACCTGGCAATTTAATTCCTGAGAATAACCTTTCGTTAAAAGGGCCAAAAAGACAAGGGTTAGAATTTTATTCATACAAAATTATTCATCAATTCATTCAATAACGAGAAAGCCAATTCTTGTTTTGATTGTAACTCAAAGCTACGTATTTTATTGCTTTTAAAGATTAATTTAACTGAATTCGTGTCAGTTCCGAAACCAACTCCCGGTTCTCCCATTTCATTCAGTACAATTGCATCTAATTGCTTTTTCTCCAGTTTGTTTTGAGCGTACTCCAAACCATTTTGGGTTTCCAAAGCAAACCCCACAACCTTTTGAGACTTTTTATTGGCAGATGCCCAGAAAAGAATATCCGGATTCTTTTCCAGATCAATATGCAGATTCTCTTCTGTTTTCTTGATTTTCTGATCCGCAGCAATACTCGGACGATAATCCGCTACAGCAGAAGCAAAAATTCCCCAATCCGCCTGATTCCAATTACTTTGAACGGCATCCAGCATCTGTAATGCAGAAGTGACCCGAATAAGTTGAATGTTTTTGTGAACTGTTTTCAAACTGGAAGGGCCACTGATTAAAATCACTTCTCCGCCTTTTGCAGCAACGGCTTCCGCCAAAGAGAATCCCATTTTTCCGGAAGAATGATTCCCGATAAATCTGACAGGATCAATCGCTTCGTAAGTTGGCCCGGCAGTAATCAATACTTTCTTCCCTGCAAAACGCTCGTCTTTGTGAAAATGATCCTGTAAATACTGCAACAACACTTCAGGTTCTGCCATTCTCCCCTGACCTTCCAGGCCACTTGCTAAAAATCCATTTTCAGCAGGAATGATCGTATAACCGAATGATTCAAGACGTTCCAGATTTTGTTTTGTAGTTGGATGCTGATACATGTCCAAATCCATTGCAGGAGCAATGAAAACCGGGCATTTTGTACTCAGATAAGTTGCCATCAGGAAATTATCTGAAAAGCCGTGGGCCATTTTAGCAAGGGAATTTGCTGTAACCGGAGCGAAAATCATCACATCGGCCCAAAGAGCCCATTCCACGTGATTGGTCCATTCTCCTGTTTTAGAATTGTAAAACTCAATTCCGACGGGAGACTCCGATAAAGTGGAAAGCGTTAGAGGTGTAATAAAATCAGAAGAGGCAGGAGTCATCATACATCTGACTTCTGCCCCTTGTTTCTTTAACAATCTTACAAAGGAAGCAATTTTATACGCTGCAATTCCGCCGGTAACACCAACCAGAATCTTTTTTCCTTCTAAAGACATAGGAGTTTATTTACTCTTGGTTTTTTCTAGTATAGAGTTGTCCTTCTTTGAACTCTTCGATTGCAACCGCAACCGGCTTCGGAAGTTTCTCATAAAAGCGAGAGATTTCAATTTGCTCACGGTTTTCGAAGATTTCTTCCAAATTATCTGTTGATGAAGCAAACTCCTGCAATTTTGCAGTCAACTCTTCTTTCATTGAAGCGCTGATTTGATTTGCTCTTTTAGACAATACTACAATTGATTCATAGATATTACCTGTACCTTTTTCCAAATCAATTGTATCACGCGTCACAGTTGAACGCTCAGCATTGTTGTTTTTGAAGCTCATTTCTTCTATTTATTTTACTTGTTAGATACGGGAATATTGACTTTTTTCAATTTTTCAATATACCCTTCGAATTCGCGAAGATAGTCTGAATTTGGGAATTCTACAAGAAAAACATTAAATCGTTCATTTGTTTTATCGATTCTGTCTTCTATTTTCGTATCCACACTATTCAAGGCCAAATGATATGAATTTCGCATCAAAATAGCCCATGCTTCTTCTCTGTATTTTGATATTGGATAATTATCCAGAAAAGCCTCTGCACTCACAACTGCCGCACGAAAATTTTCCGTTTTGGAGTATAGTCGCACATTCATCATTTCTTTCGTTTCCAACTTATAACGCAATTTATCCATGATCACATTACAAGTATCCAGCAACTCCGAATTGGGAAAACGGGAAACAAAACCCTGCAATTCATTTAATGCAACTTCTGTTTCATGCTGATCCAATGAAGCCTCCGGACTATTTTGTACGGCGCACAACGCAGCAAGAAAAGTTGTTTCTTCTACTTTAGGAGAATATGGAAACTTGGAAGGGAAAGCACTTAAGTAATAACTCGCCAAATACCAATCCTCCACTTCAAAACAAGCTTTCCCCAAACGGTAAAAAGCAACTTCTCCCTGCGGAGATCTTGGGCTTCTTTGATAAACCTGCTCATAAAGAGCCACACATCTCTCATACTTTTCAGTATCATAAAGTCGATTTGCTTCATTGAATTTAGCTTCGTAATCATCCGACTTTAAAATCTGATTATACGAATTGCAACTTGCAAGCGATAGTAATGTGAGAATTAAGAACATCCATTTCATGACGACAAAAATAGGAGAAATAGCATAACGGCAAGCCTACGGGAAATATTGTTTTGAGAAATCTTAACAAAATTGAAAGAGTTCAAAGGGTTTAAGGAGTTCAAATAATTGAATTGAAAAGATTAATTGTCAATGAAAAATGGTCCATTTCAAGTTGATTCCGTTGTTTAACGAAAGCATTTGAACATTTGAACTATTTACACCAACTTCCCTGATTTTATCTCCATCAAATGAAACAAACGATCCATACTCGGAGCTTCATCCTCAAAATATGTTCTTGTTTTTTCAATTTTGGTTTCCATTGAATCATCCCGTTCAAACTCAGGATTGAACCGGAAATAATGCCATTTTTTATGTTGCCGGACTTCTTTTTCAAACTCAAGTTGCGCCTGCTCAGAAAATTGCTGTTCCAAATCCGCATCCTTGTGTTTTCCTGAACCGATACTGACAATAACCACCGAATCATCCTGATACAAACAATCTGCATAATGCATTGCCTGAAGAATCGGATTGGGAGTAAATTGACTGGCATTCATCAATCTTCGATATCCCAGTTTGATAAACTGCTGCTCGTTCGGATTTCCCATGCAAGCTTTCAAAACGGAATCCAATTTAATGGATTGCTGTGTTGGTCTGCTATCTGAAAATTGAAATAACTCATCCGAATCAACATCGTATGTCATAAACAAGAAATGTTTTCTCAGCGCAAACAAGGTATCTTCTTCGTCAAACAAACGGGAAACCATTTCTTTACTGTAGCCATTGTTCTGATATTTCAAAAGCTTCTCGAGAGCTCCCAATTCTTCGATGAGAGAAATCTGATGTTTGGCCAATAAACTTGCAAGTAAAACGCTGTCGCCTGAAGCAACTAATAAATCGATCCAATTGTAGAGTGAACGATCAATATCAACGGCATGAATTCGGCGCGACAAGGCACTTAACCCGACAATCGGAACCAACAAGGCGTCAGACCCTCCATCTGTTACTAAAACGATTCTGTAATTGCATGACATAAAAGCAATTTAGGTAAATCACTAGTACAAAACAAATTTTTAACAGTATCGAGTGAAATTTGGACGAATCATTTAGTTGAAAAACAATATTCTATCAAGAAGGTATAATACAACTTAACAAACTAATTAACAACCACTTACATCAAGTGATTTTATCTTGATAGATCAATTAAAAAACAGGATTTATCTCACTCTGATTTGTCTTCCTACCTGAAGCAAGGTGGTCGGGCGGATTCCATTGAGTTTACATAATCTGGAAACCGTTGTATTGCTCTTCGAAGCAATTTGGGAAAGAGTATCTCCAGTTCTGATCTTGTAATATTTTCGGGTTGCAGCAGCTTCTGTTCTTGCCTGGACAGCAGCGATTGATTCTCCGGAGATTTCTTCGTCGCTTGGTTTTGCTCCCGGTCTGAACAAACGTTTGTGAACCATTAAATTCTCGTCTTTCAGTTCTTTTTTGGCAAAATCAATCACTTCTTCCGGATTCATCGGGGAATCGTAGAAACGCACTTCAAAATGTAAATGTGCTCCGAACGAACGTCCAGTATTTCCTCCCAGACCAATTGGTTCTCCTGCTTTTACTTCCTGATCCGGAGCGACT
>RCUP01002219.1_pt1 | contig 10501 bp, 7 predicted proteins | sample 2166341 | NCBI WGS metagenome assembly RCUP01 (sample SAMN09932325, study PRJNA488358) | compost metagenome | isolation source: compost soil in succinonitrile-enriched | place: Germany: Experimental Botanical Garden | reverse complement strand
ACCTCATTTAACGTATCAATTCGGCACAACACATTAAAATGACTCGCTACCCCATTGGGCCGTTTTACATCAACTTCAAGAATTTGATGAGGTTGAATCCCGTCCAATAAACCACGGATTGATATCACTTCATGACCCGTTAAATTAAGAGATTGACGAGTTTGCCCATCAACAAACTGTAATGGCAACACTCCCATACCGACTAGGTTTGAACGATGGATACGCTCAAAACTCTCGGCAATCACTGCTTTCACACCTAATAAATTTGTTCCTTTTGCAGCCCAGTCCCGTGAAGAACCTGTTCCATATTCCTTACCTGCAATAATCACAAGAGGTGTATTTTCTTGTTGATAAAGCATCGCTGCATCATAAATGGCAAGCTTTTCACCACTTGGAATGTAAATAGTATTACCACCCTCTTCACCACCAAGCATTTCGTTTTTAATACGAATGTTGGCGAAAGTTCCTCGCATCATCACTTCATGATTACCACGTCGAGAACCATAGGAGTTAAAGTCTTTTGGATCGACCCCTTGCTCTTGTAAATACCGACCCGCAGGACTATCTTTTTTGATATTCCCCGCTGGTGAAATATGGTCGGTTGTGACCGAATCACCTAAAACAGCCAAAATACTTGCTTGTTCAATATTTTTAATTGGTTTCGGTGGCTCTCCAATTCCTTCAAAGAAAGGAGGATGGCGAATATAAGTCGAGTCATCGGCCCATTCATAGGTTTTGCTCTTTGGAATCTGAATCGCTTGCCAACTCGCGTCACCATCAAAGACCGCAGCATATTCTTTGTGGAACATCTCTGTATTTACTTTCTGCAAGACAACATCAATTTCTGCCTGACTTGGCCAGATATCTTTTAAATAGACGGGCTGTCCATCTTTGCCCTCACCAAGAGGCTCTGTTGTCAGGTCGGTACGAATATTCCCAACCAAACCATAAGCAACCACAAGAGGCGGTGAAGCTAACCAATTGGTTTTAACTAATGGATGTACTCTTCCTTCAAAGTTACGGTTACCAGAAAGTACAGATGCAACATTCAAATCATGACATTGAATTGCATCTTCGACTGGCTCGGGTAATGGGCCTGAGTTACCAATACAGGTTGTACAGCCATACCCCACCAAGTTATAACCCAACTCATCTAAATACGGCGTAAGCCCAGCAGCCAACAAATAATCCGTAACTACCTTAGAACCAGGTGCAAGAGAGCTTTTCACCCATGGTTTTCGTTGTAAGCCTTTTTCAATGGCTTTTTTTGCAAGCAGACCCGCCGCTAACATCACGCTTGGGTTAGAGGTATTGGTACAAGAGGTAATGGCTGAAATTACGACATCACCATGATTTAACGGATATTCTTGCCCTTCAATCACACAAGATGGACTTTCATGTTGAATATTTGCTTTTTTTGCCTCTACAGCAGTACCACCACCTTCATTTTCTAGACGTTCTTTTGCTTCTTTTGCTGGTTTTAGCGTTAACTCCATGAGCGCATTAAACGTTTTAGGTACTTCAGATAACAGCACTCGGTCTTGCGGGCGTTTTGGTCCAGCCAAACTTGCTTGCACCGTGGTCATGTCTAAACTTAAAGTATCTGTAAAAACAGGTTCATCACCAGCATTTCTCCATAAACCTTGAGCTTTACTATAGGCTTCAACGAGCTCAATACGGTCTTCATGACGCCCTGTCAGTTTCAGATATCCTATCGTCACTTCATCTATTGGAAAGAAACCGCACGTTGCACCATATTCTGGTGCCATATTGGCAATGGTTGCACGGTCAGCAAGAGGCAAATCTGCTAAACCATCTCCATAGAATTCTACGAATTTACCCACTACACCTTTTTGGCGAAGCATTTGAGTAATGGTGAGCACCAAGTCAGTTGCAGTGATACCTTCTGGTAATTTTCCTGTAAGTTTAAAACCGATGACTTCAGGAATAAGCATAGAGATTGGTTGGCCCAACATTGCTGCTTCAGCCTCAATACCGCCTACGCCCCAACCTAAAACACCCAAGCCATTAATCATGGTCGTATGCGAATCTGTTCCCACTAAGGTATCAGGAAATGCAAAAGTTTTGCCTTCATCTTCTCCCAACCACACTGCTTGGGCCAAATATTCTAAATTGACCTGATGGCAAATCCCCGTACCTGGCGGCACTACACTAAAATTATTAAATGCCGACTGTCCCCAACGTAGAAATTGATATCGTTCGCCATTACGCTGCATTTCAATATGTACGTTTTCTTCAAAAGCCTGATCATCGGCAAAATAGTCAACCATCACCGAGTGGTCAATTACCAAATCGACTGGAGATAACGGATTAATCTTCTCTGGGTCTCCACCAGCTTGAGCCATAGCTGCTCGCATTGCTGCCAAATCGACTACAGCGGGTACCCCTGTAAAATCCTGCATTAAAACTCGAGCAGGTCGATATTGAATTTCCTGTTCAGAACCTTTGGTTTTTAACCATTCTGCTAAGGCATAGATGTGTTCAGTTTTAACGCTAAGTTGGTCTTCAAACCGTAATAAGTTTTCCAATAATACTTTTAAAGATTTCGGTAGTTTGGCAATATCCCCTAGCGTTTTCTCTGCTTGGGCTAAGCTAAAAATCTGATAATTGCTGGAACCTACTGTTAGCGTCTGTAAAGCATTAAAACTATTGATATTGCTATACTTAGCCATTGGGTTATCCTCCCATGTCTGGCAATGTTATTTTTCACGTTTTTACATGTTGTTTTCTTACTTTAAGCTTCTTTTTTAATCGCTGTGTTTTGTTTTAGTTAATATTTCTAATCTTTGATTTTTATTACGATAATTTCAACGCCGAGAGCGAGTTTTCCCAAAGCTGTACGGCCAAATCTGACGCTGATATGTTTAAGTTTTCTGCCAAACTTTGCAAAACATAAGGCAAATTAACTGGGGTATTACGGGTACGCTCTTCAGTTGAGGTTTGGCAACAAAGTGGGGTCATATCGGGACAATCCGTTTCAATCACCAAGTGCTCTGCACCTATAGCCTGCACAACCGTATGAAGTTTTTTTGCATTCGGATTAGTAATTTGCCCTGTCACACCAATTTTAAACCCAAGTTTAATTAAGCCTTTCGCTTCTTCTATGCCACCACTAAAAGCATGGGCAATTCCACCCAGTTTAAATTTCTGAGCTTTTAACATTGCGAGTACATCGCCATGTGCTTTTCTAATATGGAGAAGCACTGGTTTTTGATATTGGGTTGCCAGCTCTAACTGATCAGCAAAATATTGTTTTTGCTTCGCATAGATATCAGGGTGCTTATGCTCTTTTAAGAAAGTATCTAAACCAATTTCACCTACTGCCACACATTCGTCTTTCTGCAAAATTTGCTCAAGATAAGAAAGATGTTCTGGCTGATGTTGCTCAATATAAAATGGGTGTAAGCCGGGTGCTAAATATGAAGTCGGCACATTTTCCCAGTTATTTAACTGATGATGGGTTTGTAGCAATTCATCAAAACGCGACTGCACAAAACCAATTAAAACCAGTGCATCAACCCCAGCTTTTTTAGCATTAAGCGCTAACTGTTGCCGATCTTCATCAAAATCGGCAACATCAAAATGCGTATGCGTATCAAACAGACGCATTAGCTTCCACTTTTTGCAACAGGTGTTGAAGCTGGTTGCGCTTTAGGCTGCGGCAAATATTCTTTTTTCAAGACTTCCTGTAATTGATCATAAGGAATGACTAATCGAGGTAATCCCACCACATATGGTCCAATTTCATATTCACCATATTGAAGGATTAAACCTTGTTCACCCAATAAGAAATTATCGGATAATTTAAATGGCCAAGCTTGTTCATAATCACCGACATTATCAGCCAGTTTAGAGTCTGTAACCCAAGTCTTAAAGGCTTCATGCGCTAACTTCTCTAACGCTGCCTTTTGCTGTGGACGCAACAAGTCTTCAAGTTTGATCTGCTTTTGTTCTTTTAAATCAAAATTATAATAATGCTGTGCAGCAGAACCATGAGCACCACCTAAATAGCTACTGCTATTTAGTACAACAGTGACCACTTTACCTTGAGCCTGCAAGATCTTAGGTTTAACTAAAAGATTAATTTGATGACTACTACTTAAAGCTTTTAATTCATTGTCCAGACCAATAAATGAGTTTGCATAACGTTGAACCTGGGCATCAAAGCTATTTTTTTGCTCTGCACCCGCAACCGCTGAAGCTTCTGTTTTTTGATCTGGTTGCTTCACTTTAGTATCGGGTTCAGCAATCTCTAAAATTTGATCTAGAGTCTTTAAGATTTGCTGATCTACAATTTTATCAATAAATGGAAAATTACTCTGTAAACGCTCAACTGTAAATTCGGGACAAGTTTTACCATCACAATCAGGTAAAGCAACCTTACTCGGAATTGTTTCACCCTTCAAAGTCAGCTCTACTGGCTTTTGTTCTTCGACTGCTGGTTTCTGCTGTTCTTGAGAATCCTTAGGATCGGCTTTAGGTTGGCATGCCACCAAAAATATAGCCGAAGCAAGCAAAGTTAATCGCAGTGAAACTTTAGAAGATAACATCATATTTTGCCTTTTATTCTAAGGAGATTACGCAGTGCCTTTTCTAAGAAATTAGCGCATATAAATAGAGGTTGCAAATTCTGCTACCATCTTAAAACATTTGTTCATAAACCTCGGGTTGTAATATTTTTTTTGTTTGTTCTGTAGATAAATAAATATCGAGCTGAGGTGCCTCTTTTGTAATTTGGTTTGCCTGATAATGCAGTCCAATACCTTCACCATCAAAGAACCAATCCGCTTGCCCCCAATATAAAGTTTTTGGTGCTTCTTTTTTTATTTCAACAGTCTGCTTTTTTAACCAGTCTTGATAGGCTACCTGCACCATTTGATGCATAGCTGTTTGTTGATCCTTTTTTAAAACATCTAATAAACTTAAACTTTTATGCAATTTTCGGTCGGCCACGAAAAAGTAATAACGATCTTTAATCGTCAGCTCTTCTTGCTTGGTATCAAGCCCCAATTGCAATAAAACATATTGATTACGCTGCGAAGCAATACGGGTATGAAGATGCAATTCATAAGCCCGATTCTTTGAATATTTATCTTGCCATTCATCAGACTTTTTAACATAGGCATTAATCGCCTGCTGCAAGCTTAAGTCTTTTTTCAAATCAATTTGATCTTGAATCACTTTAGCCTGACTTTTGGCGATCCATTCATTTAACCATGCGTCTTGAGTCTTTATCGTTTGAATATCGACATCAATACAATTTTTCTTCTCACAAAATGGCAAAGCATAAACGGCTTTTACTTGTTGCAAGTTGAGAAATGGCAGTACTTCAGCTTTTTCAATATTTTGAGTTTGTGTACCCGCTAGTTTCGTTTGTGAAGAGGATGAAGACTGAGAGCTTTTCCAGACAAAAATAGAAATAGCAGAAATTAATGTTATGACTGCAACCACCAGCGCAATAATTGTCTTTTTACTCAAGTTCATTTCATCATCCTTTTTTATTTTTCAAAACAAAACAGCTTCTATTCGAAGCTGTTTGTCACATTAAAATGATCAGTGTTCACGTGTGTTACGGAACTGAATATCAGGCCAACGCTCTTGCATAATCTGCAAGTTCACTCGGCTTGGAGCAAGATAAGTTAAGTGTCCACCACCATCGATAGAAAGTTGGTCATGTGCTTTCTTCTTAAACTCATTCAGAATTTTTTCGTCATCACAGTGAATCCAGCGAACGGTGTTAACGCTTACAGGCTCATAAACACAGTCAACCTTATATTCTTCTTTCAAACGATAAGCAACCACGTCAAACTGGAGCACACCTACCGCCCCAACAATCAAGTCATTGCTGATTTGCGGCATAAATACCTGAGTCGCCCCTTCTTCAGACAACTCTTTCAAACCTTTTTGCAATTGTTTTGACTTTAATGGATCTCTTAAACGCACACGACGGAACATCTCTGGCGCAAAGTGAGGAATACCTGTGAAGTGCAGATTTTCACCACTTGTGAAAGTATCACCAATTTGAATCGTGCCATGGTTGTGTAAACCAATAATATCGCCAGGCCATGCTTCTTCTAAATGTTCACGCTCACCAGCAAGGAATGTCAAAGCATCACTAATGCGGACATCTTTACCAAGACGCACGTGGTTCATCTTTAAACCTTTTTCATATTTACCAGAGCAAATACGCATGAAGGCAATACGGTCACGGTGTTTCGGGTCCATGTTGGCTTGAATTTTAAATACAAAACCAGAAAAACCTTCTTCTTTCGCGTCAACTACACGCTCTTGTGTAGGGTGCGCTTTAGGTTCAGGTGCCCAGCCCATGAAAGCATCTAGTACGTGGTCAACACCAAAGTTACCTAATGCCGTACCAAATAGAACCGGAGTTTGTTTACCTTGTAAAAATAATTCGCGGTCTAATGGCTCATTCGCCATTTGTACGAGCTCAAGCGACTCTTCAAAAGATGCCCAAGCCAAATCACCTACTTTTTCACGAATATCAGCATGATCATAACCATCACGTACTTCAATATCTGTAATGGTTGAACCAAAACCTGCTTTGTACACATACAATTTATTTTCAATAATGTTGTATACACCAGCAAAATCACGGCCCATTCCTAATGGCCATGTAATAGGTACACAGCGAATATTGAGGACATTTTCAATTTCATCAAGTAACTCAAGTGGCTCACGAATCTCACGGTCCATCTTGTTTACGAATGAAATGATAGGCGTGTCACGCATACGACACACTTCCATCAATTTGATGGTACGTTCTTCGACACCCTTTGCACCATCAATCACCATTAACGCTGAGTCAACTGCGGTTAAGGTACGATACGTATCTTCCGAGAAATCTTCATGTCCCGGTGTATCGAGTAAGTTAATGGTATGACCTTTATATGGGAACTGCATAACAGACGTGGTAATAGAAATTCCACGCTCTTTTTCCATTTCCATCCAGTCAGATGTAGCTGCACGGTCAGATTTACGGCTTTTTACCATCCCTGCAACCTGAATTGCTTTACCCCATAACAGTAATTTCTCTGTCATGGTGGTTTTACCGGCATCGGGGTGGGAAATGATGGCAAATGTGCGGCGTTGAGCAACCTGTGCCGCTAACTCATCTTTAAAACTCATGAAATACACCTACTGCGGAGATTGCAGTGCCAAAGATCTAAAGTCGATCAAAATAAAAATTGGCGTAATTGTAGCAGATTTATAGAACTGTTTAATGATTGTTGATATGCCATCAGTCACTCATAAGATTTTTGAACATTTTTTGAGAATACAACTTCGTTCATTAGAGATTTTACAATCAAAAAAGCCCATCCGATTGTGGATGGGCTTTTTTAGTACTTAGCGGAATATCTTATGCCAGTTTCTTTTCTTCAATAAATTGGACATCGGCAATTTGTACATCCCAGAACTCATTCCATAAAGCACAATAATCAATACATAGCTTGGTTAAGCCTTCATAATCATCTTTTGTAATCGCTTGCGCTAAGGTAAACCAGAGGTCATCCTGATGGTCATCATCAGCGGCCTCAGACGTTTCATCAGTAGATACACCATGCACATGGTAATATCCACCGCCTTCAACATCGATATTCACAAATTTAGTCGCTTCACGTAATGGAGGACTAAAAAGAATAACCTCTTCTTCGGCAACTGCTAACAATGCAACTACATTGATATAACTATCATAAGAAGATTCTAAGAATGAACGAACCTGATCTGCGGCTTTTGATGGTTTATAATTACGGCGATCAGCCTCTGTCAAACCATAATCATTAAGTAAATCTTCATACAATGGATAATGAGCATATTCAGGATTCCCCAAATAATAATCATCTTTACCCAATCCCGGTCTAAAACCGAATTCATCAAGTACATTTAAACTTAATAATACCCGTGGAAACATTTTAGCTCCAGAATGGAGTTTTGGTTCCAGTTGTTTTGTTTGGAACTGCGCTTGTAATAAAGCATCAGTAAAAATCTGTACAATTGCATGACGATATTCTAAATGGATATGAGTTAAAGTATCCTTATCTAGATATCCATGATTTAACATTTCAATTGCAGGATGTTTACAAACTGGTAATTCTGCAATTTTATTTCTTAACTGTTTGAGAAAATTTAAATTTTCATCCCATTGTTTTGCAGGAATACTATTTCTCATCCCCTGCAATGCTTTTTGTCTTGGATTATTAAAATCTTCAAATTTTTTTGACATAATCATTCTCAATAAAAAGTTTTTTCTTATAGTTAAGCGGGGGATTCCCTTATTTCAATTTGCATTCAATTGCTAAAATAAAATCCATATACCCTTCCTTAACAACCTGATATTATGTCTATTAACTCAACAAATCAATGGATTAATTAATAATATTTAAAAAAGTAAATTATTGCCAACCAAATATATAAAATATTATTTTTTAAGATTAACCAAACTATTGAATAAATATAGTTTTTTAAATATTATAAAATAAGTTTTATTTAAGCTTTAACACTTACAATAGCAAAGTTAATCAAAAATATTCGCGACGGTGAACCCGATGACAAAAAGAGAAAATATTATAACAACAGCAACATCCCTTTTTAACCAGAAAAGCTATACATCTGTTGGTGTTGATAAGATTATTGCTGAGTCCAATGTGGCAAAAATGACTTTTTATAAGTACTTTTCTTCTAAAGAAAACTTAATTGAAGAGTGCCTTCATGAAAGAAATTTAGAAATCCAATCTTCAATATTAGGAAAAATTAATAATATTAACAATCCGTTAATTAGACTTAAAAGCATTTTCAACTGGTATATCGACTGGATTAATGCAGATGATTTCAATGGTTGTTTATTTAAAAAAGCCACCATTGAAGTTCTACAATTGTACCCATCTATTAAAGATCAGGTTAATAAATATAGAGAATGGATTTACAAATTGGTTTTCTCAACATGTGTAGAATTAGAAATCAAAGATGCCCATACACTTACCAGTCTTTTCCTTAATATTATTGATGGCATCATTATTGATGGCACAATAAATAAATCAAAAATTAATTCTGAACAAACATGGTCTTATATAACAAAGCTTATTAATTTTGAGGAAACTCAAGCGTGCTCCGCCGCTTAATATATCAATTTAATAGTTTTAGGTGTTTTGTAGAAGAATTAAAATATCATTAAAAAATGAGTAGAGCATGAATTACAGCTCTATTAATAAAATCTATCTAAATTATTGTTACACCCCTACAAAAGCAAAGCCCCTGCTGGTTTAACCACAGGAGCTGCTCTCATTTTATTTATTTTAATTTTATAATCTATATAAATTTAATGAATTTTAATCAGCGGTTTATTAAGAATAACTACATTTTTACTGTGTATAACCCTGCACGTTAATATATTATTAATCTACCGCGATATTCTTTAAGAAATACTCCAACAATACATCTCTATCATCCACACTATTTTCACCTAAAAGCTGAACCATAGCCCCATCTACCACAAATAAAAACATATGTGCATCTTCTTTTGAGGCCTCTGAGTTCTTTGTTAAAAGCAGTCTATAAATCTCGCTAATGAGCCAGTTTCTGTACTCAACCACTACTTGATAGGCCTTTGGGTAAAGCTTTTCAATTTCAAAAATGGCTTTAAATAGCAGATGATAAAGGCCTTCTAAATCTGCATGTAAGAAGTAAATTTTGCGGAGTTTTTCAATTACGGTTAAGTCTTTCTGAACATAAATGATTGAAAGCACCTCTTCTTTTAAACCATCTTTTTGAAAGGCTAAGCTCATTTCAATGAGTCTTTCTTTTGAGTAAAAGTAATTATAAAAGGTAGCTTTGGGGAGTTTTGCTGCTTCAATAATTCGGTCTACCCCAACTTTGTGAAAACCATAATTATTAAAGAGATATCTTGCAGAATGAAGCACGCTTAAAGCACGAAATGGGAGATCTAAATGTTGCATAGTTTTACCGTTATAAAAATAAGTTCTTGTTGTGTCTCAATGAGATAAAACTGCCTAGGCTCTTGTTTTAAGCAAAAAAAGGCATGCAAAGGCCCTCGAAAGACTGCCTCAGCGCATCTCAAGTTTTATTGTTGATATGATTTTTTTGGTCGTGACGAGCTAATGCTTGAAAACCCAAAGGTCATCAAACCGCGCTATAGACTAGTCTGGAGGTATAAAAATAGAATGCATAGCCAACTCCTTTATATTGGGAGTTCTGCCAAAGCATTAATCAAGAATTATGGTGGCAGAACGAAAGAGGGTTAGCAGACTGGTGAAAGATTTAACCAGCACACCCGAGGGTGTCCCTCTCCCGTCCTACCGCTACGGGAGGAGACGAGGAGTTTACGCATAAGACTATCCCTCAGACGGAATAACTCTGATGCGATCTTTCATCACGGTCTGCTAAAACCGACTGGCAATGTAGGCCAGCTTGCAAAGGATAATCTGAGAGTTTACAGGTGTCAATG
>RCUP01002217.1_pt1 | contig 10505 bp, 7 predicted proteins | sample 2166341 | NCBI WGS metagenome assembly RCUP01 (sample SAMN09932325, study PRJNA488358) | compost metagenome | isolation source: compost soil in succinonitrile-enriched | place: Germany: Experimental Botanical Garden | reverse complement strand
GATTTGGGGCTGCCGATGCCGTTGGCGATGTCGTTCGGGCGCAGGGGCTGGCCGATCTCCTTGAGGAAATCGAGGATATCGAACGCCCGGTCCAGCCCGCGTGCCCGGCGCTTGATGGTGTCTTCGGTCATTTCAGTGGTTCCCATTCATGGTCGCCTGGAGTTTACCCAGTGTGCCGCGCTGACCGTTAGGCCGCCTTCGCGGGCAAGCCCGCTCCCACAGGGAATGGTGGTGTGTCTGCAATCTGTGGCAGCACACAAACCTGTGGGAGCGTGGCTTGCCCGCGATGGGCGCGACTCGGTTCAAGCCTTTTTCTTGTACGCAATGCAGTCGATCTCGACCTTGCAGTCGACCATCATGTTCGCCTGCACACAGGCCCGCGCCGGGGCATGTTCTGGCTTGAAGTACTCGGAGAACACCTTGTTGAAGCTCCAGAAATCCCGCGGGTCTTCCAGCCACACGCCAGTGCGCACCACGTCTTCGAGGCCATAACCGGCCTCTTCAAGGATAGCGATCAGGTTCTTCATGGTCTGGTGAGTCTGCTCGACGATACCACCGACAATGATCTCGCCATCCAGCGCCGGCACCTGGCCGGACACGTGCAGCCAGCCATCGGCTTCGACAGCGCGGGCGAATGGACGAGGCTGACCGCCGCCGGCGGTGCTGCCGGTGCCGTAACGAGTAATGCTCATGGGTGTTTCTCCTGACTGGAAGTTATTGTTCCGCTATAGCGGAATTAATTGTGCAATAACGGAATAAGCGGCAGAAAGTGTGCCACAGGATGTGGAGGGAATGTGAGAGGGATTGAAATTTGTTTTGAATCAGAGGGACGGGTATCTGGTTCTCAATTGGGTGCACATGACCCCACTCGAAGCAACACCCGCGACTCAGAGCAGCTTCATTGGACAACCGCCCACCCGACTGCTTTATTCTATGTCCAGGAAATTACCGGTTTTAGCAGCCGTGACGTGTTCGGCGTGCGCGGTCCCAGGAGGGTTGATGTCATTTAAAGTCATGATGGTTTTCGGTACGCGTCCGGAGGCCATCAAGATGGCCCCCCTGGCACGGGTCCTGCGCAATTGGCCAGGTATAACCCTGAACATCTGCTCCACAGGCCAGCACCGGGAAATGCTCAAGCAGGTCCTCGACTCGTTCGAGCTGACGGTCGATGAAGACTTGCAGGTGATGACCCAGGGCCAGACCCTCAACGGTCTCTCCGAACAATTGCTGGGGCATCTCGACAAAGCCTACGAGCGGGTGCATCCGGATATCGTGCTGGTACACGGCGACACCACCACCAGCTTCATTGCCGCCCTCGCCGCCTTCAATCGCCAGATACCCATCGGCCACGTCGAGGCAGGTTTGCGTACCGGTAACTTGCGTGCACCCTGGCCTGAGGAAGCCAACCGGCACCTGACCGGTGTCATCGCCGACCTGCATTTCGCGCCGACCACCATCAGCCAGGACAACCTGCTGCGCGAAGGTGTGTCCAAGGCCAACATCGAGGTCACCGGTAACACGGTGATCGATGCGCTGGTATGGATGCGCAAACACCAGCAGGAAATCCACTGGCACCCGGCCGCCGACTCGCCGCTGGCGGTGCTCGACGACAACAGGCGCATGGTGCTGATCACCGGGCATCGCCGGGAGAATTTCGGCGGCGGTTTTCGCAACATCTGCCTGGCTCTGGCCACCCTTGCCGAACGTTATCCCGATGCGCAATTCGTCTACCCGGTGCACCTCAATCCGCAGGTGCAAAAGGCGGTCTACAGCGTCCTCTCGGACAAACCCAATATCTATCTGGTGGCACCGCAGGATTACCAGCATTTCGTCTGGCTGATGGACCGCGCCTATTTCATTCTCACCGATTCCGGTGGCATCCAGGAGGAAGCACCGGCCATTGGCAAGCCGCTTCTGGTGCTGCGCGATGTCACGGAGCGGCCATCGGCGCTCGAAGGCGGAACCGTGGTGCTGGTGGGCACCGACACCGACCGCATCGTCAGGGAATCGAGCCTGTTGTTCGATGATGAAGCCACCTTCCAGCGAATGAGCCGGGTCCATAGCCCCTATGGCGACGGACACGCCAGCGAACGCATCGCCAATCGCCTCGGCATCTGGCTCAAACACCGCACGGCGGGTAAAGCCGTATGAGCCTGGTGTTTGTCGACTTCTTTGCCTATGTGTTGTTCGGTCTCAAATACCTCGCGATTACCCTGGCCCTGCTGATGTTCATACTCGGCCTCGATGACCTGTTCATCGACCTGGTGTACTGGACCCGCAAGCTGATCCGGCGCTGGCGGATCTATGAAAAATTCGACCGAGCCGATGAGCAACGGCTGTATTCCATCGGCGAAAAACCCCTGGCGATCATGGTGCCGGCGTGGAACGAAGTCGGCGTGGTCGGTGAAATGGCGCGCCTGGCCGCCTCGACCATCGACTACGAGAACTATCAGATTTTCGTCGGCACCTACCCCAACGACGCCGAGACCCAGGCCGACGTCGATGCGGTGTGCCTGCATTATCCCAACGTGCACAAAGTGGTGTGCGCCCGTCCCGGTCCTACCAGCAAGGCTGACTGCCTGAACAACGTGATCGACGCCATCCTGCGCTTTGAAAACGATGCAAAGATCCAGTTCGCCGGCTTCATCCTGCACGATGCCGAGGACGTGATTTCGCCCATGGAGTTGCGCCTGTTCAACTACCTGCTGCCGGCCAAGGACCTGATCCAGATTCCGGTCTATCCCTACGCGCCGGAATGGCATGGCTTCACTGCCGGGCACTACGTCGACGAGTTCGCCGAGAACCATGGCAAGGACGTCATCGTGCGTGAAGCACTGACCGGGCAAGTGCCCAGCGCCGGGGTCGGCACCTGTTTCAGCCGTAAGGCCATCAGTGCCCTGCTCGAAGACGGTGACGGTATCGCCTTCGACGTGCAGAGCCTCACCGAAGACTACGACATCGGTTTCCGCCTCAAGCAAAAAGGCATGAAGTGCATCTTTGCCCGCTATTCGGTGACCGACCCGAAACTGGCACTGGAACAACCATGGGTGTTCGGCATGGACCGCGCCTTTTCCCAGGTGATCTGTGTGCGCGAGCACTTTCCCCGTGACTTGCAGTACGCGATCCGGCAGAAGTCGCGCTGGATCGTCGGCATCGTGTTCCAGGGCACCAAGAATCTGGGCTGGAGCAGCAAAGGCCTGCTCAATTATTTTCTGTGGCGCGACCGCCGTGGCCTGATTGCGTACCTGTTGAGCTTCCTGGTGAACATACTGCTGGTGGTGTTGCTGGCGATGTGGCTGGTCACCGTGATCGCGCCGACCGCCTGGCGGTTCCCGTCGATCCTCTCTGACAGCACGTTGTTGGCGGGCCTGCTGTGGCTCAATGGCTTCATGCTGCTCAACCGGCTATTCCAGCGCGGTTGGTTTGTCACCCGTTTTTACGGACTCGGCGAAGGACTGCTGTCGGCGCCCCGGATGGTGTGGAGCAATTTCGTGAATTTTTTCGCCAACGTTCGGGCGTTGCGCCAGGTGATGGAAATGGGCGATTCCCGTCGCGTCGCCTGGGACAAGACCACCCATGAGTTTCCGGCCCTGGCTGAAGCCCAGCGCACCCCGCTGGGCCATCGCCTGGTGGAAAAAGGCCTGCTGTCTGAAGATCAACTCGAAGCCGCGATCACCAACCCGGTACGCCGACGCCTGGGTCAGGAACTGCTGCTGCGCGGGCACATCGACACCACGCAACTGGTGCAGGCCCTGGCCGAACAACTGGACCTGGAATGGGCGCCACTCAATCCGTTCAAGCTCGACAAACGCCTGATCGACGCCGTGCCGCGCAAAATCGCTACACACTACGGCGTGTTGCCGGTCGCCGAGGAGAACGAAACCCTGGTGCTGGCCTCCGAAGGTCCGGTGAGCCAAGTGTCCCTGGGCGCCATCAGCCGTCAACTGAAACGCCCGGTGCGTTGCCGCCTTGCACCACAAGGCCGGGTGACGCTGGGGATCCGCTACTGGTACGCCAGCCCTCGTCAAAGCGAGGAAGTGCATCAGATGCTTGAGGTGCTTGAGCAAAATCAGGACGACGAAGACCTGATTGAGCGCGTCAGCCATCACCAAGTGTTGCTGGGCAATCTGTTGCAAGTACGCGGCATGGTGCCGCCAACCCTGTTCAATCAGGCGCTGATCGATTTCGATGCGGAAAAAATGTCTCTCGGTGAACACTTGATTGAACGCGGCATGATCACACAGGAAATCCTCGAACAGGCCCTGGTCGATCAGACGAGCGAGCAGCACGCAGCGTACTGCATTGCCCGGGAGGCCGCATGAAGCCTGTCCATCGTCAGACCTTGATGGCCGGTAGCCTGTTGCTCTGCCTGAACACCACGGCGTGGGTGCAAGCCGAACCCTTGACCGATTTCGATCAGTTCCGCAGTTACCCCTATATGGACCGCAGTTACCGCGAAGCGAAAAACGGCAACTGGAAGGAAGTCGAACGGCTGATGCGCCACCTGCTGAGCAAAGTGCCGCAAAACGATGAAGCACGGGCGTTACTGGTGCAATCGCTGGTCAAGCAGCAACGCTACGAAGATGCCCTGCAAGCGCTGCCGGATACCCCGTCCAACAGCGATAGCCTGCTCAACCTGCGCCTGGCCTGGATCGAACAGGATCCGCCGGACAGAAAACAGGTGGAGCAATGGATAGCCTCCAGCAATCTGGAGCATCGCGTGCGCCTGTGGCAGGCCTACAGCGCGAGCCTGGCCAAGCGCGGCGGCGCGGCCTCGGCCCATGACTGGCTGGCGCAACTGCCACCCAAGGGTGATGAGCAAGCGCTGCAACAGGCCCGGGCCAACTGGTCCGAGCAACTGCGCGATTGGGATGGCACCATCAAGGAACTGGCGCCACTGGCCGCTAACCAACAACTCGATGCCCAAAGCTGGCAACGCCTGGCCAACGCCTACGTGCAACGCCTCGACGAGCAATCCTTGCAGCAACTGCTGCAAACAGCGCCAAGCCCGGAAGCCGCGCGCAAGACCCGGCTGGCCATGGTCGACCGGGCGATTGCCATGGGCCAGGTCCAGCAGGCGCAGCGCTGGATGCAATCGCTGCCGCCTGCCGATCTTGCCGACCCGGCGCAACGCCAGCGTCTGTGGGAACTGGCGCGGCAAACCGGCGACAGCGCCACGGTACAACGCTTGAGTGGTGAGTTGCAGCGGCCATGCCTGGAGACCGCCGACTGGCTGTCGCGTCGTGATCCGCAAGCTGCGCTGAGCCAATTGAAAAGTTGCCAACCCGAAGAAAACCCGCAGGCCTGGCTGGTCCTCGCCCAGCGCCTGCAAGCCACCGACCTGCTGCAAACGACCCGTCTACCGGAGCCTTGGGACACGCGACGCCGCGAACACCTGCTCGACGTCTGGCAGGAGGAAGGCCGCAGCGACAAAGTCATGGCCTACCTCGCCAGCCAGCCGCAGACCGCCGACGTGGTCAAACGCCGCGCTGAACTGCTCCAGGCATCGGATCACGATACCGAAGCGGCGGCATTCTGGGAGCGGCATTACCAGCAGACCGGCAACCTCGATTCGCTCAACCAGGCTACCTACCTGGCGCTGAATGCCGGCCATCGTGAACATGCGCAACAGTTGCTCGAGAGCGCCTTCGACCGCCACGGCGGCAAGCTGCCGACGCCCCTGCTGCAAAGGTTGGCGGGGTTGTATGCCGCGTCGACACCGACCGCGGCACAACAGCAACGCATTGTTTCGCTGCTCAAGCGCGTCGACCCCGCCACTCGCGGGCAACTGCTGGCGCAACTGGCGGAAAACGGCCAGTGCGGCGCGGTTCAACAGGCCATCGGTGATCTCCCGCAAGCTGCGGGCGACTACCGCGCCCTCGGCCGTTGTGCAATGCCCGAGCGCCCCGGCGAAGCAGTAGTGTATTACCAGACCGCCGAAAAAATGGGTGACCAGAACACTCGCCTGCCACTCGCCTACGCCCTGGAGGCGGCCGGAGACTCGGCCGGTGCCCTGGCCATCTGGCGCAGCATTCCAGATGCCGAACTCAGCGACAATGCCCGCCTCACCGCCAGCCGCGGCGCCCTGAATATCGGCGACACGCAAACAGCTGAACGCTACTGGCAACTAAGCCGCACCCGTGGTGCCAATGAGTGGACGTTGGGCGCGGCGATTGCCGATGCCCAGGGCGATCACACCCTCGCGCTGCAACGCCAGCGGTCCGCCCTGCAGCTGGTACCGGATGCCGAGCATTACTATGCGGCCTCGGTCACGGCGCAAAAGGCCGGCGACCTGCAACAAAGTACCGAATGGCTTGCCGAAGCGGCGCGCCGCGAACCGGACAATCCCCGTTATCGGGCCGACTACGGCGTGCGCCTGGCCGGTGCCGAGACCAAGGCAGCACGCGCCGGTTCCATCCCGTATCTGCAACGCGCCACCCAGGATTTCCCGGAAGACTATCGCCTCGGCGAAACCCTGGCCTGGCGTTATGACGAGGTCGAAGACAGCGCTTCGGCGCGCAAGGAACTGCGCCGGGTGATCGATCTGGAGCAGAACCCGGTGGCCGCCGATGACGAGGATGGCAGCATGGAAGCGCGCCGCTATCGCCAGCGTCGCGCCCACGAAAGCCTGTCCCGTCGCGACACAGTCACCATCGCCAGCACCTGGTCACCGGCCGGGATATCGACCAACGACATCCTGCGTCCCGACGACAGCATCGGCACACAGCGACGCTCCAGTTCACAGAACGTGCAACTGGCCATGTGGGACCACGCACTGGGCGATGAACCCAGCCGCGCCGGCAGCACGCTGTCGGTCTATGGCCGCGTGTTGCTTGGCGGCGTGGGCAGGTCGAGCTATGCCGAATCCCTGGGTACCGGCGTCGGCCTGCGCTACAAGCCCTGGGGCACCGCCAACATCAACTTCTATGGTGAGATCTACAAGCAAAGCCAGTTCGATGATCAGGACAACCATGGCCTGAGCCTCGGCCAGATGCTGGTCCCCGACAAGGTGTCCGATCAGGCCGAGGATCACCGCAATGATGGCCACACCACCACCGACTACCTGCTGCGGACAACCGCGTCGTTCCTTGATCAGGGTCGATTCCGCAACGATTGGCGGGTCGATGAAAGCGACTGGGAGGAGCGCTTCCTCTACCTCGACGCGGCGTGGTGGACCAAGGCCGGCGACCATCAATGGTTGTCGCGCTTCCAGCAAGGGCACACCTGGAAACTTCCGTTCAACGGCGCACAAACGATCATGCCGTACGGCTTTCTCGAATTCGCGACCCAGGACCCGAGCAACGACTGGCGCCAGGATCTGCGCACCGGTCTGGGCCTGCGTTGGCAATGGTGGTTCGACGACGATGTCTACAACGCCTATCGCGCGCACTTGACGGTGCGCACCGAGTATCAACAAGCGTTGGGTGGCAATCTGTATGAAGGCGGCAACGGCGTGCTGGTGGGCGTGGAGTTGAATTTCTGATGAAGCGACTTCTTTTGGCTTTGTGCCTGTTGCTGGGCGCCGCGGCGACCCATGCCGACGAACGGATTTTCTATCAACCGCTCAATGTCGATGCCAACCTGAGCCAGGCGCAATGGCAGCGGATCTGGCAGGACAGCGCCCGCCAGGGCGTGCACACGGTGATCGTACAGTGGACGGCCTACGGCGATTCGGACTTCGGCGGTGCCGACGGCTGGCTTGCCCGCAGCCTGAAACAGGCCCAGGCCCAAGGCCTGAAACTGGTGCTGGGCCTGTACATGGACCCGGCCTATTACCAGCGTATCAATGAGCTTGACAGTGCCGGGCTGGCAACGTACTGGCAGACGCAACTGGGGCAGTCGCTGGCCCGGCAGCAGAAACTGCGCAAGGACTGGAAACTCCCCGTCAGCGGCTGGTATCTGCCCATGGAACTGGATGACCTGCACTTTCTGGCGCTGGATCGCCGACAAAGATTGCAACGCCAGCTCAAGGATTTTTCCGGCAAGCTCGACGCACCATTGCACATCAGCGTGTTCAACGTCGGCAAACTCGCGCCACAAGTGAATGGCCAATGGCTGGGGGAATTGGCGAACGCCGGAATCCAGGTGTGGTGGCAAGACGGTGCCGGCACCGGACGCTTGCCACCATTGATTCGCAATGGCTACGCCAATGCGCTGCCCTGCTCCATCGGCATCGTCAGGGAAGCCTTCCGGCAAGTCAGCGCTGCCGGACAACCCTTCCGTGCCGAACCGATGCCGCCACAAACCTCTTCACCGGGTTGCCACCCGACATCGGTTTTCTCCCTGCGCTACCGACCCTGGGGCAAGGTGATTCTCGACAACCAGCACAAGGGCAAGGTCGGCGATGTACAAAACCATTGAAGACGAAGTGCTGAAAAAATCGGCGCCGGCTGAGCTCAAGGCCGAGTTCCTCCAACATGAATTCGATCGGCTGCACACATTTTGCGTACTGATCTACATCGCCAGCATTGTGGTCTGGGTTGCTTACGACCTGATCCTGAGTTTCATCGGCGGGCAGCCATTCACCTGGCGCTCGCTGGTGTTCTTCGGGGTCTTCACGATTCTTGTCATCATTCTGCTGTTTATCCGCGACGCCCGGCACTTCCAGAAACTCAACCTGCTGTTTGTGCTCACCATTGCCTTCGGCACGCGGCTGCTCATCGAAGGCCTGGGAAACGACCACCAACCGGCCTGGCTGTTGCTGGCGGCTTCGACCACCCTGTTCACAGCCTCGGTGTTGCCGCTGAGCCGCTGGTCATTCTTTGCCGCGCAGTTGGTGACCTGGTGGTTTCTCAATCCCTTCTACAACACCGGTATCGAACAGTTTGAACTGGGGGGCGTGATGGCCCTCAGTTACACGACATTTATCTGCGGCCTGACCCTCTACAGCTTCCTGACGCTGCACAAGGCCAAGCTCAACAACTTCATCATGTCCAGGCTGCTGCTGGACCAGGCCTACATCGACACCCTCACCGAAATCCCCAATCGCCGTTCGTTCATGACCCGCGCAAGCCTGCAGTTGAACAGCGTGCCGCGGGAAAACGACCACTACCTGGCGATGATCGACATCGACAACTTCAAGAAGGTCAACGACGTCTACGGCCACGACATTGGCGATGAGGTGCTCAAGCGCATCGCGCAGGACATCAAGTCGGTGACGGCCCACCACGAATATGCGCGATTGGGTGGCGAGGAGTTCGCGATTTACCTGGCCGGGGTTAGCCGCGAAGACGTCGAGACGCTGGCCGGCGACCTGTGTCGGGTGGTACGCGAGCAACCCACTCGACACCCGGTGACCATCAGTATCGGCCTGGCCCGGGTGCTCGACGGTGACACACTGAACCAGGCGCTGATCAAGGCCGATGCGGCCTTGTATGAGTCAAAACATACCGGGAAGGATCGCTACACATTTCATCAATAAAGCTATCTATCCCACCTACTGCAAAGCGCCTCCTCATCGCTAACCGAGCGATGTGTGCCATCGAAAAAAGATCTGTTTAAACCCGACCAATCTGCTTGCTACTGTCAAATATGACAGTAGACGCTTCTGAGTAGGCAAGGAAATACTGGCGCCGCATCTGACTATCGAAACCAAAGGGGATCGAACATGAATACGGCGAGAACTTTATTTGTTTGCGCGACGCTGGGGATGGGTTTAACGGGTTGCAATATTGATCCGGACGCGACTGTTTCCACGGTCAGCGAAGAGTGCAGCAGCTTGGTCAATGGAAAGTACATCGGCCAGAATGGCCCTGAAGTTTGCATTACGACACCGCTTTCAAAAAGTGCCACATCCATCTCGGGCACGATCGTTGGGACCACGGCTACAGGCCCGTTCATGGTAACGGCGAAAACCAGCGATGACGTCATTTTGAAGCAGGTATCCACGCTGTCTAACGGTAACTTCACGATGTCACAATTGAATCTGCAAAACCTGCCAGGCAAGGGCATTTCATTTTCGGTTGTGGTAACGGGTGTAAGTTCACCGCCCACCAAACTGGTAGTCGGCCAGGAGCCACCGTCAAAATGTTCACAAGGAGCTCCGAACTATCCGTTATGTGGCACTTATCCCGGCGCGATCTTTTTTCCAATCAAAACCTCCGTTACCACCATTTTCTCTGTTTTACCTGGGGAATTTTATACTGGGGCTACCTTGCTCCCGTCTTTCATGGGTTTAAGTACAACCCGCTGGAGGCCAGACCGATACATCAGCTTCTTACGAAACGTTTCTGCTCCCATAAAGCCGGGAGAGGAGCAAACCGTTTTTGCGACTATCGATAACACTGAGTCTTTTGCCTACCCTGTCACTCAAACTGTTTTGCCCGCTCAACAGTAAAAATCCCCCTTCGGGCCGGGCCTGGAGGGTGTCGATCCAGCCCGGCAACTGCGCCTTGCCATGGGCCATCCGCGATGCGGTCAACCCGCTCAACTGCGCCAATTCACCGATCTTCATTGCGGCCTCATTTACCTGCTTGACATTAAAGTTAACTTTAAGCTTAGCCTCT
>RCUP01002209.1_pt1 | contig 10524 bp, 6 predicted proteins | sample 2166341 | NCBI WGS metagenome assembly RCUP01 (sample SAMN09932325, study PRJNA488358) | compost metagenome | isolation source: compost soil in succinonitrile-enriched | place: Germany: Experimental Botanical Garden | reverse complement strand
CTCTACAATAATGGCAAGAACAATGTACCTTTCCTTTCGCAAACTTCCCTGAAAATTTCTCATGACAACCCAATATTCTAGCAATCCAAAGCTTTCATGACCTCTATCGTTTCGGAATGCCTTGTCATCATAAAGATCATAATCGATCTTTTCAAGAAATTCCGAAATATGGATTTTATAATTCATTGTCTATCTCGAGCTCCATCACCCGCTCGACCAGCGAAGAGTAGCCTTCGACAGACTGCGAGATGTAGGAAAGTACAGTATCGCTCCAACCATAAATGTAAAAAGTCTGCGGATCTTGGTCCGGTACCATCGCATGCCGATATGGGGCAATATCCACTATAAATGCCTTCACATCGCAATTAATCTTTGAGCGGTACCGTCTTAACTGCTCGTAAAACGGGCTTCCATTGTTTTGCTGCTCGTCCGTGATGATAATGATTTGGTCTACCTTCTTCCTCTGCTGGATTAGCTTCCGAACAGGTGCCCCTGCATCGGTCCCTCCGCGTGCATGGATCTGTGCAGCCTGCGTCAGGATGCTATCTTTGCGGGAAGGCTTGGCGTCCATGACTTCAGTATCGAATAACCAGAACAGCGATTTCCCGTGGGTTTTTTTGTAGAGCGCCAGCGCGAACACGGAGCCGATCTCCAAATATTGGCCGTTCATCGAACCCGATATATCCAGAAAAATAGCCGTACGTTCCCCGATCTCCGGCAAGTTGTTGAACGTAAGCTCAGCAGCTTCGCGAAGAGCATCCCGGAGCTCGGGATGCTCCACTTGGCGGAAAGCCGTTGCCAACCGGAACGGCAGGATTTTAGCTTTTCTCAGCGCCTGCTCATCCGTCAGACGGTTCGTGACATAATCCAGGTTGCGCTGATCTTCCAAGACACCGGCCCGCTGCAAAGCATTCATATGCCGGAGAAGGGCGAACGTCGGCATCTGGTACAGCAATGCTTCCCAGACCGCCCGCGACGGCTTGATAGCACCCGTAACCGTCTCATACGGCAGCTTGCCGCGTTCAATCCACTTGATCTGCTCCGCTTCAGTGGAAGCGAGCTTCAATTTCTCCAGGGATTCTACCTGCGGCAGCAGGGTTAGGTTGGCCTCAAGTCCCCGCAAGTATCGGAACAAGGCCTGCTGCTTCAAATCCTCCGGCTTCGGATGCGCGGTTGCGATGGCGTCGCCCAGGCTGTAGCCGCGACCTCGCCCGTTATATTTCATGGCCCAGTATTCAGACACCTGGGACAGGAAGCGGTTGACCTGCCGCTTGACCGCCCGCCCCCCTTCTCCGCGTCCAAGCCCCTTCAGTATGGTCAGGAAATCAGACAAATCCGAAGGAATCCGTACCACCTGCAGGAAAATCTTCGCAAACAAATCCTGACGGTACATGGAGAGGACCGCAAGACCGAACAAAGGCTGCAGCCGCATAAAGCCTTCACTCCGGGCAAATACGATCGCTTTAGCCATGAATTCCGGGCTGCTGGCCGCAATCTCATGGTGCAGCTGCTCCGCTCCCGCAAGCAGTTCATTTTGATCCGCATAGAAGGTGTTGCTTAGCGTATTGGTCAACAGAGTCTGCATATACTGCTCTTCAACAGACCTTGTGAATGCCGGGTACCGATCTTTATTTAAAGTATCTGGTCTTAAAGAACCGAATAATTTCTTAGCCATACTCATAAAATTGAAGCCTCCTTATCATACTTGGTGAGGAAAAAGCGGGATAGGCTTGCTGCAGGAGTCGAACCTGCCGTAAAGCCCGGGGGTATTGCCATTGCCGTGGGTCGATAAGTTCGAAGTAGCCCATCCCAGCGCCTCACAAAGTTTAAATTAAATAAAATAAAATGAAGCGAGGGATTGAAGTGAAAAGGTCGTTAGTGCCTTGCTGGCACCATCAATACTTAACCCTAATAAGTCGAAGGAACCCTTTCTGGCGCCTCGCTTCATTATTCATCTAAGTGAAAGAACACCGAGGAAGTTGGCCGGAAAGGTACAATGCTGCTCTACCTACTGAGCTATTCCCCGCTAGGAGAAGTTGGACTCGAACCAACGACCAGCCGATTAGGAGTCGAAGTAACCCTTCCATGCGCCTCGGTATTCTTTGAGGAGCCGCCACTTGATGTGTTCGGCTTCTGGTACTATCTTCACTTATTTTTGAAGCTACGAACATGGCGAAAGTATTACGATGCCTATAAAGTTTCCATTTCACCCCAATCTCTCCCCTGTTACAATAAAAGGAAGATGCATCGCAAGAACGGGGGATGATTGTGGCTAAGGAAAGCTTTGATAAAGAAATTCAGTTCCTTCGGATGCTGGTGCTGACCAGCGGGGCCTTCAATAGACAGCAGTTCGCTGAGCGGCTGGGGATCTCTGTACATACTTTTGATAAAACAATACGGCGGCTAAAAGAGGTGGCAGCTTCTGCATACCCTTCCCAGCAAGAAACATCGAAGGAGTTCTCCGAAACTCTTCGTTACAGCTATTACGACTCGACTGATCCGCTGCTGCTGTTCCTATTCCGCGCCAAATCTGTCAAGGAAACCGAAAGCCAGCGAATCTCGATGCTGCTCGGGGCCATGAATGAACAGGCCTTGAGTGCCATGGAACTTCTGGATGTATGCTGCAGTAGTCTGCCTGCCGATCTTGCGCTGCCCGACGAGAAGACTATACGGTCAGATCTCAAGTATCTGGAGCAGGTTGGCGTAATCCGCAGGGAGCCTGGACCTCGTCCCTACCGATACCGCATTCAAGATGATTTGGTACGAAGCTTGTCGGAAGATGAGCTCATCGACCTGTATGATTTCGTGGATGTCATGGCGAACACCCAAATACCTTCCGTCCAAGGTTATCTGCTGCGGGATGGACTTAAGAAACATTTTCTGCGCGGTCAGGAGAAGCAGTACGGCATGGAGCCGTTTCTGTATAAGTATCACTATTACTCGCGGATTTTGGATGAGGCCCATCTGTTCACACTGCTAAACGCCATCCGACACCACCGTAAGATCCAATTTCTCTATTTCTCACCAAAGTCTGATAAGAGCTATACCTCCAAAAATACCAATCCCTTGTTTGAACGGGAAACGAAAGGCAAAGCCGAAAAGACGCTTCCCCTTAAAATCGTCTACGATCATCAATATGGACGATGGTACTTATTGTCCTACGGCAGAGAGGGAATCCGGAAGTACCGGATGGAAGGCATCACTCAGATCGAAGAGGAAGAATCTGTCCCGGAGGATTTATTTGAGGCAAGGCGGACCGAGCTTGCGGAAAAAACGCGGTATAGCTGGCTGATCGATACGGGTCGGCCGGTGACGGTACGTGCCCGATTCTATAAGCCTGAAGGCTCTGCCCCTGATTTTGTGATGAAGCGTGTCATGCTGCAAGGACAGTGGGGACAGATTGTGGCTGAGGATGAACACACTTTTATTTACGAAATCACAGTAAATGGAACGACAGAGATCAAGCCATGGCTGCGCAGCTTCGGTTCAAGCTGTGAAATCCTTGAGCCAGTTCGGTTCCGGCGCGAAATGATTGCCGAATGGAAGGAGATTCAGGGCTATTATGAATCTGTTTGAGAAGATCTTTAACCACCAGATCATTACCCGGCTGGAAGATTCGGGCACCTTCATGGTCACCTCGCACGAACGTGCATGGCTGAAGACGATGCTGGAGCATCCCGCAGCAGCCGGGGCGTTCACGGTAGACACCCTGGAGAAATTACGCTCTGTTCTTGAGGTGGATCAGATGATGGATATCTCTGAGCACTTGGTAGAGAAAGCCCGGAGCAAGGAGAAACAGGTATATCATCCGCTCCTGCGGACCTTGCGCCGACATATTATGAACAAAACAGGAATCCGCCTAACCTATGAGATTAAGGGCGGACGCGTGAACAGTGAACATTCGGGTTTGCCATACAAATTGGAATACTCCATGATCAAGAGAGAGTGGTATCTTCTGTGGTACCGGCTGCGGCATCGCGCAGTCATGTGTACCAGTCTGGACAAGATCCACTCTGTTACTGCTGAAGGTATCAATCCGTCTGCAGCAGACTCAATTATAGAGAGAATGAGACAGACCCTGGAGTCACGAAAACAGGAAGCTGTAATTGAAGTGGTCCGTGATTATAATGCGGAGCTGTCTCGAATCCTGTACGCTTTCTCCAGCTTTGAGAAAGAGGTTCAGTATGAAAGGGAGAATGGTACGTACCGGGTCAAAGTATGCTTTTTTGGAAATGAAAGTGAGTATCTGCTGTCCAAAATCCGCTTTCTGGGAAAACGGGTTCGGGTAGTGGAGGGAGATTACTTAAAGAGGCGCATGCTGGAAGCGTCGACGAAGGCTTTGGCGCGGTATGGTGTTGAATTAGATGCAGAGGAGTTGTCGTCGTAGAATAGGGAACGTAACTCTATAGCTAAACTTTATCATAAGACTCGTGATTAGCTTGTGGTAATATTGCTTTAACGTTAATTTACGGAAGGAATCAACAATGAATATCACTGCCTCAGTAACGTCCAAACAAATGATGGACCTTTTATTAAATATTGCTGTTGTACGTCCCGTTTTTATTTGGGGAGCTCCTGGAATCGGGAAGTCATCCTTGGTTCAGCAGTTTGCTGAAATGGTCGGGTTACCCTGTGTGTCTCTATTAGGGAGTCAGCTTGCACCAGAGGACCTGATTGGGGTTCCGCAAATTGTAGATGGAAAAAGCCAATTTTGCCCTCCCAGCATCATCGCCAGGGATGAGCCCTATTGTCTATTCCTGGATGAATTAAATGCATGTAACCATGAGGTTCAAAAGGCATTCTACAGCCTAATTCTTGAAAAACGGATAGGAGAGTACCGACTGCCGGAAGGCTCCGTTGTAATTGGTGCAGGGAATCGTGCTCAAGATAGTGCCATAGTAAAGCCCATGTCTTCAGCATTGATTAACCGTATGTTCCATGTCCAGCTTAAAGTTTCGCACCGTGAATGGATTGAGTGGGCTTATGCGCACGATCTCCATCCTTTAGTGATTAATTATATCGAGACTCGCCCAGATCATTTGTGGGTTCAGCCTCCTAAGCACGAGGAACCCTTCTCTACTCCGAGATCCTGGCATATGTTAAGCGATGCATTAAAAGAATATGGTACCCAGCTTCAGCCTGAAATGCTGGATATTCTGTCCTCCGGCTGTTTATCACCCCACCACGCTGGCCAATTTAAGGCCTTCTACAAACAAACGAACAATAAATATAAGCTGAACTCCATTCTTGAGGGCGAAATTGGCTGGCCTCACGAGCCCGAAGACCGGGATGTATTGTACTTCCTGGCGCAATCCTTCCGTGCTCACCTAATCAAAGAACTTCCGGGTTCTAAAGATGTACTATCCGAACACCATAAAATGCTTGCCCACCGTGCAAAAGCCCTAATCAAGAGTCTAAGCATAATCAGTCTAGAAATTGCACAGCTCTCTGTTGCCAAGAGCGAAGCTGGTGATAGTCTGCCTGACTGGTTCCTTGTCGAGATTGTCCGTGATCTCCCAAGACTGGTACAGAAAAGGGATGTTTGATTATGGCTAAACCAAAAAAACGTGAGTTTGATTCTGCAGAAAAGGCTTATACGGAGGGACTGCAGTTCATCAATGATCATCCCATGTTCGCTCCTCTTGCATACCATGCCAGATTTATACGTCAAGAAGGGAATCTTTGTCCTCAAGGCGGCTGGGCCGTCACAACAAGTAGTGGTCATATCCACGTTCATCCCAAGCGCAGAGGATCACCAGAGGAATGGATATATATTCTTGCTCATGCCCTGCTTCATCTGGGCCTTGGGCATTTCCGGACTATGCAGCGGCAGGATTTATGGAATACGGCATGCGACTGTTTTATAGCAAGATTCCTCTATGATATGAAGCTGGGACGGCCTCCTGCAGATATGGACGCCAGGGTGGAGATTGCGGCTAAAAGTGAGGAAGAACTTTATTACAGCTTTATGGATAAGGGACTCCCCTCTTCGCATTATAACTATGGGTCTGCCGGACATGGATTTCAAGATATGATTCTTAATCCTTCCCGCTCTAAGAGTAACTCCTATTGGAACAATAAGGACGTGAATTGGCAGGATTGCTTCGGCAAAGGGCTGCTCCTGGCTGTAACGAGTGCTGTCAATGTTACGGCAGGCTACGAAGCTTATTTGGGAGCACACAAGGAAGTGCTGACACCGGTCATGAAAGCACGTAACTGGTTCATCAGCAGCTACCCTCTTATGGGAGCCATGGCTGCTGATTTTAAGATCATTGAGGACCCTATTCTATGCAACAGATTATCCATCTCCGTAGCTGCTGTGGATGCGGAGGCTAAAGAAATTTATGTTAATCCAGCTGCAGGGCTGGACGAGCAAGAATGCCGATTCGTGCTTGCTCATGAATTTCTGCATGTAGGCTTGAGGCATCATGCCCGTGCTGATGGAAGGGATCCTTATTTATGGAATGTTGCTTGTGACTATGTCATCAATCAATGGTTAATGGATATGGGATTAGGAGCATTGCCTAGAGTTGGCGGACTCCATGATCCAGAGTTAAATGGATTATCTGCTGAATCCATTTACGATCGTATTGTCAACGATCTGAGACTCTATCGTAAAGTCGCTACATTTCGCGGAATCGGTCTTGGAGATATTCTTCCCGCCCATATACCGGATTGGTGGGACCGGAATGATGGAATTACACTTGATGAATTTTATCGAAGCTGTTTAAGCCAAGGTCTTGATTACCATTATGAACAGAACCGTGGCCTGCTTCCTGCAGGTCTAGTGGAGGAGATCCGAGCTCTCTCCCAGCCGCCCATTCGATGGGATGTTGAGCTTGCGAAATGGTTCGATCATTATTTTTCCCCGGTGGAGAAAGTCCGTACTTATTCAAGAATCAGCCGCAGACAATCCTCCACTCCAGATATTCCGAGACCGAGATGGGTACCCGCTGTCGGTGATGAGGAAGGCCGTACCTTCGGAGTTGTATTAGACACTTCGGGTTCTATGGATACCAAGTTATTAGGTCAAGCCCTCGGGGCCATTGCAAGCTATAGTATTTCCCGTGATGTCCCCTTGGTCCGTGTAGTTTTCTGTGATGCGGCTGTGTATGATCAAGGCTACCTCGCCCCAAAAGTGATCGCAGACCGGGTGTCTATCAAAGGCAGAGGGGGAACCGTCCTTCAGCCAGGTATTGATCTGCTAGAGCATGCCGAAGACTTCCCCAAAAAAGGTCCGCTGCTAATAATTACAGACGGTTTCTGTGACAGATTACATATTCACCGGGAGCACGCCTTTCTAATCCCGAAGGGGCAGAATCTGCCGTTTGTGCCAAAAGGCAAAGTATTTCGGATGAGCTAACAACTCAAGAAGAGAGGGTATGGGCCCTCTCTTCTTATTTATACCCTATGTCTCTGGCAATCACTACAGATGAAGATTCAGAACCATTGGCACCCATTCAGCTCCCTAGGCACGGCCAATGCATCCAATACAGCCTAACCCCTTACCCACCCTCACCAACCAAAAAACCAGCATTCGGTAGTTACATTAATGTGTACAGATTACTCCCATGCTAAACCGCATTCTTGTAACAGTACTGGGCTTATTAGTCATTAATTTAGACATGGCCCTACGTCTATCCATGGAGGTCCAACTTACCCGTTGGCGGGTTATGCTCGCTTTTCTTGGTATGGTTACCTTCGGCTGCTAATCTTCTATAAGCTCAGTTGTCCAGTTCAATTCTTGAATTTTGAAATCGAATTCCCTATATGCCTTTGATAATCCATCTACTTGGCTTTGTATTAATCCAACGTCAACTGTTCTGTTAAATTTCACCTCTGATCGACTGTATCTATCTTGTTTTATTGCTGCTTGCTCTAAGACTTCATTAAGCATTTTTCGCTTCTGCATTAATTTATCTCGCTCTGCCAATGCATCTGAAATCGATAGCTCATTGTTGAAGGGAGTGGCTGCATTAGTACTATTGATCTTCCTGATCCATACAGTTAATTCATCGAGACACCTATCCAGTTCTAAAAGTAGAGATTGCGGATCTTCGGCAGGCTGCTCTCCTTCCTGAACCTTAACGACTCTCTCAAGCCGCTGCTTGAGTTGAGCTATTTTCTTCTGACAATCGGCCCGAAGAACAAGGGCTTCTGCAAGTTTCATAGTTTCCCTCCTTAATTTATCTCTTAAATTCAATCCTCAGAGAACGCCATTTACTAATTACAACCGCGGGTCGATCTCCCGCTCCTTGGCCACCTCGAACAGCAGGTTGGCGGCAATTTCCTTATAGCCCTCATGCTCAGGAGCAATCTCTTCAAACGGAACAGCTAGCATTTGCATACCAAGCCTGTATTCGTTCATCGAAGTGCGAAGCTTTGGACTTACATTCTTTTGCCTCAGCAGCTTACGGTACTTATGGGGGAACTTGTAATCATAGCCATAAATAATGGACAAATACTCGGGGTTGCGGACCTTCATGAAGGGTACGGTCCTTCCGTCCCACCTCTCCGGTTTGATGACAATCCCCTCCATATGCTGCTCTGTCGTAAGCTTGGAGAAATAACGTTCTGCTGCCTCCAGACCATCCGGCTTGGATAGATCCAGCGTAAGCGCATCGTCTTCTGACAGAAAGCCATACATTTCCGAAGTCTTCCATTCCGGAATCTCTTCTCTGCCATCTTCATAGACGATTTTCAGAATGGCAAAAGGCTTATACTCCATATCCCCCTGTTCGGCATAAAGCTCCAATTGCTTTTTGTACGTCTTGCTGGCCTCCAAGTGCTCTGATAAAGGCACATAGTTGTCCCGAATCTCATGGATGTACTTATAGTTTTGGTATACATTTGAGCCGTATTTCTCACTCAGTGCGGACTTGGGCATTTGGTGCTGGTCTTTTTCAAAACCGCTCGTCTCGTAATCGGAAATGAGCTTGTTAAATGCCTGCTCAAAACCGTTCTGCTGCAGGAACAGCAGCTCTGTCTCCAGCGCTTTCTCAATCGGCTTAAACTGCCTGTCGATCAGGTTGGAGCCCATCGCCATCCACGGAAGGAGCTCTCCGTCAAGAATCATCATCTCAATCTGCTGCTCTTCCATGTAACCACCGAACTTGTGCAGCAGCTTAATGTAAATCTCCGATAACTCCACCTGTTTCACCTTGTAGCCATTACGGCTAACTGCGTAACACTGCTCTTCATCCTTATGCAGATAAACGTTGCACCTGGAACCCATATATTTCGGCTGAAGAACGACATGGTTCACACCACGTTCCTTGAAGTAGCCAAGCCCACGCTTCAAGGACTCGAGTTCATTCCTCGCCTCATCCTTATCCGCAGGTGACATCGTACCTGATATAAAATTGATTTTATGTCTTGAGCAGTACCCAAGTCTACGGATATCATCCTCGCCCAGGTCCCGAATGGACACTTTTCTCTCTTCCTTGAATAGGACGTGCAGTTCTTCGCTAACAACTGCGTTTCGGGACTTGTGCGACTTCATAAACGGTTTATACGAGATGCTGACCGAGGTCAGCAGATTGCCGTGTACACTCCCGGTGTCGATGTGGACTTTGTTACCAATACGGAAGGACTGCTTGGCCGCAACGTGTCCGAACACGTGGAACGGATGATTTTTGACCGATTCCTCCTTCAGAAAAGCCAGTTGTCCCTCCAGCGGAGCCTCCCGGTCAATCCGGAAATTACGCTGATGGCGGGCAGAATTCGTATCCAACTTCCCGATATACTTGTTCCGGCACGGGGCATGAGTGACATAGAAGGAAGGTCCCTTGGCCCCCACATATCGATAAAATGGCTTCGAGATCGCTACCAAGTACTGAAATTTATCAAGAAGTTCTGGATCGTTCAGTAAAGCTTGGGTGGAGTCAAAATACGTATGGAGCAGCTCCTGATCGACGCCTTGAATTTCGCCCTTCATATACTTATCAACGAAGTTCTCATGATTACCGAGCACAAGGTAGAAATGCTCCTGGTTATCATACAGAAACTGAATAATCTCCTTCGTTTGTTTGCCTTTGTCAATCCAGTCTCCGACCAGGATGATCTTGGTCATCCTCAGCTTATCCGGCACAATCAGCTTGCCCGCATCAATTTTGTACCCATGATCGAGCAGCAGTCCTTTGAGATCATCCACACATTCATGAACGTCGCCAATAATGATGTACTGCTGATCTTGAGGGAGAACGGTCGCCAGGTAAGCATCCAGATCCTCGATAACTACATGGTAATCAGGATTAGGCTTGCCTTCTTCAACCAAGTAAAAGTCCTTAGCACGAACTTTATGGATTTTATCATAGTCCTCGCGAGCGAGAGACCCAAGGACATCCTTTCTTAATCGGTTAAGATGGTTCGTGATCAGCCTCTTCGAACGCTCCGATGCATAATAATCCTCCCGCTTCCGGTAATCGAAGACAATCACCTCAAGTTTGTAGTTATTCTCAGCGGTAATCTCCTTCACCTTAGCCCGGAAGTCCTCGGATAACCCGGTCGTATCCACAATAACAA
>RCUP01002208.1_pt1 | contig 10533 bp, 10 predicted proteins | sample 2166341 | NCBI WGS metagenome assembly RCUP01 (sample SAMN09932325, study PRJNA488358) | compost metagenome | isolation source: compost soil in succinonitrile-enriched | place: Germany: Experimental Botanical Garden | reverse complement strand
TGATGACGTCGAAGCCGTTAGCGAACAGGTAGTCGGCGAAACGTGAGTAATGGCGGCAGCGGACGGAGGTGGCGGCGTTGATGATGACGACTGGGCGGGAGGTGTCCCGTGCAACGCGTCGCCAAGTGAAACCGCCAAGGATGAAGCCGTCGGCGGCAGGTTGCTTGAAGGGCTCGGCAATTGCGTCTGTTGTCAGCGGCAGTTCGATTTGAGTGGGAGCCAGAAAGGGCATGTCCTGCAAGTTCATTGGCTTCGGACCTTTGCGGGGAGATGCCAAAGATAGTCTTGCCACTGCATATGGACAATCCGTCGTTACTATCACGAAATTTGATTGAGTCGCTGATCAAGCACTGCTCGCTCGTCGACGATGCAGGGTGCAGCTGAGAAAACAGCAGAAAATTCCGCGTTTGCCGGCAGGACCGCGCTGATGGCAGGTCAGGTTTCAGGCGTTATTCGTGTAGTACTTTTCGCATTCAGCCCAAGTTCAAATCGATCTAAAACCCCACCACTCCTCGGGAAATCAAAATTCAAGTAACGATTAGGTTCTGTAGAGCCCGGGAGTCGTCATCATGAAGTACGTCCATTCACTGATGTTGCCCCTCGCCACAGTCGGCGTTTTGCTGTTCCCCACCCTACTGACAGCTACCAGTATTGAGCCTGTCGACAGCTCGGGTGTGCAGGTTCAGAGGCAGGAGCAGAACGGGATTGCTTACTTGTCCGGGGGGATTGGCGAGGATGAATCCAGAGCTATTCAACAAGCCACGGGCTACAACTTGCACATGACGTTCTCTGTCGGTCCGGAAAACAAATACATTCCCGATGTGGATGTACTTGTTCAGAAAGCGCCGGGGCAGACGGTGTTGACGTTGAGTCAGGCTGGTCCGCTGGTTTATGTGCAGTTGCCTGCCGGCAAATACACAGTCGTTGCCACGCGCAATGGCGAGGAACGGCGTGATACGGCGGATATCGGCAGCGGGGCGGCGCGCAATCTCGTCTTCCATTGGAACGGTGACGAGTAAATGCAGCGGCTAGAGCAGGAGGAAAGTCTCCCCCTGCTCTCGATGTCGTTCTCTGTAATCAGGCTTGCGACACCTGGCCTCTGAGAATCTGTTGCTTGCGCTGTTCTTCAGGCAGGTCGTTGATGCAGTAGTTGATGTAATACACGTTGAACAGGAATGTGTAGAAGGCGTTCATGCGCAGGTCGATCTTGTGCTCGTTGAGCGCATATTCCGAGAGCGCGCGTTTAGCCTTGTATGCCCATACGATGTACAGCACGGCGGAAGCAATGGTACAAATTCCGGATATCGAGTCAAAAAGCACATCGCCCAGATTGGCGAATGCACCACTCAAGCCAACACAAACAGCAAGCCAGATGATGTAGTTGTCGTAGACCACTCGTACCTTGGTGGTTTCACTGATGATCTGGTTATTTCTGTACATCCACAAAATAAGATAAATGCCCGCAGTGGCGACCGACAACAGAAACATATTCAGTGTTTTCGTATCGATTTTATCTTTCAGCTCATTGATTGTTGACATAACTCTTCCATGTCCTGTGATTTTGGGGGTGTGTGGCGTTACAACGAGTTGTGGTTAACGCAAGGGAGGGTGTGGCGGGGGAGGCTATCCATGCGTTGTTGTCTGTCCTTTTTTCTGCGTGGTCCAACTGCGGATTGGGCAGTGGATTGCATCTGTTCAACTCGGCCGTTTTCCGTGGCGTACGTTGAATTTGTGGCACAACGCTACTACAGCTGCGTGATGGTGACGAGTATTGTTTTTTGCAGAGGTTTATTCACGCACAGAAGCCCTCCGGTTTTGCAATTTAGAGGGCTCTGGTATCTGAGGCGTGGAGTGGGTGTATCGTCAGGCGCCGAGCAAGGTCGTTACCGACGTGGCGATCACAAGGATGCCAATGTCTTGATGACTGCAACGCGTAAAGGGTTGGTTTCTACACTCAGCAGCTTGATGGCCAAGGCGCAGCAGACCACGATCAACATGGGTTTGATCAACCGTGGTCCGACCCGGACAGCGGCCCGTGCACCCAATTGAGCGCCGATGAAGGCCGCCAAAGCCATGGCTATGGCTACCGGCCAGATAATCACACCTTTGGTGATAAAGACCGACAGAGAACCGAGATTGCATGAGGCGTTGGCAAGTTTGGTAAAGCTCATGGCCCGCATCATGCCCAAGCCGCAGAGCAGTACAAATCCGACAATAAAGAAAGAGCCCACACCGGGGCCAAATATACCGTCGTAAAAACCCAGGATCGGCGCAACGCTAAACGAAAAAAACAGAACACTGATTCTCTTGCGTCGATCTTCATTGGCCAGCTTTGGAGAGAGCGCAAAATAGATGGCTACCAGAATCAGCATGATAGGCACGCAAACTTCCAGATAGCGCTTATCAATAGTGCTGACCAGCAAGGCACCACTGGCGCCGCCAACAAATCCGCAGATAACCAGGAAACGGCCTTCGCGCCACTCGATCATTCCTTTGCGAGCAAAGGTAGCGGTTGCCGAAATGGTTGCCGAAGCGGCCTGGAACTTGTTTGTTGCAATGGCACTGATCGGATCTACACCCGCTAGAAACAACGCAGGCAAGGTGATCAAGCCGCCACCACCGGCAATCGCATCAAAAAAGCCGGCGCAAAAAGCGACGAGCGCCAGCATGCCGATTACATCCCACGACATTGGATTCTCTCTTTTTAGTTATTGGCGAGTAATTACATGGCTGGCTGTTCAACAGCCGGAACACTTGGAAGGTCAGCCTTGCAGCAGTAGCGGGTCCTCTGAAATAACGACAGAGGAAGCAAATTTAGAAAGACCGAAAATACGAATCAGCACCCGTCTGTTGTCTTTGATCACATCGCGGCAGTGCAGGGCCCGGATGTTATTGATGGCCATCGCCGATTCCTGGGTCAGTGTGTACTCAGCGGGAGTTGCTTCGCCGACACCTTGGCATAGAGCGCGGTAAGCTTCTTTGACGACGCTTGAGACGTTGCTATTGACCGAAAAACGATAGGAATTAAAGCGGGCTGCGAATCCTACCTTGTCGTCGAATTCCAGAATCGAAACGTTGCGCCCACCTTCCCCTTTGCCACCTACAAAGGAGTCGCTACGAGTGAATTGGAAGTTATCCGTTGTTAAAGCAAGGCAGTTGGTGACGCCAATTTTTTCAAGTATGGGAGGGAGTGGAATGACCCGTGTGGGTTCCAGGCTCGGGTTCCACAAGGCAGAAAGTATGAGCGACGAGGGTGAGGGTGAGTGTCCGTCTTTCGCACTCACTGCGCACCAGTAGGGCGCCTCGGTATGCGGGCCAAGTGCGAGACCGGAATGGGAACTCAGTTCTTTGAATTCCGGCTCGGCATTGATTTTGATGAGTCCGCCACCTTTGAAGTTGGCCACTAATCGAACCAGTTTTCCTTCGTTGTCCATGTCATAGGCAAAGGCACTGTTATCCACGAGTTTCAACAAGATCTGATTGCGTGCCGCCAGGCAAAGGACGTCGTGGCGATTTTCCATGGATGTGAGATCAGGCAGCTCATCTGGAGGGCTGGCATCGGTGATTTTTTGTAGCCCTTCAAAGATCAATGCGGAAAAAAGGCCATCTGAGTAGGTACTCAGCAATTCGCATTGGTGTTTCGAAAACGACTGTTTTAATTCGGTGGCGGCCTGTGAGGCTTTGGATTTGGCTCCTGGTGCCTGCGGCCCGCCGATGGCGGCCAGTTCTTCGGCGAACTTGTGAAGCAATACTGATTGCCGAACATCAAAGTTGAAAATTCTGATCTCTTGCTCAGTAAAAAACTCTGCGGTTTCGCCGTCTGATTGAATGGCGTCGGTCATTGCCTACATCCCTGTTGTGAATCTGCTCCCGGTTATGCGGCAGCTCCTTCTCCGATTCTGCTTAATCCGCTGATCAGCGTATGTCATCCATTTCCGTTAAAGCATGCAGAGCGTTCTGATAGATCTGAGAGAACTTGATGCTGTGGCAATAGGAGTGGGGAAGGAGACTGCATCTGGCGCGTAGCTGGTCTGGAACAGAGCCTCATCAAATCGCAGGCATAAAAAAACCCTGAATCTTGCGATTCAGGGTTTTCGGTATTTGGTGCCCAGAGACGGAATCGAACCGCCGACACGGGGATTTTCAATCCCCTGCTCTACCGACTGAGCTATCTGGGCAACGGGGCGCATTAAAAGGGTTTTTCGGATTTACGTCAACGACTTTTTTAAAATTTCTTAAATTAATTCCGTCGCTTACGAAATCGAGGGGTTATTCCGACGGCGGCACGTAGCCTTCGGCCTTGGCGTATTCCTCGCCGGAAAAGAACTTGTCCATCTCGCCCTGAAGATATTTGCGATCTTCGGCGTTCATCATGTTCAGGCGTTTTTCGTTGATCAGCAGGGTCTGGTGCTTTTGCCAATCTGCCCAGGCCTTGGCCGAGACGTGGTCAAAAATGTCCTGGCCTTTGGCGCCCGGGAAGGGAGCGCGCTCCAGGCCTGGCAATTCTTCTTTGTACTTGCGGCACATGATGGTGCGGGTCATGACGACTCTCCTGCGTTCAATACGGCGGCCGCGCGTTCGAGCAAGGTTTTGACCGGGGCGGCAAGGCCCAGGCGCGGCGGGGTGGCGAGGTTATACCAGAGCCAGTCGGCCTCGGCCACGTGATGGCCGGCCTCCTGGACCTGAACCAGCCAGGGTTCGATGGATAACTGAAAATGGCTGAAGGTGTGCACCAGGCTCGGCAACGCCTGTTGCGCGCCCAGTTCCAGTGAGTGCTGAGTCGCCAGATGCTGCAGGTCATCGAGGTCATCGAGTTCCGGCAGGCTCCAAAGACCGCCCCACAAGCCCGTAGAAGGGCGACGGTAAAGCAGAATCGCCCCTTCACCGTTGGCGAGCATCGGCATCAACGTACGTTTTTGCGGAATGGCTTTGCGCGGCTTGGGGATCGGGTAACGGGTTTCCAGGCCAAGCATGTGGGCTTCGCAACCCCGTTCCAGCGGGCAAAGCAGGCAACTCGGTTTGCTGCGGGTACAGAGCGTCGCGCCCAGGTCCATCATCGCCTGGGTGTAGGCGTTGACCCGATCATGCGGCGTGAAGCGCTCAGCATTCGCCCAGAGCTGTTTGGCGACCTTCGGCTCGCCGGGATAACCCTCTTGCGCGGTAAAGCGCGCCAGCACGCGTTTGACGTTGCCGTCGAGGATCGGCGCGCGCAGGCCCATGCTGATGCTGGCAATGGCGCCGGCGGTGGACAGGCCGATCCCCGGCAGATCAGTGAGTTTTTCCACGTCCCGGGGAAATTCGCCGCCGTACTGCTCGACGACGATCTTCGCGGTCTTCTGCAAATTGCGCGCGCGGGTGTAGTAACCAAGGCCCGTCCACAGGTGCAGCACTTCGTCTTCCGGCGCGCACGCCAGCGCCTGGACCGTCGGCAACGAGGCCATGAAGCGGTCGAAGTAATTCAGCACGGTGCTGACCTGGGTCTGCTGCAACATGATTTCCGAGACCCACACCCGATACGGGTTGATGTCCTGCTGCCAGGGCAAATCGTGACGGCCGTGGCGGTCGAACCAGTCCAGCACCGCCGTTGAAAACTGCTCGGCTCTCATCGCTTGAACAGCCCCTTGAGCGCGTCTTTGAGTTCCGGGCTGACCTTGTCGCCCAGTTTCTCGTCGATCTTTTCGCTGATCCGTTCGCCCGCCAGTTTGCTGGCGACCTGACCCATGCGCTCGTTATCCAGGCGACAGGCCTTGGCGCCCAACTCCAGCGGGCCACGGCAACGCAGTGGCCACTCGATGCCGACAAACCTGTCGCCGACCTGGCAGGCCGGGTCCGGCATGGCGCTGGTATCGCCTTCGACGAGGATGCCGACGCGGTAGTCCATGCCCAGCACTCGCAGATCGACATCGCCGTCACCGTTGACGGTCATGCCCGGGATGCGCACTTTCAGGTCCGGGTTGCTGGCCACGCCATTGCGGAAATTCAGGTTGCCCTTGAGTTCCTGGAACGGTGTGTCCTTGCCCCGTGGCTCGCCGCTGAGGGTTTTGCGGTTGAGCGTGGCGATGCCTTTGCACAGCTGTTGTTCGAGGTTGGCGTTGAGCAGCACGCCATTGTTGATGACGAAACTGGCGTTGCCTTTGAGGGTTTCAATCAGCGCTTTCTGGCTGTTGCCGGTACCGGTCAGGGTGCTGTTGAGCGTGACCAGACCTTTGACCGGTGGTTCTTTGCCCTGGCTTTCGAGGATTTTTTCGGCAGGTACGCGGCTGATCTGCGTCTGCATGTTCAGCACTGGCGCTTGCTGGCGCACATCGAGGGTGCCCTTGGCTTCGAAGTTGCCTTCGTAGAGATCGCCGCGCAGGCTCGACAGCGTCAGCAATCCGCCCTGGCCGTTGGCCTTGAGTACTGCGTTATGGATCGGCAGTTTTTCCAGGGTCAACTGGCCGAAGGTCAGGTCAGCGTCCACATCCAGTTTGCTCAGGCGTTCCACTGGCAACAGGCGTTCGTTGCTCCACGCTTCTTTGGTCGGGGATTGCGGCAGCGGTGTGCTGCCGGCGCCGGCCATGGCATCGGCTTCGGTGCTGGCGACTTCGGCCTGACGCACTTGTTTGGCGCTGTTGGCTTCGGCTGATTTCGGCGCGAGGTAACGGTCGACGTTGAAGGTATCTGCCTTGAGGGTTGCTCGCAGCGATTGCTTGGCAAAGTCCTCGACGGCGATGCGACCGCTGAACGTGCTGTCATCGAGTTTCAGGTTGATGTCATCCAGCGTGAGGCTGGTGGGCGTACCGGTCAGCCGGGTCGCCAGTTCCACTTTGCTCAGGCTGCCTTCGGCCATGGCCGGGAGTTTCTGACCGATGCTGTCGACGAATTTCGCCAGATCGAATTGGGCAATCGACAGGCCGCCACTGACCTGTGGCGTCTTGTCGAGGTCGTTAACCTTCAGCTCACCCAGCGCACGAAGCTGGTTGGCGGAAATTTTGATGCCGGTCCATTCGGCGACGTTGGCAGCCTTGTCCAGCAGCAACTGGCCCTGTGCGGCGAAGGTCATGGTCTTGCCTTGCAATGGATCGCCAGCCACTTCACCGGACAGTTTCATGTCTTCAAGCTTGTAGCGCTGCAATGCGCGCTCGAAACGCAACTCGCCATTGAGCTCGGTGCGCACTCGCAGAACCGGCTGGTTGGTGCCGAGGAACGCGGTGAGCTTGACCGGTATGTTGGTGGAGTCATGCACCGGACCGGTGCTGAGCTGGATGCTTTCGGCGCTGAACTGCTTGCCGGTTTTTTCGTCGTTGTACTCAACGCGGGCGTTGTTGACGGTCAGGCTGTCGATGTCCAGGCGAATCGGCTGCGCCGGTTTCTCCGCTTGGGCGGTGGTTTGCGGTTCAGGTTCGCTGGTGGTTGCAGGCGGCGTGTCCGTGGTTGCAGGCTTAGGCACCTTGCCGATGTCTTCCCAGTTGCCGTGGCCGTCCTTGTCGCGGTTCAGGCGCAGGTTCAGGCCTTCGACGCGCACATCGCTCATCTGCACTTCACGGCGCAACAGCGGCAGCACGCGGACCGACAGACCGAGCATCTGCAAATCGGCGAACGGCTCGGCGGGCTTGGCCAGGGTCGCGACAGCGGCGTCGTGCAATTCCAGGCCCAGCCACGGGAACAGGCTCCAGCCGATATCGCCATTGAGCGTCAGCTCGATGTGGGCCTTGTCGCGGGCAATCTGGCGAATCTCGTCTTTGTAGTCGTTGGGATCGAAGAGGTGGGTCAGGGCAAAGCCCAGCGCCACAATGATCAGCAACAGCCCGAGAAGTACCAGACCCAGGATTTTGCCGAACGCTTTCATGGGCGAGTCCTTGTAGTTAGTCGAATTCGAAATTTAGCCGGGGAGTATAGCGCTCCAAAAGAGACGACCGGTCAGTGATCACTCGGACAGGGCATCCAGCGGCACGTTCAGGCTGGCCGCCAACGCCTGGGCCTCCAGATGACCGGCGGGCGCGAGCAGGCGCAATTCGGCGCCGGATTGCGTGGCCATGCTCTGTGCTTCTCGCACCAGGCGTTCCGCGACGCCACGACGGCGGGTGATTTTTCTTACACACAAATAAGACAGATGCCAAACGTCCGGGTGCCGTTGCAGTCGTGCCGCACCCAACAGTCGATCATTGAAGCGTCCGGCAATCAGCGAGCCGTCCCGTAAACAGGCCTCAATCAGCTGCGCTGCCCCTGTAAACGGCGTAAACAGCCACTGCGGGGCGTCATGGTAGATCTTCTGCAAATCCAGCCGATCTTGATCAGTGGCTTGGTTCAATGACTCGACAACGATGGGCATGGAGCTTCCTTCAGTGGTACGAGAACGGACAACGTAGAAAAAGGTGATATCAGTTTGGTTTTTCTGTCACGTGCAAATGGTAACCTTCACCCGTTCGTCGGTCCTTCTGCGACCTGATGTCGCACTAAAATGGAGCTTCACCCTGAAAAAACAGTCATGCGTGCGCATAAAGGCTGGGGGTGAAGAGTGGCTGGCGAACCATACTAATAATTGGGGGATACACAATGACCACGAGTATCGCGGCGGACGGCTATGCCGACCAGCCCTCGTTCCTGTCCAAGGAGCGCATCATCGCCAAGCCCGGTTTCAACCGTTGGCTGGTGCCACCGGCCGCTCTGGCCATCCACCTTTGCATCGGCATGGCCTACGGCTTCTCGGTGTTCTGGTTGCCACTGTCCAAAGCGCTGGGCATCACCAAACCGATGGCCTGCGCGCCTGACATGAGCTTCATTGCTCAAGTCTTTTCATCGCAATGCGACTGGCCGATCTCGATGCTCGGCTGGATCTACACCCTGTTCTTCATCTTCCTGGGTTGCTCGGCAGCCATCTGGGGCGGCTGGCTGGAACATGCCGGGCCACGCAAGGCCGGTGTCGTCTCGGCACTGTGCTGGTGCGGCGGTCTGCTGATTTCGGCGCTCGGTATCTACACGCACCAGATCTGGCTGATGTGGATCGGCTCCGGGGTCATCGGCGGTATCGGCCTGGGCCTGGGCTACATCTCGCCGGTGTCGACCCTGATCAAGTGGTTCCCGGACAAGCGTGGCATGGCGACCGGCATGGCGATCATGGGCTTTGGTGGTGGTGCGATGGTCGGTGCGCCGCTGGCGACTGCCCTGATGAGCCACTTCGGTTCGCCAGAAGGCGTTGGCGTTTGGCAGAGCTTCGTGGCAATGGCCGCGATCTACTTTGTGTTCATGATTGGTGGCGCACTGTCCTACCGCGTGCCGCCAACCGGCTGGAAGCCTGAAGGCTGGACTGCTCCAGCGAAGAAAGCTTCGAACGCGATGATCACCAACCGTCACGTGCACGTGAATGTTGCCTGGAAAACTCCGCAGTTCCGCCTCGTTTGGCTGGTGCTGTGCCTGAACGTATCTGCGGGTATCGGCATCCTGGGCATGGCCTCGCCGCTGCTGCAGGAAGTGTTCGGCGGCAAATTGCTGGGCAATGATCTGCCGTTCGGTCAGCTGGATGCAGGTCAACTGGCCTCGATCGCTGCGATCGCTGCCGGTTTCACCGGTCTGCTGAGCCTGTTCAACATCGGTGGCCGTTTCTTCTGGGCATCGTTCTCGGACTACCTGGGCCGTAAAAACACCTACTTCGTGTTCTTCGCCCTGGGCTTTGCGCTGTACGCACTGATTCCGAACCTGGGTCATCTGGGTAGCGTTGCGCTGTTCGTGGCGGCGTTCTGCGTCATCCTGTCGATGTACGGCGGTGGTTTTGCGACGGTTCCGGCGTATCTGGCGGACCTGTTCGGTACACAAATGGTCGGTGCGATCCACGGTCGTCTGCTGACCGCATGGGCAGCGGCGGGCGTGTTGGGTCCAGTGTTGGTGAACTACTTGCGTGAGTATCAGCTGAGCATCGGTGTTGAACGTGCCGCGGCTTACGACATCACCTTGTACATCCTTGCTGGCCTGCTGGTGCTGGGCTTCATCTGCAACCTGCTGGTGCGTCCGGTGGCCGACAAGTACTTCATGACCGACGCTGAACTGGCTGCCGAACAGGCGCTGGGTCACGATAAAGGCGCTGATGCCAGCACCTCGCTGGAATGGAAAGCGGCACCGGGCACGAAGCCTCTGGCAATCGCTGCCTGGCTGGCTGTGGGTATTCCGTTGGCGTGGGGTGTCTGGGTGACTCTGCAGAAGACGGCGGTACTGTTCCACTAATATCCTGCAAAACGCAAAACCTGTAGGAGCGAGCCTGCTCGCGATTGCGGTCTGACAGTCAACGAAGATGTTGAATGTCAGGGCCTCATCGCGAGCAGGCTCGCTCCTACAGTTGTTTCGGGGTGTCTGAAATGTCTTGTATGGACATGTCTATCCCCGACGACTGGGGATTCTATCCGTCAGCGATATCACCTCTCGTGTTTCTGTTTCCGGCCCGCGCCCCTATAATGGTTGCCTTTTTCGCCCAATGATTTTGCGGAGCTGGTGATGGCCGAACGTATGGCGTCTGTCGAGCGCGACACTCTGGAAACCCAGATCAAAGCCTCGATCAACCTT
>RCUP01002197.1_pt1 | contig 10576 bp, 5 predicted proteins | sample 2166341 | NCBI WGS metagenome assembly RCUP01 (sample SAMN09932325, study PRJNA488358) | compost metagenome | isolation source: compost soil in succinonitrile-enriched | place: Germany: Experimental Botanical Garden | reverse complement strand
GAGCTATCGGTACACAAAAGGTATTGGCCGATGCAGGTGTTTGTACTTATACTCATTTAGGTGTCGGCTGGAATGCGAGTGCCAATGACAATTGTTCTGTTGCTTCCATTATGTATGTTCTTACTGGAGCTACGACGGGAACAGGAACCAGTCTTTCTGGTGTTGCGTTCAATCTTGGCGCAACTACTGTAACCTGGACTGCCACAGATGGTTCAGGAAATACTTCCTCCTGTACTTTCGATGTAGTGGTAAGTGATAATCAGGTGCCAACTATTGTATCCTGTGGAGCGAGTGGTACACAGAATGTATTGGCCAATGTAGGTGTTTGTAACTATACACATTCAGGTACCGGTTGGAATGCGAGTGCCAATGACAATTGTTCTGTTGCTTCCATCATGTATGTTCTTACAGGAGCTACAACCGGAACAGGATCCAGTCTTTCCGGTGTGGCGTTCAATCTTGGAACGACAACGGTAACCTGGACTGCAACAGATGGTTCAGGAAATACCTCCTCCTGTACTTTCGATGTCGTGGTAAGCGATAATCAGGTACCATCTATTGTGTCCTGTGGAGCTATCGGTACGCAAAATGTGCTGGCGAATGCAGGTGTTTGTACTTATACCCATTCAGGTACCGGTTGGAATGCGAGTGCCAATGACAATTGTTCTGTTGCTTCCATCATGTATGTTCTTACAGGAGCTACAACCGGAAATGGATCCAGTCTATCCGGTGTTGCGTTCAATTTAGGAACAACCACTGTAATCTGGACTGCCACAGATGGTTCTGGAAACACTTCCTCCTGTACCTTCAATGTGACTGTGAGTGATAATCAGGTTCCTGTGATCTTATCGTGTGGAGCGACAGGTAATCAAACGGTAATTGCTGATGCCGGACAATGTACCTACACTCAAACTTCAACCACTTGGAATGCGAGTGCCAATGACAATTGTTCTGTTGCTTCCATCATGTATGTTCTTACAGGAGCTACAACCGGAAATGGATCCAGTCTATCCGGTGTTGCGTTCAATTTAGGAACAACCACTGTAATCTGGACTGCCACAGATGGTTCTGGAAACACTTCCTCCTGTACCTTCAATGTGACTGTGAGTGATAATCAGGTTCCTGTGATCTTATCGTGTGGAGCGACAGGTAATCAAACGGTAATTGCTGATGCCGGACAATGTACCTACACTCAAACTTCAACCACTTGGAATGCGAGTGCCAATGACAATTGTTCTGTTGCTTCCATCATGTATGTTCTTACAGGAGCTACAACCGGAACCGGATCGAGTCTTTCCGGTGTTGTGTTCAATCTTGGAACAACCACAGTCACCTGGACTGCCACAGATGGTTCGGGAAATATTTCTTCTTGTACATTCAATGTATTGGTAAGTGATAATCAGTTACCGACTATTGTATCCTGCGGAGCGAGTGGTACACAAAATGTATTGGCCAATGCAGGTGTTTGTACCTATACTCATACCGGCACTGCCTGGGATGCAAGTGCTACAGATAATTGCTCCGTGGCATCAATTTCCTATACGCTGAGTGGCGCAACTACCGGCACGGGAACAACATTGAACAATGTCATTTTCAATCAGGGGACAACGCTGGTAACCTGGCAGGCTCTGGATGGAAGCGGAAACGTTTCAATCTGTATGTTTAACGTGATCGTTGGCGATAATCAGAATCCGGTTATTAGCAATTGTTCAGCTATCGGCAATCAGATTGTGAATGCGAATACCGGACTTTGTTCCTATACCCATAATAACAATAGCTGGAACGCGACTGCAACGGATAATTGTACTGTCAGTTCTATTATCTATGTCTTAAATGGAGCTACAACAGGTACAGGAACTTCCCTCAACGGAGTTCAATTTAATCTGGGTACAACGACTGTTACGTGGACTGCCACAGATGCTGCAGGAAATACAACTACTTGTATGTTCACAGTTACTGTAAATGATACGCAGGTTCCTGTGATTCTCTCTTGTGGTGCCGTTGGAAATCAATCTGTAGTTGCTGATGCAGGACAATGTACCTTTACTCAAACCTCAACCACTTGGAATGCAAGCGCCAGTGATAATTGTTCTGTTGCTTCCATCATGTATGTTCTTACAGGAGCTACAACTGGAACAGGTACCAGCTTATCTGGCGTTGCTTTCAATCTTGGAACGACAACGGTAACCTGGACTGCTACAGATGGTTCGGGAAATACTTCCTCCTGTACATTCAATGTACTGGTAAGTGACAGTCAGTTACCTGTTATAACAAGTTGCGGCGCAAGCGGAAATCAGAATGTAAACACGGATGATGGAGTTTGTACCTATACACAAGTTGGTTCGGCATGGGATGCTTCGGCTACCGATAACTGTACGGTTACATCATTGACGTACGCCTTAACAGGAGCAACATCAGGTACAGGAATTTCTCCGAACGGAGTTGTCTTTAATCAGGGCATTACAACCGTAACCTGGACTGCTGTAGATATTGCCGGTAATCAGGCTCAATGTCAATTTACCGTGACCGTTACTGATGATGAAAATCCGGTAATGGTGAATTGTCCCGGTTCGATCAGTCAAAACTCGGATGCTGAACAATGTGGTGCAATCGTCAATTGGGTGGTTCCGTCTTTTACCGATAACTGCGGAGCAACAATTTCCGGAACTGCAACACCTGGTACCTACTTTCCTGTAGGAGTTTCCAATGTCAGCTATACGGTTGTTGATAATGCCGGGAATTCGGCTTCCTGCTCGTTCAGTATTACGATTACGGATGCAGAAGCTCCTGTAATTGATTGTCCGGATACCATTGCAACGTGTGATCCGTTGGTGACTTACAGTTTACCAACAACATCTGATAATTGTGGTGTAGCATCACTGGTTCAGACAGCCGGTCTGCCTTCCGGAAGTATTTTCCCGGTTGGGGTAACGGTCAACACTTTTGTGGTAACTGATATTCATGGGAATACATCCACTTGCTCGTTCACTGTGCGGATATACCCGATACCGGTCAGCGTAACCGTGATTGACCAGGTTTCATGTAACGGATTTGGTGATGCCAGTGTTGATTTACAAATAAGCAACGGAATGTCTCCTTATCAGACCAATTGGTCGAATAGTGCAACTTCAGAAGATTTAGCGAACCTGTCTCCCGGAACGTATACGGTAGCGATTACCGACGATCACGGTTGTACGACTGCCGACACGGTTACCATTATAGAACCTGAGGCACTTGGTATTGCATCAACATTAAATCAATTGAGTTGCTACCATGTCAATGATGGTTCTATTCAAACGAGTGTGAGTGGTGGTACACAATCATACACTTACAACTGGTTGAGTGGAGAACAAACTCCTAATCTTAGCAATCTCTCAGCAGGGAATTACAACCTTACAGTGACGGATGCCAACGGATGTATTCTGACTTTCAATACGACGATTACTCAACCGGATTCGTTAATGCTTCAGGTGGTAATCAACAATGCAACATGTAATGCTTCCAATGGTTCTATTCAGATACAAGTTACCGGCGGAACTACATCATATGGGTATGGCTGGTCTAACGGTACATCGAATCAGAACCTGAGTAATGTACCCGCCGGTTCTTACAACGTTCTGGTAACAGATGCCCTTGGCTGTCAGGTGAGCTATTCAGGAGTCATTTTGTCTTTAACCAACCTGAATGCTTCAGCGACCGTAACAAATGTTTCCTGCTATGGTGACGACAATGGTGAAGCGACAGTGATGATTTCCAATGGAAATGAACCGTACACATATCAGTGGTCAAACGGTGCTATCGGTGCTCACCAGACAGGTCTTTCCGGAGGTGCGTATTCAGTGCTGATTACAGATGAATACGGTTGTACTGCGGTATTGGATATTGTTGTTGGTGAACCAGATTCGCTAAGTATTGATCTGACGTTGTCAAGCTATTTACTTGGCTTCAATGTAAGTACGAACGGTGGCTCCGACGGTTCCATTTCTGCAATGGTTTCCGGAGGAACTGCACCGTATGCTTACCTCTGGTCAACGACTGATACAGCTTACTATATCAATAACCTGAGTGCAGGAGAATACTTGCTGAATGTTACAGATGGCAATGGTTGTATTTCTGCAGTTATTGTAAAACTTACCCAACCGGATGTATTGGAAATGCCACAAGGCTTTTCACCGAATGCAGATGGTGACAATGACTATTTTGTTGTTCATGGAATCAAAAGTTACCCGGAAAATACGATTAAAGTGTTTAACAGATGGGGGAACATTGTATACCAAAAAGACAGTTATTCGGATGAATGGTATGGTGAAAACAGGACAGGTGATCCGTTACCGGATGCAACTTATTTCGTGATACTCGAAGTGGTTGTTGGCGGAAAAGATAAGGTACTTCAAGGGTATGTAGATCTGAGAAGAAAATAGTAATCATCAAAAGATTATCGAGATGAAAACGATTATTTTAATCATGCTTGGAATTCTGGCCGGGAGCCAGGCGATAGCACAACAAGATCCGATGCTGAGTCAATATATGTTTAACGGATTGTTCTTAAATCCTGCATATGCCGGATCTCATAAATACTGGTCGTCCACAATGACTTACCGCAAACAATGGGTTGGCATGAGCGGATCTCCTGAAACTGCAATCTTAGCTGTAGACGGACCGATTGGAGGTAGAAATATGGGACTTGGAATCAGTTTTATGTATGACCGGATCGGTGTGAGCACACACAACAAGGTCACAGCGAATTATTCCTATCAGATTCGTACATCAGCCAAATCCAAACTGGCATTCGGGGTCAATGCGAGTTTGTCCCAATTCAACGGGCGTCTGGAAGAACTGTTGATTTGGGATCAGGGCGACCAGGTATTCAGTGAGAATATCAATGGGAAATATGTCCCGAGTTTTGGAGTCGGACTTTATTACTTTGGGGAGCGTCACTATATCGGGATTTCTATTCCAACACTGTTTGCCTATCAGAATGATTACAATTTCAATTTTGATTTGAGCAAAGCTTCTTTTTTGCGCAGACATTATCTGTTGACTGGAGGATATGTGTTCACATGTTCACCTACGGTTAAAATCAAACCTTCGGTATTGCTGAAATACGTAGCACACGCACCATTGGAAGCGGATATCAATTTCGCGGTATACTACAAAGACATGATTTCTGCAGGGGTTTCTTACAGAACCAATGATGCGGTAGTTTTCCTTGTTGAGTACCAGGTAAAGAATTTTTTTCGCATCGGATATGCTTATGATATCACAACAACAGCTGTGCGTCATTATTCCAGCGGATCTCATGAAATTATGCTTGGATTTGACTTCGGAAGAGATCTGATTAAAGTTAAAACACCTCGTTACTTCTAAAAACTTGCATTATGAAAACAAAACGACTCAGACTTTTAATAGCGGGATTTACGGGAGTAATACTCGCTGCCTGTACGGATTTTCATGAAGTGCAGGGAAACCGAAGTTATGATGCCCTGGCTTATCAGGAGGCGATCCATCATTATGAAAAGATAGACGGAAAAACGCATCAAACTTCTACGGAAATCAGATTGGCGGATTCCTACTTTAAGACCGGAAATCTGGATTCAGCCGAAGCGAAATATGCACATGCATCAGGACATTCCGATGTTCCGGTAAAAGAGTATTTCAATTATGCAAAAACGCTGATGTACAATGGGAAACATCAACTTGCTGCCGAATGGTTTGAAAAATACCTGAAGGTGAATCCGGATGACAACGTTGCACAAATGTTGTTGAGTTCATGCCGGTCGATTAAAGACCGTTACGTCGATACAACGCTCTATACGCTAACTCCGATTCTGGAAGAACAGTTTACCAATACATTCAGTATGGTGGAATATCAAAACGGAGCTGTTTTTACGGCTGATAAAGCGGTGTTTTCCGGTAAAAAGGCCACAGCCTGGACAGGGAATTCCTACCTTGATCTGTACCAAATGGAAAAAGATTCGAGTGGTGCCTGGCTCCAACCGCGTCTTCTTCAGGGTGACATCAATAGCAAGTTTCATGAAGGTCCGGCAACTTTTTCACAGGACGGAAATACGGTCTATTTTACCCGCAGCAATTACTTCAAACGTAAAATGGAGGTAAACGAAGAAAATGAAAACAACCTGAAGATTTTCAAGGCGGCGCTGATTGGCGGAAAGTGGAAAGATCTGGAGGAGTTTCCATACAATAGTGATGACTATGATTGTGGACATCCTACATTATCGGCTGATGGGAAGGAACTTTATTTTGTATCGGACATGCCCGGTGGTTATGGTGGAACGGATTTGTATAAAAGTGTTTGGACAGACCGCGGATGGTCTCAGCCACAAAATCTTGGACCGGAACTCAACACTTCCGGAAATGAGATGTTTCCTTTTATTGACAAAGACAATGCGCTTTACTTTTCATCCGATGCGCACAACTCGATGGGAGGATTGGATGTGTTTATTACTTACTTCGACGGTGAAAAATGGGCAAATCCGGAAAACCTGAATTACCCGTTAAATTCTACAGATGATGATTTTGCGTATTCGGTAAACAAGGATAATCATTCCGGTTTTATTTCCTCATCGCGTTCAGATTCAGATAAAATGTACTCTTTTGAGCATCATGCACCGACCTTTAACTTGTATGGAACAGCGCTCGAAAAAGGAACGAATCTGCCAGTTGAAGGAGTAGGCGTGGAGTTGACCGATTCTAAAACAAATCAGGTAATGACTGTCGTTACGGATAAAGAAGGAAAATTTAAAATCAAACTGAATCCTGAAATGCATTACAAGTTGTACTGTACTAAATTCGGCTGTTCCTCGGAAACGGATAATGTGTCCACAATAGGCTTGAAGTATTCTCAGGATTTTTATGCCGATTTTCTGGTAGAACCGATTGTGATTGATAAACCGATTGTGGTTGAGAATATCTATTACGATTACAATAAGTGGAATATTCGTGCCGATGCGGCTCTTGAATTGGATAAACTTGTTCGCATTCTGAAAGACAATCCGACCATTGAGATTGAACTTGGATCACATACGGATTCCCGCGGGAATGATCAGTACAATTTCGTGCTTTCCGATAAGCGGGCGTATGCCGTGGTTCAATACCTGATTGCGAATGGAATTGACCCTACACGTCTTACTTATAAAGGGTATGGAGAGAAAGTCTTGGTCAATCAGTGCGGCAATGGAATGATTTGTTCGGAAGAAGCGCATCAGCAAAACAGACGAACAGAGTTTAAAGTTACGAAAATCCGGCAAAATTTATAGGAATGCTTAGATAAAGCAAGCAGGTTTAGCGCAAACAGTTAGAAGTCCATTCTGCCTGTTTGCGCTTTTCTTTTTCCCTCCAGCCATGGATCAAATCCCAAGCGATATTTTCGTTAATCCCGACAATTTACCTGCGAAATTCAAAATAATTCAAAATAAATTTTGCGCAGTCAAGTAGCTGCATTATATTAGCAGTCAAATAACTGCATAATGGAAGCGCGTAGAGACATATTTCAAGCAATTGCCGACCCTACCAGGAGAGCCATATTGAGTTTGCTAGCCCTTCAGGCAATGACACCCGGAACCATTGCAGAAAATTTTGATTCCTCCAGACAGACGATTTCAAAGCATATTCAGATTTTGACGGAATGTCAGCTTGTAAATCAGGAACAAAGGGGAAGGGAAATAATCTATCGCATCAATGCAGCGAAGATTGATGAGATAGATGAATGGGTGAGCCAATTCAAAAAGATGCTGGACACTCAGTTTGCCCAACTCGACGATGTATTAGTAACATTAAAAACCAGAAAAAATGAGCAATAATCTATCTGCCGATAGCAATCGGAATGAGTTTACCGTTGACAAAGCATCCAAAACGGTATTTGTAACAAGGGAATTTGATGCTGACCTTTCATTGGTATGGGATGCGTTTACCACAGCAGAAATCCTTGACCAATGGGTGGCGCCGAAACCCTGGTCGTCAAAAACAAAATTTATGGATTTTAAAGTTGGCGGGCGCAGATTTTATGCAATGGTAAGTCCGGAAGGACAAGAGCGTTGGGCAATTCAGAAATACACTTCCATTAGTCCAAAAACCAATTTCAAACTATTTAATGCATTTGCCGACAAAGACGAAAATATTGACCTGCCGGGCTCTGATTGGGATTATACATTTAGCGAAGAGAATGGAAAGACGATCGTGCGCATTGCCATTTACAACGAATCCCTCGAACGTTTGGAAAAGATGATTGAAATGGGCTTCAAAGAAGGCTTCACGATGAGTTTGAACAACCTGGAAGATCTATTGGTATCGCGCTCTGAAAAGTAAGCACACCAATGGTTTACACTTGTACCGAATTTACAACCATTTCTTCCTTTTAAAATAGATCAATGGGATAACGATGCTTAGTAACATTGCAAAGAGCGCGAAGAAATACCCGTATTTTGAGGTCAATTCCGGCATATACTGAAAATTCATTCCGTAAATACCTGCAATAAGAGTTGGTACTGAAATGCAAAAAGTGATCATGGTAAGCAACTTGAAGATTTTATTCTGTTCAAGCTCAATCTTATTACTCACATTTTCCTTCAGGTCATCCAGTCGGTCAAAATTAAACTGAACATAATCCGAAACAACGGAAAGATCTGTTAATTCCTCATCGATTTTGTTCTTCACATTCAGGTTTGATTTTCGGGCGCTTTTCTTTTGAAGCGTTAATATGCGGACAAACTCATTGAGCGATTCTTTGATCAATAAATTATTAAAGTTCAGCTGCGTTATGATATCCAAATCTGAATCCTTGAACTCTTTTTTTATGAGAACCCGCGAAGCCAGTTGCTTGATTCTTTTCGCTATGTTTTCCGTGATATCTGCATAGTAATCCGACAAGAATGCGATCTGAAAAAGTAACATCCCTTCCTGATCAGTTAACTTGTTTTTTTTGAAATCAAACTTATGGGCATAGATTTCTGTAAAATACGCATCGAGGGCAGAACTTGAAAATGCAAAAAAGCGTTCATCAGTCATTACCAAAAAATAGGATTCTTCGACCATTAAGTCCTTTTGCTTGTAATAAGGAAGCGAAAAATGAAAGGCAGATTGATTATCGCTCTCCTGAAAATGGGAACTAATTTCGATGTCTTCAACGCGGGTCATGATTGACAAATCCAGCTTGAATTCCTGGCAAACCCATTCAAGTTCCTTTTCGGTATAATCCTGGAACTGCATCAAAATGAAATCAGCATGGTTTTCATTCAGATCAGCGATACTTTCTAATTTATAAAGTTCCCCGGTTTTTGTAGATAGCTCAATCATTATAACTCGTCGTTTAGTACCACCGTAAAAATGCGGCTCTATTAATTCAAAGTAAAATTAACTGTTTTGCTTATTTAAGCGCTATACATTTGAGTTTGCTGCATTTGTATTAGTTTCCCTTAAAAATAGTTTATGCTTTCCGATAGCGTTTCGCGTTAATCAATGAATGGAAACAGCCTGAATAAACCTAGAAAAGGCATCCCCGCAGGAATGCCTTTCATGATGATTATCGGATGGAGGTATTTCTTAGTTTTTCACAATCTGCAGTGTAGCAGATCTGCCTTCGTTACTTGTAATTGTAAGTAAATAAGCACCGCGTGCATGTGTGATGTCAAGATCGATCAACTTCGTTTCTTTGTAATGATATTGCTCAACCATTCTTCCAAGTGCATCCCGCAATGTCAGAGTGATGTCATGATGAATTTCGCCTAAGTCAATTTTCACGAGACCCAAAGTAGGGTTGGGGTACGCTTTTAACTCAGCTCCGAAAGAATGGCTTTCCAGTCCGACGTCCGTTATGTTTACACAATCGCTGGTGTCTGTACAACCATTAGCTGCGGTAACAATCACGGCATATGTACCATTCGCCTGTGGTGTGAAGCTTTGGAAAATTGCAGGATCAATCGGAGAAAACGAACCGCAATTCACCCACTGATATGTACCACCGGTTTCCCCTACAGTCATTGTACCGTCGTCGAGTAATGTTACAGTTACATTGACTGATTGGATTGTTAAGTTCAATGTTACCACTGAATCACAACCTGCAGCGTTTGTTCCTGTCCAAGTGTACGAACCGGAAGTGGTATAAGTTGTTCCATGCCAGGTATACGATCCACATGCTGATACAGAGCTGTTAGATGCTGTTGCTTGCTTGATCGTCAAGTTCAATGTTACTACTGAATCACAACCTGCTGCATTAGTTCCTGTCCAGGTGTATGAGCCGGAAGTAGTGTAGGTTGTTCCATGCCAACTGTAAGTTCCACATGCTGCTACAGAGCTACTAGATGCTGTTGCTTGTTTGATTGTCAAGTTCAAAGTTACTACCGAATCACAACCTGCTGCATTTGTGCCTGTCCAGGTGTACGAGCCGGAAGTGGTATAAATTGTTCCATGCCAGGTATACGTTCCACATGCTGCTACAGAGCTGCTAGATGCTGTTGCTTGTTTGATGGTTAAATTCAAAGTTACCACTGAATCACAACCTGCTGCGTTTGTTCCTGTCCAGGTGTACGAACCGGAAGTGGTATAAATTGTTCCATGCCAG
>RCUP01002194.1_pt1 | contig 10584 bp, 7 predicted proteins | sample 2166341 | NCBI WGS metagenome assembly RCUP01 (sample SAMN09932325, study PRJNA488358) | compost metagenome | isolation source: compost soil in succinonitrile-enriched | place: Germany: Experimental Botanical Garden | reverse complement strand
ACCTTTTTTGCAGACGCTTGACCAGCAGCGAGGCGGAAAAGCTGATGATGAAGTACACGAGACCCGCGAAAATCAGGAACTCATTGGAGCGGCCAATGATGTCGCCACTGGCGCGCGAAGCATTGAGGAAGTCCACCAGGCCGACGGCGTAGACCAGCGAGGTGTCCTGAAACAGGATGATGCTCTGTTGCAGCAACAGTGGCGTCATCTTGCGGAACGCTTGCGGCAGGATGATCAGGCGCATCATCTGGCCGTAAGACATGCCCAGCGCCTGGGCAGCGCCCATCTGGCCCTTGGGAATCGACTGCACACCGGCGCGGACGATTTCGCAGAAGTACGCCGCTTCGAACATCATGAAGGCCACGATGCACGAGGCGAACGCGCCGATCGGCGTGTCTTCGCCGGTGATCCAGCGCAGCACGAACGGTACCGCCAGGTAGAACCAGGTGATCACCAGCAGCAACGGGATCGAACGGAAATAGTTGACGTAGGCGCCGGCCAGGTTGGACAGCAGTTTGTTGTGGGACAGACGGCACAGCGCCAGGATGGTGCCGAGGATGATGCCGCCGATCACGCCCATGGCCATCAGCTTGAGGGTCATGACCATGCCGTTCCACAGGCCCGGCAGGGACGGGATGATGCCCGAGAAGTCGAATTCCATCATTTACCCCCTACGGAGATCAGGCCCGGTACGGCGACTTTCTTCTCGACCATGCGCATCAGCAACATCAGGCTCATGTTCAGGGTGAAGTAGATCAGCGTGGCCAGGGTGAAGGCTTCGAACAGGTTGGCGGAGAACTCGGCGGTCTGTTTGGTCTGCGCGAGCAATTCCATCAAGCCGATCAGCGACGCCACGGAAGTGTTCTTGAAGACGTTCAGGAATTCCGAGGTAAGCGGCGGAATGATGATCCGGTAGGCCTGGGGCAGCAGCACGTTCCAGTAGATCTGCGGCAGCTTGAAACCCATGGCGCGGGCCGCGGATTCCTGGCCTTTTGGCAGGGCCTGGATACCGGTGCGCACCTGTTCGCAAACCCGGGCGGTAGTGAACAGGCCCAGGCACACGACGACGCTGAGGAAGGCCGAGGTGGTCGGGTTCAGGTCCTGCTTGTACCACTCTTGCAGGTCCGCCGGCAGCAGGTCGGGTACCAGGAAGTACCAGATGAACAGCTGAACCAGCAGCGGCACGTTACGGAAGAGTTCGACGTAGCAGGTGGCGATGCCCGATACGATGCGGTTCGGCACGGTACGCATGACGCCCAGGATCGAGCCCAGTGTCAGGGCGATGATCCAGGCCGCGATGGCGATGCCGATGGTCCAGGCCAGACCGGTCACGTACCAGTCGAAATAGGTCTCGCTGCCCACGCCGGTGGACTTGAAGAACACGCCCCAGTCCCAGTTGTAATTCATTAGGGTCTCCCCTCGGATTCGATCGATGTACAAGTTCCCGCTTGGGGGAAGCTCCGTTCCCGCCCGATCTTGACGATCAGGCACACACGATCGGCTCGACAGCCACCGGTCCGAGTGTTTCCAAAAATGCCAGCAGGGAGTGACAACCTCCTGAAAGGGCAGTGGCCCTCTCAGGAGATAAGGTTAGTCAGAAATCAGGACTTCTTGTCGTCAGCCGCTTTATCAGTCGGTTTGGCGATCAGGGCCTTGAGCTCGTCGCTCATCGGGAAGTTCAGGTTCAGGCCTTTTGGCGGGATCGGTTGCATGAACCATTTTTCGTAGATCTTGTTGATCTCGCCCGATGCGTAGGTGGCCTTGATGGCGTCATCCACAGCCTTTTTGAACGGCTCGTCGCCTTTGCGCACCATGCAGCCGTAGATTTCGTACGACTGTGGAGTGCCGGTCACGGCCCAGTCGCTGGCTTTCTTGGCCTTGGCGGCTTCACCGGCCAGCAGGGCGTCGTCCATCATGAACGCTACGGCGCGGCCGGTTTCCAGCATCTGGAACGACTCGCCATGGTCTTTGGCGGAGATGACGTTCATGCCCATCTGCTTGTCGGCGTTCATCGCCTTGAGGATGCGCTCGGACGTGGTGCCGGCGGTGGTCACGACGTTCTTGCCGGCCAGGTCAGGGAAATCCTTGTACTTGGAGTCTGCCTTGGACAGCAGGCGAGTACCGATTTCGAAGATGCCGACGGAGAAGTCAACTTGCTGCTGACGCTCGACGTTGTTGGTGGTGGAACCGCACTCGAGGTCCACGGTGCCGTTCTGCACCAGCGGGATACGGGTTTGCGAAGTCACCAGGTTGTACTTGACCTGGAGGTTCGGCATGTCCAGGTCTTTCTTGATGGCTTCGACGACTTTCAGCTGGATGTCGTGGGAGTAGCCGACCGGTTTGCCGGAAGCGTCTGCAATGTAGGAAAACGGAATGGAAGCGTCGCGATGGCCCAGGGTGATGGTGCCGGACTCTTTGATCTTCTTCAGGGTGCCGGTGAGTTCGGCGGCGAAAACTGGCGTGCTGATCAGAGCGGCAGCAATGGCTGCGCCCAGGATATGGGGAACGATGCGCATCAAATTTTCCTCGACATTGTTTTTTTTATGGAGCCAGTTGTTCGGCCCTTTTGTGCTGCAAATGCCAGAGCGCTACTGAGAGTGCGCGCAAAGGACATCCGTCGAAGAAGTGTAGAGCATGACTCGTGCCAGACCAGTGCCAATTGATCAAACTATTGATTTATAAGGAAATTAAATATTTGTGGCGCTTATTTTCAGGTTGAAAAATCCGGTTATCCGAACCGACCCGCAGGTCGCGTTCGGAAAACCGAATGGTGGCAGGGTGCTACCCGATCATCAAATGTATTTGCGCTTGTCCGGTGCTGGCGGGAAGTACTGGTACAACCAGGTTTCACTCAGCGTGCGGTCGTTGGTGCGAATGAACAGGCGAAGTTCGACAGGCTCGACGCTGTCATTGGTCGGGTACCAGTCGAACAGGATGCGGTAGCCCTTGATGTCATCGAGCTTGAGCACGCTGAAATCCTTCACCTCGCCGTTCGAGCACGTGACCACCGGCTCGATGCCCGTGCCTTCCGGCAAGCGGTCCAGGCCACCGCCGGTGAAGTCCACGGCAAAGCGCCGTGCCCAGACCGGTGGGTAATGCTCGCCCGGCGCCCAGCCTTCAGTGAAACCGCCCATGCCGGAACGGGTCGCATGAACCCGCGCCAGCGGCGTGCCAACCGGCGGCAGCGCGCTCCAGTAGAGTTTGTAGCCGTAGTTCAGCGAGTCGCCGGCCGCCACCGGTTTCTTCGGCGTCCAGAACGCGACGATGTTGTCCATGGTCTCGCCGGTGGTAGGGATTTCCAGCAGATCGATCGAGCCTTCGCCCCACGAGGTGGTCGGTTCGACCCACAGGCTCGGACGACGGCTGTACCAGTCGACGGTGTCCTGATAGCTGGCGAACTCGTGATCGGTCTGCACCAGGCCAAAACCTTTCGGGTCGGTGTCGGCGAAGGCGTTGAATTGCAGTTTGGCCGGGTTGTTCAGCGGGCGGCAGATCCATTCGCCGTTGCCGCGCCACATCGCCAGGCGATCGGAATCGTGGATTTGCGGGTGAATGGTGTCGCACATCCGGCGCTCATGGGTGCCGCAACTGAACATACTGGTCATCGGCGCGATGCCCAGTTGATCGATGGCGGTACGCGCGTTGACATGAGCATCGACTTCCATCACCACGCGCTCGGCCTGGCAATCGATATCAAATCGGTAAGCGCCGGTGGCACTCGGCGAGTCGAGCAGGGCGTAGACCACGAAGCGGGTGCTGTCCTTGTCCGGCGTCTCGAACCAGAACTTGGTGAAATCGGGGAATTCTTCACGCTTCTTGGCGTAGGTATCGATGGCCAGACCGCGGGCCGACAAGCCGTACTGGCCGGTAGCGTCCACCGCGCGGAAGTAACTGGCGCCGAGGAAGGACACCACGTCGTGCTTGTCCAGTTCCGGCGCCTTGAACAGCTTGAAGCCGGAGAAGCCCAGGTCGCCGGTGAGTTGCTTGGTGTCGACGGTGGTGTTTTCGTAATTGAACAGCGACGGACGGAAATGTACTTCGCGCGCCATTCGGGTTTTCGGATCGACGCTGTACATGCGCACCGGCTGCTTGAAGCCCATGCCGACGTGGAAGAACTGCACGTCCAGCTGACCCTTGTTGTCTTTCCACAACGAATGGTCGCCGTCGTAGCGGATCGCGTTGAAGTTCTGCGGGGTCATTGTTGCCAGGGTCGGCGGCAGCACCTGCTTGGTGTCTTGATAGCGATTGCTGGCCAGTTGCTTGGCCTGCACTTTCAGCGCCTCGAAATCGAAGGCCTTGGCCTCGCCATCGGCGGTGCCGGTAGCGGCCCAGGCGCGGGCGGCGAGCAAACCGCTGGCAGATAAACCGGTGTAGGCAGCGATGGCCATGGAGGCTTTGAGCAAATTCCTGCGGTGCATAAATACAACCTGTCGTGAACAATCCCGCGCCGTTCCTGGCACGTGCTGGATCAGAAAATTCGGTTCGGACCATGCCTTCGGCCAAACGCAACGGACTTTAAACAGATGCCGGATAGCTTAAACCGTTCGATTGCAGAGCAAAATTGATTGATGGCACCGCGCTAGTTCGGCAATGAAACAAGACATGTCGGGAAACATTTCCGACAGGGCCTTCTGATTTCCAGGGCATTTCTGCTTTTTTCGACTAATTACTCTAAAAACCGCTTTTCAGCGCCGTGATTGTTTCTATTCTGTGCTCATGACCGGTTTATGCCCTTCGGGCCGGTGCGGTTCAGTTGGCACGAGGCGCTGCTGAAAAAGGGATAGGGCGATGCGGTTTCTGAAGTTTTCTTTGACGTAGAGAAGGACATCGTCCATGTCGAAAGTACAAGGCATCACCGAAATGTTGGGAATCTTTCCGTGCCTGGCCAGCGGGCGGCGAAGACGCCGTCTCAACAGTGAGGAACTGAAGTTGGTGGAACGCTATCGGGAATTGTCGGAGAGCGACCGGATCGCGATGAGGTATCTGGTGGATGCGATGAGGAGTGTTTCGCGGTTTTGAAGAAGGCGGGTATTCAGTCGCGGCAAGGAGTCGCGGCTGAGTGCTTTCTACCAATCTTGCGAGCGCTCCATTCGCTGATGGAGCACTCGTAAAACTTGAATTGTTCCTTGAGAAAATCGGTAAGGAGCAATGAACGGATAACGATCAAGAACCAGTTCTCGTACATCCGGCATGACGGAAGGTCTGCCTGAGCCAGGAAACACTTCCAGCTGTTTGAAGGACTTCAAAATCGTCGAGATGATTTTCATGGCGGCGTCTGCGCCTGCAGTCTCTCGGTAGTGTTCGTGGATATTGTCGAGGTCGCTTTCCGCTTTTTCAGTCAGTACTACGTTCGGCACGTTTTTCCCACTTAGCCTTCACGGCATCCAGATCGGTGAGTTTTCCAGCATCCGCATCAGCTATACCCTCGCTGATGGCTTGCAGATGCCAGGACTCGGCTTCCACATATCGAACCAGTGCACGCTTGAGATGATATTGACGGTCGCGATCGGTCGCGGCCGCCAGTTGGTCCAATTGTTGAGCCAGAAGCTCTTCGACGCGAAAAGATAAAACGGGCGAGGCCATAACGGCTTTCCTCAAGGTGTATACGCTGTAAACCACGTAAACACCGTAGGTTGTACCGTCTTGTTCGTCAACCCTCAATTCGTGCCGGGTAAAAGACACTCTAGTCAGTGATGCCGCAGTGGACGGAGGGGAAATGTTGCGAGTGATTGCTTTGTAAGGAAATTTTCCGCTGACGGTGGGGCGAACGCTGCCATGTTCATACGACAAACAGGGCAGACGGTAGAGTCCGCCCCGTTTTCATCCTCAACACTCAGCGGCAGATGCCTGCAACCGGATAGGAGCGCTGCACCTGCATCAATTCAGGCATGTCACGCCACTTGATCCAGGCGTGATGTTGGTAATGCAGCAAAGGCACCGAGATTCCAGCCCAGTTCAATGAACTCAGGCTTGGCAGGTTTTCCACAGGCTCGGATTTCGCCGCACGCAGCGAGGGTATGACCTCATTACTCAGCCACTGGCGCAGGTTGCGGTTTTCCGGGACGAAGTGGTGAACCAGCAAGGCGTACATGCCTGATTCGCTGACCATCAGGGTTTCGACCGTTTTGCCGTCTTTGCGCAGCCAGACGGTGCGACGTTGGTCTGCGTCGAGTTTCAGGGTGAGCCGTTCATTCAGGGGTTTACCCATCAGGCGCCCAAGGTCCTGAACACAGAACCAGGCTTGGTTGTCTTGCATGAAGGCGTGGAGGAAGCGGTTGTGGCGGGTGAAGACGGTGGGATCGAAATAGGGAAGAGGCGAGCTTTGAGGATGCATTGGCATGGCGTGTTTTCCGTTTTGGCTTGGAAAGTCGCCACCAACCCTTCGACAGGTTGGGTGGCGGACCGAGTGGCGTTCGAAGTCGGGACACTTCCAGGTCAAAACGGAAGCCGAAAGGCCCGCGCCACACGGCCCGCCATAAAACAGAACTGAAGGCAAAAAACAGCCACAGTTCTATGGGGGCACGCAAGCACCGTTTTGACATGTTCCGGCTTCGACTCCGGGTCGCTGATTTGGCAGCGACGGAGTGAAGCCTATCGGTCAGGCGCTCGCGGCGCCAAGTCTACTCTGGCGACGCGTGTTGTAGGAATCGAGGGTTTTTCAGGAAGGCTGCATCTGTAGGAATTTCCTGTTTTTGCATCTACCGAGGTGACATAGCGTTGCGCCCCTGATTTTTCCTATAACTTTTCCGGGTTCAAGAATGGACTGCAGATTTTTCTGCATTGATCGAGTTTCCAGCCAGTGCTTCTTCTATAAAACGCTTGTGGGAGGCGCGAGTTTTTTCAGAAGAGTCCAGCGAAAAAAACGTTCTTTCTACAAGTCAGGGAAGCAAATGCAGACGATCGTTGTCCGTTATCTCGAAACGGTGATCAATAAAATTACCGGCGGATCCAGCCAAGTCGTTCTGGGAACGGAAACTTACGAAGATATCCGTGAAACACTGATTGCAGGGATGCCGCGCTCCAAGCCGGGGACAGCCCCACACCCCGTTTTCCTGACCAAATGCTTCATCAATGACAGCAATCACCTTTGGCGACTCGAATCGATAAAGTCGACCGCCGCCACGGCTACGCGGCCCGCTGTTTTTTCGGTGCTGATTCAAAGACAGGATGTTTCTAAAGAAATTTTTCTGAATCAGTCGCTGAAAAAAGACAAAAGCTTGAGGCTACAGAAACTTCTGGGGCGCCAAGGGAAATTGGTCGAAGTGGACTATGGGTTCGTGCAGCGAAGCGCACGGACAGATGCGTCGAGCAAGTCCAACAAGCGCTACATGGACACGCTGCTTGAGGCCGAGATGCATAAGCGCAGGCTTGCTGTCGTTGTGAAGGTGATATCAAAAAATCTTGTTCAGGTTGCCCCTGTGACATCAAGAGCTATTGCCGTCGAAGACAGGTCAGCCTTCAAGCTGGAACAGGCTACCTTGGACAAAATGCCTCGCTACCAAAACAGCGGAAAAGAAAGCTATGTGCTTTGCAGCATGCTTGAGTGCGTTTCGACCCAACGAATTTTGCCTCCAATCAGCTATTTCGGCGACGGGAGGGATACAGGGAGGAGCGTTAAGTACCCTGTTGCGCTGAGTGTCACCGAGAGCAAGTTGCTGAGGTCTGCGCTGATTCACGCCGTGGGAGCCTCCGGTTATGTTCCGTACAACGATTTACTTCAGGCTCAGCTTAAAGCTCAAAAGCTGCAGGAGATCCTCGACCAACTCAATACGCAGTTGGACATTCGCAATACCGCTTTGAGGCAGCTTGTTGCGGTCCAGAAGTTAGCTAAACGGTGGGCGACGGATATGGGACTTGAGTATGAGGATGAGCTCGAATTTCAACGAAATCTGGATGCCGAAAATGACGTCGAGGTCCCTGTTTTTTGACAAGCAAAACGAATTGACACCGTCTTCATCGGTTAATACCATGTAGCCCACATGGTCTGGCAAAGAGAGCAGAACTCTACCCAGGCGACAGGGTTAATACCCTCTTCTGTGAAAGTAAAACCGCCTTCAGGGGCGGTTTTTTTATGTCTGATCAAATGCTCAAAATGTTTTAGCAATCGCTGCCCGCATCGCTGCGGACAGCGTGTCCAATCAAAGAACTATTACCGACTAACCTTCCAAGCATCCCCCGCAGGCGCTGTCCCGTGGTCATACGGCTTGGCAATCCACATGTAGAGCAGCCCAAGACCAATCACGATGGCGGTACTCAGCACCATCGCGTAATTGATGTACCACGCCGCATCCGGTGTGCGCGGCCAGGCCATGTTGATGATGGCGCCGACGCCGTAGACCAGCGCGCCGATGTTCACCGGCCAGCCCCAGGCGCCAAGGGTGAATTTGCCGTTGGGTTTCCAGCCTTTTAGGCGTGCATAGAGTGCGGCGAGGACGATCATCTGGAACGCCAGATAGATGCCGATGGCGGCGAAACTGACGATGGTGGCGACTGCGTCTTGCAGGAAGAAGCCGAGGATGATGATCAGTGCCGGCAGGACACCGGACACGAACAGGGCGGCAACTGGAACCTGGGTCGTAGGAGAAATCTTCTTCAGCAGTCGGCTGCCGACGACCATTTCGTCGCGAGCGTAGGAATACAGCAGACGGCTCGCCGCCGCTTGCAAGCTGATGACGCAGGAGATGAAGGAAATCATCACCACGCCCATCACCATTTTCGAGCCGACCGGGCCGAAGGCGTTGTTGAGGATGGTGCCGACCGGGTCCTTGTCGGTGCCGTTGATCACTGCTTGCATGTCGGGCACGGCGAGGATCAGCGCCAGGCAGGCGAACATCGCCGCGATGCCGCCGATGTAGATGGTCATGCGCATGGCCACCGGGATCTGCTTGCTCGGGTTCGGGGTTTCTTCGGCCACGTCGCCGCAGGCCTCGAAGCCGTAGTACAGGAACATCCCCGCCAGCGATGCGGTGAGGAACGCAGGCAAGTATGAGCCGTTGATGCTGATGTCGAAGGTGTTGAACAGCACGCTGATCGGTTGATGACGCTCGAAGACCAGCAGGTAAACGCCAACGATCACCGCGCCCACCAGTTCACATAGAAAGCCGAACATGGCGATGCGCGCCAGCACTTTGGTGCCGCTGAGGTTGACCAGGGTTGCGAACAGCGTCAGCACCAGTGCGATGACGATGTTGGTGTTGTTGCTCGGTTCAAAACCAAGCATGGCGGCCAGGTACGGACCGGCGCCAACCGCAACGGCGGCGATGGTGACACACAGGGCAATGGAATAGATCCAGCCGACCATCCACGCCCAGCGTTTGCCCACCAAGCGGCGAGCCCACGGGTACACGCCACCGGAAATCGGGAACTGCGAAACCACTTCACCGAAGATCAGGCACACCAGCAACTGGCCGCAACCGACCAGCAAGTAGGCCCAGAACATCGGTGGCCCGCCCGCGGCCAGGCACAGGCCGAACAGGGTATACACCCCGACCACGGGGGACAGGTAGGTGAAGCCCAGGGCGAAGTTTTCCCACAGGCTCATGCTGCGGTTGAAGTTGGAGGTGTAACCGAGTTTGCGCAGTTGCTCGGCATCGCTGTCGGCAAGGGCTGCAGAGAGATCGGGTGATGCACTCATGTGTGTTTGCTCCGGAAAATCGGCAGATTTCGGATGTCCGAAACCGTGGCGGGGCTTTGAAGGCGCCGCCAGGATCGGTGGTTATTGTTATGACTTCTTTGGTGTGGGGCCTGGTGGTGCGTACTGCCGGTTTCTGCCTTGAAACCGAGGTGACCCTATCGCGGGCAAGCCTTGCTCCTACAGGGGCGATGGTGTTCGCAAACAATGCGTACGCCGCAAAATCTGTAGGAGCAAAGCTTGCTCGCGATGCTTTTAGTGCTTGAACATCACATGCCGCACAACGGTGTAATCCTCCAGCCCATACATGGACATGTCCTTGCCATACCCGGACAGTTTCTGACCGCCGTGAGGCATTTCGCTGACAAGCATGAAGTGCGTGTTCACCCAGGTGCAGCCGTACTGCAACCGCGCCGACAGGCGATGGGCGCGGCCGACGTCGGCAGTCCACACCGAGGACGCCAGGCCGTAGTCCGAATCGTTGGCCCAACCCAGCACCTGCGCTTCGTCGCTGAACTTGGTCACTGACACTACCGGCCCGAACACCTCGCGACGGACGATTTCGTCATCCTGCTGCGCGTCGGCCAGCACGGTGGGTTCGAAGAAGAAACCATTGCCCTCAACCGCCTTGCCGCCAGTAATCAAGCGAATGTGCGGCTGCGCCAGGGCGCGCTCGACGAAACCGGCCACGCGGTCGCGGTGTTGCGCGGTGATCAACGGGCCGAGTTCGGTGGCCGGATCATCCTGCAAACCGTACTTGATGCTGCTGACCGCCGCGCCGAGCTTCTCGACGAATTTGTCGTAGATACCTTCCTGCGCGTAGATGCGGCAGGCAGCGGTGCAGTCTTGCCCGGCGTTGTAGAAACCGAAGGTGCGAATGCCTTCGACAGCGGCATCAATGTCGGCGTCGTCGAAGATGATCACCGGGGCCTTGCCGCCGAGTTCCATGTGCA
>RCUP01002184.1_pt1 | contig 10619 bp, 10 predicted proteins | sample 2166341 | NCBI WGS metagenome assembly RCUP01 (sample SAMN09932325, study PRJNA488358) | compost metagenome | isolation source: compost soil in succinonitrile-enriched | place: Germany: Experimental Botanical Garden | reverse complement strand
AGGCCAGCATGGGCCACGGGTGTCTCAACAGCTGCGATGGGAAGATCGGCTACAGTGGCGCATGCCAGGCCGGAATACGGCGACCTGCCGCACGTCCTCCGGCTTCAATCTGGAGGGGAAGTCCCATGCACTGCTACAGCAGTGCCAGGTAGCCCTTCACCGTGGCATCCAGGCCGTCGTACAGCGCCTCGCCGATCAGGGCGTGGCCGATCGACACTTCCAGCACCTCCGGCACATCGGACAGGAAGTCACGCAGGTTGTCCTGCGACAGATCGTGTCCGGCATTTACACCCAGGCCGACGGCCTGTGCACGGCGCGCGGCGGTGGCGAACAGTTCCAGCATGGCGCGGGCGTCGCCGGCAGCATGGGCCTCGGCGTAGGGGCCGGTGTACAGCTCGACGCGGTCGGCGCCGACATCGGCGGCCTGCTCCAGCAGCGGGTTGCCGGCATCCACGAACAGGCTCACCCGGCATCCCATCGCTTTCAGCTCGGCCACCAGCGGGCGCAACCGCTGCGCATCGCGTTCGAAGTCGAAGCCATGGTCGGAGGTGATCTGGCCATCGCCATCGGGAACCAGCGTGGCCTGCGCCGGGCGCGTCTGCGCGCACAGCGGCAGCAACCCGGGGTAGCCCTCACGCGGCGGCGCGAACGGGTTGCCTTCGATGTTGAACTCCACACCACGGGCACGGGTCAGCGCCGACAGAGCCAGCACGTCCTCGGCGGTGATGTGGCGGCGGTCGGGCCGCGGGTGCACGGTAATGCCATGCGCGCCGGCATCCAGGCAGGCCTGGGCGGCACGCACCACGTCCGGTTCGGCACCGCCACGCGAGTTGCGCAGGACGGCGATCTTGTTGACGTTGACGCTGAGCTGGGTCATGGAACGGGACTACGGGGAGTGGGAGGGAGGGTCGCTGCCGTCGGCCGGAGTCACCTTGGCCTGTTCGCGCAGACGCCGCAGTTCATCGCTGTCCACCAGTGTCGCCGGATCACGCTGAAGGTCGCCAAAGCGTGCCACGTAGCGACCGCGCACCCACGCCAGCAGGAAGGCGAGGGCGCCCAGCAGGGCCAGTGACATCAGCCCCATGTTCGGTGTTTTCAGGGCAAAGGCGAAGCAGCCCAGCGCCAGCAGCAGGTACAGCCAGTACATTGTCAGTCTCCCCGGGCCATCGCCGCAGTGTAGCGCTGCCTCACAGCAGCGGCGAGGCCAATCGCGCGAAGGCCTCGGGCAACCGATGCAGCCACAGCGAGCGCCCTGCCTGGTCGTGTACGCGGGTGGCACGCTCGAACTCGGACTGCAGCAACAGGGACAGTTCCGCTACCCGGTCACGGTCGCTGATCATCATCGACAGCTCGAAGTTCAGCCGGAAGCTGCGGTGATCGAAGTTGGCGCTGCCGACGATGCAGACATCGTCGTCGGCGATGAACGCCTTGGTATGCAGCATGCGCGGACCGTACTCGTAGATCTTCACTCCCGCATGCAGCAGTTCGTCGAAGTAGGAGCGTGCGGCCTGGGTGACGAACCAGGAGTCGCTCATCTTCGGCACCAGCAGGCGCACGTCCAGGCCACCGAGCGCCGCCGACGTCAGCGCCATCCGCGCCGCTTCGCCGGGTACGAAGTAGGGGGTCACCAGCCAGACCCGCTCACGTGCCTCCTGGATGGCGGCCACATGCAGTCTGTGGATCGTCTCCCATCCCGAATCCGGGCCGGAGACCAGCACCTGCGCGTCGATCGCGCCGTCGCCGCGCAAGGCCATGTCGCTCGGCCACAGCCGGGCGATGTCGAACCGCGAGTGGTCCTGGCCACTGGCGTACAACCAGTCCTCGGCGAACACCAGCTGCAGGCTGCGCACCACGTGCCCGCGCAGGCGCATGTGCAGATCGCGATAGGCATTCGGGTTGCGGCTTTCGTCTTCGTCGTCGGTGATGTTGATGCCGCCGGTGAACGCCAGCCGGCCATCGACGATCACCAGCTTGCGGTGCGTGCGCAGGTTCAACCAGGGGCGTTTGAACGGCTTCAGCAGCTGCCGCGGATGGAACCAGACCACTTCCGCGCCGGCATCCAGCAGCGGCTGCAGGAAGCGCTGGCGCACGGCGGAGGAGCCCACCGCGTCCAGCAGCAGCCGTACCTGCACACCGGCGCTCGCCCGTTCCTGCAAGGCATCCCGCAACGCGGTGCCGGCGTGGTCGGGATTGAAGATGTAGTACTCCAGATGCACGTGGTCACTCGCCTGCGCCACCGCTTCCAGCAATGCAGCGTAGGTGGCCGCACCGTCAACCAGCCAGGTCACTTCGGTGGCGGTGCTTGGCGCCAGACCCGTCGTCGCCTGCGCGATCTTGGCCAGCTCGGTGCAGTCGGCATCGGGTGGGCAGACATCGCTGTAGTGCTCCATGCCCGAGCGCGCACGACCGCGTCGCAGCCGTTGCCGCTTCACCTTCTGCGGCCCCAGCAGGTAGTAGATGAAGAGGCCGAGGTAGGGCAGCAGCGCCAGCGACAGGATCCAGCTCAGCGTGGCCACCGGCTCGCGCTTCTGCAGCATGATCCAGCCGGTCAGGGCGAGCAGGTACAGCAGGTAGGCCACCGCCAGGATCGTTCCCAGGTGGGCGATGCCATCAAGCCAATGGCGCACGGAATCGAAGAGGGCGAGCATCCGCCGATCATAGCGGGGACGCGCACCGGTCAGCGGCATTTGTTCCCGGACGCGTTCCCGGCAAGACGCATCCACGGATGGCGTGGATCCACGTGTCGACCAAGGTCGACACCTACCAACAGCGGCGACGTAGGGCCGGCAGACCACCACCGCGCACAAAAAAAGACGCCCCTGTTTCCAGGGGCGTCTGCAGTCGCGTCATGACTGATGTATTGCGGTGTAGCGATTTACTGCTGTACGAAGCCGATCTTCTTCATCTGAGCATTCTTCGCGGCGGCCAGAACCTTGGCCATCACGTCGTACTCCGAATCCGGGCTGGCATCGATCCGCAGTTCCGGCTGGTTGGTCGGGTCACGCTGGACCTCCTGCTCCATCCGCTGCTGCAGTTCACTTGCGTTGATCGGGCTGTTGTTCCACGAGACCTGGTTGCTGGCGTCGATCTTCAACTCGATCGGCGGCGGCGGTTCGACCAGCTGCGGCGGTGGGTTGAGCACGCGCTGCGGCAGGTCCACGGCGATCGGGTACGTCATGATCGGCGCGGTCACGATGAAGATGATCAGCAGCACCAGCATCACGTCCACGAGGGGCGTGACGTTGATGTCTGCCATGGGGCCTTTGCCACCACCACTACTGAATGCCATGGCTTATTGCCCCTTCTCTTTGGTCGCCACGAAGCCGACGTCCAGCATGCCCTGTTCCTGCGCGATCTTGGTCATCTCGTTGATGACACGCATCTTGGTGGTGCGGTCACCACGCAGGTTCAACGGCGGCTGCGGGGTCTGCTGGGCGGCGGTCGCCAAGCGCGACTCGAGAGTCTGCTTGTTGATCTCTTCGTCGTTCCAGTAGATCGAACCGTCTTCCTTGACTGCCAGGGTGATCGGGCCCGAACGCTTTTCAGCGTCTTCCGGGTTCTGCACCAGGTTGGCCTCCGGCAGATCCACCTTGACCTTGTGGGACATCAGGGGCGCCGTGATGATGAAGATGATCAGCAGCACCAGCATCACGTCCACGAGGGGCGTAACGTTGATGTCGGCCATGGGGCCGCCGCTGTTACCACTACTGAAAGCCATAACGGGCTCCGTCTAGATCTTGGTGACTACGTTCTCGCGGGTACAGCGCGTCGCAATTAGCGGACGCGCGAACCGGTGGCGAAGAAGTCGTGCAGGTCGTGCGCGAAGGTATCGAACTTGCTGATGGTCGCGCTGTTGATCTTGCTGAAGAAGTTGAAGGCGAACACGGCCGGGATCGCGACGAACAGACCGATGGCGGTCATGATCAGTGCTTCACCCACCGGGCCGGCAACGGCGTCGATCGAAGCGGAGCCGGTGGCACCGATCTTGATCAGCGCGCCGTAGATGCCCCACACGGTACCCAGCAGACCGACGAACGGAGCGGTTGCACCGACGGTGGCCAGCAGGGTCATGCCCGACTGCAGCTTGTTGCTTTCGCGGGTCACGGCCTGGCGCAGAGCGCGGTCGACGAACTCCGAACGGCTCAGGTTCTCACCCACGCCGCCGACAGCGCCGCCTTCAGCACGCTGGTGGTGCGCAGCAGCCTGGGCAGCGTCCAATGCGATCTTCGAGAACGGCTCCGAAGCCGGCTGCTCTTCCATTGCACGGATGGCGTCCTGCGCGTTCGGGGTATCCCAGAACAGGCTGACGACGCGATCAGCGGCGCTCTTCAGGCGGGTAGCACGGAAGATGTTGATGACGGTCCAGTACCAGGACATGGCGGACATGACGACCAGGGTCAGCAGCACGACCCAGGAAACCGCGAAATCACCCGGCTTGGTGGTCATTTCGTGGATCAGATGCTCGAAGCCCATCTGCGACAGGGCGTTGGACGGATTGCCCCCGGCAGCAGCGGCGATGAAAATTTCCTGCAGCATGACGCTTACCTTTGTTGTGTGTGGTGATAAAGGGTGTAGCTAAGCTAAACAATCGAACTGGAGGCGAGGGTGGCCAGGCGGCCACCCGGGCGCATCAGTTCAGCGCAAAGTTGACCGGGACGCGGACGCGGCCAGCAGCCTTCTTACCGCCAGCTTCGGCGGCGTTGAAACGCCACTTGCGGGCAGCTTCCATCGCAGCACGGTCCAGATCGCGGTTACGGCTGGACTTTTCCACCGTGACATTGGTGACGTTGCCCTGGGCATCGACATCAATGATCAGGATCACTTCGCCCTGGATACCAGCGCGGAAGGCGGCCGGCGGATAGCGCGGCGGATTCATGGCCTTCGACGAGATGTCCACGCTGGCCTCGATCGAGGTCGGCGGTGCCGGCGGCGAGGGCGGCGACGGCGGGGTGACGATATCGTTCGCGCGCGGTTCCGGCACGTCGACGACCGGCGCCTGCGGCGGCGGCGGGACGGGCGACTGCTTCGGCGGCGACAGATTCTTCACCGGCGGCGGCGGGGTGTCCTGCGGCGGCGGCGGCGGCGGCGGTGGCGGCGGCGGCGGCGGTGCGTCGACGATGGTCACCATGACGTTGCGCTCCTTCTCCGTCACGGCCTTGGGAGCCACGGCGGGAATCAGGAGCATCATGAAGGCCGCCAGATGCAGGGCGATTACAAACGCGATACCGACGATGCGAGGCCAGCTCAGCCCCGAGTCATCGGGTTGTTCGTACCGGTGAACGACTAGTTGTTCCGTCATGCGCCAAGAGCTCAATAGTGGGGCCGGAATCCCGGGGGCGGGATCCCTGATCAGCGGTGCATGACACCGCAGGAACCTCCAAGCTTATACCAATCCTGAGCGCTTGCGCATCATCTGGGCAGGCGTTCAGGCGTTATTCCTACTTACTACAGGTTGATGATTTTCTTGGCATCAGCCTGGTTCTTCACGCCCTTCTCCAGCGCCTGCTGGGCGGCCTTCTTGGCCTCCGGGACACGACCTTCACTGTGCAAAACACGTGCCAGATTCAGGTAGGTCTCACCGTCCTTGGAGAGCGGGGCGGCCTTCTGCCACGCGTCGATCGCCTGCGGCACCTGGTCGGAGTAGTAGTAGGACTGGGCCAGTGCCAGGTAGACCTGGTAATCCGGCTTCAGGATGCCCTTCTGCAACCCCTCGTTGATGACCGCGATGACGTCCTTTTCCTTGTTCTCGGTGTTGGCATAGATCGAGTACAGCTGCTTGTACTCGCGCTCTTCGGTGAGCTGACCGCTGCTGCGCAGCTTGTCCATCACCGCGGCGGCCTTCGGCATCTGGTCGGCCTGCATGTACATGTTGGCCAGGTTCAGCTGCGCTTTCTTGTCATTCGGGTTCTTGGCCGCCAGCGCTTCGGCGGCCTGCACGGCCTCACCGGTCTGGCCGGCTTCGGACAGGGCGGCCATCAGCAGCTGGTTCCAGTTGTCCTTCGGCTCGGCAGCGCCTGCGATGGCCTGCTTCAGCACCGGGATCGCTTCCTGGTAGCGCTCCAGCTGGTACAGCGCCTGGCCCTTGATGATCAGCTCTTCCGGCTTGGTCGACTTGCTCTCGGCGAAGTACTTGTCCAGGGTCGCCAGGCCTTCAGCGGTCTTGTCTTCCTGGATCTCCAGCTGGCCCAGCATCAGCATCGACTGGAAGTGGCCGTTGTTGTCCAGGCCGTTGAACTGCAGCACCTGCTTCAGGTAGGCGATGGCGGCTGCGGTGTCGTCGGTCTGGTAAGCGGCCTGGGAGGCGAGCTGCGCGGCCAGCGACTTGTCGTACTCGTTGGCGCCCTCGGCGGCCAGGATCTCGTCGGCCAGCGTGCGGGTCTCCGGGAACTTTTCCTTGTTGTAGCTGTCAATCATCTTCTGCAGCTTGCTGCCCAGCTTGGCCGACGACTTCGCTGCCGGCTCCTGGCGGGTCGCGTTCGGGAACAGCACTTCGGCCTTGGCCTGCTTGCCGCCGCGGTTGCCACGCTCGGACGAACGCGAGGACTGCGCGAACGCGTCGGTGACCACGGCGCCGGTCAGGGCAGTGGCGATGAGGACGGAAAGCACAGCTTTGTGGTTACGGAAAATCATCGTTCACCTCGATCGAACCGCCGGTAGCGGCAAAGTCGGACTGTCAGAAAAATCTGAGCCGCCAAACGTATCAGAAACAGATGGCGTGAGAAATCGTTTTATGTGCTGCAATACAGCATGAATTTGCGCACTCAGCCACACTTTGGCCGGCGTCCGGCGGCCTGGGCCTGCTGGTAGACGGGCCCGAGAGCCGGTACATCACGCTGCAACTCCCTGATCCGATTGGCTGGATCAGGATGGGTAGACAGCCATTGCGGGCTGCGACCGCCGCTGGCGGCCATCATGTTCTGCCACAGATCGACGGCCTGGGCGGGGTTGAATCCGGCCTCGGCCATCAACCGCTGACCGATCACGTCAGCCTCGCTCTCCTGGGTGCGTGAGCCGGGCAACAGGAACGCGGTCTGCGCCCCCATCCCGCCGAGCTGGTTGACCGTGCTGGCCGCGCCATCGCCGCCATACGCGCCGGCCAATGCCCCCAGCACCGCCAACCCGGTCTGCGCGCCCATCTGCCGGGTGATGCGCTCTTCGTGGTGGCGGGCGATCACATGGCCGATTTCATGGCCGATCACCGCGGCCAGCTGATCCTGGTTCTTGGCGACACTGAAGATGCCTGTGTTGACCCCGACCTTGCCGCCCGGCAGGGCGAAGGCGTTGGGTTCCTTGTCGACGAACACCGCCGTCTCCCACCGTACGCCACGGTACTGAGGCGGCAGCTGTGCGACCAGCGCGTTGACCACGCATTGCACGTAGCCGTTCTGGCGGCCGTCGCTGCTGATCTTCTCCTTCTGCTTGGTTTCGGCGAACGCCTGCGCACCCAGCTGATCCAGCTGTGCCTGCGACACACCGCCCACCATCTGCCGACGGCCGGTGGGTGAAGTGGTGGTCGCGCAGGCGCTGACCAGAGTGGTGATGACGATGGCCAACAGCAGTTGTTTCATGGAGCGCCCCCCGAGTTCAGAAGCCCAGTGTGTAACGGGTCTGCTTAATCTTTCGTCAAGCGGACAGAGCCTTACGTTGCCCCGAAAAACACCAGGGCTGCAAGCGCCACGGCATTGTTCAGTGCATGTGCGGCGATCGCCGCCCACAAGCTGCCCGTGCGGCGGTACAGCCAGCAGAACGCAGCGCCCATGCCGCCATAGACCAGCCACAGCTGTGCGATCTCGGCCGGGCCATTGGCGCTGGTACCCGGAATTTCATGGATGAGCGCGAACGCCAGGCTGCTCAGGATCATCCCCAGCCACGGCCGTCCGGCCTGCCACAGACGCCCGAACAGGACCCGGCGGAACAGGAGTTCTTCGTAGGCGGGTGCAAGCACCACGGCAAACAACGTCAGGAACAGCGGAAAACGGGCAACCGCGTTCTGCATCAGTTCGAGGTTTGTCGGCACCGGCTCGATGCCCATCTGCTTGGCCACGAAGGCGATACCGTTGCTGCCGATCACGATCGCGCTGGCAACCAGCAGGGTCCAACCCCAGGTGGAGGGGCGACGGAGTGCGTCCCGCGAACGCTGGCGTTCGGCAGCGTTGGCCGGTCGGCGCCAGAAATACACCAGCAGCGCTGCGCCGCCGGTAGCGACCAGCGCCATCAGGATCTGCCCGAGCGCACCGGGTTGGCCGAGCTGCTGGGCGACCGCTGCCGTATCGGGCGTGCCGCCCCCGGATTTGGCGCTGGCATAGCCGACCACGATGCCGCGATAGAGTCCCCAGATCAGACCACTCACCAGGCTCAACCCGAACAGGGTGACGGCGGCGATGCCGAGGTCGATGAAGAAACCCGCCAACGGCGAGGAGGCGCGGGGGGCAGTGGTTGCCGGCGGGACCGGCGGCGGAGCGGAAACCGGGACGGAAGCGGACATCGATTACCTGCGATCAAGGGACAAAAGCCGGCGCACCTCCCCGTGCGCCGGCCACGATCCGATTGTGTCAGATATCCAGGTTGGCGACCTTCAGCGCGTTGTCTTCGATGAAGTCACGACGCGGTTCGACCACATCACCCATCAGGGTGCTGAAGATCTGGTCAGCGGCGACTGCATCTTCGATACGCACCTGCAGCAGGCGACGGGTATCGGGATTCACGGTGGTATCCCACAGCTGTTCCGGATTCATTTCACCCAGACCCTTGAATCGCTGGATCTGACGGCCGCGCTTGGCTTCGTCCAGCAGCCAGTTGCGGGCCTGCGCGAACGATTCGACCTCGATCGACTTGGCGCCACGGGTGATGACCGCGCCTTCGCGGACCAGACCGTGCAGCAGCTGCGCTGCCTGGTGGATGCCGCGCAGTTCGCCGCTTTCCAGCGCGGACAGCGGCAGCACCTGGATGTGCTGTTCGCCCATGTGGCTGCGCGTGACCAGCACTGCAGCCGGACGCTGCTCGTTGGGTTCCTGCAGTTCCAGGGTGAAACGGGCGCTGCCGAGGTTGCCCTGGTTGAGGTGCTTGGCCAGCGCGTCCAGGCCTTCGCCAGCACCTGCATTGCGCAGGTTTTCCAGCTCCAGCGGCATGAAGTCGACCAGCGCTTCGAGCAGGTTGCGATCGTAACGGTGGGTATTGCGGTTGATCGTGTCCTGCGCGGCAGCGTAGGCGAGCAGCAGCTTTTCCAGCGCCACGCCATCGATCGGCGGCTCGCCGCCGGCCGGCACCAGCCCAGCGTTCTCCACCGCGCTGCTGGCCAGATAGCTGTCCAGCGCCGGGTCGTCCTTCAGGTACAGCTCCTGCTTGCCCTGCTTGATCTTGTACAGCGGCGGCAGGCCGATATAGACATAACCGCGCTCGATCAGCTCCGGCATCTGACGGTAGAAGAACGTCAGCAGCAGGGTGCGGATGTGCGCGCCGTCAACGTCGGCGTCGGTCATGATGATGATCTTGTGGTAACGCAGCTTGTCCGGGTTGTACTCGTCGCGACCGATACCGGTGCCCAGCGCGGTGATCAGCGTACCCACCTGGTCGGACGCCAGCATGCGGTCGAAGCGGGCACGTTCCACGTTGAGGATCTTGCCGCGCAGCGGCAGCACCGCCTGGTTCTTGCGGTTGCGGCCCTGCTTGGCCGAACCACCTGCCGAGTCACCCTCGACGATGAACAGTTCGGACAGCGCCGGATCCTTTTCCTGGCAGTCGGCCAGCTTGCCCGGCAGGCCGGCGATATCCAGCGCACCCTTGCGGCGGGTCAGGTCACGCGCCTTGCGCGCCGCTTCGCGGGCACGGGCAGCGTCGACGATCTTGCCGGCGATGGCCTTGGCTTCGTTCGGGTTTTCCTGCAGGAACTCTTCCAGGCGCTGGCCGAACGCACTTTCCACGGCCGGGCGCACATCCGAGCTGACCAGCTTTTCCTTGGTCTGGCTGGAGAAGCTGGGATCGGGCACCTTCACCGACAGCACCGCGATCATGCCTTCGCGCATGTCATCGCCGGTCAGGTTGATCTTGGCCTGCTTGGCGATGCCGTTCTGCTCGATGTAGTTGTTGAGCACACGGGTCAACGCGCCACGGAAGCCGGCCAGGTGGGTACCGCCGTCCTTCTGCGGAATGTTGTTGGTGAAGCAGTACATCGTCTCCTGGTAGGAGTCGGTCCACTGCAGCGCCACTTCCACGGTGATGCCGTTGGATTCGCCGGTCACCGAGATCACGTTCGGGTGCAACGGCGTCTTCAGCTGCGCCAGATGCTCCACGAAGCTGCGGATGCCGCCCTCGTAATGGAAGTCGTCGCGGCGGCCATCACCACGCTCGTCCACCAGCACGATCTTGACGCCGGAGTTGAGGAAGGACAGTTCGCGCAGGCGACGGGCCAGGATGTCGTAGTGGAATTCCACGTTGTCGTGGAAAGCCTTTACCGACGGCCAGAAGCGCAGGGTGGTACCGCGCTTGGTGCTGGGGCCGACCTGCTTGAGCGGGTGCAGCGCTGCGCCGTCTGCGTATTCCTGCTGGTAGTGGAAACCGCCCTGGTAGATATCCAGGACCAGCTTCTGCGACAGCGCGTTGACCACGCTGACGCCCACGCC
>RCUP01002183.1_pt1 | contig 10621 bp, 11 predicted proteins | sample 2166341 | NCBI WGS metagenome assembly RCUP01 (sample SAMN09932325, study PRJNA488358) | compost metagenome | isolation source: compost soil in succinonitrile-enriched | place: Germany: Experimental Botanical Garden | reverse complement strand
CGGCAAGGCCATTCTTTTCGAGGAGACGGACGGGCGGCTGATCGTGGCGGACGGTCACCAGAGGCGGGGTCTGGCGCGGCGTCTGGCGGAGCAGGGCTGGGAAGACGCCCGGCTGGACGGCTATCTGTTCAAGGCGTCGGACGGCTGGACCGCGCGCGAGGTGCGCGTGGTGGCGGCGCTGAAGAATATCCGCGAAGGGTCCGGCGCGGTCATGGATGCGGCCAAGCTGTTCCGCGACGCTCCCGGCGCCCTGAAGGACCGCAGCTTGCCGGTGACGGGGGACCTGATCCAGCAGGCGCGGCAACTGGCCAGCCTGTCCGATCCGGCGTTTCGGGCGGTGGCCAACGGGGTGATCCCCGAGCGCTATGGCGCGGTGCTGGGCGAACTGGCGGGCGACCGGCCGGAACTCCAGGGCGATCTGGTGGACCTGTTGCGTCGTGGCGAGCCGGGGACGGCGGACGGCGCGCGGGCGCTGATCCATGAGGCCATGCTGGATGACTTCATCGCCGCCGAGGGCGTGCAGATGGACCTGTTCGGCGGCCTGCCCCGCGAAAGCACGGTCATCGCCCGGGGCCGCATCCGCGAGGCGGTGATGCGGTCGCTGAGGAAGGATGAGCGGACCTTTGCCGCCCTGGTGCGGAACGCCGACGCGGTCGAGGCCGGCGGCAATGTACTGGCCCGGTCGGACAACGAGGCGCGTCTGGCGCTGGACCGGGCGGCGCAGGAGCTGGTGTCGCGCCTGTCCCTGCGATCCGGCGAGATCGGCGAGGCCTTCAGCGAGGCGGCGGCGGCCGTGACCCGGGGCGAGGTCGAGGCCGGTGCGGCGGCCAAGGGTCTGACGCAGCGGATCCGAAACGCGGTCAAGGCTGGGGACCTGCTGGAGCTGGAGCGCAAGGCGCTGATCGACCCGGCCGCGCCGTCGCCGCAGGCGGTAAAGGCGGTGGCGGCGTTCGACCAGCCGGGCGGCAAGGCCCAGGCGGCCCAGATCGAGCCCAAGCCAGAGGACGTTGCGTTGGAAACCCCGCGCTTTGTGATCGAGCATGGGGACGACGTGGACCGGCCCACATTCTGGGTGCGTGCTGATACCGCGACTGCCGAAGCTCATGGACTGGATGCAGACAGCTATCTGTTCGGCTGGGTTCGTGACGGCGAGTTGCGCATCGAGCGTTCGCAGATCGCTGAAGGCGCGCGCGGTCGGGGCCTCGGCGTCGAAATGTACGAGCGCGCCCTGCGAGAAGCGGCCGACCGAAAAGTCAGGCTGGCGAGCGACATAGAGGTCAGCGCCGACGCTCAGCGCGTCTGGTTGGCCCTTGAAAGGCGCGGCTACGCCGTCGAGCGGAACCCTGAAGTAATCAATGAAGGCGGAATGCTCCGCCAGCCGAATGGCGAGCCGGTCTTCACCGTGAAGGATCGCCCGCCGCCCGGCCTGTTCGACGATCTGCCTGAGGCTGTGGCTGAAGATCGCGCCCTGAACGTATTGAGGGCGTGCGCGCCCGGGAGGGCCTGATGGCCGATTTTCGTTCTTGCATCGTGGATCACGCCGCCAGCGGGGATATCGACGCCGAGACGGCCCAGGTGGCGCAGGACGCCTATGACGACGCCTTCGCCACCGCGTCGGAAACGTTGGGGCCGGTGGACGCCGACCGGGTGGCGGCGGACGCGGCGATGGCCAAGCTGGAAGCCGAGGCGATTGAGGCGCGGCGGCGGCGTCAGCTGGCGGTGCGCACGCGGCGCACGGCGCTGGAGACCATCGCCGGGCTGAAGGAAAGGCGCGGCTATACCGGGGTTAAGGCGCTGGGGGGCGGTGACGGGTCGGGCAAGCCGCCGAAAGACGGCTGGGTTCAGGGCGGCACGCCGCCGGCGGACGGGCCGGGCAGTCGCGGGGCGCTGGCGGCCATGGCGCTCAAACGCCTGGTCGAGAACCGGCCGGGCCTCGGCGGCGCGCCGGGGGCGTCGATCGAGGGGCGGTATAGGGCGCTGCGCGGGTCGTTTGACGCCAGCATGGCGGACCTGATCGAGAAGTTCGAGACGCGGACCGGGCTGGATCGGCCGGGCGCCAGCGGCGCCAAGCGGGCGACGATGGACAATATCGTGCGCGAGGCGTTCGGCGAGGACAGCGGCGACGCGGCGGCCAAGGCGCTGGCGCAGGCGTGGGGCGAGACGGCCGAGCGGGCGCGGCATATGTTCAACGCGGCGGGCGGGTCCATCGGCAAGATGGAAGGCTGGGGCCTGCCGCAAGCCCATGACGGCGCCAGGGTCCGCGAGGCGGGCCGCGATGCCTGGGTCCAGTCGATCCTGCCGCGACTGGATCGGGCCAAGATGATCGACAATGTCACGAGCCAGCCGTTCACGGACAAGCGGCTGACCGCCGTGCTGGGGGAGGTCTGGGCCACCATCGGCACCGGCGGGGCCAGCAAGCGCCAGCCCGGCGCCGGTCTGGGCCATGGGGCGCTGGCGAAACAGCGCAGCGAGGCGCGGTTCCTGGCGTTCAAGTCGGCCGACGACTGGCGCGCCTATCAGGCCGAGTGGGGCGAAGGCGACGCCTTCCAGACCATGATGGGTCATCTTGACGACATGGCGCGCGACATCGCCCAGATGCAAATCCTCGGCCCGAACCCGGCGCATCAGTTCGAGTGGCTGAAGGCCTTCGCCCAGCGTGAGGCGGTGATGGAGGAGCTGGCGGGCGTGAAGGGCGCCGCCGACCGCGCCAAGGGCCACATCGACCTGGCTGACCGGATGATGGGCCATTTCAACGGCGACCTGAACAGCCCGGTCAACACGGGCTTGTCCACGGCGGGCGGCACGGTGCGCGGCGTCCTGACCGGGACCATGCTGGGGAGTGCGGTGCTGGGGGAGGTCGGGTCGGGCTTCATCCTCGGCCGGATGGCGCGCCAGTTCAGCGGCCTGTCGCGCAACGGCGACATGGGCGAGCTGATCCGCCTGTTGTCCGATCCGGCCGAGCGGGCGATGGCGCGCCGAACCGGCTTCATTATCGAGCAGGCGACGGACGGGTTCGTGCGGGCGACGCATGACAACCTGCGTCTGATGACCGTGGGGGCCAAGGCCGAGGGCGGGATGAACGCCTTCGGGCGGCGTCTGCCGGCGGCGGTGATCCGCATGCAGGGGCTGACCGGGATTGTGGCGGCGCGCAAGCGGTCGCTGCGGTTCGAGCTGATGGGGGCGCTGCACGACGTGCGGGACCGGACGCTGGCGGACCTGAAGGGCGGCGACGCGCGGGACCAGGCGTTGGGGCGCTGGCTGGATGCGCGCGGGTTCGGCGAGAAGGAATGGGCGATCATCCGGGCGGCCCCGGCCTATGAGCCGCGACCGGGGGCGGCCTTCCTGTTGCCGCGCGACGTGGCCCAGCCGGAACTGGCCCTGCGCCTGTCCGAGGCCATCGAGATGGAGACGCGGTTCGCCAGCCCGGAGACGACGCTGGAAAGCCGCGCCTGGTGGACGACGGCCCGGCCGGGCAGCTTCTGGGGCGAGCTTCAGCGCTCGACCGGGATGTTCAAGGGGTTCAGCGCCACCCTGTGGTCGCTCTACAGCCATGAGATCGCCTTGCAGGCCAAGGCGTCGGGCGGGAACGCCTGGACGGCCGGGGGCGCGATGGCGGCCCAGGCCATCATCTTCCTGACCATCGGCGGGGCGGTGAACATACAGTTGCGCGAGATGGCCAAGGGCAACGACCCCCGGCCCATGGATGACGGCAAGTTCTGGGGCGCAGCTTTGGCGCAGGGCGGCGGCCTCGGCATCTTTGGGGACTTCCTCTATGCGGCCGAGGCGCGGAACGGGAAGTCGGCGCCGGTGGCGGCGTTCGGTCCCGTGGGCCAGTTGGCCAGCGACGCCTGGGGCCTGACGGGCGGCAACTTGCTGGAGATCGGCGGCGGACTGGCGGAAGGCGAGGGGCTGGACGAGGCCGTGGCGGGCGCCCGCGTCGGGCGCGACCTGGCCAGCGTGGCGCGGAACTACAATCCGCTGGCCAGCCTGTGGTGGAGCCGGGCGGCCTATAACCGGCTGGTGGCGGACAACCTGCAACGGGCGCTGGACCCCGAGGCGGAGGAGGCGTTCGAGCGTCGCCGCAAGCGGATGGAGCGGGAAACCGGGCAGGGCCAGTGGTGGGGGCAGGGCGAGAACGCCCCGGCGCGGGCGCCTGATCTGGCCTTGATGGGCGGTGCGACGGAGTAGCACGGCCCGCGTTGCGGCGGCTGGCCTGACCGCAGGATGCGGTCATGGCACAAGTTTCCGAAAATGATCGCCTGGCCGGCCCCTTTGTGGCGGTGGCGGGCCAGGTGGATTTCCCGGCGGACTTCCCTCTGTTGAAGGAAGAGGGCCTTCGCGTGCGTCGCGAGCGCGGCGAGACGTCGGTTATCCTGAGCGGGCTGGACGTGTCGGCGGTCGCGGTGAGCGCTTCCAGCTTCACCGCAAGGCTGGCGGCGCCGTCCCAGGCGGGGGACCGCATCTGGGTCTATTCCCAACTGCCCGCCGCACGCCTGCGGGCGCATACGCAGAACGGCACGGTTCGGACCGCGACGCTGGAAGGCGACGCTGAAGAGGCCCAGGCGCAACTGCAGGAATTGAGGCGCGATCTGGGGCGCGCCCTGCTGACGCCGGTCGGCGAAGAGGTCCCTAGCCCTCAGGATGTGTTGGGCGCCGCGCAGGGCGTGTTCGCGGCCACCGCAGTCGCAACGGGTGCGCGGGATGATGCAGCGGCGTCCGCTCTGGCGGCGGCGCAGGTTCTGGACTTGGCCCAGCCCGGGCTGGACGCGGCCTCCGCGCTTTCCGGCGACGTGGCGGCGGTCGAGGCGTCGAACGCAGCGTTGAGCGCACAGGTGAACGCCCTGGCGGGCGCGGCGACGTTCGGGGCTACGGTTCCCAAGGCGACGCAGGCCCTGCTGTTCGCCGATCTGGCCCATGCCGCCGGGGTGCTGGCGGTCGTTTACGCCGATCCGACGTCGCCGTTGAACGGGATCTATGTGAAGTCGGGCGCTAGCGGCGCGGGGGCCTGGACGCAGACCAATCTTCTGCCGGACGGCAACGTCAGGGCCGACCTGAACGCCGAGGTCGCCGAGCGTTCGGCGCGGCTGAACGCCGACCTGCCGCCCGGCGTGCGGGCGGCGATGGTGGACGGCGAGGGGCTGGCGGCGTGGACCGTGGACGCCGAGGGAAATTTTCGCACCCATGGGATGATCGCCGCCACGATCAACGGGAGGACGGCCCTGTCGGCGGGGGTGTTCGACGCGGCTGTCAACGGCTTCGTCTGCTATGGCCAGTCGTGGGAGGTCGGAGAAACGCTGTCTGCGGACGGCGCGGCCATTTCGACCAGCCAGCCTTTCGGCGCCCTGATGTTCAACGGCGGGGTTCGGCCGAGGGACGCCGGCGGGACGGCGGCCAGTCAGCATGCATCGCTGGTTCCGCTGGTGGAAAGCACCCTGGGCAACAAGGGGGAAAGCCCCGCCGCCGGATGGGCCATGATGGCGACCCAGCTGGTCCAGGTTGAGGATCGCATCGCCTGGGATCGCAGCGGCTATCAGCTGCTGGGTTCATCCGCAGCCCTGTCGAATGCACGCGTGGATCAACTGGCGGACGGGACCACGCCTTTTCAGAACCTGAAGGACGATATCGCCTATGGCTACAGCCTGACCCAGGCGTCGGGCCGGTCCTATGTCTTCCGGGCCATGTCGTGGATGCAGAGCGTCAGCGACTATTCGGCGGGGACGGTTCCGGCCACCTGGCGCGCGGGCGTCGTCGCCCTGCGAAACACGGTGGACGCCTACGCCAAGTCCGTGACGGGGCAGACGGAAGACGTGCTGTGCATCATGGCGCAGCCCGGTTGGGCCGGAGCCTATGAGGCGACGGATTATCCTTGGGCCGATCTGGCCATGCTGGACCTGTCGGAGAGCGACCCGAACTTTGTTCTGGCCTGCCCGGCCTACTTCCTGCCGAAGTCGTCGGACGCGCCGCACTATAGCGCCGTCGGGAACAAGATCAGGGGCGCCTACTACGGGCTGGCGTTCAAGCGCCGGGTGATCGACCGGGCCAGCTTTGCGCCGCTGAAGCCGGTGAGCCTGCGCCGTCAGGGGCAGGTTCTGACGATCCGGTTCAATCCCGTCGGTCGTCTGAAGATAGACACCATGGCGTTCGCCGCCGTAGCCAACGCCGGGTTTACCCTGGTGACCGCAGGCGGGGCGGCCATCGCCATCGACAGCGTGACCGTGACGGGGCGCGACAGCGTGACCCTGGTGGCGGCGACGGCTCCGGCCGCCGGCGCGCGTCTGCGCTACGGCTTTGCGGCGGCGGGCGTCGGCGGGGGCAACCTGCGCGACAGCCAGGGCGACCTGATGGTGTTCGATCCCGGCGGCCTGAACCACCCCATGCACAACTGGTGCGTCCTGTTTGAAAAGGTGCTGCCGTGACGGCGATCCGATCCCCAGCGGCCGCCTTTACGCGGCCGGTCAGCGCGGTGCTGAACGCTAATCGCGACGGCATGGTCGCGGAGTTCGTCTTCGGCGGCGACGCCGACACGTCTCGCCGCAATCTGGCGCAGCGGGGCAAGCCGGCCACCGTCAACGGCGCCCCGACGTGGAGCGCCAACCATGCGAGGTTCAGCAACAATCTGGGCCAGAACATGGACACGGGCGTTCCCGCCGCCATGCGCGACGTGACCATGGTCGCCGTGATGCGCAGCATCAGCGGCGTGGGGGAGGCGATCATCTCGCCCGCGCCGATCACCGGCTTCATCCTGGCTCACGCCAATCATGAGTGGCGGTTCAACAACAGCATCACCGCAAACCCGCCCCAGGCGGCGAGCGTCGTCCTGACGCCGGGCGAGACGGATTTCAGGTGCGGGATCGGCTGGGGGTCGTTCGGCACGATCTCCTCGCTGTCGGTCGGCCAGGCAGGGATCGGCTTCAACTCGGCCGTGGGCTCCCAAGTCAACGCCGGCAGTCGCGGCGGTCAGAACTTCGTCGTCGCCCCGAACCTCGGCGTCGGCAACGTCACTTTCGAGATCGCCTATCTGGCCCTTTACGACCGCATCCTGACCGCCCGCGAACGGCTGGAAGTCTATCTGGGGCTGCGTGCCGGCCTCGCTGGTCGCGTGACGGTGTTCTGATGCAGCTGAAGCCGCTCGCCTTCGAGGTCTTCATGGCCGCCTGGCACAAGCTGGAGCCCTTCCTGCCCGGCGTGCTGGGCGCCGCCGTGGCCCAGATGATGCGGCCCGGCCTGGGGATGCGTCAGCGGTTCATCCAGTGGACCGTGGGGGTGATCGTCTTCCACTTCGTCAGCAAGGCGCTGGCCTCGCTGTTCCACTGGCCCGAGGCCGTGGCGGACGTGGTCGGCTTCTTCATCGCCTTCCTGGCGTTCGAGGGCCTGCACGCCTGGCAGAAGGCAGCCATTGAGGCGGGCGTCAGCGCCATCCGCGACACCGGCGCCGTGTGGCGTCACCTGTTGCAGGGCTGGGCCGAGAAGGCCGGAGCCCGCCAACACCCCCAGAAAACCGAAGGAGAAGGCTGATGACCTTCAATCTGAGCAAACGCTCGCGCGCTCGCTTGGTCGGCGTCCATCCCGATCTGGTCGCTGTCGTCGAGCGCGCCATCCAGATCACCGGCGTCGACTTCATGGTCACAGAGGGCCTGCGGTCCGTGACGCGCCAGAAGGAACTGTTTGCCGCCAAGGCGACGCGGACCATGAATAGCCGTCACCTCACAGGCCACGCGGTCGATGTCGCCGCCCTGGTCGGCGGGCAGGTTCGCTGGGATTGGCCTCTCTATTCGCGCGTCGCTGCGGCTTTCAAACAGGCGGCTCTGGAGCGCGGCACGCCGATCATCTGGGGCGGCGACTGGAAGTCGCTCAAGGACGGGCCGCACTTCGAGCTGGACCGGAAGGCTTACCCCTGATGGACAAGCTGCCGACAGTAGCTCTTTCGATCATGCAGCCTTGGGCGGGGCTGATCGTTCATGGGCTGAAGGATATCGAAAACAGGAGCTGGTCCACACGGTTCCGTGGTCCGGTCCTGATCCATGCGGGCAAGAAGCTGGACGGCCACGCGGACGACGATGTCTCGGCGCACATCCACCCTGTGACCGCCGAACCTATGAACCCGAGCCTCTTTGATGGCGTCACATACCCTCGCGGAGGGATCGTAGGCGTCGCCGAGATCGTGGACTGCGTCTCGTCCAGCGCCTCGCCCTGGTTCGTGGGTGACTATGGGTTCGTCATCCGAAACGCCCGGCCTCTGCCTTTCATGCCCTGTCGCGGTGCTCTCGGCTTCTTCAAGCCGGAACTGCCAGAGCTGGCGCAATGATCGCCGCTTTCGCCGCCCTGAAGGAATACCGGAAGGTCGCGACCGTCGTCGTCTGCGCGGGGGTGGCGGCGGCCTTCTACATCCAGTGGCAGATGGCCAAGGACGCGGGCACCAAGGCGGCGGCCGACCGGGCGTCGCTGATCGCGGCGGCGGACGGGACCTGTCTGGCGCTGAACAGCGAGTTCCGGCCCCAGGGCGTGCGCCGTGAACAGTGGGGCATGGCCTGTCTGAACGAAGCGCGGCGGCTGGGGCGGATCGAGGGCGACCTGGCCAAGGGCGACGCCGAGGCCCTCATCAACGCCCTGGACGAACGCATGGGCAAGGAAGCAGCGGACGCCGCCTTGGCGGCCGCGATGTCGAAACGCACGGCCGACGCCGTCGCACGTATGGAGGCTGCGGATGCGGCTGTTGAAAATGACCGGGTCGGCGCTGGCTGGGCTTGCGCTGTCAACGACCTTGGCGGCCTGCGCGCACCGGGCTGCTAAAGCCCCGCCCGCGCCGGAGCCGGTCGTGGTGGTGCGGACGGTGAAGGAAACGCCGCCGGCCGAGCTGCTGCGCTGTCCGGTCGCGCCGCTGGGCCTGCCGTCGACGGGCGAAGCCTTGATCCCGGCGAACTGGCGCGCGGCCATTTCGCGCCTGTCCCGCAACCGGGGCGACGTGGCGAACCAGCTGGGCCGCCTGATCGCCTGGCATGTGGGGCGGGAGTGCACAGCATCCGGGGGAGCGCCCCCCGGCTAGTCGAGCCGGCGCAGCTGCCGTCGCCGCCGAGACGAAAGAACCCCCGGTCAGCAATGACCGGGGGTTTTCCGTTAGGCCTGTCAGCCCAGGATGGCGGCAATCTCACGACTGCCGACAAAGCGGCGGCCGTTGACGATTTCGCTGATGCGGCCCTGGTTGACGTTGAAGGCCGCTGCGATCCGATGCTGATACTCACCGGCCCAGTAGCGGAGCCAGATCTGCACGGCGTCCTCGAACGACAAGCGGCGGGTAGGCGGGTAGTTGCGGGTAGCCATGGGGCTTCTCCATTCAGGATTAAAGAGACCTGACCCCACAGCGCCGCTTGACCATTCTTCCCCTGCGTGTGACGTAGGGGTTGCATAAGAAGCAGTCGCGCAAGCGCTGTAACGATCAGCCCCGTCCAGATTTCTGGGCGGGGTTTATCTATGCGATAAACTATCACGACGTGCAATAGCAACGCGCAATAATCTTGCTTGACCATACTGGCAACCATACAGCAGCCTTAGATATGGTCGTGTTTTGAGCAATATACTTTCAATCCGAGGGTGAAAGTTGCTCAACTTGGGGCTTCCCCGTTTCTTCGCCTTGCCTCCGCCCGCCGCAGCGCTGCCGCCTGGTCCTCGCGATGGCCGTCGTCCCAGCAGCGTGGTGAGAGCGGTATCGTCAGAATGTGTTCGCCCCTCGTGCTGTTGCGGACGCCGACCTGCATCTCTGACGGGAAGACGCCGCAGCGGCGGCAGCGAAAGCGAAGCTCCCGTAACGGGTCGTCCGCCAAGCGCGCGCCGATGGTCCAGACGTTCAACTCGCGGATCACGTGACAGCCGGGGCAGTAGATCGACAGCGTCACGTCGCGGTGCGGAACCACGTCCCGGGCCGTCAGCGTCTCTGCCTTCCACTCGCGCCGATCCATGCCGGCGGGATACGCCTCACAAAATGAGAACGCAAGGTGAACAGTCCGGCGCGTTGCGCTGGGCCATCGGGGCCTAGCCTTCCATCATGATCGCCGTGGTGGCGGTCCTTCTGGATGGAGATCGCCGCATGGCCCTCAACAAGACCCAGCTGTCCAAGGTCGCGAACCTGAACAGCGTCGCCGGCGGGTCCGGCAGCAAGCAGATGTGGCACTACGACGCCGGGGCCGACGCGGTCGCGACTGTCGTGGCGGCCGGCTATTTCGACGGGGTGCGCGGCTTCCTGAAGGTCGGCGACCGCATCGACGCCATCGCCGCCGCCGGCGCCGCCTTCCGCGTCTTGACGGTGACGGCCGTTCCGGCCAGTGGCAACGTCACCGTTTCGGCGGCCGCCTTCAGCTAACCGGACCGCTCGAAGCGCGGACGGTTTCGCCTCCTTTACGGCCGCGCCCAGAGTGAGGGACGCCCCGGTGCATAATGACGCCGGGGCGTTCTGCTTTCTATTGTGCCGGTATGGGACCGAAGGCGTCCGACTTCGCCCGACGATTTAACTTAAGTCGGAAACCTCGCGGCAGATAAGTGATTGAAAACATAGCCTTGGCGAGAGGGTAGCCTAAACGGCCCCTTAACCCCCTGAGTTTACTTTCTTGGCTCCAGATGGAGCCGAGCC
>RCUP01002178.1_pt1 | contig 10633 bp, 8 predicted proteins | sample 2166341 | NCBI WGS metagenome assembly RCUP01 (sample SAMN09932325, study PRJNA488358) | compost metagenome | isolation source: compost soil in succinonitrile-enriched | place: Germany: Experimental Botanical Garden | reverse complement strand
CCGCACTTCTTCAGGCTGATATGCCCGTTTGTACCGGATTGCACCCGCTGGCAGCCTCTAGCCGCACTTCTTCAGGCTGACATGCCAGTTGGCGCCGGATTGCACCTGATGTTTGGTGGCGAAGCTGTCCATATTGAGGGCCACCGAGACCTGCAGCAGGCTGTTGAGGTAGACCAGCGGCTGGCCTTCCGGCACATCGCCGAAGCTGCTGACGTAGGGGGCCTTGCCCTCGTATTTCAGCGCATCCCCTTCGCTGATCCTGATGCAGGCGTTGTCCCCCTTGTTGATCCCCGCCTTGGTGAGCAAGGCGTCGTCGATGTTGGTCCAGACGTTGCCGTACTGCACGTCCAGGATGGGAATGGTGCCCTTGAGAGTGCCATCTTTTTCCGCCACGGCCGGCTGGTAGGGGATGGTCACCACCTCGGCGGGCAGCAGGGGCCCCACCTGCTCGAAGCTGATGACGCCGGAGGCAAGCCGCGCCCCCGTGTAGGCGTAGACGTCGCGACCGTGGAAGGTGTAGGACTTCTCGGAGCCCTTGAGGCGGTTGCGTTTCTCGTCTATCTGGCGCACCGCCTCGATGCCGAAGTGTTCGGCCACCAAGGTCAGGGTGCCGTTGTCCGGGCTGACGATGTAGTGGCCGCTCTTGGTCTTGAGCACCACCGAGTGGCGATCGGTGCCGACGCCGGGATCCACCACGCTGACGAAGACGGTGCCCTTGGGCCAGTAGTTGAGGGTCTGGTAGAGGCGGTAGGAGGCCTCCCAGATGTTGTAGGCCGGGATCTCGTGGGTCAGATCCTGCAGCGGCAGTGTCCTGTCCACCCCGAAGGCGACCCCCTTCATGGCGGAGACGGCTCCGTCCTTGAGACCAAAATCGGTCTGGAAGACCAGCGCCTCGTTTGCGAAGGCACTACTCCCCATCAGCGAGAGGGCGAGGACGAGGGCGCGGGGAAGGGTACGAATAGCCATATCAGGACTCCTTGTGGGGAATGCAACAGAGAAACAGAAATCTAGACGTCCAGAATGCCATTTGATGACACCTTTGCAAGCCCCCTTGCCCGAATGGGGGGAAAGCACTCGCCAGAGCGCTCCGCCGGGTGTATCCATGGACGAGTCAAATTCAGGAGACGACGGTATGACAGAGCAAGGGCACGAAACCCTATTGTTGAGCCTGGGCGACAGCCAGAGCCGGGTACAGATCACCGGGGCGGATGGCGTCAGCCAGACCTTTTCACTGGCCCTGGGCCTGAATGCCATGACACCCGGTCCCTTTCGCCGGGACCCGCCAACCCCCCTCGAGCTGGAGCAGGCCATCATGGTGGTGGAAGATGCACTGATGCCCCTCGCGGCCCATATCCAACCCCACCCCCTGATACAGCTTCACAGCCCGGTGCCGCTGGCAGGCGGACTCGGCAGCCACGAGCTGAACCGGGAGAGCATCGAACGGTTGTTCGGCCAGCTGGTCGCCATGGTGGAGGGAGATCCGCTGGCTGCGGCCCAGCTGCCCAGAGATCGCCGCTTCGCCGCCACCCTGCTGATCCTGCGAGAATGGATGCACCACCTGGGTGCCGAACGGGTGCAACTGCTCCCGTGATGGCAGCGCCAGTCAGGGGCGCCATGCCCTCTTACTCCGCGACCACCATCGATTCGCCCTTCCCTTGCCATCGAATCGTGAACGTCTATCTTGTTGATATTGGAGGCTCATTTTCCTTGCGCTGCCTGCCCCCGCCAACTTTCATCTGGTGATACCGAGCAGAATCAGTTACAAAAAAGTCTTCTGTCACTACCCGGGAGCATCACGGCATGGCGGGATCACTGTTGCGGATCATCCCCCGCAAGTGGTTGATTCAATTCACACTGTTCTCTCTGGCACTGGCAGGGTTGGGGCTGGTGTTCAACTACACCTACCTCAGCATCCGGCACGACATGCAGCTCATCACCGCCAAACAGCAGAATGTGTTCGAGGTGTTTTATCAGCGGGCCCGCATCCTGGCGCCAGACGCGCTGGCCCGGTTCGTCGACAACAGCAGCATCAAGGCGCCCATCTTCAGCGAGAACAGAGATGCGACGGCCTATGCCTATGCTTATGACCTCGATACCCTGACCCGTATGGCTGTCATTCCCATACTCCCCTCATCCAACCCGGTACTCATCGCCTACCAATATGCCCTCTCCTACCCCGAGGTCATCAACCTCTACGCCTTCTATGACGATCGTCGCCTGCTTGGCATGGTGCCCGACCGACTGACACTCCCGAACCGGCTGATGCCGACCAACAGCGACCTCAATGACATCGAACCCTGGACCCATTATTTCGGTTGCGCCCTCTTCGCCTCCGCCCATGTGCCCTGCAGCACGGATGAGGCCTGGGTGTCCGACATCTACACCGACACCTTCACCGGGTTGCAGACCATCACCATGTACTTCCCCTTCGTCTTCTACGACCCGGTGATAGCGGATTACCGCCATGGTCTGACGGGCATAGACATCGCCGTCGACGAGGCGTTCAAGGATGTGCTTCGCCCCTTCGAGAGCCTCAATCCGACCAGAACCACACTCTCTTTCGATGAAATAGAGCCCTGTCGCCCCTGGCATCTCTGCCTGAATACCCGCTTTATGCGGGCCAAGGCCAGCGTCGACCTCTATCTCAAATGGTCATACAGCTACGGCGATTTCATGCGAGCGGTGCTCTATGGCCCCGCCTTCAAACTCTATCTGATCGCCCTGCTGCTGCTCATACTGACGGGACGGGGCATCTACGGCCGCCTGCGCACCCTGGCACAGACCGATCACCTGACCCGGCTGCCGAGACGGGACATCCTGGATCAGGCCCAGTTGCAGGAGCACGACTACCTGATGCTCCTCGACATCGACAACTTCAAGTCCATCAACGACGCCTATGGCCACGGAGTGGGAGACATCGCCCTCGCCGCCTTCGCCCGTCATCTGACGGCCAATATGCGCAAGGGGGACAAGGCCATTCGCTGGGGCGGCGAGGAGTTTATCGTCCTCTACAAGAGGCTCGGCGACGAGGCCAGCATGCGCCAGACCGTGGCCCGTCTGTTGGCATCACAACTTCAGATGGAGGAACTGTCCGCCCCCATCACCTTCTCGGCAGGCATCATTCGCATCCGTGATTACCTGACCGTCGCCGAAGCCACCGACCTGGCCGATACGCTGCTCTACCACGTCAAGCAGCATGGCAAGCACAACATCGCCTATTACCAGGGGCAGGAGATCAGACTGATACGGGAGCAGACCGCGGCCGACTGATCCCGCAACAGCAGGGCCCTCACCGCCCCGCCGACAGTCATCACCTTCTGCTGTGCGGGGTGCTTCTGCTACCATGGCGGCCACTGTCTGCTTTCGTCACGGCCCTGGCCGCGATAACCCCATACTGGTGCCCTATGTCCATTGCCTCCTTTGCCGAACTGGCCCTCTCTCCCCGTCTGCAACAGACCCTCTGTGAGCTGGGTTATGCCGCGCCAACCCCCATTCAGGCCAGCGCCATCCCCGTCATTCTGGCGGGGCGGGATCTGCTGGCGGGGGCTCAGACCGGCACCGGCAAGACCGCCGCCTTCGTGCTGCCGTTGCTGGAGCAACTGATGCAGCAGCCGCAAGGCGAGTCGCCCCGCCCCATCCGCGCCCTGGTGCTGGTGCCGACCCGCGAGCTGGCGGTGCAGGTCTTTGAGAGCGTGGTGCGCTACGGGCAGGGCACGGATCTCACCAGCGCCCTGGTGTACGGCGGGGTCAGCATTGCTGCCCAGGTGGAGGCGCTGAAAAACGGGGTGGATCTGCTGATCGCCACCCCGGGTCGATTGCTCGACCATCTGCGTCAGGGGGCCTTGCGCCTTGGGAACCTCAGCCATCTGGTGTTCGACGAGGCGGACCGCATGCTCGACATGGGCTTTATGGACGAGATAAAGGCGCTGCTGAAGCAAATCCCGGCGGATCGCCAGACCCTGCTATTTTCGGCCACCTGCGATGACAACCTGTTTGCCTTGAGCAAGGTGCTGTTGCGTGACCCTGAACTGATCGAAGTGGCACCGCGCAACACCACGGCGGCCGAGGTGGAGCAGCGGGTCTATGCGGTGGATGGGGATCGCAAGCTGGCGTTGGTCGAACACATGCTGACCGTGAAGGGCTGGGCTCCGGCCCTGATCTTCAGCCGCACCCGCCAGGGGGCCGACAAGCTGGCCCAGCAGCTCGGCAAGGCGGGCATCAATGCGCTCGCCTTCCACGGCGATCTGTCGCAAAGCGCGCGGGAGAAGGTGCTGCTGGAGTTTCGCGCCGGCACCCTGCAGGCGCTGGTGGCCACCGACGTGGCGGCCCGCGGCCTCGATATCAGCGACCTCAACCATGTGATCAATCTGGAATTCCCCTTTGTGGCGGAGGATTACGTGCACCGCATCGGGCGCACCGGCCGCGCCGGCAACAAGGGGCTCGCCATCACACTGTTCAGCCCGGAGGATGCGCCGCTGCTGGAGAAGGTGGAGGCCGTGCTCGACACCCGCTTGCCCCAGCAGTGGTTCCCGGGTTTTGAGCCGGATCTGACCCGCTTCGACCCCGAACCGCGCCGCAGCAGCAAGGCGGCGCAGAAGCAGAAGGCCAGAAAGCAGGCCCTCTCGGGCAACAAGGGCGGCAAGGGGCGCAAGCCCTGACACAGGGGATCTTGCGAGGGCGTCGGCCATGCGGGCGCCCCCGCGTCACCACTCTCCTGGCGCGGGCTCATGGCTAACTCCAGCAGGCCGACCGCTTTCCTGCCGCCCTCCCACCGCTTTTCTCCCCCGTGCCCTCCTGCTCAACCCTCTTCCACTGACCCGGCGACCCTTTGCCACACTCTGCTACAAAAGAGGTAGTAAAGGGGCACACTTTCGCCACAAAGCGGGCGTGCAATAGAGACATGAACAAGGAGGACATCATGAAACCCGCATCCCTCGTCTGGGCCCTGCCCCTGACCCTCACCCTCATCTGGCTCGCTGGCCTCACCCAGTGGCCCGCCGGTCTCTGGCCCTGGCGCCATGAACTGCTGATCCTGACCGGTCTGCTTGGCCTCGGCGCCATGACCCTCTCCCTGCTGCTGGCCCTGCGCCTGCCGAGGCTCGAAGTCTGGTGTGGCGGGCTGGATCGCATGTTGCACCTGCATCGCAGCAGCGCGCTCTGGGCCACCGGCACCCTGATGGCCCACTGGCTGCTGGTGGAAGCCCCCAAGTGGGCCGTCGCCGCCGACTGGCTGACCCGGCCGGCACGCCGCGGTGCTGGCGCTGGCAACGATGCCCTGTGGCACGAACTCGGCAATACCCTGGGGGAATGGGGTTTCTATCTGCTGCTGGCCCTGGTGGTGGTGAGCCTGCTTGCGGTGGTGCGCTACGAGCGCTTCAAGGTGGTCCACCGGCTGGCCCCGGTCATCTACCTGATGGGCTGGGTGCACGGGCTCTGCCTGCTGCCGCGCATCGGCGTCCTGACGCCGGTCGGTCTGACCTTGCTGGTGGGGGGCGGGCTGGGCGCCATGGGCGCGCTCTACTCCCTGTTTGGCCGGGTGGGCCAGAATGCGCGCCGCCAGGGAACGGTCAGCACCCTCACCCCTCTGGACGAACGCACCCTGGAGATCAGGGTCACTCTGACCTCTCCCCTGTCTGGCTACCGTCCGGGCCAGTTCGCCTTCTTCGACTTCGCCGGGCGCGGCGAGCCCCATCCCTACACCCTGGTGAATGTCTCGGCGGACTGCCGCACCCTGACCCTGGCGGTGCGCGCCCTCGGGGATCACACCCACTGGCTGCACCAGCACCTCAGGGTGGGGGATGCCGTCATCGTGACCGGCCCCTATGGCGCCTTCGCCCTGCCAGACCCGGCCCCCGCGCTCTGGGTGGGCGCCGGTATCGGCATCACCCCCTTCGTCGCCTGGCTGGAGGCGCTGGTGCGCCGTGGCGAGACACGCCCGGGCACCACCTTGCTGCAATGCGCCCCCACCGCCGAGGCCGCCCCCTATCACAGCCGCCTCGCCGAACTGTGCCGCCGGGCCGGGGTCGATTACCGATTACACCTGGAGTCCGAGCGCGGTCGGCTGGATCTGGCCGCCCTGGGTGAACGCCAGCACACCCCGGTGTGGTTCTGCGGCCCCGAGCCCATGGCCCACACCCTGGATGCCCATCTGACCGCCCCGCTGCACCGGGAGCTGTTCCGCTTCCGCTAGCCTCAAGATGAGGCGCATCATCAAAAGGGCCTCCCGGGGAGGCCCTTGTCATATCAGATGCACCTCGCTCGCAGCCTCTGACTTGCACCCATAAAACCTCGAGCAAGGGCAGCGACCCTCACTTGGATATTGATGCAGATTGAATGAATCAATATTATATTGCGGCCTCTGGTCATGGATAAGAATGTTGTATGTCCTTTGATAAAAAGCACGGTGAGTTCATCTTCAATGTGCAGGAACACCTGGTCACCTGCGAGCTGATCGGCCCTTTCAATGAAGAGGGTATGCTGGCGTGGATTGCACAGATAAAGCGCGTGGTGAACAGCCTGGACGGGAAGCCGTTCTGCGCTCTGGTGGACCATCGCCAGCATCAGGGGGTGGTGCTCTCCGCCCTGCCCCATCTGCAAGAGACCTATCAGTGGCTGGCCCAGAAGAACCTGGTGGCCATCGCCTCACTCTATTCGGCCAAGGTGCTCCACCACATCGCCCTCTCCTGCCTCTCCCTCACCCACCCGGGCCATATCCAGGCATTCAACGACCCTCAAGAGGCCATCGCCTGGTTGGATGCCCAATATCAGGCGCAGTAGCCCACCCGGACTGGCGTGATACCCACTGCGCCGCGCACCAACCGGCCTGTGTAGATAAGCAATATGCCGCGCAGTCACCGCCATGGTCTGGATTAAAGGCCGCTATCCATGTCCTGAAGTGCTGCGCCCGGCAGCAGCCGATGGCTATTCTCCCAGAGGCTGGAAATGGGCACCCGTCGGGAGAGCCGCAGCCTGGGTGGTTAGCTGCCCCGGCACGGCAGCATCCCGGCCAAGGGGCATCTGCGCCGCCCGCACGCTGCCGCCCCAGAAGCTCGCCACCAGTATCAAGGCCCCGGCCAGCCCGTATTTGATCCACGCTTTCATCGTCTTGCTCCCTTCTCTTTGGCCCCTTGCCACCCAGTGGCAAGCGGGCCCATTTATCAGTGGGCAGAAGATAGAGGGGATTTGTGAGGGAAAAATGAGGCTGTGTGAAGCCAGGGTGAAGTCGGGAAGATGTTGGGGGAATGCGGAAAATCATCATCACCTGCCTCGCAAGACGCGACATAGCAGGCAATGACCAGACCACGTAGGGACGATTAGTGCAGCGTCATCGTCCGCATACCGCCGCGCATCGAGTCATTGCAAGACTGGCAGGAAAGTCTGAATGTCTACGGCTTCTCGGCCACCTTTCGCGATCGTCCGAATACGCTTCGTTATTCGAACCTACAACACAGATAGCGGCCCCTCACCCTAACCCTCTCCCAAGGGAGAGGGGATTGCCCGTGCCAGTTCCAAGCCCGGTTGCCAGACCAAATCAGAGGCGCATATTTGCTCCCTTCTCCCCTTGCGGGAGAAGGGTTGGGGATGAGGGGGAGGTAACAATAAGTCCCATAATGTCAGGTCGATTAGCGCAGCGTCATCGTCCCCACAACACACCGAGTCATGACAAGACTGACTGGAAACTCTGGATACCAACGACTTCTCGGCCACTACCTGTTCGCGAACGTCCGAATACACTTCACAATTCGAACCTACGACCTACAGGATTGCATGTTGGTAGTGAAACATCACATAATGTATTGTTATGTAATATAAGGACCGGCATATGAATTCAGATTGGAAAGACTCAAAGCTAATTGTTGCAGTTTCAACATCAGTAGCAACCGCATTATTCATTATTACAATCTATTCTACGGTTATAATCCCAGTATATGAAGAGAAATACTCTTACAAGCTGGACTTGGTTTCTGAAGATATAGCAAGAATAGACAAACTAAAGAATAATTTAGATGCCCTAAACAAAGAAAACCAAAAAATAAAAGCAGAAAACTTTATTATTAAAACTCAGCTGAAGCACTATCAAGGCAACAACCCATTTAAAAACAAGAGTGTTTTCCCTTCAGGATTATCTGAAATAAAGCCTGGCATGGACATTTCTAAAATTGAAAAAAAATTCCCAATAAAAGATATAGAGATCCAAGACGATTGGGTTACTTTATATTTAGATAGTAATATTTTTGACTCCCTAACAATTTACACTGACAAAAATAAAAATGGCGTTTTACAAGCAAACGGCATGTTTCTTCTTTTCTATAAAAAAACAGGTGAAGAAACAGCAAGAGAAATGGTGTCATTTCTGAAGCATGAGTTTGGTCAAATTAACATCACAGAAGATTTTAGGAATGATAATTACAGAGCAGTAATAAAAGGAATTAATGGTTATGACATATCAATTAGCCAAACTAGACTAGATATAGATGTACAAAGAAAGTCGTACTTATAAGAAACATCTATTGATTGATTATTATCTATTACCTTTGAAATATCTCATCAAATGTAGAAATCGTGACCTGATCTGACAGTTACCCGTTTTGTGGATGCTGGACTGTCAGATCAATTCAAGTCTGTCACTTTTTTCACCCACTCATACTTGCCTTCTATCTGCAACTGCATACACCCACAACACATCTGCACCTGATGGGGTCGTTACCAGTTGTAGTAATCCAACCTACTATCCAAATCCATCTGCAACTCTTCCAAGGATAAATACAGCTTCTTGCAAAACGCGACTGGATAAAATTCTTGCAGGATCGTTTTGTAGGCACCTGTTAGGTAAATAACATCTCCATACAAAAAGACCATCCGCATAGCAGATGGTCTTTTTCCATTACACCCGGCCACCCCCAGAGATTTAACTCACAACAGCAATCAAACCAACGGCGGCGTGCGTGGCGGCACCCTGCGCTTGCTGCCGGTGGACTCGAAGGCCGAGGCAAAGCGCAGCAGGTTGTTGTCGTCATAGGCGCGGCCGGCGAAGGTCAGGCCCACCGGCATACCGATATCGGCCATCACCCCCATGGGGACGGTGACGGTCGGCACGCCGAGATGGCGAATGGCGAGGTTGCCGTTGGCGACCCAGATGCCGTTGCTCCAGGCGATATCGGCGGAGGCCGGATTCACGTCCGCATCGGCAGGGCCCACATCGGCGACTGTGGGGAATAGCACGGCGTCGAGCTTAAGCTCGTCCATCCAGTCTTCCAGATCCAGCTTGCGAGTCTTCTCCAGACCGCGCAGGCCGTCCGGCACTGTAGCGATCTCGTCCCAGGATTTCAGGCCGCGCTTGGCCATATTGACGTACTCGTCCATGCCCGCCGCCAGATCCCCCTCGCGGTTCGGCAGGGTGCCCGGATCGTGGGGGAAGATCTTGGGGCCATCCACATCGGCGAGTTTATTGAGCTTGGGATCGCCGTTGGCGCGCAGGAAATCGTCGAACGCCCAGCCGGAGAGCTCCCACAGCTCGTCGTTGAGAAACTCCGGTGACACTATGCCGCGATTGAACACAGTCGGTGCGCCCGGTCTGTCCCCTTCGCAGTTGGAAACCAGGGGAAAGTCCACTTCGATGACCTCGGCGCCAGCGGCTTCCAGCGCCTGACGGGCCTGTTCCCACAGAGCGATCACGGTCGGACGGGTATGGATGCGCTGACCGGTCGGGCCGCCGATGCCGGGGTGCTCGCTGGTGCCCGCCAGTTCATCCTTGTTGATAAACATGCGCGGCACACCGAGGCGCTTGCCCTTGAGGGCATCGGCCTTGGCAGCCAACTCAAGGTAGGAGGCCGGACGCACTTCAGATGCCTTGGGCAGTTGCACCCAGGGCTGCATGCGCCACAGATCCCCACGGGTCTCGCTATCGTCGGCCACCACCACGTCCAGCACTTCCAGCAGATCGGCCATGGTGCGGGCATAGGGCACGACGACGTCCATGGTCGGGGTCAGGGGCCAGTTGCCGCGCACCGAGATGACGCCACGGGACGGGGTGTAGGCACACAGGCCGTTGTTGGAAGCAGGGCCACGGCCGCTCGACCAGGTCTCTTCGGCCAGACCGAAGGCGGCGAAGCTGGCGGCGGTGGCGGTGCCGGCCCCGTTGGAGGAGCCAGAGGCAAAGGGCGCGGTCAGATAGTCAGCGTTGTAGGGGCTCTCGGCACGGCCATAGACGCCGCGCTGCATGCCACCATTGGCCATGGGGGGCATATTGGTTTTGCCCAGGCAGATGGCACCGGCGGCTCGCAGCCGCTCCACGGTAAAGGCATCGCGCTGAGCCACCAGATCCTTGAAGGCCGGGCTGCCGGAGGCGGCGGTCAGCCCCTTGACCAGATAGCTGTCCTTGGCGGTGTAGGGGATGCCGTCGAGCGGCCCCAGGGTTTCGCCACGGGCGCGGCGGGCATCGGAGGCCTCGGCCTCTTTCAGTGCATCGGGATTGGGTACCACCAAAGCGTTCAACTTGGTGTTGGTCTCGGGGCCGTTGTAGGCCTCGATACGGGCCAGATAGGCCTTGACCAGTTCGACCGCTGTGGTGCGGCCTGCTTCGAGCGCACCGCGCAGCTCGGCAATGGAAACCTCGGTCACTTCGATCATGGGG
>RCUP01002177.1_pt1 | contig 10642 bp, 9 predicted proteins | sample 2166341 | NCBI WGS metagenome assembly RCUP01 (sample SAMN09932325, study PRJNA488358) | compost metagenome | isolation source: compost soil in succinonitrile-enriched | place: Germany: Experimental Botanical Garden | reverse complement strand
CGGCCGCATGCCACAACTGCAGGCGGATGCCCAAGGAGGTATCGCGATCCGCCGACGTGGCGAAATTCTGGACGTCTTCGGTGATGGCCTGCATCCGGCTGCTGTAGTTCCAGATGACCGTGGCGCTTACGGCCAGCGCCACGACCAGTCCGACCGCGCAGTAGACCAGCTGCCGGCGGCTCCAGTGTCGCAGGCCCAACAGGCAGACCAGCGCGAAGATGGGCAAGAGCATCCAGCTGCTGCGCGTCTCCGATGCCCAGGTCGCGTAGATGCTCAGCAATGCGACCAGCACCTTCAGGCCGGTCTCGGCGCGCGGCCAGCGCGTGCTGGGGCCCCAGCCTATCGTCAACAGCGTCATCATGCCCAGCAGCAGCGTCATGTTGGCGAAAGCCACGGCGTTGTAGCGTCCGCCAATGTCGACCACCGCGGTGCGGCCCAGCGTCTTCATGGTGATGATCAGCATGAGCGCCCCCGCGAGCGCGCCCGCCAGAATGGTCCACTGGATCTGCTTGAGCCAACGCTGAGGCGCCCTGAGCAACACCCAGAGCACGGGCACGGCCAGTGCGAAGCGCAGCAGTTTTTCGACTTCGGAACTGCTCCACCCGCCTCGCACGGCTGACGTGACGAACATGCAGGCCAGGGGCAGAAGCAGCGCCAGCGCGACGGGCCACAAGGCCCGGAAATCCATGGGTTCGTAGCGCCGGATCGCATTGGCCGCCAGCGCGACCAGCGCGATCAACCCGGTCAGGTAGACAATGGCTGGCCCGCCGACAGCGCTGGTCAAGGCCAGCGCGGGAACCAGAAGCACAAGCCATACCGTCAAAGATACGTACAGTCGGGGCACAACTCTCAACCTGAAAAGAACAACGGAAGCGCAGCGCGCATCATGCTGATTGATTGGACAAAACCCGCCCGCCATGACGGCGGGCGGGTTTTGCGGGACGCGTGGAAAGAACCGCGGCTTACATGTTTTCGATCATTACCTGGCCAAAACCCGAGCACGACACCTGGGTCGCGCCTTCGAGGAGGCGCGCGAAATCATACGTGACCTTCTTGGACAGGATGGATTTCTCCATGCTGGAGATGATCAGGTCGGCAGCCTCGGTCCAGCCCATGTGGCGCAGCATCATTTCAGCCGACAGGATCTCGGAACCGGGGTTCACGTAGTCCTTGCCGGCATATTTCGGCGCCGTGCCGTGGGTGGCTTCGAACATGGCGACGGAATCCGACAGGTTCGCGCCCGGGGCGATGCCGATGCCGCCCACTTGCGCGGCCAGCGCGTCCGAGATGTAGTCGCCGTTCAGGTTCAGCGTGGCGATCACGTCGTATTCGGCCGGGCGCAGCAGGATCTGCTGCAGGAAGGCGTCGGCGATCACATCCTTCACGATGATCTCGCGGCCGGTCTTGGGGTTCTTGAACTTGCACCACGGGCCGCCGTCGATCAGTTGGGCGCCGAATTCCTTTTGCAGAAGCTCGTAGCCCCAGTCACGGAAGCCGCCTTCCGTGAACTTCATGATGTTGCCCTTGTGCACCAGCGTCAGCGACGAGCGGTCGTTGTCGATGACGTATTGGGCCGCCTTGCGCACCAGGCGCTCGGTGCCTTCGCGCGACACGGGCTTGATGCCGATGGACGAGGTGTTGGGGAAGCGGATCTTCTTCACGCCGAGCTTGGTCTGCAGGAACTGGATCAGTTCCTTGGCCTGCTCGCTTTCGGCCATGTATTCGATGCCGGCGTAGATGTCTTCCGAGTTCTCGCGGAAGATCACCATATTGGTCTTCTCGGGTTCGCGCACCGGGGACGGCACGCCCTTGAAGTACGCCACGGGGCGCAGGCACACGTACAGGTCGAGTTGCTGGCGCAGCGCCACGTTCAACGAACGGATGCCGCCGCCCACCGGCGTGGTCAGCGGGCCCTTGATGGAAACCACGTAGTCTTTGACGACTTCCAGGGTCTCGTCGGGCAGCCACACGTCCGGGCCGTAGACCTTGGTGGCCTTCTCGCCGGCGTAAACCTCCATCCAGTGGATCTTGCGCTTGCCGCCGTAGGCCTTCTGCACCGCCGCGTCGACGACCTTGATCATCACTGGCGTGATGTCGGCGCCCGTGCCATCACCCTCGATGAACGGAACGATGGGCTGTTCAGGCACATTCAGCGAAAAATCGGCGTTGACCGTGATCTTCTGGCCGCCAGCGGGAACCTTGATATGTTGGTAGGACATGAATGCTCCATTTGCTCCGGGTGGTTATTCTGCGCGCGCCGGCATCGGAAAGCGTCCGATTCCGCGGGTAATTCCGCCCCCGCGAACCGCATACCGGATGGCGGATAGCAACCAATTCTATATCGCAAAGCGGCGGGCGGAACTGGCGGTCCGCCCGGGGCGGTAAAATAATGCGTCTACAGCCCGCTTTCCGTCCCCCGCAGATGTTCAATCCTTCCCGCGACCAAGTCCGCGAATTTTTCATCGATACCTGGCGCAAACACCGCGCCAACGAGGTGCTGACGCCGCTCGAAGCCATCGCGCTCGACTGGATCATCGAGCATCCCGAATACCACGGCGACCTCGAAAGCCCCGACGCCATGACGGCCGAATACGCGGTCGAAAAAGGACGCACCAATCCGTTTCTGCACCTGTCCATGCATCTGGCCATTGCGGAGCAGCTTTCCATCGACCATCCGCCCGGCATCCGTCTGGCTTACCAGCAACTGACTGCCCGCTCCGACGCCCACCATGCGGCGCACGAAATCATGGAGTGCCTGGGCCAGGTCGTCTGGGAGGCCCAACGGCTGGGCACGCCGCTGGACAGCGACACCTACATCGACCTGATCCGCCGGCGGGCCAGCCTTTGACCCAATAAAAAAACCCTCGGCGATCAACCGAGGGTTTTTTTGTGCGGATCGCGTGTCCGGGCCGTGGGGCCGGGTACGCTTATTTGCGCACGCCCAGGTCGCTGGGCAGCGACGAGAGCCAGGCGGACACATTGGAGATGTCCTGGTCGGACAACTGCGTGGCGAAGGCGCCCATGATGGGATTCTTGCGCACATTGGCGGTGGCCGCGCTGCCGGAGGCGCCGCGCTTGTAGGCCTTCAGGGCATGGGCCAGGTAGTCGGCGTGCTGCCCCGCCAGCGTGGGATAGGATGGATCCACCGCCGTCTTGGCGTCGGCGCCGTGGCACGACGCGCAATTGAATTTATCGAAAACGGCCTTGCCGGCCGCCAGGTCCTGCGCCTGGGCTGCGGCGCCCGAGATGGCCAGGGTCGCGCCCGCAAGGGCAAGCATGGTGCGGTTCATGGTTCTGCCCTCTTATTTGAGATTCGAGTAGTACGCGGCCAGGTCGGCGATGTCCTGGTCGGACAGGCTGCCGGCAATGGCGTCCATCGTGGGATGGCTGCGCGCGCCTTTCTTGTACTCGTTGAGGGCGGTTTCGATGTATTTGGCGTTTTGGCCGGCAATCATCGGAACGTGGTACAGCTCGGGAAACGTCGCCTTGTAGCCTTCGATGCCGTGGCAACCGATGCACATGGAAACCTTGTCGCGGGCATTCTGGATATTACCGACCGGCGCTGCGTCCGCAGCGAAAGCCTGGCCGGCGATCGCACAGGATGCCATGGCGGCCAACACGGAAACCGTGCACTTCAGAGAGGTTCGCAACTTCATTGGAATGACTCTTCTTGGTATGGCTAAGGACTAGGGCCTGCTCACACGAAAAGGCCCTCGGCAAACACGTTGCGGGTCGAACCCAAAGCAAAACCGCCTGATTGTACGATAATTGCTCAGGATTAATACCTTACGATGGTATTGATTGCCATCAAACCACGGAAGCCCTCAAACATGTCCGCAGCCCAGACCGCCTCCTCCGCCAAGCCAGTCCGCTTCGACGGGACCGACAGCTACGTCGCCACCGACGACCTGAAGCTTGCCGTCAACGCGGCGCTCACCCTGGAGCGCCCGCTGCTGATCAAGGGCGAGCCCGGCACCGGCAAGACCATGCTGGCCGAGGAAGTCGCCCGCGCGCTGGGCCGGCCGCTGCTGCAATGGCACATCAAATCCACGACCAAGGCGCATCAGGGCCTGTACGAGTACGACGCGGTGTCGCGCCTGCGGGATTCCCAACTGGGCGACGAAAAAGTCCGCGACATCCGCAACTACATCGTGCAAGGGACGCTGTGGCAGGCTTTCCAGGCCCAGGAGCCGGTGGTGCTGCTGATCGACGAGATCGACAAGGCCGACATCGAATTTCCCAACGACCTGCTGCGCGAACTGGACCGCATGGAATTCCATGTCTATGAAACGCGCGAGACCATCGCCGCCCGCCACCGCCCGCTGGTCATCATCACGTCCAACAACGAAAAAGACCTGCCGGACGCCTTCCTGCGCCGCTGCTTCTTCCACTACATCCGCTTCCCGGACCGCGACACGATGCGCGACATCGTGGCCGTCCACTATCCCCACCTGAAGCAGGACGTGCTGCGCGCGGCGCTGGATACCTTCTTCGCGCTGCGCGATGCGCCGGGGCTGAAGAAAAAGCCGTCCACGTCCGAACTGCTGGACTGGCTGCGGCTGCTGCTCGCCGAAGACGCCACCGCCGCCCAGATCGACGCGCACACGGCGACCGCGGTGCCGCTGATGGCCGGCGCGCTGCTGAAGAACGAACAGGACGTGCATCTGCTGGAGCGCCTGGCGGCCATGACGCGCGGCAGCCAGCGCCGCTGATCCCGCACCCACCGGCGGCCCGCACATGCTGATCGACTTCTTCTACCACCTCAGGGCGCACAAGCTCCCGGTCTCGGTCAAGGAATACCTGACGCTGGTGGACGCCCTGCGCCAGGATCTGATGTCTCCCACCCTGGACGAGTTCTATTTCCTGGCGCGCGCCACGCTCGTCAAGGACGAGTCCCTGTACGACCGCTACGACAAAGCCTTCGGCGCCTATTACAAGGGCATCGAAGCCGCCCTGCCCGCGGGCAAGGAGATCCCGCTGGACTGGCTGATCAAGCAGTTCGAAAAAAGCCTGTCTCCCGAGGACAAGGCCGCCATCGAAAAGCACGGCTGGGACAAGCTCATGGAGCTCTTCAAAGAACGCATGGAAGAGCAGAAAGAGCGCCATGCCGGCGGCAGCAAATGGATCGGCACCGGCGGCACCTCGCCGTTCGGCAACGGCGGCTACCATCCCGAAGGCATACGCGTGGGCGGCGCATCGGCCGGCAACCGCACGGCTGTCAAGGTCTGGGACATGCGCCAGTTCAAGGACTACGACGATCAGGTCGAACTGGGCACGCGCAACTTCAAGGTCGCGCTGCGCCGGCTGCGGCGCTTTGCCCGCCAGGGCGCGGAACTGGAACTGGACCTGGACGACACCATCGCCAGCACCGCCCGCAACGCGGGCCACCTGGACCTGCGCATGGTCCCCGAACGCCACAATACGGTGAAGGTGCTGATGCTGCTGGACGTGGGCGGCAGCATGGACGATCACATCGGCCGGGTCGAAGAATTGTTTTCGGCGGCCCGCAGCGAATTCCGCAACCTGGAAGTCTATTACTTCCACAATTGCCCCTACGAAAGCCTGTGGCAAAGCAACCGCCGCCGCCAGAACGAACGCTTCGACACCTGGGACGTGCTGCGCAAGTACAACCCGGACTGGCGTCTGATCATCGTCGGCGACGCCACCATGAGCCCCTACGAGATCCTGCAGCCCGGCGGCTCCGTCGAACACTACAACAAGGAGCCCGGCGCCGAATGGATGCGCCGGCTGCTGGACGCCTGGCCGAAATCGGTCTGGCTCAATCCGGAGCCCACGGCCTCGTGGCAATACCGCCAGTCCATCGCGCTGATGCGCGACATCATGCAGGACCGCATGTACCCCGTGACCGTCGCGGGCCTGGAACAGGCCATGCGGATGCTGTCCAAATAAGACGCTACGGCCTGTCCGGGCGCTCCGGCCCGGCTCAGCCGTCCACAGGTTTTTCTGGGGTGTCCAGCGTCAGCTGGTAGAACGCCAGGTCCAGCCAGCGTCCGAACTTGAATCCGGCTTCACGGATCGTGCCGGCGTGCTTGAAGCCCAATTTCTCGTGCAGCCGGATGCTGCCTTCGTTCGAGGCGTCGATCCCGCCGACCAGCACATGCACCTGCCCGGCGCGGGCGCGCTCGATCAGCGCGCGCATCAGGACCAGCCCCAACCCCAGGCCGCGAAAGCGCGCATCCACGTATACGGAATGCTCCACCGAATACTTGAAGGCCGGCCAGGCGCGGAACGTGCCGTAGCTGGCGAAAGCCATCAGCTCGCCGGCCTCGTTCTCGATGCCCACCACCGGAAAGCCGCCCTGCTGCTTGGTTTGAAACCACGCAACCATGGCCTCGGGCGGCCGCGGCTTGTAGTCGTACAGCGCGGTGGACGTGGCGATGGCTTCATTGAAAATGGCCAGGATCTGGTCGGCATGACGCTCATGCGTGCAATCGACCAGCGTGGTGCCTTGCGGGGCGCGAAGATCAGCGTGCGTGTTCATGCCCAAATTTTAGCCAGCCACTTGGCCGCGCGTAACAGGTCCAGCCAAAAAAAAACCGGCGAATCCGCCGGTTCAGTGAGGTGCTGCCGCTTCTGGCCACTCTTAGGCGGCGCGGCTCTCCACAGATCGGTGGGCGTGATTCGCGATGTCACGCAGGCCCGGGCACTGGCGCCAGGACAGTTCGTCGGCGTCCATGTCCAGATCGAACAGATCATGGGCGGCGGGCCATGGATGGCTGCGGGCCGCCGCACCTTCCATTTCCAGCACATGACCGGCGAATCCGCGCGGCGATCCTCCGCACTCAGCGAAATACCGTTGTGTGTTCAAGTCCACCACATACGTGGTCATGTCGTGGGTCAGTATGGCCACGAATTGGCCGTCATCACTGGCATAGGCGTACTGAAACTGTCCTTTGATGCCGGCGCCGCTCAGGGCGCTGCCTGTCAATTGGGACAAAGCACGCGTGACGATCTCGGTCAGCATGGGTCGTTCCTCCGAAGAATGCGCCGGCAGGATGCCGGCGGCGAAGGCGCGAACGACAAGCACCGGCGCCGCGCTTGCGGCGGCGTCTGGCGTTGGACGGGAAGCCGGTAGACGGCTGTCGCGCATCCCGTCGGCAACAGCTACTACTTGTCCAAAAGCTTACACCCGCAAGCAGCCGGACCCCAAATCGGCCCCGCATTCCCGGGACGCTGCACCGCAACATCGTGGAAGGACCAGGCCTTCCTGCCGTTAAGCCGCCGCAACGGGCGTGCCATCTGCGTTTCCGTCACCATTTCTTTGCCGGATCCAGCCATCGCGGCTCATTCTGTACAGCACATGCGCGCGCAGCGGGCTTTCCTTGGGTACCGCCGGATGGTCGAAGAGGTCCGGGTCGGCACGCATGCCCAGGCGGTCCATCACGGCCCGCGAGCGCTGGTTGCCCACCGCCGTGAACGCGACGATCAGGGGCAGGCCGACCTGCTCGAAACCCACCCGCAAGGCCGCCTCGGCGGCCTCGCTGGCATACCCCCGGCCCCAATAGGGCTGCGCCAGGCGCCAGCCGATCTCGACGCCAGGGGAAAACGGCAGGGCGGGCGCCAGCGGCTTGATCCCCACGAAACCGATGAAAGGCGCGACGCCAGGGGCCTCCACGGCCCAGAAACCCCAGCCATGCTCATCGATGCCCGCGGCCAGCCTGTCGGCCAGCGCATCGCTCTCGGCGGCGGTAAGAGGCAGCAGGTACTGCGTCACGCGCGGGTCGCCGTTCAGCGCCGCGAAAGGTTTTCGGTCGGCGGCAAGCCATTGCCGCAGCACCAGGCGCGGGGTTTCAACTTCCATGGATAGAGACATAACGGGCTTCCTTTGCCTGCTGGCCGGCGCCAAGGCTCCGCCGCGGGCGCTGGCGCCGCGCATGGCCCGCCTGAACCATTGCCAACGTATACACTCCAACGGATTCTGCCATGCCTAAGGAATTGTCCGCCATGCGCTTGTCCCTGTCGAAGCTGCCGCGCCCGCTGAGCGTGCTGCTGTTCTCCTCATTCCTGGCCTTTCAGGCCGGAGCCGCCAGCCTGCCAGCCGGCGTCTCGGAGGCCGCCTCGATCGAAGGCATCACCGAATACCGCCTGGCCAATGGCCTGAGAGTGCTGCTGGTTCCCGACGAATCCAAGCCCTCCACCACGGTCAACATGACGTACCTGGTGGGCTCCCGCAATGAAAACTACGGCCAGACGGGCATGGCCCACCTGCTCGAGCACATGCTGTTCAAGGGCACGTCCACGACCCGCAACGCCATGGGCGAGTTCTCGCGGCGCGGCCTGCAGGCCAATGGCTCGACGTCCAGCGACCGCACCAACTATTTCGCGAGTTTCGCGGCCAACCCCGAGACGCTGAAGTGGTATCTGGGCTGGCAAGCCGACGCCATGGTGAACTCCCTGATCGCCAAGGAGGACCTGGATTCGGAAATGACCGTGGTCCGCAACGAGATGGAAAGCGGTGAAAACAGCCCTTTCCGCATCCTCATGCAGAAGATGCAATCGGCGGCCTTCCAGTGGCACAGCTACGGCAAGAACACGATTGGCGCCCGCTCCGATGTCGAGAACGTGGACATCGGCCAGTTGCGCGCCTTCTACCACGAGTACTACCAGCCGGATAATGCCGTGCTGATCGTGGCGGGCAAATTCGATCCGCAGGCCACCCTGGCGGATATCGAGGCCACGCTGGGCAAGCTGCCCAAGCCGGACCGCAAGCTGCCGCCCGAGTACACGGTGGAACCCGTGCAGGACGGCGAGCGCTCGGTGACGCTGCGCCGCGCCGGCGGCACGCCGCTGGTCGCGGCGATGTACCACATCCCCGCAGGCGGCAGCCCTGACTTCGTGCCCTTCGACCTGGCCACCACGATCCTGGCCGATACGCCGTCGGGCCGCCTCTACCACGCGCTGGTCCCGACGAAGCTCGCTTCGGGCGTGTTCGGCTTCACGATGGAAAACCTGGACCCGGGCCTGGCGATGTTTGCCGCCCAACTGCCGCCCGGCAAGAGCCTGGACGCCGCCATGAAGGCGCTGACCGGCACGCTGGAATCGCTGGACAAGAAGCCCTTCACCCAGCAAGAGCTTGACCGCGCGCGCAGCAAGTGGCTGACCTCATGGGAACAGACCTATAGCGATCCCGAACAAGTCGGCGTGGCGCTGTCCGAAGCCATCGCCGCAGGCGATTGGCGCCTGTTCTTCCTGCAGCGCGACCGGGCCCGCCAGGCTTCGCTTGCCGAGGTGCAAAAGGCCGCCACGGCCTATCTGGTGCAAAGCAACCGCATCGAAGGCCGCTATATCCCGACGGAAAAGCCGGTGCGGGCGCCGCAGGCGCAGCGCACGGACCTGACGGCGGTCTTCAAGGACTACAAGGGCGATCCGGACTTCAAGGCGGCATCGGCGTTTGATCCCACGCCGGAAAATATCGATAAGCTCACTCAGCGCAAGAAGCTTGACCTGCCCAATGGGACGGTCGAACTGGCGCTGCTGCCCAAGGCGACGCGCGGCGGCCGTGTGCAGGCACAGATGCTGGTCCAGTTCGGCAATGAAAAGGATCTGCTCGGCCAGCGCGTGAATTCCAGCGCCGCGGCCGACCTGCTGCTGCGCGGCACCGCCAAGCTGTCACGCCAGGATATCCAGGACCGCCTGGACAAGCTGCAGGCCGAACTGGGCTTCAGCGGCGGCGGCGCCACGCTCAAGGTCGCGATGTCGACCAAGGGCGAGAACCTGCCGGAGCTGACCGCCCTGGCGCTGGAGATCATCCGCAGCGCCAACTTCCCTAAGGAACAGCTCGAGGAATACCAGCGCCAGCTTGAAACGTCGATTCAGAACGCCATGACCGAACCCTCGGCCCTGGCCGGACGCGCCCTGGCCCGCCAGGACAATCCGTGGCCGGTCGACGACCTGCGCTACGTGCCGACGTTCGAGGAATCGCTGGCCGGCGTGCGCGCGCTGAACCGCGATGCCCTGGCCAAGTTCCACGCCAAGTTCTATGGCGCGGGCAATATCGAGTTTTCCGCCGTCGGCGATTTCGAGCCGGAGGCCGTGGAAAAGGCGATCCGGACTGGCCTGGCCGGCTGGAAGCAGGCGCCTGCCTACACGCGGGTTCCCAACCCGTATCGCGACATCCCGGCCAAGCAGTTCGACATCGACACGCCCGACAAGGCCAATGCCTTTTATCTGTCGCGCATGCCTTTGAAGCTGCAGGACACGGACGCGGACTACGCGGCGCTGTACCTGGGCAATTATCTCTTCGGCGCGTCGGAGACCTCGCGCTTGTGGAATCGCGTGCGCGAGACCGAGGGCCTTTCCTACAACGTGCGCAGTTCGCTGTCGGTGTCGTCGTTCGAGCCCACGGCAAGCTGGAGCATGTATGCGATCTACGCGCCTCAGAACCGCGAGCGCCTGGAGAAGGCCGTCAATGAGGAACTGGCCCGTGTGCTGAAGGACGGTTTTTCGGACAAGGAGATCTCCGAAGGGATCACGGCGCTGCTCAATTACCGCAATCTGGCTCGCGCCCAGGACGATATCCTGGCCAGCACCTGGCTCGATTACCTGCAGCGCGGCCGCACGTTCGCGTGGTCGGCCGAGATGGACAAGAAGATCTCCGCGCTGACGCCCGAGGCGGTCAACG
>RCUP01002176.1_pt1 | contig 10645 bp, 10 predicted proteins | sample 2166341 | NCBI WGS metagenome assembly RCUP01 (sample SAMN09932325, study PRJNA488358) | compost metagenome | isolation source: compost soil in succinonitrile-enriched | place: Germany: Experimental Botanical Garden | reverse complement strand
AGATTATTGCTACCACTTTGCAGAAAAGATGGAGATTTTACCTGAGAAATAATTAGACTTCAGGACATCACGATTTTAGGACTTGAGAATTCAATAAAAGAAGGGACGCGATGCGTCCCTTCTTTGTTATTCGGAAAACCGGTCGGGGCGAATCCCGTATGTACGGGACGCCCCGACCGGTTTTGTTTTATTTCACCAAAGTCATTTCATCCACCAAATGCTTCGCTCCGCAATAAACGTCCATTACCCACATTACATAGCGGATATCAACGACAATGTTTCTGCAGCGATTCGGATCAAAATAGAAATCACTCATCGTACTTTCCCAGCTTCTGTCGAAGTTCAATCCCATAAGATTTCCGTTCGCGTCCAAAACCGGTGAACCGGAGTTTCCTCCTGTCGTGTGATTCGATCCTGTGAAGCACACCCACAATTCTCCGTTCTGAGAGTAAGATCCATAGTTCTTCGATTGATACAAGTCAATCATTTTCGGATCTAAATCAAAGTCCGGATTTCCGGTGTTGTATTTATCAACCATTCCTTTCAAAGTAGTATGTTCCGTGTAAGCCATTCCATCTACCGGAGCGGATCCTTCCAACAAACCATAAGTTACGCGCAAGGTTGAGTTTGCATCGGGCCAATGTTTTGCATCCGGGAACATGATGAGTTTTCCTTCTACGTAATCTTTCAACAAAGCATCCATTTCAAGATTGTAATCGTTCGATCCGGAAGCAACCTCATCACGCATCAACGTGAAACACTCTGTGAAAAGCTTATACCCCGGATCTTTCTTCAATGTAGAAAGTGATTTCTCACTGAACTTGTTCAAAAATGCAGTGTACTTTTCTTTGTTTACGAAAATGGATTTGGAATAAACGTCGGAAGCCAATTTCGGATTGTTCAACGAACCGATTACAAAACGCTTGTCGAGGTAAGATCTGAATGCAGGAGTCAATGCCTCAAAAATTCCCTTGTCTACATTTACATCGTAGTTCTTGAAGAATCCGTCCAAACCTTTAATGATCGCCTGGATTTTTGCATCCAATTCGTTGTTTGTTTTGTATTTCGCATAATTTCTTTCCAGATCTTCCATCGTACGGGCCAATCGGAAAAACTCCGGTCCTACAAACAAGTATTCTACCATCAAAGTGTACGTAAACTCGTAGTGTCCCTTTTGTTCCACCAATTGATTCATGCGATCAACCAAAGGACCATAATGATTCCAGCCGTCCTGCGATTTTGCTCTTTCCACGTATTCAGCTTCGAATTTCTTTTTCAATGAAACGGCATCCAGTTGCTTCAATCCATCAATCTGACCGATGTACTTTTTCCACGCATTTGCAATACGAGCCTGCTTCGCCATATATTGAATCCGTGTTAAATCCGACTTGGTCATTGCTTCATTAATCACCGCCAAACTTTTCGTACGCATATCTATTTCCATCGGTCTTTGTTTCTCAATGTAATATTTCAAATTTCCGGATGTCAAATGTTGTTCCGTTTGACCAGGAAAACCATAAACCATCGTGAAATCACCAGCTTTACGATCGTTGAATGCGATTTTCAAATGCTGAATCGGTGAATACGGAACATTTTCTTCGTTGTAAGCCGCCGGTTTGTTGTCTTTTCCAGCGTAAATACGGAACACTGAAAAATCTCCGGTATGTCTTGGCCAAACCCAGTTGTCCGTGTCGCCACCAAACTTCCCGATTGAACTTGGAGGAGCTCCAACCAAACGCACATCTGTAAACACTTCTTTTACCATCAGGTAAAAACTGTTCCCGTAGTCAAACGCCTGAACGTCTGCCTGAAAATGCGTGTTGCGTGTTGCGTCTTCGATGAGTTTTTTCATGTTGCGTTTCAAAATCTCACCGATTTTATTTCCGTCTTCTATTCCTTGTATCCCGAACATCATTGCTTCGGTCACATCTTCAATACGGACAATTCTGGTAGCAGTTGAACCCACATTCGGAAGTTCGTCCTTGAAACTTTTTGCCCAAAAACCATTTTTCAGATAGTCGTGTTCTGTTGATGAATGTCTCTGAACAGCATCCAAACCACAGTGGTGGTTTGTTAACATCAATCCTTTATCGGAGACCAATTCTGCCGTACAACCACCATTGTAATGCATAATCGCATCTTTTAACGAAGATTTATTGACCGAATAGATATCCGCTGCACTTAGTTTCATTCCCTTTGCCTTCATGTCCGACTCAAAAGCCTGAAGTAAAGATGGAATAAGCATCCCCTCTTCTGCACGAAGAGCGAATCCTACAAACACCATAAAACCTAGCAAACAATTTTTCATAGTTACAATTTTGCCCAAATATACCAATACCCTGCCAAAACAAGTTGTCAAATCCAACCCTTTTTCGCATTTTTGCTTTGTGGAATTTATCAGTTTAATCTTTCGACTGGGTGTCATTTTGGCGATCTTCAGTTTTATTTGGGGAATTTTAAAATTTGGCTTCGTCTTGCTGCGAGGAGGCGTCCCTATGTCTTATCCTTTGGGACTTGCACTCAAAACAATCCAATATTTGCTGATTGCAGATGTTGCAATTCTCTTTTGTACGGACAATCCGAATGGAAATCTCTCTACTGCGATTACCACAGGATTGATTCTATTCATGTATTTTATTGGGAAAGTTCAGAATATGCAACTGAAAAATGTCATGATGGTACAAATTCAGGGAAGAACACTTTCGGAAACTCAGAAACCGAAAATGAGTCTGGAATTCGGAATCGTTGCATTGGCCATGGCGGTATTCGGTTTTTTACTTTGGAAACCGGAGTTTGCTGAAAACAATATTTCCAGCTGGTTCTACTTAAACATCATCGACATTGAAGACACTCCTTTTTTCGGGTTCATTTTCAAGATTGTCGGATTCTTTTTCACCATCACGATGTTATTGCGCATGATCAATGCATTAAACATGATCTTTTCGGGAAAAGCTTTCGGGAAAGGTACTGACAATGATAATCGTCCGGGAAACAGAAACGATCAGAATCAATCGAATCGTTTTGATGATTACGAAGAAGTGGATTAAGAAATCTCTTTGATCAATTTCAAAATCTGTGGAATTAAAAATTCATTTCCACTATTATCCACAACGTAGTTGGTTAATTTTCTTTTTTCTTCTTCGGACATTTGCGCTTTGAATCTGGAAAGCACTTGCTCATCACTTAAGTGATCGCGGTCTTTTACACGTTTCATCCGGATTTCTTCCGGAGCACTTACCAAAAATACGGCATCAAAAGAACGGTAATTTCCGGTTTCAAACAACAGGGCTGACTCCTGAAAAACAAGTGGTGAATTTTGTCTTTCAACCCATTCTTTAAAATCTTTTCTGACTGCGGGATGAACCAGATTGTTCATAGCAGTTCTTTTGGATTCATCTTTGAAAATTTGTGCCGCGATATAGGCTCTGTTCAGTTCCTGGTTGACATACGCCTCTTCTCCAAACATCTCTTTCAATCCTTCCACAATAGAAATCTCTTCGTGCATGAGTTCTTTTGCACGCTGATCGGATGAATAAACCGGGTAACCCATTTCATGTAAAATTCTGGCTACAACCGATTTCCCGGATCCGATTCCTCCTGTAATTCCTATTGTTTTCTTTTGCATAAAAAAAATCCCCTCGGCTAGCTGAGGGGAATCGGTTTTAAATTTCTTCTACTTCAATAATATTGAAAGGCAACCCGATGATCGCCTGATAGTCCTGGCCGGCTTCCTCCATGTCTTCGTCGTCTTCTTCGAAGAACCAATTTACGGTTACATTCGTTTTCGAACCTGAAATCGCTTCCAGTTTCTTGAACAAGTCCAGAATGCACTTGGAAGAAGAGGTGTTGAAATATTCCAATTTCACATCAACCGATGTTTCTGCAATCGGACTTTTCCCGTAAGAATCAATCCAATCATTCAATGGTTTGTAAAATTCCACTGAGTTTTCAGGAATAGAACGCCCTTTCAACTCAAGTTTTCCGGTAGTGGCATCAAAATGGATCGAAGGTGTTTTCGCTGATCCTTCTAGGTGTAAATTTTCCATATTCTTACTTAATCAATTTTTATGTTCAAACAGAAAAAACTATTCACATCATTAATAGGTAAAATCTGATACTCCAGTTTATTTCCTGATTTTCTTGCAATATCAATCATCCCAAGACCTGCCGTTCCCTTATCAGATAAGGCTCCATTACTCAACACATCCTGGTAATACTTTTTCAACTCGTCTTTATCCATTCCATTGATCTTCTCCAAACGCGCTTCCAGATCCAATGCGCTTTCGTTATCAATGTAATTTCCTGTTCGAATCACAAAATGATCGTCCTTCTTTGCAATCATGAACAAAGCTGATTTCGCTTCAATCCGCGTCATGTTTCTATCATTGTCGTCATTTGAATCTATGTGATGATACAAATTCTGCAAACATTCCACCAGTACATTGAAAACCTTTTTTTTCAGCTTTGGAGACTCATCCATGTAATCCATTTTTGATTCCATGATTGAAAGAACAGAAGACAACAAGTCTGACGTAACCACTCCCTTAAATGACAACAAGATATTCTCTCGCTCCATTGTTTGGTATAGTTCGTAGATGTCGTTCTTTATCATTCTTAGTTTTCGAAGTGGAACAAATATAATAATCCTATCGAACTAATTCAGCCATTCGCCGAAAAAAATGAGCAAATGGTAGAATAATCAACTCACTTGGTAAAATCTCTTTACTACCGTGTTTTTCAGAAGTCACAGCACAGATTTTCAATGTTTTTTGAGCGACCAAAGACTAATTTCTAAAATCAATAATAAGCGGTGTTTTGGAAGTTGTCGGGTTGATGTACAAAGCTTCTTCTGTTACCAACTCCACTTCAATGGCTGCAAACCTCGGATCCCGTTCGATAATACGGTCGATCTCTTGTGTAACGTGCTGAACCAGTTTTTCTTTTTCCGGTAACGCCAGGTGTGATTTCACCAATAAAAACCGCAATTCGGTGAGTAAATCTGTTTTCAGAGACAATTGTATTTGAAAACAATCTACATCGTGCAATACCGGTTCGAAATCGTGCAGAAAATAAGCGCTTTCGTGCAAAGAAAAAGACTTTTGTTCGCGTTCTTTCAGCAATAATACTGCTCTCCCATTTTCCTCAACCAATTTGCCAATGTCGCCCATACGGTAACGAAACAAAGGAAAGCGTTTACGAATCAGGTTGGTCACCACAATTTCACCATATCCTTCCGGATCGGGATGAAAAATTTCGATGACTATTTCTTTCAAAAAATGAAACGCTCTCGGATTTTGGGAATAATGCGCCCAAGCCCAAATTCCCGTTTCGGTTGAACCATACATGGAATAAATGTTTTTGGGTTGAAATACTTCCGAAAGAATTTCCTGTTGTGACGGCAGTAAGAATTCTCCTGCAAACAAGATGCTGTCGAAAGAATAAGTAATTCCCTCTTTTTGGAGGAATTTGGCAAACAAAACCAATTTGGAAGGTGTTCCCATGAGCGTATTCGGTTGAAATCCGACACATGTTGCAGCCATCGTTTCATACGTAGCGCTTGCGCTCAAAGCCAAAGTAGTTGCCGAACATCGGTCCAAAATATCGTCTATGATGGAAGCCGTGCGGTACATATCGCCATAACTAAACACATTCAACGCAATGGTACGCGAAGAAAAAACACCGTTTGCGACCAATTCATTTGCCAATAATTGACGTTGTGCTAAATTTTCGGGAATATCTACCGGAAATACCAAAGGTTGTTGCGTAGATCCTCCGGAACGGACGAGATAAACTCCTTTTTCTTCTTCCTGTAAGTTGAATTTGGTAGCCAATGTTTCACGTAGTACTTGTTTATCAAGCACCGGCGCCAGTGAGAAATCGTCAATCCCTTCATAGTAATCACTCCACAAAGCAGATGTTTTGACCTGTTGAAAATGTTCCTTTAAGCCTGTTGCGTTCATGTTTACCTTGTTTTAATCAGTTTTGCTCAAGAAGAAGTAATACAGTTGGCGCGGAAACAATCCGGCAAATCGGATAACGAAGCGCAATTTCTGCTTCCGGGAACTCAAATTTTCGAACGAATGTGCAATCCACCGTTCTCCTACGACTCCCATGAGCAATTTATCGTAATGATCGCTGCTGTTTTTGTAGCGAACCAAAACCGGTGGAAGTGTCAATTCCTTGTAACTGCGGTATTTTTTCCGGGATAAACTTCCATCCACTTCCCGCACATGCAAATGGTCGCCCATCAACATTCCAACTTTCGAATTCTGATCGCTCAACACGACCCTCAATACCCTGTACCAAAAATCAATTCCTTCGTAGAATCGCGCCTTTTCGTAGAACTGAATAGTCTCCATCCACTTTCGTTTGGCGATGACATTACTGCCCACTCCCATTACAAAATGACGTGAGGTAACCGTTTTCAACGGATGTTTCATGAGGTAAGCGTCTGTTTCTACTTCCTGCAAATCAGGTACTATTTTCTTAAAATCCGGATAACGAATACCACTTGGAAACAATTGAATTCCGAGTACCACAAAATCCATTTCCTGCTTGTCTATCAATTGTGTCGCTTTCCGGATAAGTTCAGGAGCATATACATCGTCGGCATCGATAAAACTGATGATGTCTCCACTCGTTTTAGAAAAACCAATATTGCGGGCATAACTCACTCCATTGTTTTCTTCCAATGCTACTATTTCAATACGCACACCTTTGAAATGCTCGGGAACTTCCTGCAAAAAACGGGTTGCCAATTCCAGACTTCCATCAGTACTTTTATCGTCTACAATAATGAGTTCGTATGGCAATACGGTTTGATCAACAATAGATTGCAATGTTTCACAAACATAAGGCGCTTTGTTGTGCAACGGAATGACAATGGAAAATTTCATGTTATCCGTTTTTTTCAACTGCACACGGCAAGAATACTCCTCGTCCCTCGTACATATTGATCACTTTTTCGGTAGATCCGCGAAAGATTCCGGGACCATAACACCGTGAGTCTTTGCACAGCAAAAGCCCCACCACGTTGATTTGTTCTTTTTTGTGTTCGTCGAAAAAATCAAAAAACTCCTGATCAATATATTCCTGCACCATGTAATGTTTCCATTCCTGAGTAACAATGCGATTCCACTCTTCAGGTGCACAATCATTTTTGACATACATCCCGATTCCTCGTCCTCCGCTGTTATTTTTCAAGACCCAATTTTCAGTCGAATGAATAATTTCTGCCCGTTTCTCTTCGATATCTACAATGAAAGAGGAAATCAAAAAAGGCTTTAGAAAAGCATAATCCACCTCAGAAAGGTAATCGCGCATGATTTCCTCGTTGCACAAGACCGCCAAAACACGCTTATCATGAATCAAAATCAAAGAGCGAACATCATTGGTACATTTTCCCGATGCAATCAAGCCATTCAATACAGAAGGATCAATCTGCTTCAACTCTTCGCGATCCATTTCGAGAATGAACTGTTGTGCCAAACGTTCTCCGACAAACAATTGATCCGCTACTGCACTCAAATCGCCGGAAGTAATCGATTCTGCCAAAATATTCCGCTTTCGCAACTCGCTAAACAAGTAATTAACCTCTGTTCCTTTTTCCCTGTCGTGGACCCAAAACAAAGGTTCTACCGGATCCAAAGTCTGTACGTAATCATCCAGAAAATCGTTTAATCCCGACACCGGAAACCAATGGTCGTGTACGGCCGGAATCAGTTTTGCCACAATCTCATTCACGTAATAACTGAACATCCAGCCATTGAACGGATAACGGCAACCAATTTCACAAATTTTCTTTTGTCCGTGAACGTCTATAACAAAATCGGGACGATACATCCCGACTTTGTATGAATACGAATTCGCCATCTTTAAAATCGCTTCCAATCCGGAATCCAATTGATAAATATCGCGAATGCGCTGGTCCGAAAAATAATGCTGAACAATCCGAACAAATGCCCGATTCAATACTTCAGACAATCTTTGAGATTCGTACAAATCGCTTTCCTTTACCAAAACAGGCAAATTGGAAACGCCGTAGGGCAATTCTCCCAAAAATTGCTGCAACAGAAAATTCACCTGAGCCTGATCCATTCCTTTCGTGGAAAGCCCAATACCACGCTGTCGCAATTCGGTTTGTTCCTGAAAATTCATCCTCATTGCATCATCGCGCCCGATTGCGCCAATTGATGGTTCAGAGTACTCATTACATCCGCTTTCAAAGTCAGATAGGTCGAAATGATTTCCTCCAAATCGTAATCTTCAAGAGATAAACCGGTTGCTTTGGCAAACGAATAAACCGCATCTACCGCATGGAAGAAGTGATTTTTTTCAGTTGGTCCGCAATGTACTGCAATCCACGCCAGGGAAAGATGAATATCCTGCTCCGACAAATCGCTACTTGTTTTCAACCAGTTTTCAAAAAGCGGTAAGATAAATTCCACTTCTCCGTGCGTATAAATCTCGTGTACCAAAGTGGTCAGTAAACCAATCATGATATCTTTATTTCGCAAGGAATTTTTGTCTTTCCATGTTTTGAAATCTTTGGCTTCTGCACACAAATAACGGTGCGACAACCACGCGTCATCCCCGCTGATATTCGTCGCCATGCGGTAAAACAAAATGGAATGCAAAATCTGACCAACCACCGCCAGATCTTCATCTACAATGCGATTCAAACTGGCAACCGATTTGAACAAATCGTGCTCACTTTGCACCGGTTGATTTTCATGCACCATCATCGTGATGCGGTTACTTAATCCGGCAACGGTTACTGCACTGTTGTTCGTTTGACTCCAACTGTGAAAAAACGATCTCAGTGTTTCCGGATCTTGTTTAGCAGCTGTTAAGGAACGGAAAGTTTCCTCGATAATTGAAAATTTTTCTTCCTGTAAAGGAAAATACGCTAAGAGTTGTTGTTTAATGTGTGACTCATTCATATCCGAGATCACAGGCATTACAATTGAACTTAATTTCATAAATAGAGGTTTTAGTGAATAGTATAACTAATCTGAGTCTGAACCGACACCAGGAAATAAATAACCATTGGAAACATCCGAACGAATCAACTTATTCAGCACGTGGCGGTTATATCGCAAGAGCTCGTTGAACAAAAATAGACTAATTCTCAAACCTTGCAACACCGCGAAGTAAAGCTTCGCCAAGCTAAAGCATCGCCTTTCCAAAGGAATTTGAAACAAATCGTAAAGGCGTTTGACAAAAAAGAATTACTTTTGCAACAATGATGCATTTAGAAGAGCAAAAGGAGTGGTTTTCGACCTGGTTTGATTCACCTTACTATCATATGCTGTATGATGAAAGAAATGATCTGGAAGCAAATGAGTTTCTGAGTAACCTGGTTTCTGCACTGCAGCCTGAGCAAGGATCCAGTGTTTTAGACCTGGCTTGCGGAGCGGGAAGACATTCCAGAGCTTTGGCAACTCACAGACTGAAGGTTTCGGGTTGCGATCTTTCACCCAACAGTATTGACGAAGCTAAAAGAAATTCGGATTCCGATCTGACCTTCTTTGTACACGACATGCGCGAACCTCTTCACGAGCAATATCAGTACGTTTTTAATCTGTTTACCAGTTTCGGATATTTCGACGACACCCGCCAGAATGCACTGGTTTTGAAAAGCGTTCACGATGCCTTGACAGATCCTGCAATTCTGGTTATCGATTTTATGAATACACATAAAGTCATTCGCGATCTTCGTTTTCGACAAGAGATCAAAAAACACGACATTCTCTTTCATATCAAAAAAGAAGTGAGCAATGGCCGGATTGTGAAGACGATTGCATTTGAAGATCAGGGAACTTCTTATTTCTTTCAGGAAAAAGTACAAGCGCTTTACCTGTCTGATTTCGAAGAATTATTAGCCGGAGCGAATTTCGACATTGTACGTCTTGCCGGAAACTATCAATTGGATCCTTTCGACAGTGAAACATCTGATCGTTTGATCCTTATCTGTAAAAAGAAATGAGTGAATTAATCGTAATTATCTTCTTTCTGCTGTTATCCGTGGTTTTGGGCGGTGTTTTGGTCGTTTTTCTTGAAAAGAAGAATCAAGCAGCTTTTATTAAATTATCTCTTGCTTTCAGCGGCGGATTCCTGCTTGCTATTGCATTTATTCATTTCCTTCCGGAATTGTATGCCGATCAACATACTTCTATTGGTGTTTGGGTACTTGTCGGTTTTCTGGTTCAACTATTTCTTGAGTATTTTTCGGGCGGAATCGAACACGGACATATTCATGCCAAAGCGAACAAAAAGATTCCTTACGGCTTATTGATTTCTCTGAGTATTCACTCTTTTATCGAAGGAATTCCTTTGGCAAATAGTCACGTCGATGTGCACAATCACGAGCATCTGGCAGGTCATCATCACAATTCGCTGCTTCTTGGAATTATTTTGCACCAATTACCTGTTGCAATCGCGTTGATGACTCTTTTGAGACAATCGCTCATCAAATCATCTACTTCCTGGATTCTTCTGATCACTTTCGGAATGATGACACCATTGGGGTTGATTTTCGGCTCGGTGATTCCAATGGATTCCAGCGTTCCGTTTATGGATATTTTACTGGCAATTGTTGTGGGGATGTTTCTGCATATTTCAACGACCATTATTTTTGAAACAA
>RCUP01002174.1_pt1 | contig 10647 bp, 5 predicted proteins | sample 2166341 | NCBI WGS metagenome assembly RCUP01 (sample SAMN09932325, study PRJNA488358) | compost metagenome | isolation source: compost soil in succinonitrile-enriched | place: Germany: Experimental Botanical Garden | reverse complement strand
AACAGGTGAAAATTGAGAACGGACAGTTCCAAACTTCTGTTGAAGGATTGAATGCTGGTACTTATGTATTTACATTAGATTACTCTAACGGAACGACAAGTCGTTTCAATGTAGTTGTGTCTAAATAAGACCTTTTTAACTTAAAAAGAAGAACCAAGGGTTAACCCTTGGTTTTTTTATTTCCCACATTTTCGCCTTGCTGTATCCCTATCTTTACAGAAAAACACTGCAAAAAATGAAACATTCGCTTTTACTTTTAATGCTATTAGTCAGCGCTTTCGGATTTTCACAAATTCCCGGATGGACACATAACCAACCGATCACAATTGTTGAACATTCAGGAAACCTTGTAACGAACTACCAGCTTAAAATCACTGTCAATACACAAACACCGATCTCAAACGGTGAAATGCTGGCAACCGGTAATGATATCCGGTTTTCAACGGGATGCAACGGTGGTGATGTCCTAAACTACTGGATCGAATCCGGAATAAACACCCCTACGACTCAGATCTGGGTGAAGATAGACACCATTCCTGCTAATGGCGGGAAAACCATTTTCCTAAATTACGGAAATGCCTCTGCCACTTCTCAGTCAGCGATACCGGGAACTTTCTTCGGGCCCCATTCATCCACAGATAGTGTAAGTAATGGCGGTGCAGGTGGAGTTACAGACAGCCAGCGTGGATTCCGTTTCTACCCGAATGAAGACATCCTGGTTACTGCTTTCGGGAAAATGGAGCCTACCGGTACAACGCGTTACATCACCTTATTTGACAATGCTACGCAGGCAATTATTCATCAGGTACAAGTTTCAGGGCCTGCTGCACAATACACTTACCAGAATATAGCAAATCCGATTTGGTTGACACAAGGAACTCAGTACATTCTGGAAATGCATCAAAACAGTACGGATGGTTATTATTTCGGATCCAGTACTCAGATTGGACAGCACTTGACCTACATGGATATGCGTTATTGTAATGGTTGTGACCAAAACACCTTTCCGCAAAACTATCTGAACGCAATTCACTACGGATATCCCGATATGTGGTACTTTTCAAAAACAAATGTGAGTCCTGCTCCAACCTACGAATTCGATTTTTTCAAAACGAGCATGCCGGATGATCATTTTATCTGTTTAAACGATTCAGATACTATTCCATTGATGATTTTAGGTGGTCAGGAACCTTTCGATATTCAATGGACCGGAACTCAAATAAGCAATGATACGATTCTTCAACCGATTGCATTTCCATCCGACACCATCGAATACCATGTAAGTGTTTCCGATGCCTGCGGTTACAGCAGAGTCGACTCAATCACATTCAACGTAGGTTCTCTTCCAGTTGCAAACTTGCAGGCTACTTCTACCATTCTTTGTAACGGCGAGTGGTCCGAATTAACCGTTGACACGAGTTACACCGTGCTTTGGGATGATAACTCTACCGAAGATTCGTTGGTAGTTTCGCCTCAAGTCACAACAACTTACCATGTTCAAACCACGAACAATATCGGTTGTCACAGTTATGACTCTATTCAAATTGTGTTTCACGTTCCGGTTTACGCCACACACCAGATTCATAAATGCTTCGGTGAAAACTACCAGATCGGAAACCATACTTATACTTTGGATGGAACTTATATCGATACACTTTCCGGGATTTCAAGCTGCGACAGTATTATCACTACCGAATTGACTTTCCAGGAGGAAATCGATGCTGAAATTCAACAAGTAGGTCTCAACCTGGTTGCTGATTTAGGCGGTGACGAATATCAATGGGTAAACTGTTCAACAGGAAACACTCCGATTCCGGGAGCTACTAATTCGTTCTACGAAGCAACTCAAAACGGAAACTATGCAGCAATTGTCACTATTGGTTCATGTTCCAAACTTTCCAATTGCATTTCCATCACAACCGTTGGAATGGAAGAATGGAGTCAGATAGAGAATTTATCGCTCTTCCCAAATCCGACCACAGGAGCTTTAACCATTCAATCTTCTGCTTCTCAGGAGCTGAAAGTTGTTAATCTGGTAGGAAGTGTTGTCCGTACAATCAATGTGACGGCCGGAGAAGGGAAACAAATTGATCTGACTTCTTTGGGAGCAGGATCTTATTACCTTCAATCCAAAACAAAGGTGATTCGCTTTGTAATTCAATAAAATCTTTAAACAACAGATATCAAACAGAAAGGGACGCGATGCATCGCGTCCCTTTCTTATTTCAGTTTTGGAAGTGTAAACAAAACGGTGGTTCCCAACTCCGACGTTTTTTCAATTTCAATGGAGCCGCCATGGTTTTCAATAATTTGTTTCACCATCGCCAATCCAAGGCCGGTCCCTGTAGACTTGGTTGTAAAATAAGGCTCGAAGATGGTTTGAATCTGCTCTTTCGGAATGCCCGAACCATTGTCGGAGATTCGCACATAACAGAACTCCGCATCACTTTCTATCGAAATCACAATCTTCGGTTTTACATTTAAAGCAACAGCCTGAATGCCGTTCGACACTAAATTATTCAAAACCCGCAAAATCATTTCCTTATCTGCATTCACAAAAATGGCTTCTGACGCATCCAATTCCAGTTTTACAGCCACATCTTCGTCATTGTCGAATAACGCCACCACAGCCTTCGTAAGATCAATCAAATCGATTTCAGCCATCACCGGTTGGGGTAGCTTCGCAAAGTTTGAAAACTCATTCGCAATATGCGTTAAAGCATCGATTTGTTCAATCAATGAATTCGTAACACGCTCTATCCGTTCCTTCGCTTTCGGATCATTCGGATCAAAAACACGCTGCAAATGCTGAACACTCAATTTCATTGGTGTAAGCGGATTTTTGATTTCGTGGGCTACTTGCTTGGCCATTTCTCTCCAGGCACTTTCCCGTTCCGATTGTGCCAGTTTTGCCGCAGCTTCTGCAAGTTCACTCAGTTTGTGATTGTATTCCGCCACTAACGAACCGATTTCATCTTTTGATTTGTAGTTGATCTGGGAACTATTCTTGCCCAACTCCAACTGGGAGAAACTCTTTTTCAGCAGCATCAAAGGGCTCGTTAACCAGGAAGAAACCAAGAGTGCTACCAAAATAGACAATACCAGCAAAAGCATGAAAACATTTAAAACTGCCACGAAAAACTGTCTGAGCTGATCTTCAAAGACATTCCGCTGATCGAAATGCAAAATGTTCAAATAACCCAATAATTCATTTTCGTGATTGAAAACCGGAACGTAACCCGATAAGTAAACCAGCGAACCGATATTTTCCTCGTGAATAAATTCCGATCTTTTATTGAACATCAGTTCATACAAGGCTTTCGGATTCATTTGCTCGCTCAGCAATCCCATATTGTAGATTTTTGTCCGCGAAGTACCCGCCAAAATCCCATTCGATTGATACAGGTTGATATCCGCAAGAAAAACCTTCGACCACCTTCTCAATTGATAATCCAGTTCATCCTGATTCTTGTCACTGAATTTTTCCGAAACAAAACGCTGCCTCGAATTAATCTCGTTAATTACCGATTTGACCTTCTCCCGAATCTGATCTTTCGAATACGAACGGTATTGTCCGCTCAACATACTCGTACTCGCAATACTAAAACCTGCCAGTGAAACCACAATCAAACCAATCAATACCAACTGAATCTTTGTAATCATCGAAATTCCGTTGGATACACGGACCTGATTCATCTGTTTGATGAATAAAAACAAAACAAGAATTGCTCCGAAACAAACGAGCAAAATTGCTGTCGTCGTTAAATAGGAAAGCCAGGAAGGCACTGTTTTACTCAGAATGATCGCATCAGTCTTGGATTTCTTAAAAATCAAATGTTCTACTTCATCTTTTTCATACCATTGATTCCCGCCAGCACTTTTGTCTCCAAACATCCTCAGACTTGTAGGATAACTATAAGCCCCATAATTCAGAACCAACTGGTTGTTGTAGTATTTTGCAATCGAATACCGCTCCAAAGATTCAAAAACAGCGGTTTGCTTAGAGATCAAAAGTCTTGGGAACCCGATTTTTTCCGGAATCCGCTTGGATTTCATGGTTCCATAAAAATCCACCTTTACCCCATTTCGCTCAAGAGGCAAATAGAATACGTAATTGAACTGACTGGTATAATCTTTTACATAATACAAATTGGTATCTATTTCAGATCGAACACCGTGTCTTTCAATCAATTCATCCAATTGTCGTTTGTACATTCCGTTCAAACGGATATTCGTACTGTCTTCCAGATAATAATAACAATCAACGTCATATCTTTCCCAATATCCTTTGAAAACCTGGTATTCCATCGCCTCCTTCAATTCGGAAAAGCTTGGTTTCGTGTCGTGTCGGAACAATCGTTTGATGAAAGGTTCGGAGACCAGTTTCTTTTCTGCATTTGTAAAATCAACTTCCGCGTTGATATCCCGGTCATCTGCCAACTGATTTGCGAAAAGTAACCGTTCTTCCCGCTCTTTCTTCTTCGCTTCCATTTCCAGATTCATCGTGATTCCGAAGGAAACCAGAAAGGTTGCTAACAAATAAGACATGAAGCTCCAATTCTGATGCAAACGAAACACCACAATGACAGGAACAATCAACAGGGAAAACATCCAAATAATCCAAAAACCATGCAGTCTGAAAACCCATTCATTGGTTATGATAACAGACAAAAAGATTCCTGTAAGCACAAGAATAACCGACAAGGCAGACGGATTCATTTGTTTCCATTTACCAATCACAACCTGGTAGAACAAGATCAAAAACAGCGCTGCCAATCCAATAATCAGAATAAAAACCATGGAAAAAACGGTCAGTTTCAAGAGTTCATTCAAATGGATCGGAATCGTCGAATTGACAATAATGAGTTTGATCAACTGAGGAAAAACCATCATCAGAACAGGAATCAAACAAAGCAGGAAGTAGATTGCCCATTTTTGCTTTATCTCTGATATCAAACGAAGGATCGAAGGAAAGATAATTCCAATTGCAACAAACCAGACCACTACTTCTCCGAAGTTCGGAATCCAATTGTTTAAAGCCATTAGCCCCGGATCGAATAACGGCGTGGTGCTCATCCAGGAAAACCAATCAAATCTGAGAGCCAAAAAGCGCAAGACGAGCACTGCAAGAACAAATAGAATCCGCGCTGTATTTTTACTGGTAAATCTCTTGCGTACTTTTAACCCAAGCAGAAAGAAGATCAGTAAAACATCTGCGAAAATTACCGTCAAAAGCACATTGTCATTGATATTCTGTTCAATATCCTGTATACTGAAAACAGGCTGTTTTTGGGAATCAAAAATCGTCGATCGCCGGTCAGCAACCAAGGATACTGTTCCTTGTATTTTGGGGAAAGGATCAAAGAAATAATCTCTTAACTGATCGTTGTTTATGGGAAATACCCGCTTGATTCCAAATGTTACCACATAAGTCAGATTTCCCTGATTTTTATACATGGAATAATACCATCCGTTCTGCAACTGAACAATTCCATTAACGGGAAAATGCAAATCGGTAAACCGGTTAACAGGGCATTTGTTCGTATTCCAAAAGATCATGGAATCGCCCTGATAAACGTGAACAAACAAGGTTCTTTCCAGATAATTGTACTTTCTGGAGAAGGTGTTTTTGTTCAGACTCTTCCAATCCTCCGGAAGTTTGTCCAGTTGTTTGTCCGCAGCAGTTATCTGCGATAAAAAAAGGTGTTGAAAGCGCTCAATCTCATCCCTGTTCGATTGATTGAATTTGAATAATAAAACAATTAATAGCAAAAATGAAGCACTTAGAATCAGTGCGTACCCACGTTTTGCGAAAAATTGAATTATTCCTTTAAACATAATAATTTCGGAGTCAATACCTGAATGAGCCGTTCAAATTCCAAATCCGAATTTTGATCATTCTCAAACACAAAATCAGCCAGATGAATATATGGAGCAAGGTATTTTTCATAGCATGGAGCAACATGATTGTTCCATTGATATAAAATCGCCTCTCTCGAATAACCTCTTGTTTCCTGATCCCGGTACAATCTTCTATCCAATTGGACCATCGGATCAACATCCATAAAAATAGAAAAATCAAGCAATTTATTTACTTCCTGATACTGAAACAAAAACAAACCCTCCACAATGATAATGGTTGAGGGATCCAACGTGATCAAAACATTCTTGTTTGGCGGGGCGTTGAAATGGTATTCCTTCACTTCAATCGACTTTCCCTCCTTTAAATTCTGCAAATCACGCACCAGGCGTTCTTTATCCAAAGCGGTCGGCAAATCAAAGTTCACTTCTCCGTTTGAATCGAGAAATTGTTCATCTATTGAAAGATAATAGTTATCCATTGAAAAAATGGTCGGCTGAAGCTCACCGTAAAATGCCGCCAAACGTTTTAAAAGAGTAGTTTTCCCCGATCCACTCCCTCCACAAATTCCAATTATCATTTTTCCCTGTATTCGAAGGTTATATTTCCTTTAGCCGGTAGTTGTTTTGTATCAAAAATCAACCACTTTGTATCCAATTCGGCGACAAATTTACTTGGAAATTCCGCAGTAAGCAAACGACTTGGGTTGGAAGTTGCCTGATTGATCGTTCCGGATACAATTCCGGTACTTGAAGTGAAGCTGTGAAAGTGTCCCTCGGGCTTTGCAGAATTGACATACCAGCCAATTCCTTCGCTCATTCCGAAACAGCCCACTTCCAAATCTTTCTTCGCATTAAAATTTGCACAAACCGACTCACACGTTTTCTTCCACACCTTTTCTTCCAAGCGGTAGCTCACCAGATTTGCCGTTGCACCATTCATCTCGATTCCACCGACATAGTAAGATCCTTTGGCAAAAATCAGGGTTCCTTTTTCGTTCGGTTCACTTCTCTTCAACAAGGCACTTCCTCTTCTTCCGAATCCTACTCGTGCATGTGCAATGAAATTTGTTCCTTTTTGCTCCAAAACCTGTTCTGAAACCATAACACCTTTCGGGTTGTACTCTTTTACTTTCCATCCTGCTTCTTTTCCGGCATGAAGTCTGGCAGCAAACAAAATATTCTCGCCTTTCTCTCCGGCAACATACCAGGAAATCTGATCTTCGATTTTTGAAGAGCTGATCACGTTCTCGGAAACAACAAAGGCATATAAATTGAAATTGTGATGGGTCATCGAAACTGCTATCGTCGTTAACTTTTCCTTGTCTCTGTGTCTGAACATCCACAACAACGCTTTTTCGGTTGTGATGATATCCGTCAGATACAAATCGTTAACACTAAATCCTCCCAAACGCTTGATTTGCGTCAGGAAATTCAAATTCATCACTTTAATATTCCCGGCAGCACTGAGTTGGTGAATAAAAACCTTCCCGTCGTTCAACTCTAGGTTTTCAAGAAAGTAAGCATATTTCCCCCCATCTTCGGAGATGAAGTAGGTTTCCTTAGCCATTGGGTTGTAAACCTGTTGCCACGCACTCTTTGAATCTCCTGAAACCATTGTCAAATCTACTTGTTTCTGGGTCAAAGTAAGATCACGACTCAGAACAATACTCCCAATTCCTTTCCATTCGATAATGTCATAAAATGGTTGTTTAAGCCCTGGAATTTCAAAATTTTGAGCAGAAATAGAAATGCTAAAAAGCACAAAAAGAATACTTAAAGATTTTTTCATATAAGGAATAAAGCGTAAATTGGCAGATAAATGTAATACTATTTCATCCAAATGATGTCATTCTCAAACACAATTAAAAACGCACTTGCCGGATTATCTATTTTGATTTCTACACTTTCATTTTCTCAAGATCCGGAAATAAAAACACTTCCGTTGGGCGAACGCGTCCCGATGATTCAGCACCAAATGCCAGATTTGGACGGAAAAACGTACAATCTCGAAGCGATGTCGGGAGAAAATGGTTTATTGGTTGTTTTCTCTTGTAATACCTGCCCGTTTGTGGTAGGAAGTGACAATTTCGAGGGTTGGGAAAAGCAATACAACGACTTAAAGAAATTTGCCGAAGCAAATGGTTTTAAGATGGTTCTGATCAATTCTAACGAGGCAAAGAGAAATAGCGACGATTCTCCGGAAGCCATGAAGAAAAGAGCAGAGGAAAAAGGGTATTCAATGCCTTATCTCCTGGACAAAAACTCAGAATTAGCAGATGCTTTCGGAGCACGAACTACTCCGCATGTCTATCTTCTGAATGAAAAAATGGAATTAATTTATACCGGAGCCATTGACAATAAAGTGGATGGAAAACGCTCTTCGGATGAGAATTACCTGAAGGATGCAATCGAAGCGAAAGCAAGCGACAAGGAAATTAAAACAAACTCCACTCCGCCAAGAGGTTGCAGCATCAAACGAGTAAAAAAGTAAACTCTCCCAAAATAAAACAAAGATGAACAAAAAACTACTAGCATGTGCCTTACTAACTCTCTCCTTTTCGTTAGTTGCACAACAAGGAGACGGAGGCATACCGAAAAGTTCTAAAGCTTCTATTTCAATTAAAACAATCGAAAAACGATCTTTTTCGGAACCGGATGTCTCGGCTTTAAGGGCTGAAGACGAAGTAACCGATAAAGCCGGAAATGCCCCATGGCGTTTTGGATTTAACAATCCTACTTCTCTCAATATGGCGAACTCCGGTACCTGGAATACACTTCCGAACGGAGGTAAAATCTGGCAGTTAATCATCACATGTCAAAATGCATTGACAGTCAATCTTACTTTGGATAAAGTGATTATCCCGGAGGGAAATGAAATGTATATCTACAATCCGGACAAATCATTTGTTTTAGGAAAATTTACTGCGCGTCACTTGTATGAAGGAAATCTTGGAGCTGAATTGATTCCCGGAAACACTGCAATTGTGGAATATTACATTCCCGCAGAAAACATCGGGCAAACAGCATCTTTAAATATTAAAACCGTAACTCATGGTTACAGAACCTCAGAAGAATTCGCAGCGAAAGTGTTCAGCGGATCAGGTTCATGTAACATGAATGTCAATTGTATGGACGGAGCTCCCTGGGTTAACCAAAGAAACGGAGCTGTTATGCTTGTTTCAGGAAGCAATGGATTTTGCTCGGGATCATTGATTAATAATACGATGAATGACGGAAAACCATATGTATTAACTGCAAACCACTGTTATAGCGGTGGTGAAGCAAGTTGGATTTTCCGCTTCAACTGGCAGGCTACCGGATGCGCTAATCCGGGAAGTTCACCAGCATCCTTATCCCTTTCAGGAGCTATTTTGCGTGCAAGAAGAACTCCTTCAGATTTTTGTTTGGTAGAAATTACAGGAGGCCTTGTGGGCAATACTGTTCCTGCAAGTTATAATCCCTATTTTTCAGGATGGGACAACACAGGTGCTATTCCAACGTCGGCTGTAAGTATTCACCATCCTTCCGGAGATATCAAAAAAATCTCTTTTGACGATAATCCATTAGCAATTTCTCAGGGAATGAATTCTACGGAATCAAACTCCACATGGACTTTAAAATGGGATCGAAATACGACTACGGAAGGAGGTTCTTCCGGTTCTCCGTTGTTTGATCAAAATCACCGCATTATCGGACAATTATGGGGTGGCGGGGCTTCCTGCTCGAACATGAATGCTTCAGATTATTACGGTCGTCTGACAAATTCATGGAATCCTAGCGGAAGTAACAGTACAAACCACCTGAAAACCTGGTTGGATCCGAATAATGCGGGAGCAACCATTATTGACGGGTACAATCCATCCGGAGTTTCTCATGCAATTGATGCTGCAATGTCCAATCCTCAGGGAGTTTCAGGAACAATTTGTTCGGGAACTGTTTCTCCGAAAGTAACTATTGTCAACTCCGGAACTTCGGTATTGACTTCGGCAACGATCAATTACGGATTTGACGGAACAACCAATTTGAGCTATAACTGGACCGGTTCTCTGGCTCAATATGCATCCAGTGTTGTTACCTTGCCAACAGCAAGTTTGGGCAACGGTAATCACACCTTTAAAGCGATTGTATCAAATCCGAATAGTTCAACAGACCAAAATCTTGTGAATGACACCACTACTGCATTTTTCAGTGTTGTGGCAAATGGCAATCTCGTTACTTTGAACCTCACACTTGACTGCTCCGGCGATGAAATCACCTGGTCAGTACAAAATAATGCAGGTACAACAACATTCTACAGCGGAGGTCCATACACGATGACCCCAAGTCCTTCAATTCTAAATATTCCTTTCTGTTTAAGTGACGGTTGTTACAAATTTACCATCAATGATTCATGGGGAGACGGAATGAAAGGATCGTGGGGTTGTGCTGACGGATCTTACACGATTACAGATTCTGACAATATTGTACTTGCTCAGTTAGCAACAGCAAATGCAGACTTCGGAAGTACCCGCACAGATCCATTCTGTGTTTCCACGGCAAGTCTGAAAGAGTTTGCAGCTTCCTGGAAGTTATATCCGAACCCTGTTAGTGAGTATTTAACCATTGAAACTCCTGCAAGCGGTATCAAAACGATTCATATTACGAATGCGGCAGGTCAGGTAATTCAAACACTTCAATCAGAGTCGAATACCATTTCAGTTCCTGCAACGAACTTAGCTAAAGGAATGTACTTCCTTCAATTGACAAGCAATGAAGGAACTTCTCAAAAGAGCTTCATCGTTAAAT
>RCUP01002171.1_pt1 | contig 10652 bp, 8 predicted proteins | sample 2166341 | NCBI WGS metagenome assembly RCUP01 (sample SAMN09932325, study PRJNA488358) | compost metagenome | isolation source: compost soil in succinonitrile-enriched | place: Germany: Experimental Botanical Garden | reverse complement strand
CGACAGGATTATAGCCACTGCTGTTCTCGTACCTGAAGGTGATGTCATGAAAATGCAAAGAGTGGTTGTGGCGGAAACACTTAGGGGGATGAATATTGGCTCAGAAATGATGGCCTTCTGCGAAAAATTTACCATAGACCGGAAATCTAAATTAATATATTGTCACGCTCGCGACTCAGCCGTAAACTTTTATATCAGAAATGGTTACGAAGGAATTGGAGACTATTTTGATGAAGATGGAATACCACATTTAAAGATGAGAAAAAAACTGTAGCTAACAGCGTATCTAATCCTATGGCGGGGAAAGTGGTAAATTCAAGTTTTTGACTTTTAAGTAAGGTTTGGTGCAAGCTAACAAGAAAGTACTTCGAAAGCGGCACAAGTCATATAAGTAAAACGTTAGATCCCGGATTTCAGTTGAACTTTACATTGATTACTAGTTTCAAGTGGTTTTTGTTGTGAAACCGACCCTGACAAAAAGTGAGGGTCGGTTCTGTAATTGATTGTTAATCAATTAATTATTGATGGTGATAAACGGATCCCAAAGGTAATAACCAACGACACTTCCAGTTTGGGTGTTTAATACTGCAAACGACATATTGTATTGCGTCGATCCTACTCCATTCACTTGAAACAGCCATTGTGCACAAATAAAAGTATTGGGGCTACCAGCATTTGGATACCCGTTAGGAATGGTACTGGCAAATTGCGGTTGTTCTCCCGAACCTCCTGATTGAAGGCAGTAGTTTGTCCAAACTGCAGTATTTGGACCTAAACTTCTTACATTATTATTGTTTAGGACCGAATTGTAAATCACCGGATAATAATTTTGACCAGCAGCAGGAGCTGAAATAGTGAAGACGATTTCATCCCCTACATTAGCAGAAACAGTTAATTCTGATCCTCCCTGGTCGTTGACAAGAGCACTGCCTTGTGTCATCATTTCGACGTAAACATCAGAAGCGCTGTAACTGCCTAAGCTAATAGGAGAATTCCATGTGCCACCGGTTTTACTTGTTGCGAGTGTAATTGCATCGACTGTAATTGCGATAAAAATTTGTGCCATAATGGGTAGTTTAAATTTCCTTACTCGTCAGGCTTTTCGGGTTCCGCCTCCTGTTGAGTTGACTGAACAGGAACAGTCCGTTTTTTTGAGTGGGTGCAGCTCCACTGTTTTAAGGTTGCAACGCTTAGTAAACAAGACAAAGTAACAGTAACGGGAAGGGAATTTTTCACACAGAAATAGTGGTTTTTAAAACCAGATATTTTTATCTGATTTTAGGTTCAGAGGTGTCATTATTTTGATAACTTAGTTGCACTGATAAATTCAGAACAAGTATTTATATTTGGTCAAATACTAAAAAAATTCATTTTATGAACCCACAACTCCACTATTCTACTGAGCGTTTCCGCGTATCTATTCCGGAAGCCGATAATCGAATTTATCACTGGCAACATGACAATTATATTTTTGTTCCAAAAGCGTTTAATGGCCCGATTCCACCTGGATATACAGCACTGGAAATTGATGCATTCAGTCTTTCAATAGAGGATCTGCTTCATTTAACACAACGAATAAAAACGTACAATCAAAGTGAATCCGGAACAGATAACTATCCAATAACGGGATTTTCCTGCCGTCTGGGAATAAAGGATTATACCAATGAAAACGGAGAACAGGAACCGTTGCCTTGTTTATTGATGGAACCACTTATTGGATTTGAGCGCAATGATGATCCCAACAATCCAATAGCGACCAATCCCGGTGAGCTAATGGATCGGATCCCTGACAATATAGATGGTGAGCAATTAGATTATTCTGCCATTTATGATTTCAGCTATCCTTGTCCTCCTACTTGCCCAAGCAAGTAATACGCTTTTCTAGTTGAATGGCGCTAAAAGAGTTTTTATTTAACTATGGTCCCTGGATTATTATCGCTCCGTTTCTACTGTCCGTTGTTCGTTACAATCGGTTAAGCAAGGCCCTGAAAATAATTACGTGGTATCTGCTGCTGTCTGTGGTAACACAGGCGGTATCTTTATTACTGTGGAAAGAAAGTATAAACAACTTGCCGCTGCTGCATGTATTTACAGTTCTTGAATTTTCTTTATTGTTTGCCTACTATTCTTTTCAAAGAGAACCGCTTCTTACCCGGTTTTGGTTTTACCTGATACTGGTTTTATTTCTGTTATTTGCCCTTTTAGATGCCTTTGTACTGGAAAACCTGCATAGCTTTAATATTTACACGCGCTCATTGGAAGCTTTTATTTTCATTGGCTATTCCGTTCATTGGTTTATACGTTCGCTTACCATTGAAAATAAAGTAATTTTTCGGGAGCAAAACGCTTTGAAATATATGAATGCGGGTTTCTTTATTTACTTCTCGGGCTCCCTTATTTTGTTCGCTTTCAGTAATTATATCAATCATTTGGGGCGTCCTTTGTTGATGAATATCTGGACGCTGCATACGCTTTTATTAATTGTACTTTACCTATTTATACTTACCGGATTTTGGAAAACCAGCAGGAAATAGATTTTTATTATGGTATTATCATAACAATGGCTGCATTTTTTCTGATAGCCTGTGGAGCCATTCTGTTTTTTATCCGTTATCAGAAAAATCTGTTGAAGAAACAGGAAGAATTGTTTCGCATGGAAGCCGAACACCGGAAAGAATTGCTCAGTAGTAATATACAATCAGCTGAGGAAGAACGATTGCGGATTGCCCGGGATGTTCATGATGAACTAGGCGGAATTTTTTCGACACTTTCTCTCTCCATTCAACAGTTAAATCCGGAAACTGAAAAAAATAAGGACACTCTGCAACAAAGTAAACACCTCATTCAAACAGGTATAAATAGTGTGCGCCGTATTTCACACGCTATTATCCCCTTTGAATTGGAATTACTCGGTCTGGACGAAACTTTAACCAATTACACAGAATCTGTTTCAACCGCATCCGGAATTGACATTCATTTTGAATTTGGTAATATACCTGAGGAAACGAACCCAATCGTATCACTGGCTACTTATCGTATCATCCAGGAATTGCTGAACAACACGTTAAAGTACGCCAAGGCCAGCTCCGTTGAAATTAGTTGCAGCAGTTCCGAAAGCCACCTGCATCTGCAGTATATCGACAATGGAGTCGGTGTAGATTTAACCGACAAAAAAATAAAAAGAGGCATTGGCATCAAAAACATCGAGAGTCGTGTTCTTGCTCTTGACGGAAATGTGGATTTCATTTCTTCTCCAGGACAGGGATTCAATTGCAAGTTAAGTTTACCTTTCAATCAAACACCCGAATTATGATTAACATTGCTATAGCCGAAGACCAGGTGCTTTTCCGTAAAGGGATTATATCTCTGTTAAATGCCGTAACTGATTTAAGGGTTGTATTGGAATGTGCCAATGGAGAGGACTTACTTCAACAGCTTGGCACTTGTCAGGAAACGATTCATGTAGCCCTCATTGATATTAACATGCCCGTATTAAACGGATTGGAAACCATGAAGATCATACGGGAAAAGCACCCGGCCACAAGAAACATTATTTTGACCATACACGAAGAGGAAAAATACATTCAAGCCATGGTTGAAGCCGGGGCCAATGCTTATCTGGCCAAGAATGCTGATTTCGGTGAGGTGGAAAAAGCAATTCGGGCCGTTGTAGCAAACGATTACTATTTTAACGAGCAAACCATTAAAGCCATGCATCATTTTATGCACGGAAAAAAACAAAAAGTGGTGCTTGGAGAAATGGACATTACCCGTCGGGAAAGAGAAGTGCTCGAACTCATTTGCCAGGAAAATACGAGTCTCGAAATTTCGCAAAAATTATTTATCAGCGAGAGCACCGTTAATGGTCACCGAAATAATTTATTGCTTAAAATTGGTTGTAAAAACACAGCAGGGCTGGTATTATTTGCGATTAGACATCATATTTATCGGCTTAATTGAATCCTACGGAGAACAGATGATTTAGAGCGTGAGCCGTGCTCGAAGCTTGAATTAAATTTCCCTCTTTGGAGAGGGATTAAGGGAGAGGATAAACTCAAATTTTCTTGCAGTTACTGATTTCATTGTTTTTTTAATTATTCAAAGTGGCTCGAATTCTGTTAGGTTCCCTCTGATGAAAAGCAGGTCAATGAACGTAGCGAATAAATGCTTTTCCTTACTGCATATCGACACGGAAGGATTTGAAATTCGAACGGGAATACCCACTAAAACACAAATATAAAGTGTGCAAAAAAGCTATCCTGCGGTAATAGAGTAATAATTGATTCATCTTAACTTAGTCATAAGTATGTAAAAGAGCATTAGCTTGTTACTTATTCTGTGAATCGTTACCATAATTTAAAACTCTAGATCGATGAAAAAGAAACTCCTATTATTTTTCCTGCTTTTTGTAAATGCAGCAATAGCACAGTTTAGCTGCACACTAGATGGTGTGGAAATGAACTTTGAACTTGTAAAAAACAAGATCTTTGTTCAGTACAATGAATCCGTCGAGAGACCCTATATAGGTGACTGGTTTGGAAATGACATGATGAACATTGCAGCCTCCGGTGAACCGGAGAACCATAAGCAAATTATAAAACTGAACCAGAATTATACCCAGGCACAAATCAAAACATTATTGGAATTGCTTAATAAAAGTCCTTATATTAAGCTTGCTTCTCCTCTGGTTACCAATGGAAATATGACGATTGGTTTATCCGATCAACTCATTGTTAGGGTTAAGACCAATACGAGTGAGAAGGACCTTAATGATCTGTTCAAAGCAAGTGAGATCATTAACAATGGTACTATTGGCGACTTGACGAACCATCTCTTGGTTTCTATTCCCAAGAATAAAATGCTTGGTCAGTTCACAGGTATTGCACAGTTGAAAGCCACAGGCCTTTTTGAGTTTATTGAACCCAATTTTATCATCTTTGCTGAACAATATTCATTCAACGATCCATTATATTCCAGCCAATATGCACATTCAAAAGTACAAGCGAACAATGCCTGGAACAAAATGGGAGCACTAGCTGGAGGAAGTAATAACATCGTTATTGCTGTTTTGGACGACGGTGTAGATTTGCAACACCCTGAATTTGCTGGTAAATTGATCAATGGATTTGATGCTTCTTTTGACTCCATTTCAGCTAGTGGGCAAACAGTACTAAACACTTTTGGAGGGCCACTTGTCAAGGGAGATATTCATGGCACCAGGGTTGCCGGAGTATTGGGTGCAAAAGGAAACAATGGTGTCGGGCTCGTTGGATTAGCGTACAACTGTAAAATAATGCCTATTAGGGTTGGCGAAACATCTGGTCAGTTTTTGATTACAAATACTCTCATTTTGAGAAACGCAATTCACTATGCCTATAACAATGGAGCAGATGTGATCACCAATTCCTGGGGTAATGTTCCCCCTTCAACCTTGCTAAGCAATGAAATTACTTTTGCAAGCACTCTTGGAAGACAAGGCAAAGGGTGCCCTATTTTTTTTGCTTCCGGAAACAATTCGTCTACAACTATTACCTATCCAGCTTCAGTACCAGCTGCAATTGCTGTAGGTGCGACTACTTCCTCGGATAAGAAAGCAAGTTATTCAGACTATTCGCTGGGATTGGATATAGCAGCTCCGGGAGACGGCGTAATTACAACAGACAGGGTAGATATGTACGGGGATACCATTGGTGCAACTGGTAGTTATACAACAATAAATGGTACTTCCTATGCAAGCCCCTATGCCGCTGCGTTAATGGGATTGATATTAAGCGTAAAACCTTCATTGACCCAGACCGAAGCCAGGCAGATCATAGAAAGTACTTGTGATAAAGTTGGAGGGTACAGCTATACAGCAAATGGCGGTTATCCGATCCCAAATGGCAGTTGGAGTAGTGAATTGGGGTATGGAAGAATTAATGCTGAAGCCGCAGTTGCGAAAGCTTTATTGAACTCTGTAACAACAGGACCATTTGTAGCAACCATCACACAGCCAGCAGTGAATTGCTATTGGACTGATATTCCTGCAACTTCTGCCTATTTCGATTTACAAATAAGTGGAGGTTCACCGGATCTATATCACTGGGATGCACAGACAGGTACCGGTTATAAGAGTTTTTCGATAAATTATTGGGCTGGTCCTGTTAATACTAATCCCTTACCTTCGCCATATGTAGTGGATGGACCTTCCCACCCCAATACAAGTTATTTTACTCAAAATACAATAGGTCCGCCAAGTGGGAACAAACGTGTCTACTTAGATCTTTCTTCTGTTACTCATTATCCGTTTCAGACAGATATTTATTTGGATATATTTAGTCCGTCGGGGCACAATTATGTAACAGTATCTATTACCGTGAATTATGCGCCTGAATTCACACTGATACCGCAAGTCAATCACTGCAACTTTGGTAACTTGTACACTTATAGTGCGGTGAATACTATGGGGGCTCCTCCGGGGAGTATCTTCAACTGGGCGCTTGGAAATTACCCCAGTACCGCTGTAAATATTGATTACACCAGCGATCCGAAATATCCCTTCATCTATGGAATAACCAGCGATGAAACGATTACCTTGTCAGTAACTGCACAGAACGGATGCACTACTTCAAGAAGTACTTTAGTTAAAGTAGGAAATATTAAAGCAAATCCTGCGCCTGCTCCGGTTAAGAAATGTTCACTTGGAGGTTCGTTTCTGATAGGACCTAGCAGTGTGACCGGAAATATCGGTTTCACAACATTTCAATGGACTGCCGCACCGGGGCTTTCGCCTACCAATTCCATAAATACAATCATCAATCCAGCTATTGCAGGAACCGGGGTACATTATTATACACTTACTGCAACAGATGCGAATGGATGTACAGCAACGTTTGTCTACGAAGTAGATATCCAGACTCCTCAAACGACTGTAAACTTAACTGCAGACTATAACAATGGTTGCCCGGGGCACGTTGTAAACATTACGGGTAATATCAGCGGGCCATACGGTATTTATTACGATATCAACTATTTATCGGGTTCCACTTTATTACCAACCGTACTGATTACCCCAACTTTAAGTAAAACAACCGTTTGGCCGTATGTGACGACTGTTTATCAGTTTAGTGCAAAAGATCCTTATGGTTGCCCGGTTGCCGGATCAATTCCGATAAATGTTCAAACCACCTCAACACTTGCAGCCAATGCCGGTGCGGATACTCATTCCTGTGCTCCGGACCTCAGAACCATTACCGGAAGTGCTTCGGGTGGAACGCCTCCTTATGATTATTTATGGGTTGAGCCGTCTGTGTACGATCAAAACCTGGTTTTGCCCAATGTCACAAAAACATATACCTTGGAAGTGAAGGATTTCAATGGCTGCCGGGCACAAGATCAGGTGAATATTACCAGCTCACCTGTGTTAAACCCGGCATGGTCAAATCCTATAGTTGTAGTTCCTCAGGGAGGAGTTGTAACCCCAGGAATGGGGCAAGGACACCTACAGTACGGTCCAGCTTCAGGCGGTACATCGCCATATACATACCTATGGACTCCAAGTTCTCTTTTCGTAGATCCTACGGTATACAACCCTACAACTCAGCCATTATATGAATGTTTTACAGCTGCCAATACTGTAACGGATGCGCTTGGTTGCACAGCTACTCGTCCTTGTGCTTTATATATAAATGTTGCTGGAGAACGAAGTGAACCGTTTAATTTGATCCCGGATAATGATATTTGTAATGGTAAAACACTGCAAATTAATAATCAAACCGGTGGTCTGGGCTTTATAGGGGGAAGTTATGCAAATGTTGTGGAGAATGGGTTGTATAATAATATTTATTACACCGGTACTTGTCAATCCTGGACAGGACAGCTTTCTGCTGTAACTAGCTATAGTTTTAACCCTGCTCCAATCTCACAATCAGGAAATCAATACAGCTTTCCTCCGAATACAACAAATGTAACGATAACTGCTAATCAGACATTAGCTGATGCGAATAATTTTCTTCAGCCGATATACCGCACATACACGCTGAATTACACATTTCCTTCAAAAGATGACAGTCGCAACAATCTGTTACCTCTTGGTACGGATGCGATGATCTATGTCGGATCAGATCAGCTGTTACATAAACTGGTTTGGGAAAGTATTGGGAATAGTTGGAGATGGAATCATTACCTGATCACTCCGCAAGGGAGCTGGGGAGCGGTTCGTGTAGAAGGTTGGTTGGCTGTCAATTCGGCACAAACGAAGGTTTATTTTAAGGGAACAGACCAGAAAATGTACCAGATGATCATGCCACTTACGGCTTCACCTTTAATTCAGCAATTGAGTTTACCGACAGGTATGAATGTGAAAAGTGATATCATTTGGCGCCAGGACGGAGTGTTTTTTATCGGGGATGATAATTTCATTCATCGTTTCAATCCTACAACGAATGTGTATGATCCGATGCTTTCATCGAGTGCTTATGGTGGATTAACTGTTGTAGGACATCTGGCAGCAGCAGTTTATCCGCAGACACATCTTGCATTTTTAAATTCAGATAATAAAGTTCGTTACCTGTATGAATCACCGGGTTGGCAAATCGGAGCAATTTCAGGTACGATCAGTACGGGAGAAACCATGATCGATCCGCAAAATGGAGACATCTACTACAAAACAACAGCTAACCAGATCGAAACACTTGTCTGGAATAATTCAACGAAGTCGTATGGAAGTCAAACGCTCATTACAGCTCCGAATGATCCGAACTATTCCGTAGATGGATATATGGTAAAAGATCCTGGAATGGACAGAATCTTTTATAAAGATATGGCCGGTCGGATGGCAAATATTTATAAGTCGGGCGGAGTATGGTATTCTTTTCCTTTTGACTATAACCAGACGGACGTTGCCGGTGATATTCGCTTGGTGAGTCAGGATCGTTTCTTCTACATCAATAAGAATAAATCCGTGCATGAAGTAACATATACACAGACGGGGTGGTTTGACAGAGCGGTGGCGCTACCATGGAATGTGAAAGCATGCAGCTACAATTACAAGAGCTTGCTTCAGGATGGGGAGGAGTTCTCTGATGTATCGGAATCGATCTTTAAAGTGTATCCGAATCCGGCCAACACGAAACTTGCTATCGAATATGTGACGGAAGTCTCCGGAAATTATACGATTACGTTGATGGATGTAACTTCAAGAATAGTGAAGGAAATCGTATTGGACAAGAATCAGGAGTACCTTGAAATGGATCTCGGAGAACAGGTGGAGGGTGTCTACTTTGTGAATCTTTTCCGTGACGGTACGTTGATCGACAACAAAAAGATCATCATACAACATTGATATTTTAAAGCGATAGGATTACTGAGCTAAAAAGTTGCTCTAGATCTGTCATCAGAAAATTCGAAATTCCGGTTAACGGGTTTTTCAAAAAGAAAAAAGCATTTTGCGCGAGCAGGATGCTTTTTTCTTTTTGTCCCTCTTCACTCGCGCTCAAACTCACACTTTTCGGGCTTTTTTCTTTTCAGAGTGAGTGCCAAAGTGCCGGAATAAGTTGTGAATATTGAGAACGGGATTGTTACAAATTAGTACTTAAAGTTAAATACTAATTTGTAACGGCTTATTCCATTTGACGAGTTGGAAACATCATCTTAAAAATAGTTGAAAGGAACCGTTTAATGATTTTATTAGTTCATCAATAATTGATATATCAATTATTTAATAATGATAAGCGTGTAAGATGTTGTTTTGGTGCTTTATACGGAAATGTATCTGACTCTTCTTTTTAAGAAAGTTTTATTAGTTCATAATATTATTTAACGTCGAGAGTCCATTTTAAATTGATTTTTCACTTGGATTTTTTGCTCAAAAGGCTACATTTGGCTTGAAAAATTATAAATGCTACGAAGTCCACAGCATGTTGTGAAACTGCAAAACGACTGGCATATAAACCAACACATTCACAAATGACAAGAAAAATTATTTTATTCTCGATCGTTACATTTTGTAGCGTAAATGCTGTTTCAGCAAAAGCAAAAATTCCATTTGGTAAAATGGACAAAATCGAAATTGTAGCAGATCTGCCAAACACAGAAATGTATGCTGTAAAAGAAGGTTCAAAGGAATATTTGGATTTGGCAAGATTGCATCAGGAATATAATATTGCCTGGCTACCTGCCTGGATTACTCAAGACCCCAAATTAGTGTTGGCAAAAAAAGATAGTGAAGAGTATTACGAACCAACAAAAGAACAACTTGATCAAATAATCAGTGAGAACAAATTGAACAAAGAAGACCTTGTACAACTTGGGTTTTATACAAAATACGGCGGAAAGCTGATTCTGCTAGCGATTATCGGATTAATCGTTTACGGTATTTTTTCAAAAACCAAACCAAAGAACGTAAAGCCAACCAACATTTAAAAACAAATTAACACAACACGTATGAATCCATTATTTTTAATCCCAGTCGTAGTAGTAATTGCAGGTATAATTTTCATGGTATACATGAATAAAAACCACAAAAAAGCAAAATCAGAAATTGATTTAGATGTTGAGCGAACTAAATATGACGCATACAAACAAGAATTATTGGCACGGGATTTTTCACAATTAAAACAATGGATGAAAGGCGGATCCATTGATGCGTTTACTTCTGGTTCTGTGCCTCAATC
>RCUP01002170.1_pt1 | contig 10652 bp, 4 predicted proteins | sample 2166341 | NCBI WGS metagenome assembly RCUP01 (sample SAMN09932325, study PRJNA488358) | compost metagenome | isolation source: compost soil in succinonitrile-enriched | place: Germany: Experimental Botanical Garden | reverse complement strand
CAACCTGGTTACCTCAGGTAATCGGACCGGGAACCTACAACCAGATTGAACATTCCTACGATTATTCGTTGCGTGGAAATGCTTCCAACCAGCTGTTTCTGACTTTTTTCAACGTAGACGAACAAGCAACAGGATATTCTCCTGAAGACGCATTAATTACGGTCAACATGACCACCCAAACGCTTTATGGAGGAGCGAGTCCAAACCTGGAACAAACCAGTTTTTCAGGCGAATTAAGTTCCTACATTGACGGAAACAACGCTTACGTCATTCACGGAGAAGCAGACATGTCCGATTATATTCCTTTGGATGTTTCAGCGAACGGTGCTGTTTATTCCAATTATACTTTGGACAATGGAGACGGTGCTTCCAAAATGTTGATCGAAAAGAACAACAACGCAACAGCTTACAGCTCTATTTGGTCGGTTCCAAATGGTACTTATCCTTTAAAATTCCGTTCTTTCAGCGGAGTAGCTTTCGGAACACAGGTCAATATAAGTACGGGAAGTAATGTCCTGGATTTTGATTTCGATACTTACTACAATGATGCGTATGTATTTTACAAAACAGCTTCTTCCTGCTTTTTTCAACAGATAAGCAATGTGTCATCACCCGTAGTATCACTGCCAATTTCTTCCGGAAGCACCTTGGCGCCTGCTACTGCAACATCTTTGGAAACAGAGGTATACAACAATCTGTATGTCATCGCATATGTAAATGCCGGAAAGGTTTACGTAAAGGAATACAATCAATTGGCTAACATTGAAGACAACGATCTTTTTGCCATGTGTGAATCATCTGTTTTCAATAATTCGGCGAGCAATTCCGTGTACTGTCTGGATCCGAATTTCAGTCAACAGGGTTTAACAATGACCTGTGTTTCTCAAAATGTTTCTGTAATCCCGAATTCTGCGATTTCCGTTTCAGGTGCCGGAACACTGCACTTTGCATTGACTGTCAGCAATACCAACGATGTAAGTTCTCCTACGATTGTAGATCTGCAATTCGAATTATTCGACAACGGAATTTCCTGTGGAACAATTTTAGTTCCCATGACAGTCAACCCGAAACCGAATATTGCTTTTACGAATACCGTTAATGCTGTTTGTAAGAATACCGATCCGATCAATTTGAATTCCTGGGCCACACCAACGGGTGGAACGTGGAGCGGAACCGGAATTCTGAACAACACCTTTTATCCGTCCTATCCTACCGGCTCAACGACCGTAATGAATTACACCAAAACGAATCAGTACGGTTGTACCAGTTCGGGAACATTGCCGTTTACGATCAATCAAACTCCGAATTTAAATGTAACAACCTCTTCATCTAATTGCAATCAGAATACCGGATCTGCTTCCGTAACCATAACAAACGGTCTGTCACCCTATTCGATTTACTGGAGCACAGGATCAACTCAATCAAGCGCCAATGATTTAGCTCCCGGACAATATGTGGTATCTGTAACCGATGCCAATGGTTGTCTTTCAACTGCTACTTCCATGATCGGGTCGAACGGACTTTCCCAAACGGGAATTCCAACCGGAGCTTTGTGTTATGGTTCAAGCAACGGGTCCGTTAACGTAACAACTACCGGTGGTGCAGCTCCACTGGTTTATTCCTGGTCGAACGGAGCAACAACCGAAGATCTTTCAAACTGCGCCGGAGGTCCTTACGAATTGACAATCACAGATGCATTGGGTTGTATTTCCACAGCAACTTACGTTGTACAGGAACCACAACAGATCATGCTCAATCAAATGACGATTACACAACCCGCTTGTTCTGCAACAAATGGTCAGGCAACGGCATCTTTCAATGGCGGAACGAGTCCTTTCAATTACGTCTGGACAAACGCTCAGGGAACGAATCTGAACGTCAACAATGCCACATTAACGAATATCGGTGCAGGAACTTATTTCTGTACGATCACAGATGCAAACAACTGTACATTTACCAGCAGTGCTTTGGTTTCAAACAATTTCGGGCCAACCCTGGCTATTGACACCATTATCGCTTCCTCTTGTTCCAATGACGGGGAAATTCAGCTGACTGTCATTTCCGGAAGTCCTCAAAGTTATCTTTGGACAAACGGTTCCACCACTCAAAACATTGCGAATTTAGCTCCGGGTTCCTATTCCGTTTCAGTAACCGGTTCTTCCGGATGTATTACAGTTATGGGCGGAACAGTTGGAGCTACACTGCCCGAACCGGTACAAATTTGTTTGGTTACGGTTGATTCTCTAACCAATACCAATCTCGTTGTTTGGGAAAAACCTGTTACAAGCGGAATCGATCATTTCAATATTTACCGGGAAACTTCGCAAGCCGGATTCTATCAGTTTGTTTCTTCCGTAGCTTATTCGGATGAGTCGGTTTTCAACGATCAGGTTGCCTCACCGAATGTGCGTTCCTGGAGATACAAAATTTCTTCCGTTGATGCATGTGGAACCGAATCCGAGCTGAGTTTACACCACAAAACCATCCATTTGGTGATCAGCCAGGGCTTGGGAAGTGACATTAATTTGTTCTGGGACAGTTATGAAGGTTTCAACTACTCCAATTTCGTATTGAAAAGACATACCAATGTGGATGGCTGGATCACGCTTACAACGATGCCAAACAACTTGTTTACTTATACGGACCAGCCAACTTCGACAGATGGTTTGTTCTACGTAGTAACGGTAAATGCACCAAGTACTTGTTCAAGTACCAAAATGGCACAGGATTTCAATACAACCCGATCAAACAGAGACAATCGCCTTTCAACTGCACTACCAAATTCCATCTCCGAGTTGATTGATCAGGCGGTGAGTATTTATCCGAATCCTGCAAGTAGCCTCCTGAATGTAGAAAACACATCCAGTCAGCTGATCGAAGCACGTGTTTTGGATCAAACGGGAAGAGTTATTTCAGTTTTGACGCTTGTTCCGGGTCAAACGAAGATGGATTGTGGAAACCTGGCAACAGGTATCTACAACCTCGAATTACGATCACAAGGTGCTAAAACACTGAAGCATTTTGTAATCGAACATTAAATTAAGTCCATGTACGAAAATACAGGTTATAATTTACGTGAAATAACGTTGTGCAAGGCTTTGCGCTCTTCGCCACTTTGCGTTTATAATATGAGGTTGATTTAATAAACGCTAAGATGCAAAGGACGCAAAGGAAATCTAGTACCATCCTCTAAATTCTCGCTCAAGTCATAAAAAATCAAAAAAAGGTTGATCTTCCCGATCAACCTTTTTCAATTCCCACCATTTCGTTATCCAACAAAGTTCTATTCATAAATCATTGAAAACAAAAATCTTAAAACAATACCTATAGAACTTTCTTCTCAAATTCTTGCCTAAAAAGCCATGCATCTTCCAGCATTTCTTTTAAGAATCCTTCATTGACTATCTTTTTCGTTAATTGTGTTGTGATATTTCAGTAATTTTACCGCCCCTTTAAAAACTACAACAAATATCTAATTTACATGAAGAAGGTTCTCTTCCTTTGCGTCACCTTTATCTCTCTTTTTTCATTTTCACAAGACTGGAATGCGATCGGAAACCCTGTCGGGATTGCGAATGCTACTGAGGTTGATATTGAAATTACTCCTGGCGGAAAACTTTATGCGGCCTATATTGATACCGATCACTCCAAAAAAGTTTCGGTTGTCAGATGGAACGCCGGAAACAACAGTTGGGAAGGAATTGGCAATGCCGGAATCGGAGACGCCAATGTATTTGATCTCAAACTCATCATTCTGGATGAAGTTTTTCCTGTTTTCGCCGCCAAAACATTCTATCAGGCAACGAATCAGGCGCTTGAAATTTACAAATTCGACGGAACAATCTGGACCAGCCAAACAACCGGTCTCGGGACAACATACAATCAGATAGATCACAACTCTGATTACTCCTTACAAGGAACCTCGCTCGGAAAATGGTTTTTGACCTTTAAAAATCCTTATACTGCTTCCGCATCTTACAATCGGGTGATAACCATGAACATGTCTGATCAGACGCTTTACGGTACTGCCAGTTCTTACGCATTGCTTTCCGCTTCTTCCGGAAAACTAGGTTCTTATGTTGACGAAAACAATGCCGCAGTAATTCATGGACAAACCGGAGTAACGAGCAATATTCATCTCGATGCCTCAAGCACTTCCGGCGTCTATTCCCAAAACCACACTTTTGAAGCAGGTCTTTTGGCCGATAACATCACCAAAATGCAGATCGAAAGAAACAATAATCTGTCTGCATATGCTTTCATCTGGGCTTCAAGCGCTTCGAATTATCCCTTAAAATTCAATTCTCTCTCAAATTCGAGCTTGAACACAGAGCTTGTTTTGAGTACGGGAAGTGCTATCAGCGATTTTGAATTGGATACTTATAACAATGATGCTTATCTATTTTACAAAAATGCAGCATCCTGTTTTTATGTGAAAATAAGCAATGTTACTGCACCAACCGTTTCAACGTTTTCTTCCGGAAACACTTTGGCTCCCGCAACAGCTACTTCTCTGAAAACTCAGGTTTATAATGGAATTTACGTAATTGCTTATGTAGATGGCGGGAAATTTTACGTGAAGGAATACAATCAAGCGGCAAACATTGAGGATCACAGTCTTTTCAACATGTGTGAATCATCTGTACTTAATAATCCTGCAAACAATTCCGTATACTGTCTGGATCCGAATTTCAGTCAGCAAGGGTTAAGCATGACCTGTATTTCTCAAAACGTTTCCATCATCCCGAATTCAGCTCTCAGCATTACAGGATCAGGAACGCTTCAATTTTCAATCACTATCGGAAATACCAACGATGTCAGCTCACCGATGATCGTTGATTTACAAGTCGAATTATTTGATAATGGAATTTCATGCGGAACAAAACTGATTCCGGTCACAATTTATCCGAAACCGGATCTTGCTTTTACAAACACAATCAATGCTGTCTGTAAAAATACTGATCCGATCAATTTGAATTCCTGGGCAACACCTACCGGAGGAATCTGGAGCGGAACAGGTATTCTGAACAATACCTTGTATCCTGATTATACGACAAGTTCAATAACCGCCATGAATTATACCAAAACCAATCAATACGGTTGTACCAGTTCAGGCACATTACCATTTACGATTAATCAAACTCCGGCTCTGAATGTAACAACGACCTCATCCGATTGCAATCTGAGCACAGGAACAGCCGCTGTTACAATTACCTCAGGCCAGTCACCCTACTCGATTTACTGGAGTACCGGATCAACACAATCCACAACTGAAAATCTTTCCCCTGGACAATATGTTGTATCCGTAACAGATGCAAACGGCTGCCTTTCAACCGCTTCTTCCATGATCGGATCTAACGGACTTTCCCAAACAGGAACCGTTTCGGGGGCGACTTGTTATGGAACAAATAACGGATTCATTCACGTAACAACAACCGGCGGAGCGGCTCCTTTGGTCTATTCCTGGTCGAACGGAGCAACAACCGAAGATCTTTCCGGACTTCATAGCGGGCCTTATGAATTAACAATTACCGACGCATTGGGTTGTATTTCTGCAGCAACGTATGTTGTTCAGGAACCACAACAAATCATGCTCAACCAAATGGCGATTACTCAGCCTTCCTGTTCTGCAACAAATGGTCAGGCAACGGCATCTTTTATTGGTGGAACAGCTCCTTTCAATTATGCATGGACAGATGCTCAAGGAACAAACCTGCATGTAAATAATACGACTCTTTCCAATATCGGTGCCGGAACGTATTTTTGTACCCTTACAGATGCCAACAATTGCGCTTTTACCAGTAGCGCTTTGGTTTCAAATAATTTTGGACCAAACCTGATCATCAACACCATTATTCCTTCTTCCTGTTCCAACGATGGAGGAATCCAGTTAAACGTAATTTCCGGAAACCCGCAAAGTTATCTTTGGACAAATGGAGCAACAACTCAAAACATTTCCAATCTTGCTCCGGGAACTTATTCCGTTTCGGTAACAGGAGCTTCAGGATGCATCACCGTTTTAGGCGCAACTGTTGGAGCTGCTCTTCCTCCGGCATCGGAAATTTGTTTGGTAACAGTAGATGAACTGACAAACAAGAATCTGGTTGTATGGGAAAAACCTTTCACCAACGGAATTGATCATTTCAATATTTACCGGGAAACATCGCAGGCAGGACTTTATCAGGTTGTCGGATCTGTAGACTACAACGACGAATCCATTTTCAACGATCCTGTTGCAGCACCGAATGTGCGTTCCTGGAGATATAAGATCACTTCTGTAAATGCTTGCGGAGTAGAATCAGAATTGAGCAGTAATCACAAAACAATCCACTTGGTGGTGAATCAGGGACTGGGAAGCGATGTAAATTTATTCTGGGATAAATACGAAGGTTTCAACTATCCGAACTTCGTGTTGAAAAGATATACGAACACAAACGGTTGGGAAACTCTTGCTACAATGCCGAATAACCTGTTTACCTATACGGATCAGCCAACTTCTACAAATGGTTTGTTTTACGTAGTAACAGTAGATGCCCCAAGTACTTGTTCAAGTACCAAAATGGCTCAGGACTTCAACACTACCCGATCGAACAGAGACAATCGTTTTTCGACAGCTCAGCCGAATTCCCTCTCTGAATGGATCGATCAGATGATCAGTATTTACCCGAATCCTGCTCACAGTTTCCTGAATGTCGAAAACACTTCCAACCAAACCATCGAAGCACGTGTTTTGGATCAAACAGGAAGAGTCATTTCAGTTTTAATGCTTGTTCCAGGTCAAACTAAAATTGACTGTGGAAAACTGTCTGTTGGAATGTACAATTTAGAACTGCAATCCCAAGGTGCTAAAACCCTGAAGAGGTTTATGATAGAAAAATAAAGAGAACATTAAAAAGGAGTTAAAAGCACCCTTTTTTAATCACAAATCTTTGTCAATAAGTTTGAATTGTACTGCGTGTAACGGAGGTCAGAAAAAAGTACTTTAATACAAATACTTCAGTATGGCTAAAAAGAACAAATTATTTGTACTAGACACTTCGGTTCTACTACATGACCATGACGCGATCATGAATTTTGAAAGACATGATGTCGCAATTCCAATTACTGTTTTAGAGGAACTGGACAAATTTAAGATCGGGAATGACACCAAGAACTTCTCAGCTCGTGAAGTAATTCGTTTTATTGATAAGATCTCGTTAAACGGAGGTCTGCAAAATTGGATTTCCTTAGGCCCGAATCTGGGTTCTTTTCGTGTGTTACTGGATTCTCAACCAAAAGATGTAGATGCTGAGGCGATTTATGGTTCGGGGAAAAACGATCACAAGATCATCAATTCCACTTTGGTGATCAAACAACAGGAACCGAAAAAAGAAGTCATCCTTGTTACAAAAGACATTAATTTACGAATCAAGGCGAAAGCACTGGGTATTCTGGCAGAAGACTACGAAACAGGGAAAGTGCATTCCAACGATTTGGAAAAGACTTCCAGTTCGACCATCGAAGGAATCGAATCTGAAACAATCAAGCAACTCTTTTTGAAAGGAACGATCGATGAATCCGGAATTTTGGGAAATCAGAAGATTGCAAACGGATATTACATTCTGAAAAATGGGAAAAGCTCCGGTTTGGCTTATTTTGATCCACATACGGATACCTTGCAGCGTGTCGAGAAAGAATATACTTCCGGAATCAAGCCTAAAAACGCTGAACAGGCTTTTGCGATCAATGCTTTGATGAACAACAACATCAAACTGGTTGCTTTGCAAGGTGTTGCCGGAACAGGAAAAACCCTGTTGGCGTTGGCTGCGGCTCTGGAGCAACACAAACTCTTTCAGCAAATTATTTTAGCACGACCTCTGGTTCCGCTTTCGAATAAAGAAATCGGGTTTCTTCCCGGAGATGCAAACGATAAGATCGGTCCGTATATGGAACCTTTATGGGACAACCTGAAATTCATTAAATCACAGTTCGGAGAGAATGAAAAACGACACAAACACATCGTTGAAATGCAGGAAAGCGGCCGGATTCTGATTACTCCTCTTGCCTTCATCCGCGGAAGAAGTTTATCCAATATTCTCTTCATTGTTGACGAAGCACAAAACCTCACTCCTCACGAAGTAAAAACCATTATTACGCGTGCAGGAGAAGGAACTAAAATTGTTTTCACCGGAGACGTTCATCAGATCGATACGCCCTATCTGGATGAGAACAGTAATGGGTTGGCTTACCTCATCGACCGACTGAAAGGACAGAATTTATTTGCTCATGTCCGTTTGGAAAAAGGCGAACGTTCCGATCTGGCAAATCTGGCGAACGAATTATTGTAAAAGAACAACTGTTTAAATTATATCCGGGGTGGTCCGAAATTGTGTCGGATCATTTCCCGGATTAGTACGCCATTTGTCGTAATTTTCTTTGTTAATTCCAATAAAGTGTCTAAATTTCAAAATATTAAGATAATTTTCACTGTATTATTCTAAACAGCTTACGTATGAAAAAAATCATTTATTCACTGGGATTAGTCTTTGGTTTTGCAACCATAGCCAACGCCCAAAAAATTATGCTTATTGAAGGAGACCTGGCTTTCCTGAAGGGTGAAACCGAATTAAACGTTGTTTATGATTTTTCTGATCTTGAGGTCGGTGACTATCCTTCCGAAAAATCCTACAAGGACAAACGAATCAAAGAACTGAACGAAAAAGAAGCGGGAAGAGGCGACAAATGGTCCGAATCCTGGGAACGGGATAAAGAGGTGCGCTTCCCCGAAAAATTTGAGGAGTTGCTGGAAAAAGGATTAGCCGGCAATAAAGTTCAGGCTGGCAGAAACAACGATAACGCAAATTATACGTTGATTATCAAAACAAAATTCATTGAACCCGGCTACAATGTTGGAGTCATGAGTAAAGCGGCGGCAGTTTCGTACGAATACATTTTCGTCGACAAAAAAGACGAAACGAAAGTATTGGCTAAACTCTCACAGAGATTGGTTCCGGGAGCTCAGGCAATGGGAATGGATTTCGACACAGGTACGCGGATTGCTGAATCCTACGCAAAAGCAGGAAAAATGCTTGCTGCATTTATTATCAAGAGCTTAAAGTAAAATAAGCATAAAGTCTTCCATGCCCCGGTTCTCTTAATTAGTAGAATCGGGGCATTTTTCATTGAATTAAATTCTTTCTGCGTAAATTCACCTGACACAAATTCATTTCAATTATGAACACTTTTCGCAGTGATTTATCGAACGACCATTTTCCATTAGCTGAACGTATTTCAGCAAAAACGATCCGTGGGTCTGTTTTGCAGCTCATTCAAAAAGATCATCCTGATTTTAACGAAGACCACTGTCTTTCTATTGGAGAACTCAATGATTATCGCGAAAAGCATCTTTCAAATATGATGGAAGATCAATTGGGAGAGCTTTCTTCTTTAGATAAAACAGTCTTAACATCGCTCAATGAAAAAAAGCTCCTTTCGGATCAATTGGAAGATCAGGCGTCAGCGGCGGATACAGTTGGGCAACGTGTAGCAGATAAAGTGGCTACTTTCGGCGGAAGCTGGACCTTCATCATTTCTTTCATGGTGTTTTTATTGATTTGGATTGCTTTCAATGCATTTATCTTACTAAACAAAGGCTTTGATCCCTATCCTTTCATTTTGTTGAATCTCATTTTATCCTGTCTGGCAGCACTTCAGGCTCCGGTCATTATGATGAGTCAGAACAGACAAGAGGAAAAAGACCGGGAACGGGCAAAGAAAGACTACATGATCAACCTGAAATCTGAAGTAGAAATTCGTTTATTGCATGAAAAATTAGACCACCTCATCATTCACCAACAGCAGGAATTGTTGGAAATGCAGAAAATTCAAATGGACACGATGAAAGATCTCCTTCTGAAAAATAAAGAACATAAGTAATGATCCCAACTCGGTTCTATTATCCTTCTCCCGGGTTTTCCATTTACTGGGAATCCGGAAACGGGAAGAAACTGGCAAAAAGATTAAGCGGCGATTTTCCTGAAAAAACAGAAATCGAACACTTTATTCCGCGTTTGTTTGAAACAGATTCTTTGGCAGATCAGGTGATTCGTGAAGTGTATCAGGTTCATGGATTTCGTCAGGCTGACAATTGGATTGAAGCATTGTTAAACGGAAAGACTGATATTGAATGTCCGGAAAGCTTAAACCTTCTGATCCGGCAAACAACTGCAGTTCCATCGTGGTTAAATCCCGAATTGTTGGAAGAAGGTGCGCGTTTATGTCGAAGATCAGGTTCATTGGGTCTCATGGTTCTCCGCAATTATTGCCTGATGGGCGGGTATGAATCTGCCGCAATCAACAAACCGCTTGTTTTTACCGGAGCATTGAAAAAGGGCGCCGCTAAGCGCCTAACAGAAACAACTGAGTTCTGGGTTCGCATCATTGGAGAAAATGCGCTCAAAAAGCCTCAAATCGGTCTGAAAGAGTGTTTGAAAGTACGTTTGATGCATTCCTATGCCCGTGTCAGCATTCTCGACGAAGGAAAATGGCAGGAATCCGACTGGGGTTCTCCTCTGAATCAATGGGACATGATTGCAACGAATTTGGGGTTTTCCATCATTTTTCTCGACGGACTTCGCAAATTAGGATTGAAAATTACGGAAAAGGAAGTAGAA